>ERZ724522.980-NODE-980-length-16465-cov-36.926996_pt1 | contig 16465 bp, 17 predicted proteins | sample MGYA00376055_ERZ724522 | MGnify/ENA primary metagenome ERZ724522 (study PRJEB28724, sample SAMN07190884) | wastewater metagenome | isolation source: effluent of sewage treatment plant in Hong Hong | place: Hong Kong | collected 2016-03-17 ... | reverse complement strand
GGAGAAGATGAGATGACGATCAGTAGCACTACAAACAGAGTGTCGTATTCTGGGAATGGCTCGACAACAGTGTTTTCTTTTCCTTACAATTTCTTCTCTAGTAGTGACCTTGTTGTCATTTCACGCGTCAACAGTACAGGTGTCGAGACTGTAAAAACTTTGACTACGCACTATACGGTTACAGGTGCGGGAGTTGATGGTGGCGGTTCAGTGACGATGCTTACTGCTCCGGCCTCTGGTACCACACTTATCATTTACAGAGACACACCCGCTGTTCAGTCGATGGCTGCGGAGACAGATTTTTTTGACACTTCAAGTGTCGAAGATGCTTTAGATAGACAAGCTCAGGTTTCTCAGCGCTTGGCCTCAAGAATGGATAGAGCTGTACGTTTGACTGAAGGTCATCCAGCAGGCTTTGATCCTAAACTTCCAGAACAACTTGTCGCAAACGCGGTGCTCGCAGTTAAGAGCGATGGTACTGGTTTCGAATGGGGTCCTGATCAAGATGAACTTTTAGACGCTGCTACGGCGGCGGCAGCAAGTGAAGCAGCAGCAGCGGCAAGTGCGGCAGCAGCTTCGTCATCAGCGGGTACTGCATCGACACAAGCTTCAAATGCTGCTAACTCAGCAAGCGCAGCAGCCACTTCCGCAACCAACGCTTCTAATTCTGCAAGTGCAGCTTCTACCTCTGCAACCAATGCTTCTAACTCTGCAAGTGCCGCGTCTACTTCAGCAAGTAACGCATCAACTTCTGAAACGAATGCTTCAACATCAGCAAGTGCAGCTTCAACTTCAGCAACCAATGCTTCAAATTCTGCAAGTGCTGCATCGACTTCTGCAACTAATGCTTCTAACTCTGCAAGTGCTGCATCAACTTCTGCAACAAACGCTTCAAATTCAGCGAGTGCGGCAGCCACTTCTGCATCGAACGCGGCTACTTCAGAGACAAATGCCGCGGCCTCGGCAGCAGCGGCAGCAGGATTAATTTCTGACACCGCTTACAATGCTACTACTTGGGATGGGGTTACAACGATTGCTCCAAGTAAAAACGCTGTAAGAGATCAATTTGAAGCGGCTGCAACGGCGGCAGCGGCTCTCGTATCCGACACCGCTTATAATGCGACTACTTGGGATTCGGTCACAACAATTGCTCCCAGCAAGAACGCCGTTCGTGACCAATTCGAGGCTGCGGCTACCGCTGCCGCAGCTTTAATTTCTGACACCGCTTACGATGCAACTTCGTGGGACGCGGTTACATCTATTGCCCCAAGTAAAAATGCAGTCAGAGATAAGATTGAGTCTTATAAATCAGACGCTTTAGTTTTCACAAATAAAGATATTGACGGCGGTACGGCTTCTAACTCAAACCGATTAACAGTCCCTAAGAATACAAAAACAAATTTAGATGGCCTCACTCGTAAAGAGGGAACGATACTTTACGGCACAGATACGGGTAAGTTTTATCGCGATAACGGCTCATCACTTGCGGGCCTTGGCGGAGGAGGTGGTGGTTCAGCCCTCATGTGGATTGAAGACGCAAATGCTCCGCTTGCGTTGTTCGAGAACAATTCTAGAGTTTATGCTTTTGAGTCGGGTTTAGCTCAGCTTTTATACGCTACTATCAGAGTACCTCTCTCGTATACGGCAGGTGATCCCATCAACTTGAGAATGGTTTATTACAATGCGGATACATCAGGAAACGCATTGATTACCGCGGTAGCAACTCTTGTTCGTACTGGTACTGATTTAATGTCCTCTACTACGAATCAAAGAACGTCTACGAATGCTGCGGTTACCATGAGCGGTGCGACTCAAAATATTCCGCAGGCATTGGTGCTCGATCTTACTTCTAGCACGGGCACTATTAACTCAGTAGCCGTGGCAGCAGGCGACATCATAAAAGTTTCTATCACACGAGGCTCAGACACAGCGACAAGCGACATCAAAGTACCAGTATTTGGTGCGGAGGTTACATTCTCATGAAAAAGCTATTTAGAAATATTGTTCTCACTTTTGGTTTACTTAATTTGGTTTCTGTTCCGGCATATCCGGCGCTTACGGTCCCAGATACGGCGAGACTTGTTTATCAGAATTTGCTTGATAACCCAGGTTTTGAAAATGGGAATACGAAATGGACAGCAAGTGGTGGCGCTACAAAGACTGCTAATACCACTGCAAAAGGTACTGGAAACTATGGCTACGATTGGGACTCAAATGGTGCGGCCCAAACTTTAACTTCTACGGCAGTCACTATTCCTGCGGGTATGCAAGGTCAAAACGCATACTTAACTTGCGGTATTAAAACTCCAAGTGGAACGGCAACCCACACAATCAATGCGTTTGACGGTACAAATATCCTTGCGTCCACTACCATCACTACTAGCTCTACGCGCTTTGCTGCTCAGTCGCTAAACTTTGTTATGCCTACTTCCGGCACTATTGCGATTCGCATTAGTTCAGTTGCTTCTAATGAGCCTGAAATTTACATCGACGATTGCTATTTAGGTTTAGCGTATAACATTAGCACATCAACTAATGTCACTAACCCAGTGGCGTATACACCTACACTGACAGGCTTTGGCGTTGCGTCTTCCATAAACGTACAATCTTGGAGAGACGGAGCTTATTTATTTGTAGAAGGTACTTTCACCTCTGGCACTGCAACCGCTACAGAAGCTAGAATTAATTTAGGATATAATGGTGTCGATGGAAACGTGACAACTCTTTCCACGTTACCTACCGTTTCAATAGCAGGACAGTTAACCACAAGTGACACGGCTGCGACTGCGCCTTGGAATATTCTTGTAGAGGCATCGAAAACTTATGTGACGATTGGTAGACAATGGAACACATACAGCGGTCTAGCTAAGCAAAACGGTAGCGCCGTTGCAGCAAGCAGTGTTGTAGTTTCATTTGCCTTTAGAGTGCCAATCCAAGGCTGGAGCGCAGAGCCCGCTTTTAGACCTGATTTGGCGGCGGTAAGTTGGAGCGGATACCATGATAGCACTTGTTCATGGTCTAGAACAAACGCAGCTTACGGTGATTTCACTGCGGATGTCTCATGCGCATTAGTTGAAAGAACTAACAGAAATTTTGGAACCGTTTCAGCTTCTGGTTCTGTTCTTCCAGCTATTACTTTTACCCCAGCTAGAACAGGTAGATATTATGTTTGTGCGATAATTCAAGCATATTCTGGCACTGCTGGTAATAGTGGTGCAGTGAGACTTTGGGACGGCACAACTGTTATAGCAGAGGCTGCTGTTAACTATACTAACTCGCAAGCTCAACCTGTTTGTGGAATATACGACATAACTTCTACATCAGCAAAAACCATTACTCTTCAAGGTAAATCAGCATCTAGCACAATCAATATTCAAACTGGAAGCGCAAACTCAATGATAGAATGGTCAATCTTTGCTCTAGACCAAGGATTTCCAGCTCCAGTTTTAGTTGGTTCTGTCACTTCTAATAGCTCTGGAGCGGAGAGGATTGAGAGAGTTAAAGTTGGAACTTCTGCTTGCTCATCTAGTCCATGTACAATCGCACAGCAGTCCGGTTCTTGGATTTCGTCTGTTACCAGAAATAGTGCTGGAAATTATACATTAAATATAGCGTCAGGAATGTTTTCAAGCACTCCAACGTGTACCTGTGTATCTAATGTTTACGGGACATCCCATTCTTACTGCTCTGGTCCAAATAATACAACTACACCAAGCGCAACATCGTGGTCGTTTGAAACGAAAAACTCGACGAATGCATCGACTAATGCTGATTCGTCATTCGAAATTATATGTATGGGACCTAAGTAAAGGAGATGGAAGATGAAATATATTATCGCATTAGCATTATTATCGGCCTTATTGCTCTCTGGCTGCTCGACATCTAGGCTCATGAAAAATTGCGAGAAGTTAAACGGATCTCAAAAAATATTCGAGTGCGAAGAGATCTAAAATGCTCAAGATGATCACAGAGAAAACAGGCCTATCTATTACGCTTGTTGGTCTTTTGATAGGCGGTGTTCTTTGGTTATCTCGCATAGCTTTCCTATCTGAAGGAACAGCTAGAGCATTAGAAAAAGTCACAGTGAAGCAAGAAAATGATTCCGACATTGTCAAGAAAGACATTGCTGAAATCAAAAGCGACATTCGTGTAATCAAACAAATCCTAAAGGAAGGGAATTAAATCATGGAAAAAGACATTATCGACGGCAATATCGGATCAGTAGGTAAGTATGACATCGAGTTCAAAGGCGGTTATCTCACTGGGATGATCGAAGCAGGAGCTCCATTCGGACTCTCTGGTAAATTCGAACTTAAAATCGGAGCTGATGCAGTTATCACTGCAATCGAAAAAGCTATTCCTGGTCAAATCGACGACGCAATTCTTGAGCTTCTTAAGTCACTTCTTAAGGCTTAATTTCTCTCATGGGGGATTGGCTCTACCGCCTCATATTCGACCTAGTCGGCATGAAGGTGGTAGGGCTTGTCCTTCTCTTCTTGGTTAAGGTGTTCATTTGGATAAGGATGAAAAACCGCAAGTAATCACACCGTTTGATCCTCTAAAAACAATAGAGGCCAAAGTCTCTCACTCTATTTTTGACATTGCTATTGAAGCTGCCATTAAAGCGGCAATCGCGTATGTACCCTTTCTTGGGGTACCAATCATAAAGCAACTCTTCACCTTCTGCGTGGAGAAATTTGCATCTCTTCTTTACACACAAACTGAACTCGCAGTCAGTTTCATCGTCGTAGATTTAAAGGTTAACAAGCAAAGCGACGAGTACCGTAAAGCCGTAAGTGAGCTTTCACTTGCTATCGCCACACAAAAATCCCCGGAGGAAATCGAACGTGCAAGAGAAGAATTCAAAGCTAAGCTTCGTACTCTTATTAACCTTGGCTCTGCTCCAAAGTAGCTGCGCAAGAGTACAAATTAAAGACCATGAGTTTTGTGGTGACATGGGTGAGCTTGGCGCTTCTTGCTTTCACACATTAACGACTGAAACCCGTGACCTTACTTTTGAGCAGTGGCGTATTGCACGCTTTGGGATGCTTTGCACGGACTCACAAACCTTCGCGGATTGGAAGGGCGCACTTCTTAAACTCTGCTCATACACCAAGCGCTGCGACTACGAGACACAGCTATTACTTGAGAATTTTTTTTTAAATCTAGAGCTCATGGAGGAGAAAGCGAATGAAGTACGCTAAGCATGAAAAGGCAGGCGACTTCTGCCAAGGCTGCAAAGACCGTTTGACTGAAGGAGATCCTGCGCTTGATGAGTGGTTTTGGCATATGAAGCGCTTTTATCCCGACCTTCATTGCTCGTGGGTATGGCGTTCAAAGAGTGATCAAGATAACTTCTTTGCCGCCGGAAACAGTCTTCAGCGTTGGCCCGATAGTCCGCACAATGCGATGAAGCAGGGTGTACCTTGCGCAAGAGCGATTGACGTGTTTCAACAAGACCCAAAAGGTAGAGCAATTTTCTCTTCACAGTTTTGCTTCATGATTAATGAAGCTTCGAAGCGGGAGGGTTACTCTCTGTTTTGGGGTGGAGCGTGGCGCTCGATTCATGACTACAATCATTTTCAGCTTGATGCTCTGAAACAAAAGTAAGCGCTTTAATCTTATCCGCGATAATGTCTACTGCCTGGATTCTGGCATCGTACTGGAGTTTCGCGTAGATTTTGGTGGTGTCATTGCTCTTATGGTTTAGGAGTTCCCCGATAGCGGATAGTCCGATACCGCTTGATAACCCGAGTGTTGCGAAGGTACGTCGAAGATCTCGAGCCCATAAGTCTTGGCAGCCAAGCTCTTCAGTTATTTTAAGCCATAGTCGTCTTGGCATCTTGGTACCAGTGATGGACATGCCTTCCACTTTTGGTAGAGACTCTATGATGGTCATGACGAATGGAGGGATGATGACCATTTCGTCTTCGCCTGAGTCTTCGGATGTTTTGCCTTTAAAGCTTAGGACTCCGTAAATCTTTCCATCCTTTTCGACTCTGGTGAGTTGCTCCCAAGTAGCGCGCTCGATGGCTCTTGGGCGAGATCCCGTGAACATGAGTAGGTATAAGAAAGCAACTCCGCCGGGGTGGTTGTCTTTCTCTCGTTCTAGGAGTTTTACGATGTCTCGCAGCTCTTCAGGGGTAGCGTATCGTTTGCGTTTTTTCTCTTTATGGGGAGTGGTGAGGCGGCAGGGGTTGGTACCTTGCTCTATCCATCCTTTTTTCTCTGCAAATGTGAATACACGGGCAAGCATCTCGTGAGCGCGGTTGCCTTGGTATGGTTTATCTTTGTAAGAGTCATGCCATCTCTGAACTTCAAGAGGTGATATGTCCTGTACTTTTCTTGAACCAAAGACTGGGAGTATTTGGTTATCGAAGGTGTTTCTTACGAATCTCGCCCATCCTGACTGCTCGTACCTAAGTTCTGCCCACAATGCGTTGTATACGAGTTCGTAGAGTGCCTTCACTGTAAAATCCTGCCTGGCAGCCTTCCATTGCCCTTGAGGGTCACGGCCTATGGCAACTTCATCCATGATAACCTTGGCCCTATTGCGCGCCTCTCCCACGGTTGTGGAAGGAAACTCACCTAGCTTTGGCCTCCGCTGAGTGCCTGTCTTTGTTCTGTAGTAAAGGTAGAAACATTTTTTTGTTTCTGAAAGCACTCTCAATTGGAGTCCTTTTACGGACCCGCGTTCGCCTTTGTCGTAGCAAGTATCACCTGGTTTTGCGTTTCTTATTTGGGTTATAAATGACATAAAAATGGCTCCATTTTTCTAGGTAGCAGTCAAATTTCTATGTAGCACCTGTGTCGCGACACTTACGCTACAAGCAGAAACTTACGGTTACACACAGCTTGTGTACTTTTTTCAAATCCGTTTGATATTAAGTATTTAAGAATATAGCAGGAACATCAGGTATTGTCAAATTCACACTATTGTCAGGCTTCGAACCAGTTGGTCGGGAGTTCGAATCTCTCCGGGCGCACCATAAAAACCCAATAAAAACTAGAACTTAAAGAAACCCCCTTCGGGGGCCAGGTAGCATTTTAAAAGTCAGGTAGCACTCAGGTAGCAACACGAGTGCGTCATAACGCTACCCGAACTTTGCTGTACTTCTGGTGATGCGTTCTTTTTCAAAGTTCTCAACTTCGATAAGCGGATATAAAACGAGGTGCGGCCCAAGTTTTATGAAGCGCGGACCCCATGCTTTCATCCTCCACTTGCGCAGTGTGGCAGGGTGAACACTCCACCTTTTAGCAAGCTCATCTGGGGTTAAATGTACTTTAGTAACGTATTGCGTTTTTTCGATCATAAACTACTCCAATCAATAGGGCTGCCGATATACTTTTCCCAATCAAGGCGGGCTTGATCGAGGGCAGGAAATTTGTACATCTGACTTCTCTTTTCGCTTTCCCTTTTTCTAAAGGTGGAAGACGACGGAAGCATAATTTTTAACTTCTTACCGATCACAGAGTCTTTCATTCGGTAACGCTTATCCATGTTGTACTCGCCTGTGAATTGATAGAAAGAATTTCTAAACAGCTCTTTGTTTACTTCAGTAGGCCAGGGTTCTTCGCTGCCTACATTCGGAATGACTCCCTTACCGAGACAATCAAAAACAAACTGCTCAAACGGAGTTAAGCTGCTTATCTTTTGGTCAAGTAGGGCCTCTGTTTTAGGAGCGGTATTGACATCAACTTTCGACAAGTCAAATGTCTTAAGATAATTCAGCAAAAGGCCAGCGCCACCTTCGTCGTCGAGTATCTTTCTCATTTCAGAAAAGAAGCTATTATCTTGCTTTCGCCCTTCGCCCACATTGAAAACAGCATAACGGCGCTCATCGCTCGACGCTGGAACTAGCCACTCCTCATTTCCGATCACAATCAGCCTGATAAAATTATCAACCGTGTAAGGCTCTTTTCCTTTTCGTTCGATAAGTATTTCTGGTGCAGTAGTAAGTCCCTTCAATTGGCCTTCAGCAGCCTTGTCTCCACTCCAAAAAGCTTCATCTAAAACTAAGCACAGACAAGAGTCCATGTGGCCGTTAAAGTTTGATGTTAAATATCTTGGGTTATGAGCTACTAAATAATGCTTACTCCCAAGTAGTTTCCCGACTCTATCCACAAGAGCGTTTTTTCCAGTGCCTTTTGAACCTTTAAATACAAGCGTAGTAAGCGGTCGCTCGTAAGGAGTCTGAATAAGATGCGCGAAGTATCCCATTAGCCATTGAAAATGTTCTTCAACTCCACCGCATATGTTTTGTTTTGCGTGATCTAAAAACATATTAAGACCCTTAATTTGTCTCGCGGTAGCTTTCTCTTCAGGAATAGGTTTAACGGTGAACCCGGACCATGTGTTGTAATAACCAAACTTAGCTTCGCGCTCCGGCAAAAAACAAAGTCCGTTATATTGTCTGCGACCTTTCCAATTGAGCCACATCACAGCTTGATTCACTTTTTTACCGTTAAACTCCACCGGGTATGGAGCCAATTTAGTTTTAAATGAACCTTCAGAGAAAAACTTTCTGCGGGGCCTACCCTTGGCGTCCACCGTTTCGTGCATGATAGAGTGGTGATCATCATCGAAAATAATGGCGTACTCAGTATTTAGTTTTTCGAGATAACTGAGTTCTTTAGAGTTCGGTAGCGGCTCAAAGTGTGCTTCAGGAGCATCAGCACCTTGTGGCTTTTCACCATAGCGATAAGCATTGTTAACCTTAATCATAAGGTCGTTCATATTCCACGGTGGGGAATTGCGCTCATTCCAATGGCTCATGAGTAAATCTAAACAAGTAGCCGCGTTTACCCCTAAGTCCTTGCATTTAGCAGCTACCTTGAAAGTAGTGGCATCACCACCATCTCCTTCCACTGCAAGCGGAGCTTCGTTTTCCAAGTAGTAAATGACTCGCTCAACCGCAAGCTCTTCGTCTACAGGCAAGACTTCTTTCGGAGTTACTTCCTTGGTCGCTACTTTTATCTTTTCTTCAACCCACTCTGGAGCAGGAGCCACTTCTTTATTAACAGCTTTATAAAACTTCCCGTTGATACATGACCCTACTGCCACAATGTATCCGCCTTTTGATCTAGTATCTAAGCCCGGACCAAGTACGTTCACACCTTGCTTAAGAGGCTTTGGTACTCTGTAAACCAAGTGCCGTCCACCAGTGGGAGTAGTTTGCTCGAATGTGGGAGGAAACTCTAAGCCTTCAAGTTCAAGTTTGATTAACTCTTCATCACCTTTTTTGTCGCCTTTGTTGTCTACATCTAAAACCCAAAGAGCTTCATCTTCTTTAAACTTGCTCGTTGAAATTGCGATGTTTGCATTCGGAGTTTCATCCCACCATTTTTTAATGGTTTCATAGTCACTCGACGCATAAGTCGGATACCCTTTAATGAGCGGCTTATCCTTGGTGTTCGGAGCTAAAGGGAATACATGAAACCCTTGTGATGCTAATTTTAATGCGCAGTCTAGTTGATTCATTTCTGATACCTCGTTGCTCTGAAACCTTCTGCTTCCAAGGGCAAATCTTTCGCCCATGCAGGAGATTCACTCATGATGTTTTCTAATTCCTCTACTGACCCTTCGCCTTTTTTTACTTCACACAAAATTTCGTCGTGAACGTGCATCACGACTTCATATTTCGTGCCTTCGAGCTTAAGCATCGCTTGCGCCAAAATATCTCTCGCAACCGCTTGTGTATTATTCTCGGCAAGCGAGCCACCATACGTTTTAGTTCGCTCCCACTTATGAGTGAGAGAATTCTCTGCCATAAAAGTGATCGCTTGCTTCGATTCACCCCACGGCATTTGAACGCTTTCAATCTTTGGGTACGGATAACAAAGAGCGCGTTTGCTTGGCAGTAGGCAAAAGAGAAATGATCCTGAAACTTTATACTTCACGGCTCTTGAGACAATAGGTCCGGCAGTAAAAGTCTTACCTGGATTTAATACCGCGCTTGTGGCGGCCTCTTCGAGTTTGTGCCAATATTTTTGGATGTTAGGGTGACGTTTGCGCCACGCGGTTTTGATGTTCTCCGCTTCATCATCACTGACTTTAAGCCCGTATGCTCGAGCCATATTTTGAAATGCACCTTTGCCGCCTTGGTATCCAAGTGCGAGAACTGCAACTTTGCCGATTTGCCTTTGCGCTTTCGTAACATCTTCCATCCTCACGTTGTAAATCCCGGCAGCAGCGTGTTCGTAAATCTTGCCAGTAGTTCTAAATATCTCGAGCACTGACTCTTCACCCGCAAGCCACGGCAAAACTCTCGCTTCAATAGCAGAGTAGTCGGCACCGATTAAATCATAGCCTGGCTTAGCGGTAATGAATCCTCGCAAGCAATCAGAAATGATCGACAGCGGAGGACCGTAAAAAATATCAATGTGGTCACGAAGGGCTTGCGTATTCATTTGCCACCCTTAATGAAAACAATCTTCTCAAGCGCACGCAGTAGATCAAGCCTCGCTCTGCGCTTGGTGATTAGACGTCTTCTAATTTTAAACTCAGTATCGAGCATATCTTGTACCATGTGCGCAGCTTCGTGCGCCCTTATGTCAAACCATTCTTCTGAAACTTTACTGATGCGTCTGTCTTGAAGAGCATTGTGAATCACTCGCTCAATACTGTCCGCATCACCTGCACTCGCGTAGAACTCAATCCAAAAATCCTCTGGTCTAGGCGAGTGCCGGGTTATGTCCTTGAACCTGTTTTTGGGGTTATTCGAGACTCCAATTTTAGAGCCGTAGAACTTGTGCCCAAAAACATAAATGAACTCTTTCATTTTTGGTCGCCGAGTAATCCAAACACTTCGTCAATTTGATCCTGCGAAATTTGAGGCCGTGGAAAGTTCTGTACTTGAATCCCGCGACCCGCCCAGCGGCCAGTCGATGCACCATGATACTGAGTTGTGCCTCTGATACGGCCATCTTCGCCCGCGCGATTTAGCATTGATGTAAGCTTGGCAGTAGAAGACTTTGCAGCTTCTTGGCGGAGTAATAAAACTTCACGAACTTTAGGCGGCAAATTATCCCTGGCAAGTAGCTCATTCACGTCCGCCTTCGCTATACCGTCTAAAGGTATACCTTCCCATTTCAACCAATCCGTAAGCTGAGATACCGCAGAACATGAAGCGACTTTGTTACCTGTCAAGCGCGCCATCTTTTCATCTAAGATTTGGCGTTGTAATTCCACAACCTTAAGCGCCGCCTTCACAGCTTCCACATCAATTTGAATTCCACGTTGGTTAATGTCTTGATCAAGCATCCAAATATCTCGCTCCAAATCAGATAAGGCCATAAGTCTCTTGTGCAGATACCGCTCAACGATCACGTCTTGGAGGCAGTAGGCGTAAAGTTTTGCAAACTTCTCTGGACTACCTTCCGGCGTGTACCAAACTGGTTTTCCGTTATCATCGAAAGACCTTGGTTGTGCGAGCTGAAGCATCACTCTCGAGCCAGCCATATCCTTCTGCGCCTCTAAGCCCATCGCAGCCGATGACTTATCGAGTGAGCCCGGCACAGCCATTGCGTATGCGCGAGACATTGTGCAATTGAGTTGCGCGATACTAAGCGGTGGAAAGCCGTATTTCTTGGTGCAAACGTAATTCCAAATCAACCACTCGAAGGTGGCGTTGTGTGCTACTACGACTGCGCCTTTGGCAATCGCATCGAATAATTCTTGAGGCGGGCCCATTTCAGGGAGCCAAAGCTCAACCTCTTCGTCGTCAAACGCGTAGCACATACATAAAACTTCTGTGCTTGGATCTCTGGCATATATATCGGCCCCTTGTTTACGAATATCGGCAGTAGACCGCGTTTCAAAATCTAAATAAATTGTACTCACAAAAACCCCCCGTCAAAGTCGTGAAATAATTAAGCAGAGTGCCCCGAACACGATAAGTATAGTTGCAACAACCTTATGCGCTCGGGGCGTCTTCATTGATTCAATCAGCTAAACAAAGCCGACGCATCTGACGGGGACGCGCCGCCGCTGCCTGCGATTGGAGCAAAGTCTGCTTCAGGTTTCGAACGTCCCGTTAATGGGTCGCCGTCCTTAACTTTTTGAACATGCACTAAACCAAAAGAAACTCCGCGGTTTCCAGCTTGGTCGTAGGCATACGCACGGATCGAAGCGCGAGCATAAGCGCCTGAATAAATTTCAGACTCTTCAATGATCGGTTGCACGTTTTGATCTACAACGCCTGGACGTTGCTGCGATTTAAGATTTAAAAAGAATGCACCTTTTTCATATCCTGCTGGCATGAACTTCTCGCCATTTTCGGCAGTCTGTTCTTTCTCATCTTGAGCGCGGATAGGTGTTCTTAAGTTAGCCGGACGTTTCTTTTTGTCGGGCCATTTCTCGTTGATAGCTTCCTCAACTGCCTTTGTAAGTACGGATAAGTCTGTTCCTTTTGGGAATAGAGCTACCACTGAAAACTCTTCTTTGCCTGAGAGTTGATTTTTCTCAGCTTTGAAAAGTCGTGGGAAGTTCATTCTAAATGTCGGTGTAATTATGTTTGCCATAGTTTTCGTCCTCTTTCGTTTTATGTTATTTTTGTGAACTCAGTCGTCACGTCGTTCTTTTGAGCCTCACGAGGGTCATCAATCGACGCAAGTGTAAGTCCACTGCTTTCAGCAACCACAAAGTCACTGAGTGCCTTCTTGCCTTCACGGTCTAAGAACTTTTCAATTTGTGCGGGCGACTTGAGATCAGTCGTGTATATTTCCGCAGCTTCTAAGCCAAACGTGGCCACTAATTTTTGAGCAGTAGTCTCTTCATCTGACTTCCACTTACGGGTCGCGCGCTTCTGCACAAGCTTGAAACCAGGCGGTACTCGCCCGTGCATAGCTTCACGGTATGCGAACTCGCGAACTTGTTTGCCCCAAGCCTCTAATGTTTCTACCCAGGAGAGCGTTTCACCGAGTTTCACCGGGTCGTAGGAGGGTGAGAACTCGACTTTGGCTTGGGACAAAGCTTTTTCGTGTAGCGCCGGACAAATCGCGGCAGCAGGACAAAAACGACAATGATCGCCTGGTACAATCGGTGCGTCTTCTTTTTCAGTAGCTTCAGCAAATTCTTTTAAATCAGCTTGAAAGTCGATGAGATCAATCGCAGGAAAAGACCAGCGTCTAATTCTACCAGTAGGGTGGGGGCAGCGGGGTTGAACAATCACAAGCTCAACTTCTGTGCATGGCACATTCATCGAGATCAGTGCGCCAAGGCCGTAGTACATAAGCTGAGAATTGTTTTCGACTTCAACTGAAATTCCAGCGCCATGTTTATAATCGTAAACGTATAATTTTTTCTTATCGGGATCGTACACCACGCAGTCCGCAGTTCCGAATAATCCTGGATGAACAGAGCTTAAATCAAACTTCTTTTCTACCTCCATTGTGAAATTCACAATAGAGCCGACAAGCGAATCAATCTCGTCCGTGTAAACACAAATCGCTTCCATCATCTCATCGCTCGCAGCAACCTTCGAATCACGGCCTAAAAGAAGATCCGCCGCAATCTCATGGGCCAAAGTTCCCTCTTCAGCGTACTTTGAACTTACGGATTCAATGCCTCGAGAGAGTCTTACTGAACCAGGGCACTTGCTCCACCTGGACATTGAACTTGCGCCGATGTGTGAATGAGCTGACATTACGCCGCCTTCTCGCAAGCTTGTAATACTTTGTCGTAGTCGGCTTCTTTAATGTCAGAAACACGAGCACACTTAAATTTCGTAAGGATTTTCGTGACTGTTTCGTGGCCTTTTTCAGCCATCAGTTTCTTAAGCGCATCAACAACTGCCTCTCTTGAAGCTGTAAGAGTCGCGGCAGCAGGCAGCTCTTCAGGTACTTCACTTGGCTCCGGCGGTAGTGGTACTGGTTTTGGTGCTTTCTTCGGGCCTTCAGCTAGAGGTAGCTCAAACTGATTTGGATCATGACCCATCGCTTTTGCCGCTTTGATTATCTTCGCCGTCAATTCTTCGAAGCTATCGGCCTCGAAGCTCATAATCATCTTACTCATGCTTTACTCTCCAATGTGTTGTTATTGTTTTGTTACGACAGTATTATTAAATTCGCAATAGTGTAGGATCAAATATTTCTGTCAAGTCTCTTGTTTTTTGTTTCAATATTTTTGAGATACGCTGATCTAAAGAATTTTTCAGCCCAACAAATCGCACAGTTACAGGCATTTCTTGGCCTATTCGGTGACATCTCATGGCCGCTTGCGCGTTGTCACCTGGTACCCAAGAACTTTCTAAAAATAAAACTTGATGCGCGCTAGTTAATGTGATGCCGGTGCCCGCGCTCTGAATGTTACCGATAAACACACGGCATTTCGGATCGGTCATAAATTTACGAATATTGTGGTCACGCTTTCCGGGAGCAGTCCCACCATAGAGAGATACTGCTCTAAATGCTGTGAGCCTCTGTCTTAATCCCTCAACAACGTCACGATGTACCGCAAAAACCACTATTTTTTGGTACTGTTTGTTCGTGAGCTCAGAGGTAATCATCTTGGCCACAGGATCTAACTTTTGAAGTCCTGTGTATTTTCTTAATGTCGATACGCTTGGTGCAATAGCGCCTAATGTTTGCATCGCAGTTTCATTTAGTGATCCAAACTGCACATCAAGAACAGTTTTTAAAAGCGCTCGCTCATTTGAAATCTGATTTTCAAGTTCTTCAATCTTGTAGCCAGGGCCAACGTATTTCGCAAAATCGTTTGTTGTCCCGAAATCAACTGGCCCCGGTTCCACTAAAACATCTTCGTAAGTAATAGGCGGTAGTTCTTTTAACACTTGGTCTTTTCTCCTTCGTAAAAGTATTGGCGCGAGCATCGCTCTTATTTGCGGAATATTATTTCTTATTGAACCTAAAATTTTAAGCCCATATCCCGTGCGTGTGGTCTTACAAAAAGTTTGTACGAAATCATTGAAGCTCTGTTTCGTTAAACCAAACGTAAACATCATCGGCCATAATTCAGACACATTATTTGGCGCGGGAGTACCTGTTAAAGCCCACACTCTATCTGCCTTATGAACCAAGCCACGTTTCGAGTAGACGGCTTTCGTGCGCTCCGTTTTTCTTTCTTTCAAATAGTGTGCTTCATCTAATACCAATAAATCAAAACGCAAATCATCGGGAGCCATGCCTGCTAAATCGTATGAGCAAATAATAGTTGCCGTCTTTGACCACACATCTTTCCTTGCGGTAATTATCTGTGTTTCTCGAGCAAGTTTGCCGAACTCTTCAAGCTCAGCCACCCAATTCGACCGCACAACAGCCGGGCATAAAATTAAAATACGTTTTGCTCCTATTAGATCGGCAGCAGTAATCGCCTGCACGGTTTTTCCAAGGCCCATGTCGTCAGCAAGTAGCGCAACCTTCTTTCCTGCTAAGAAATTTGCGCCTTCTATTTGGTATGGATAAAGTGCCTTCTCATCCATCGGCCAAACACTCCGGCCAGAAGATTGCATTTGGGTGTTCGTGTCCGTAGTAGTGTGAAAGCAGATCAAGATACCCTCCTGGGTAGGTTTTCTTCATCCGTGCTTCTCTAATTTTCGTGCATGAAAATTTACTTTGTTGTGAAAATAATAACATTTCACAGTGCCACGACAGTATGTGTCCGTCTTGACCTTTAGGGTCTAAAAGACCTGTAAGACCCGCTGAGAGCCAGGAGATAGGTAAAAATAAATTTAAAATAATTTTTCTTAACTTATGACCTGAATCACGCATCATGGGCAAAATAGCAATATGCCTCGTAAGAGGCGAAATTAAGTACACATTGCACACGTCACGGTAGAGCGCTTTATCGAATAGAAAGCTCGCGTGAATCAGCGGCACCAAATCATCTATCGTAATCTTTTCGTCGGTGGCGGTAGGGTATTTTAAAAACGCGCCACTTGGCTTCGAGTGATCTACACAACTCGAGATAGCAACTTTCCACGCATACACATGGTCATTCCATTCGGCTGACTCGGCGGCGGGCCGTGTAATTATATAAGCCTCACAAGTCGTGCGAAGTGGGTTGTGATTACCTGTATCGCCAGGGTGTGAGCCTATTAAGCCACTGCCGTAAATGTAAGGTTCATACTCTTTTGGGAGTGCCATTAAAATATTTCCAGTATTTGATTATCAATGATGCTGAGCTGCTGCACCGCTGAGAGGATCTCTTCAGGCGATGAGTCGCTTAGTCGGTCAATAAGTGTGTCGCTGTAAATGATTTTGAAGTTCTCTTTGTTCGGCCCAGTCTTGTTTCGCTTGTAGGGGCCGTTAACACGTAACCAATCCACAAAGCCGCGACGTATAACAAACTTGGCCCAGTTCCTAAAGTCGCATTTATCGGCATCAAAACTGACACTAGCATTACAGAGAAGCTCAAGAGCGTGAGAATACCAATCCTCTTCATTTTGAACCCGATGCTGACGAGCTACTTGACGAGCTTCGTGCTTGGCGAGATTCAAAGAACTTA
>ERZ724522.979-NODE-979-length-16480-cov-28.155068_pt1 | contig 16480 bp, 24 predicted proteins | sample MGYA00376055_ERZ724522 | MGnify/ENA primary metagenome ERZ724522 (study PRJEB28724, sample SAMN07190884) | wastewater metagenome | isolation source: effluent of sewage treatment plant in Hong Hong | place: Hong Kong | collected 2016-03-17 ... | reverse complement strand
CAGCTAAGGATGCTGCTGAAATAAGTGATAAGTTATTTACTATAGTCGGACGTGGTTCTGTTAAATTTGAAGCTTTAGCTAATAATATGTCTCAACTGTTACCTATTGCATCTAGTACTGGTGTAAGTTTAAATGATTTAGGCGGTGCTATTATCCGAATGAGTCAAACTTCTATGCCTATGGCACAAATAGAGACTGGTTTATCTGGTTTAATACGTCAATTAGGTGCAGCTACTCCTGAAGCTAAAGAATTTGCAAAAACTATTGGTGTTGATTTATCAGAAGAAGCACTTAAAAAAGGTTTAGTCCCAATGATGGAGCAACTATCAAAAGCAACAGGTGGAAGTTTAGAGTTAATTAGAAAAATAATACCTGATACAGAGGGGGCTAATGCTGCTTTAATTTTAATGGCTAATAATGCAAAGCTTTTAAAAACTGAAGTTGCTGCAATGGGTGAGGGTGTTGGAGCATCAACAAAAGCATTAGAAATACAAACAAAATCTTATGCTTTTCAAGTATCTAAACTTAACTCTGATTTAGAAAATCTAAAAATAACATTTGGTGATATTGTTAATAAAGCTTTAGTTCCATTTATTGAAAAGACTAGAGAAGTTATTAAATTTATATCAAATTTAGATGATTCAACTAAAGAAATGATTGTTAAAGCTGGAATGTTTACGGCTGGTGTTGGTGCTTTAGGTTTAGCATTAGGTGGTTTAGTTTTAGCATTTACCCCTGTTATATCAGGTTTAAGTTTAGTTTTTAAAGGTGTTGGTTCTCTATATGGATCATTTATTGCTTTATCAGGTATATTAGGCACTGGTGGGGCTTTTGGTGTTGCTGTGGTTGCGGCTATAGCTACTGTATGGAGTCTAAAAAAGATAATTGATGGAGTTAAAGAAGCTTTTAATACTATTGATGCAATAGCTAGTGCTAAAACTGCTAATGTAGAAAATGAAAAAACATTAAAAAATGCTCTACAATTAGCTCAAGCATATACTAGATTAAGTATTGAACAAAAAAAGGCTTTAAATGTTGATGAGTTAAGAGAATATGGTAAAGCCTTTGCTATTCTAGCAGGTAATTCTACAGATAAAGCATCTAAAGAAAGAAATAGAAATTTAGGTATAAGTTTATCTAATCAAGCAAAGGAATTAGAAAAAACTGAAAGTATACAAAGAAAAGTAGACGAACAAAATAAAATAAATACTGTTAAAAATGCTAAAGATAGAGCTAGGATAGCAGAAGAAAACGCTAAAAAACAAGAAGAGATAGACAAGGAAAACAAAAGAAAACAAGAAGAGATAGACAAGGAAAACAAAAGAAAACTTAAACAATCTGAAGAAGATTATAAACAATTACAAATAAGATTGGCTGATGATGTTTTAAAGCATAAACTATCTAACTTAGATTATGAATTAAAACAAGTGGAGTTAAAAAGAGATGCTAATTTAAAACTTGCTAAAAATCAATCAGATAGAGATAATATTAATTTTGTTTATCAGAAAGAAAGGGCTAAGATACTTGATGATTATAGAAAAGAACAACAAAGAAAAGAACAAGAAATAGCTAATAAAACACAAAGAATTAATGATGATATAACAAAATATGTAGAAGATGAAACTAAAAAACGTATTGAAATTGAAAAGAAAGCTAAAGAAGAATCTGAAAAGATTGCTTTAGAAATTTATCAATATAAAAAGAAACAAGATAAAGAAGCTTTAGAGGAATCTTTAAAACTTGGAGATGAAGAACTTAAAGCACTAGAGGAACAAACTAAAGAATTTATTGAAAATGATTCTAACTCTTTAGATGAAAGACTTGATTTACTTGATCAATTTGTTGAGTATAAAAAAATTAAGTATGGTGAAGATTCAAAAGAATATAAAGAAATACTTAAAAAACAAACAGATTGGAATAAACAATTAAGAGATGATGAAATAAAGTCTATTGAAAGTTTTTACTCTGAAATCGCTTCAGGTGCAGTTAACTTAGGTAATAGCTTAGGTAATAGTACAGATAGTTTAACTAACTTTGTAGGTAGTTTAATCGAATCTGCTGGGCGTGGTTTTAATTCTTTTCTTAATATGAGTAATCAATTAAGTAATATTCAAGAAAAACTTAAAAAGGGTGATATAACAGAAACTGCTGCTAACTTTCAAACAATGGCTTTAGGTGTACAAAGTGCTGCTGAAGTTGTATCTCGTTCTATAGATGCAATGGTATCTAATTATAACAAACAACAACAAGTAACAGTAAAAATTGAACGTGCTATTTCTAACTTTGGGGCTAATTCTAAAGAGGTTAAAGATGCTATTTTAGAATCTAATGAAGCTATTTCAGATAATTTTAAAGCTTTACCTGGAGTTTTAGGTGATCCATTATCTAAACTTACTAGGATGTTTACTGATTTTTTAGGCTTAACTAAATCAGCAGCACAACAAGCTAGAGAAGCAGCATTTAATCAAGACTTGATGAAAGCTATCAATGATTTAAATAAAGTGTTTGATGATTTAGATAAAGCTGAACAATTAAGAATCGACATGATTGATGATGAAATGACTAAGAAAAGTGAACAATTAGCATTTGATATAAGAATCATTCAAAAAAGCCAAGAGTCAGAATTTTTAAAAACAGCAATGATACAAAAAAAGTATTATGAGTTTAATAAATGGAAGCAAGAGCAACAATCTAAAGAAGTTAAAACTGTTGATGATTCAGGTAAAAAGATTCAAGAGATTAATGAAAAAAACTATAAATCAGAGTTATCTATTATAGATGAAGTTTATGGAAAAAAGCGTAAAAAGCTTGAATCTGAAGTTCAAAAAGAGATAGATATTATTCAATCAAAAAATGATAGGATAAAAGCTATTGAAGATGAAAGAACTCAATCAGATACAGATAAACAAAAGAGATTACAATCTTTTAATCAATCACTTTCTAGTAATCAAAGAAGTGCAGATTTTTACAGAGCTAATGAGCAAGACTTTGAGTTCGGTTTTAATGGAAACTCAAACGAACGTAAAAAGATTGAAGCTGATTATAATGCTGGTGTTATAAACTATGAAACTTATGCTAAGAAAAGAACTGAAATAGCACTAAAACAATATCAGTATTACAACGAACAAGCTAAAAGAATAAGTGATCCTAAAGCTAAACAAGAAGCACTAGACAAAGCAACACAAGGACAAGAAGAATACTATAACTTTATATTTGACAAAGAAAAGGAAAAAGTAGAAAACGAGACAAAACAAGCTGAAAAAAGACTAGTATTAAAACAGCAAGAACTGGCAACTGTTACAGAGTTAGAGAAGTCTGAAATAGCAAAGCTAGACCAAGCATATAAAGATAGCTCTGGAATGTATAGAGATACATTTGTAGAAGCAACTCAAGTATGGACTAAATTTGCTCAAGAATCTATTAATAATATTGATTTAAGTAATTTAATCAATAAAGTTAAAAATGATGTAGCACAAGCAAAAGCAGAATTGAACGGTATAAAAGCAAGTGTAAATAGCACAGTTCAACAAGCTAAAACAACTATTAGTAATACTACTACTGTTAATAATGCTCCAACTGCACCAACTCAAACACCTGTTAATACTTCAACACCTAGTAAACCATTATCAGGTGTATCAAAAGGTATTAGTAGTGTAGCAAATGGGATAAGTAACGCGGCTAGTTCTATTGCAAAAGGGATTAGTAATGCAGCCATTCCATATGAACCAACTGCACCTGATTGGTATGGTAAATACACTTTTGCAACTAATCCAACAGAAACAACTGTAAAAGCACCTGATAACATTGGTGTTAGTGATTATGAACTCAAAAGACGTAAACAACATGATGATCAAGCTAAGATAAATAACATATTAGCAAAGTTATTAAAACAAGCTAATTGGAATGTCTCATTTGATAATTATGCTAATCAAAGTTTATCATGGTTTGAGGATCAGGCTAGACAATTTGGTATACCACTAATGGCAAAAGGTGGAGTCACAAATGGTATATCAATTGCAGGTGAAAGAGGCAGTGAAGCTATATTTAATTACTCAGATATGAAAAGCATGTATGATTTTGTAAAGAATACAGCTATTAATCCGAGTAATAATTATAGTAATCAAGCCTCAATTAACATCAATTATAGTCCAGTTTTTACAGGTATTGACTTATCTAAAACAGGTCAAGTTGATGCAATGATAAAAAACAATATGAACACATTAAAGAATGATATTTTAAAAGCTCAAGCAGGTAGATAATGACACTTTGTATATATTATAGAAAGTATGGAACTACTAATTGGTTTAGAGTAGATAAATATATTTTACATGAGAGTCTACCAGGTGGTAGTGATGCCGAAGCTAACCAACTCTATCAATTTAATCTATCATTCTTTGATCCATTAGATAATAATGATGATTATCTCATTATGTCTAATGGTGATGATATTGTAATAACTGAAACACCTGATAGACTAAATGTTTTAGATAATATCAAGGCTGGGTGTATATTTCAAAGTAAAAGGCAACCGATAGGACTAGACACAAGTGTAGATCCTTATAGATTGCCTTTAAAATTTGATTTAACTATTGAACAAAGGGATTTTTCTAAGATACCTTTTAAACTCTCAGCTTTAAGTTTTGATGATAATTCAATGTATCAGAATTTATCTACAGTACTTAATTACATATTTCAGAATGATTATGTAAGAGATGATTTAGGGGGCGTGTTCCAAAACGGTGTTATTATTCCTAAATACACACTTCTAAGCCCTGATATTGAAGTCCAAATACCTGAAACAATGGAAGGTATAACAAGAGAGTTTTTAAACGAGATATTACAACCTATAGGTTATAAATGGGCTGTTGTCTATTATGTTGAGCAACATACAACTAACACATTAAATTTAATTCAAAGTATAGAAATATGGTAAGTTTAAGAGAAGTTTCTACTGATTGGTCTAGTATTACAACTAATGATTTAATAACAGGTCTAAAGTATAATACAGGTTTTGTAAGTGGTGGTTATGAGCCTGTATATTTCATTGGCGACAAGTCAATAACTGCTAGTTATGAAAATAATAGTATACAAAATTGCACTCAAGTACTTTGTGCTTTACTTCGTGACAATGCAGACTTAACAATTAAGACAATTGCTACAACAGGCGAATCACGTTATACAATTGGTAAGGCTTCAGATATTAAATATGTATCAAGATATATTGATAGTTATTTAGTAAGTGTTAGCAATACCTATACGGCTGTTATTCCTGAAGATGTTTCTGAGATGATAGGACGTTATGATGCTAGATTTACAAGTAATAATCTAGATGGTAAGTTAATATGTCGTATTACTAGTGATAGTGTTGAATATCTAAGAGCATTTATAATATCTAGTCAAACTATCACATTAAAAGACATCGTAACAGGCTCTAACAGTGGTATTAGTACATTATCAATTAATGATAGATTTGAACTAATTAATGCTTATGATATTCTTGAGGAAGGTTTAGAAGAAACCACAGGTTATCCCGTTCAAGGTTTTGTAAAAAAACACGTTAAACCTAGTGAAGATACTAGTTATATAGAATTTGGTATATATGATAAACCTGCTAAACTTTCAGGTGATTATGTATGTATTTCATATAATAAATTAGATGATTATAATCAAACTTTTATTTATGATAATTCTATAAATAAATATGGTATTTTCACTAAAAAAGAAGATTTAAATATTTCAGTTACTCAAGAACAAATAAACCTGATAGAGAGTACTTTACAAAAACTAACAGAGCCTAAAATAACTATTGAGTTAGAAACATTTAGACCTACTAGACCTCAAAAAGGCTGGATGATTAATGTTGATGTTCAAAATATAGCAACAGGTGTATTTGAGGTTATCAACGTATCAGAAACATATATATATCCTGATGGACAATTAATTGATAAACCTTTTAGACTTTGGAAAGTAACACTTAGTAATTATAAAAATAATTTAGCTAGTGTTTTAGCTGGACTCAAAAGAAAAAATACTATGAGTCAAGCTAAATTAGCTGATAATCAGATATTAAGAACTTTTATAAATTTAAGTCTAAGATATAGATTTATAGATGATCCTAGTGAATTTACTTTAGATGCACCTGTTGCTATTGATGCTGATCCTATCAATAATGATGATTTCACTGCAAAATGGCAATCAGTAGCAAATGCAGATGATTATATATTATTTGCTGCTTTGGATAATACTTTTGCAACTCCTATAAGTGGTTTCGCTGGATTACTTACAGGTAATGTACTATCAAGGTTAGTAGATGGTCAAGATGTAACAGATAATAGTACTTTTTATTATAAAGTTAAAGCATTGAATTTAGCTTTAGGTTTAGAGTCTGATTGGTCTAATGTAATTGAAGTTAATAAGATTGTATTAAAAAATTATGTAACAGATGCAAACACATTATTATATTATCGTTTCCAAGATGGTTCAGGAACTAATATAAATGATGAAACAGCTAATAATAGAGATAGTACTATAATTGGGACTACATCATGGCAAAGTAATATCATCACTTATGATACATCTTCATTATATCTAAGTGGTAATGGTAATACAAATACAGGTAATTTTAACCCTGCTGTAACGGATTTTACTGCAAGAATTTCATTTAGATTTAATACAGGTGATAAAGCATCTAAATCAACTCATATTTTAATAGCAAGATATGACACATTGACAGGTATTAGTAACCCTGACGGAGCTGATTTTATATGTGAATTTGATTCTACTGTTAATAAATTTATATTTAGTGTATATCAAACTAATACTTTATATAGAGCATTTGAAGCATCATATACAGTATTAGAAAATACAAATTATTCTGTACAATTTGCATTTAAATTAAATAATTCAGGCTCAAATTTATTTGAAATTTGTGTAAATGGTGTTAAGTTAACAACTAGTCTTAATTTTCAAAATATAACTAATATCACTAATAATCAAAACTCAACTATACCTCTTATGGTTGGTGCTTATCGTGCTTCAAGTGGTACATATTATAGAGGTCAATTTAGGGTTTTACGTGCAGCATTTGATAATGATTTTAGAACTGAATCAGAAGCTTTAACAGATTACAATAATTTATTTGTATAAAAAAGGTTTATATGAGTTTATCAAACAATGAAAAAGATGAGATACTACAACTTATTACAGATGCTTATGATTATATAGCATTCTTTGCTAACTATGACACACTAACAGGTAATGAAACATTTAATAGTACTAACTTTAATGAACTTGGTAGAGTAGCATTAACAAATAAAACTGTGTTAAATGGTTTATTTACTGCTGATTATACATTAACTACTAGTGATTGTAACTGCCCAACTACTACAGTTGTAACATATGCAGGAAACACCACAACACTTTTTAAAGTAGCTTCAAGCACTAATTTAAAAGTAGGTGATAGAATCCAAGTAGGAACTGAAAACGATAGAAAAATAATTGCAAAAGATGGAACTAATCATTATATAACTGTTGATGCTCCATTATCATCAATCCCAAGCGTTAGCACTAGTGTAAAAGTAAAAACAGGTAATAGGGCTTTTATACGTGGTGGTTCAGCTAGTGCATACAGTGGCGACATTGCATTTATTGAAAAATACATATTATATAAAAGTGACACAATCTCCAAAAAAGGTCGTGTATCAATAGAGGTCTAAATAATGACAATTGTTTCAAATGGAATTTTAGAAACTTATACTCCAAGCGTATCAACTCAAGCAGACCAAAATATTATTAATCAAAAAGTATCAGATAATATTGAAGCTCTTAGAAAATTTGGAATCGGTTTAAATGATGTGTCAAGCTTACATATACATGATACAATCACGGCTGATAATTTTACTTTGATAAAAAGAGCTGGTTTTATTTCTTTTTATCAATTTAATAGCTCAAGTGCTATTGATGGAGAATTTGAAAGTACAGTTACATTAGAGATAGGGTCTCAGTTTTTACTAGTAAATAAAGCATCAAGTCCAAGTACTAACATAGTTACAATTAATTTAAATAGCTACTCATTACTAGGTTCTAGCGATACATCAATAGTATTAAATAGCAATAGTATTTATGTATATTTAATCTATATAGGTTCTAATAAATTTGTTAGAATAACTCAAAATAATGATTTGCTAAATAGTGATAATACATTTAATGGACTTAATACTTTTAATTCTAGTTCATTAGTATTAGCTAAGTCTGGTGTAGCAAGTGGTTTCGAGTTTGGTAAAAGTGAAAATACAGCAACGACACCATTTTTAGATTTTCATTATGGGATCGGTTCTAGTCAAGATTATAATTTTAGATTTCTAAATAATGGTAATGAAACATTTTTAATATCAACAGCAACAAAAAACCTATTAAGCTTTGATAATAGTAATTTCGCTGTTAATGTTGATTCAATTCCTGCTGCTGATAATTCTTTTTCCTCTGGTAAATCTGGTTTTAGATGGACTGAGATCTGGGCAGCAAATGGAACAATAAACACATCTGATAGGAATCTAAAAGAATCAATCAATGAAACTAATTTAGGTCTTGACTTTATATTAGCTTTAAAACCTGTTTCTTGGAAGTGGAAAGACGAACAATCAAAAGAAATACAAGAAATTAGATATAAAAAAATTTATGATGAAAATGGAAACTTTCAAAATTTAATACCTGAAACTATTACAAAAACATTACCAGCTAAGACTTATAAACGGTTTCATCATGGATTTATAAATCAAGATATAGAAGATTTATTAAATGAAAAAAACATTAATACAAATGATTTTGCTGGATTTATAAAAGATAAAGAAACAGGGGAAAGGGCTTTAAGATATGAACAATTTATAGCTCCACTTGTAAAGGCTATACAAGAACAACAAGAACAAATAGAACAATTAAAAAATGAAATAGAGATTCTAAAAACAAGCTAATAAAGTTAAAGGTTTGAGGGATTTATATTTAATTTGGGATAAGTTTAATAAAAAAATAAAGTCTATAGCTTGGTTTAGATATATTACTAATAATTCTTTTAATTATTCAAATATTGATTTTAATTATTTAGAAATATCTATTGAGTCAAGAAATATATTTCTCTGGTTTGATAGACAAATAGATGTAGTGAGTAGAACAAGTGTTTAAAAGATTAGTTTTAATAATCAGATTAATAATAAAATTTTTCAGTAAATAAAAGAGGGTAAAATGTTAAAACCTAAATATTTAGTAATACATCATAGTGCAAGTTCTAATAATATTACAGTAGAAGATATTAGAAGATGGCATAAAGCAAAAGGTTGGTCTGATATAGCTTATCATAAAGTTATATATCAAGATGGCAGTATTAATCAAGGTAGAAATGATGGCGTTCAAGGCGCTCATGCTTTTGGTGCAAATGCTTTATCACTTGGAATATGTTTAATCGGAAACTTTGAAATTAATGAACTACCTGAAGTTATGAAAAAATCATTAATTCAAACATTAGCAACTCTTTGTAAACGTCATAATATACCAAGTAAAAACATTATTGGACATTATCAAGTCGCTAAAATGTTTAATGCTCCATTAGGTGCAAGTGGTTGTCCTGGTAAAAATGTTATAAAACTTTTACCTGAAATAATTAAAGAGGTTGAAAAATATCTATGATTCAACTAATAAAAGATATTATCAATGATACATTAAAAACTAAAGATAAATTTACTAATAAAAAGATTATTCCGAATAATGCTTTTTATCTAGCTGTGTTTATGGCTTTAGTTGATATGTTTACAAGTTATAAAATAAATATTGAAGTGTTTTATTCTTTTTTGTTTATTTCTGGTTATTCTGTTACTTTATCAGCATTTTCAAAAGGTGCTAATAAAGTAATTGACAATAAAAATAATGAAACTTAATAAAACAATCACACAATATTTATATCTTTTCAATACTATTTTTTATACAATTATCATAAATAAAGTATTGATTTCTTGGTGAATTATGGACATTTTACATGCTATCTTTGAGGGATTACAATCTTTCATAGGTGGAACAATTATATATAGTATTTTTCATTACATTCGTAAACATTAAAAAATACTAACAATTAAATAGAGGTCTTATGAAAGAATTAATCATTCTTGGATTAATTGCTTTTTATATAAGTCTGTTTTATGCTCTTGTCACGCTTTGTCTAAAGCTTAAAAACCATCCTGAAGAAATTAAAATTACTCTTACTATTGCTACAATACTTATTACAGCATTAGCTAAAGAGATTTTTAATAAACTTATTCAGCTAAAATTTGATTATGTAAAAAGTTTATTCAAGAAGAAAAAGAAAAAAAAGAAATGATAGAATTAAATATTATTCCTATTGCTAAACCACGCATGACAATAGGTGATAGATACAAACAAAGAAAACCTGTTTTAGAGTATTGGAAGTATAAAGAAAATCTAAAACAGTTAGCAAAGGAAAATAATTTAATTATCAATGAAGTATTGAATAATATAGTATTTGTAATACCATTTCCTAAATCATATTCAAATAAAAAGAAAGTTGAATTAAACGGTAAACCCCATACTTTAAAACCTGATTTAGACAATATAATAAAAGCTTTTCAGGATAGTTTACTTGATAATGATTCATATATACATACTTACAAAAGTATATCAAAAATTTGGGGCTATGATGGAAAAATTATTATAGGATAATGTTATAATTGAAATTGCGAGACAATATAACATCTATTAAAATTATTTACCCCCCAAAAAAATCCTAAACAGAGGGGATTTTTAATTTAAGTATGATATAATAATAATGAACCAGCGAAAACATAAATATGTCGTAGATGGTGTTTTATTTCTCCAAACTCTTTGTATTAGGGATAATATCCAAATTAGATTCAATATTATAAATAGCTCCAAATTCTCTTGTATCAATAAATTCTTTTAAACTTGGTTCATTTTTGATTAAAATATTAAATACTTGGCTTAAGTTAGCTTGAGGATCTAAGTCTATTAAGAGAGTCTTTCCAGTCTGGGAGAATAAATACCCTAAGTTTTGGGTAGTAGTTGTCTTTTTAAAAAATGTGTTGTATAGTCTTGTTGATTTGTTTTTATAATATTATTAATGTTATTTTTAAAATATAAATTTTCAATATATCTTAATTCTTTACTCAATTCTAATTTAGTAACATATCTTTCTTTTTTGGATATTTCTGTTATTTTTTTTCTTTCAATTAATAATAGTTTGTATGATTTTTTTCTTTCTTCTCTTAGTTTTTTATAAAAATCCCTACGTAAATGTTTTGCTATCTTTTTTTTATTTTTTAAATAAATATATCTATTTATTCTTTCCTTCTCAACCATTGAATCATAATATTTTTTTAAAATCTTTTTTTTGTTAATTAAATAGTCATTAATATTTATATCATCTTTTTTTTTCTCATTAGCTGAATCAAAAGCTTTAAATATTTCTTTTAATTTTAAAAATTTTAAATCTTTTTTATATTCTTTAACTGGATCTTTATCTTGAGTCATATTTTCTCTTATAAAATAAAAAAGGGAGATAATCTCCCTTATGGAAATAAAATACATTTTAACTATTTACTTTTATCACTCTCCTTTTATTATTTCTAATCATTCTAACAAACTTAATTTTTTAACATTTAAGTCTTTAAGTTTTTGATAATATTTTTGTCTAATTTTTAAAACTTTTTCAGGATTTTTTTTAATGTATTCACTCATATATAATCTTAACTTTTCTTTTTGTTCTGGAGTTTTTTCTTTATTTTGTCTTTTTTGTCTTTTTTGTCTTTTTTGTTCAGGTGTTAATTTAGCTAAATATTTTTTATCATATTCTTTTTGTTTTTCTTTATATCTTTCTTTGTGTTTTTCTTTAGACCTTTTATTAATCTCTCTCTTTTTTAATTTTTTTAACTCTTCTTTAGTTAAAATTTCTTCTTTATCCATTTTCTATCACCTCATTAACATAATCAACATCAATAAACAATCTTTGACTAATTATCTTAGAGTCTATATACCCTAAGCTTTTTAACTGCATTTCTGCAAGTGTGAGAATTTCTTCTTTTTTATTCATAATCCACCAAGTAAACATTATTATAATTATCAAAATACTTTTCTAAAATTTGAACAACTAAAGATTTATCTAGATTCCCATTACCACAACCAACATAAGGCATATAAATATTTCTAGGTTGTAATATAGTATCAAGCATTTCTTTTAATTCTTTGCATGATTGTTCTATAGTTTCTAAACAAGAGTTTTGCTGCCAACTAAGATGAGGATATTCTTTATTTAATGACTTTGTAGCAAAAAAGATTAATCTTAAGTTTGAAACTAAACAAATATGTCTATTATCATTATTAAGATGTCTTTCCTTGCATTTTTTACCATACCATAAATCAATCCCTTGATATTTATTTTTTATTACAAGTGCAAGTCCTCTACCCATTACATTTTTATTATCTTTTGTATATCCTAAATTGGTAGGAATTACAATAAAACTACTTGGATCATTTTCTTGTAATTTAAATATATTACCTGTTATTTTATTCATTTTCAATCTTTCCTAAATGTTCACAATGCTTTTTATTACAATCATTACAAACCCATTGATAAGACATTCTTTGAAAAAAAGTTTCTTTATAAATCGGAACAGGTTTTAAGATTGTTGCTTTTTTACTTGAACAATAATAACAGCTATTATCTTTTGTTATCCTGTTATATTCTTGTTCTATGTCTTTTAATAAATCACTCACTCAATCACCCCCAAGTTTTGCAATAATTCTTTTCCGAAACGGTGATTAGGTATTTTTATACAATCAATTGAAATTTGAAAATATATGTGATTAGGTATTTTTATACAATCAATTGAAATTTGAAAATTTGTAATCTTATTAAAAAAATAAATGCGATAAGAATTATCATCAAAAGAATTTTTAGTAATAACACTATTATTTTTATTTATATATTCTAATAAATTTACATCATTGTCTTTATGTAAAATAAATCCTAACTCTAAAGGATCGAATGGTTTTTCTTCTTGCTGCTGTATTTTCTCTAAATCTTTTAATATCTCTAAATGTGCTAATAAATACAAATCACCTAAAGTAGATTCATTTCTGCTTTCTTTTATTTTTTCATAATTAGTTATTTTTTGGTTTATCTTTTCAATCAATTCTTTCATTCTTTACACTCCAATAAGTCTTTACTCTTAAGTTTTTTTATAAATTTTTCTTTGCTAGTAATAAAATTTGAAAATTCTTTTTGATAAACATTACCTATTAGTTTTATATCAATATTAATATTTAAAGCATTACATATAGATAAACAATATCCTTGATTCATAAAACAATAACAATAACCAAAAACATTTATTATTCTATATTGATTAATAGAGTTTATTTTTATTTCTAAATTTTCACTTATATATGAATCATTAAATATTACTTCAACAATATCATTTTCATAAATCTCTTTTTCATCAACATCTTTTAAACCTGTATATTGCATGATAACAATATCATTACTATCAATATGTTGTTCAGATTGAAACCATAACCCATTATCAAAAGTTTTTGGTGTATCTAAATAAATCATTTGATTAGATTGTTTGTCATATACTCTAAATTTTATTTCTCTCATATCATCTCCCAAAACTCATTATTAATCATATCTTGTGTTTCTTTACTTAAATCTTGTTGATTTTTTATAAAGTCTTTGAGCCAATCATTTAATTCTTCTCTCATATTTTCTCACTTTCTTTATGTTAAAATTTTTTTAATTCTTTTTTCAGGTCTTTTATAAAGTTTCTAGCTTGAATATCTTTTATACAAACATCTTCTAACTTATCACAAAGACCTTTAGCTGTTTGCTTATCAATGATTTCTAATATACGTGGAAATTTATCTTGCAACACTTCCATTAATATTTTGTGTTGCCAAACTTCAAAGTAAATTATTTTTTTTGTTACTATTTTCATTTTAATTAAATATCCGATTCAGATTCAATAAGTTCATAACACGCTTTTATAACTTTTGCATCATAAAGAGAATTATGTTTTTCACCTTCTATAGTTGCAAAATCCTTTATAAAGTTTTCTCTTGATATATCTGGATCAATACCTTTTATTTTCATTAAAGTACATAAATCAAATGGGATGTAATATACATTTTTAGGTATATCAAAAGCAGTACCAAAAATATTATTAAACAAAACCCAGTCATAGGATAAACAATCTGACCAAACTTCTATAATTTCAAATTGCATTAACCAAAGGTTTAATTGTTCTTTTATTCCTTTTGTATTACCATAAATACTTACATTTTTTTTAGGTAAATAAACGGGGTCAAATAATCTACCAGATACATTAGCAATTTGGTTTTTAGTTTTATCTATATCTGTGTTAAGTTTCCAAAATTTTAAATCTTCTATAGTAAAGTATTTGAGATGTTTAATAACATTTTCTTGTAACCACTCATCAATTTGATTAATATCAAAGTCTGTAAACTCAGCATAAAAAGTTTTTTCACACTCAGAAATTAAAGCTATACTTATTAATTCTGTTTTTTGATGTAATCCTGTAAATTCACAATCAAAGAATATTTTTGTTGTTTTCATATTTTCTCACTTTCTTTTTTATCTTTTGCCATTTAAAGCAGTTTTTTATTTTTTGTTTATTCAAATTACTTATTCCAAACCTTGGAGAAAAATTAGAATAAATAATTGGTTTCTTACCTTTTATTTTGTAATTTCCTTTTGTTTTATTTCTTGAGTTCTTTTTATTATATTTTTTTACAAATAAATTATCTTTATTATAAATATGATTCCAATATCTAAATTTTATTGAATAATTAGCTAACATTTATTTAAGCCCAAGGTAGACAATCTATAAAACCTTTTTGTAAAGCTGATTCGTTGCATTTAATATAATCTTCATGTAATCTTTCATGATAGTATTCGATACCTATTTGTATTTCATTATCATTAAATTTAGGAATTCTACCTTTAAAACTTTTATATAAATCATTTTTAAAAATAAGACCTTCACAGTAAACACATAAATAATTTTTTCTAGCTTTTCTAATTATAGATACCATTACTTCTTTAACTCCTTATTCTTCAATATTTTCTTTATTTTTCTTTTTTTTATAACAATCTTTGCAAATAACATCATTTGATTCTTTAGATAGATAACCATCATGTAAATCAAACCATTCTCCACAATCACACTGACAAGGCATTTCCATTACTTCTTTAACTCCTTTCCGAGCTCCATAATAAAATTTCTAACTTCAACATCTTCTGAAACAATCAATCAGCTTATTAAAAGAACATTGATTTTGACTGACTATCATTCAAAATCAATGTTCTTTTAACTTTCTCCTGCAACAATTCACTTAAAATCTTTTGTTCAGATTCTGTTAGGTGAATTGTTTTAGTTTTTTTGATGGTTGTTTGCAATTAATCACCTCTTACTAACTGTAAACCTAGTATTGGAGTTTCTGTTGGGCTTGGTATTGGACATGGCTTAGGCTCTGGTTCACATGACAGAGCTACATTATACAAGTATCCAAATAAGAAAAGTCCTACAAGTATTATCTTTTTCATTAATTTAATTCCTTTATTGAGTACTCATAATGAAAATTTTTATGACGTGGTGAACCTATTACTTTTCTTTCTACTTTCAATGGATAACGACATTCTAATACTGATAAATACTTTGTAATTGTTGCTGGACTTGTTTTAAATTTTTCACAAAGTTCTTTTTTTGTCGTCTTACCTTTTAATTCAAAAAAGTCTTTCATAATTTCAATATCTTTTAATAGTTTTTTCATACTAATTCCTTTATTGAGTACTCATAATGTGATGATTTATTTTTAGGACTTGTAATAATACGTTTCTTAAGTATTTTTATTGGGTATCTAGACTCTAAAATACATAAATATCTAGATACACCAGCTGGATTTATTTTTATTTCTGAAGCAATATCTTTTCTAGTAGTAATTTTTTTCTCTTTAAAATGTTTAAGAATTTTTTCTAGATTTTCTAGTAATATATTATTCATTCTTCTAATGCTCCAAAAAATTCTTTATTTCTATTAATATGCTTTTGAATAATCTGATATATTTTATCTACATCAGCATTACTCATATTTTGAAATGCTTTAGCTTTGAAATTTATATTGAAAGCTTTTAAAATCACTTTCAATTTTTGATTCTTAAGTACTTGATTTTCATAAAGAGAAAAGTACATTTGTCTTGATTTTTTTTCTTTATAAATATTCATTGAATTTCTTACAGCAAGAACTTTAATTAATTTACTTACTGAAATTTTATTAATATTCAACTCTTTTGCGACTTCATCAAGAGTAAATTCTCTTTTCTCTTTTATTACATCAAAAAGTACTTCTAATCTGTAATCTAATGTTAATCCAGTCATATTTTT
>ERZ724522.978-NODE-978-length-16489-cov-15.284045_pt1 | contig 16489 bp, 35 predicted proteins | sample MGYA00376055_ERZ724522 | MGnify/ENA primary metagenome ERZ724522 (study PRJEB28724, sample SAMN07190884) | wastewater metagenome | isolation source: effluent of sewage treatment plant in Hong Hong | place: Hong Kong | collected 2016-03-17 ... | reverse complement strand
GCGACTACTGGCAGGCCGCCAGCTGCGAGCGCATGCCGCCTAAAATCGCCATTGCAGTGTTTGATTCGGCGGTGCATCACGGGCCGACGACCGCGATCAAGCTGCTGCAGCGGGCGCTGAGAGTGGCGGACGATGGCGAATACGGCCGCATCACTCACGGCACGCTGCAGAGCCGCGACTGCAACGAAACGCTGGAGCTACTGCTGGCGCAACGTGCCATCTACCTGACAACCTGCCCGGCGTGGCCGACCTACAAGCTCGGCTGGCTCAAGCGGCTGTTTAACCTGGCCCGGAGTAATTTTGCATGAGCCCGCTACTGCTTGGCCCGCTGGTTGATCTGGTCGGCAAAATCTCTGACAAAGTCTGGCCTGATCCGGCCAAAAAAATCGAAGCCCAAACCGCGCTGCTGCAGATGCAGCAGTCCGGCGAGCTGGCGATATTGGAAAAACTCGGGCAGAGCGATAACGCACAAGTCGAAGTCAACAAGATCGAAGCCGCCAGTGACGACCGGTTTAAAAGCTACTGGCGCCCGGCGCTGGGCTGGGTCTGCGTCGCCGGGTTTTCGTATCAGCTACTGGCCCGGCCGTTCCTGATCGGCGCCGGGCATGACTACCCGTCGCTGGACATGGAAACGCTCACGGCGCTGACGTTTGGCATGCTGGGGTTGGGTGCGATGCGCACGATCGAACGAATCAAGCGCTGATCAGGCGTACTCAATTGTCACCGCCTGGCCCCGCGCCAAAAGCTCAAGCCGCACCCGCGCCAGCAGCGCCGCATGCGCCGTTACCGGCAGGCCGTGCATGTCTGGCCGGGCCTGCCACAGCGACTCATCGTCTCGGTAGCGATACAGCCGCACCGTCTCCGGAGGCTGACCCTATGCTGATTGGCGCTCGCCTTGCTGGGGTGACGGTCTAGAAACTCTGCAACATGGTGCGGCTTGATTTCTGTCAGGTGCATCCGTCCGAACACCTTGACCAGCACGACGGCACGGTTTCTGCTGTCTCGCTGCCAGCTCTCTGATTTGTCTGCCATGCACTCGGCCATGTAGCGATCAGCAAGCGCTTCAAAATTGCGTTCATCGCTGCCTGCCATTTCCAGTTCAGCCCATTTCAGCTTTGCTTGCGGAAGCGACGATCCAAGGCACGTCCACTTGCGCGGCGCTGTGCTGGTGACGTGGTAATACGCATCGCCCTTGCGGTGCATGCGTGGCGGTAAGTCGTGGTTTGCTGTGCGTTTGCGGCCCATTTATAGTCCCCATTCATTTTGAATGGCTCTAATCTGCGTAAGCCAAAAATCACGATAAGCTCGCGCCTCTTTAATAATCCAGTAGTTGTGCTCTGGGAATTGCGAAGTTATGTATTTAGGGTTTAAGCTCATTCTCATTACCCTATATACAAGCTGCCTACATCTAGATTCACTTACGCCTATTTTTGCTCCGGCATCTTTGTATGTTTCGCCAAGAATTACAGAGCGTGCAGCGAAAATCCAGCGAGCACGTTTAACATCCAATGGATTAGGCATCTTTTTATTGGCATTTTTTGAAATGCACTTTTCAGCAACAGATTCTTTTTTATGCCGGTGGTCTGGGTTCCCGCAGTCCCAATATATAACCTCAATCCATGTTTTACGCATGACAGGGTTCATGTTAGCTAGCCTTTCTGATCGCTCCAAAATTAGGCTGATTGCCTGCTGTCTTTGTCGATTCTCCTAGCCTGCGCTCCAAATAACAACGGAGCACTTTTGGCGATCCGTTTGCATTGGTTTCATGAGGGTATCGATGCTGCGTAAGCCATCGGATCTGGTTTGATTTCCGCTTGGCTCCGGTTAGCTCGATTAGCTCATCATCGGTTAGAAATGTGCTCATTTCAGCGCCTCCAATAACTGATTCATTGCCTGCTCGCTGTGGTGCCGGCCTCTGACTTTGGTTAGATTGCGGGCGGCGGCTTCGATGGCGCGTAGTCTTTGCACTTCGCGTTCTGCTGCTGATAGTGCTGCGCTGGCAATAGCAAGGGAGCCTTGTGTTCTGGTTAGCTCGTCCAGCAGCGCCAGCTCGCGCAGCTTGGTTGTGTCGATGGTCATATCCCAAACCCTATGGAAAAATTAAGCCAGCTGATCTCTACGAAATACCGGCCATCTATATCTACGCCCACGGCGGCAGTAGGCAGCAGGAAGCAAACGCGGTCACTCTGTCGTAAGTAGATCATCGCGCCACCGATACGCATTCTGTGTAGCCAATCGCCATGTTATGCGCGTCAACCAGTGCCTTAGCCTTGGCAGGATCAAGGCCGCATGCGATATGCCCGTCGTTGTTATGGATGGCAACGGTAGTGTCTTTCCAGTCGCCGCACACTAGGCGCCATACATCAGGCGCTGCAACGTTGGTGTGTTCGGTCATTCTCACTGCTCCTGTTCAATTCGTTCAATTCGTTCAATTCGTTCAATCTTCACTCCCCAGAACCAATACAACCCAGAACCGCGCTTCACCAGCCCACGTTCAATCGCCTCGATATAACAGGTGACGCGGTGCGGGTGCGGCTTGCCGACTGGCTGGCCGTTATGGGTTAGCTGGTACATTGGCTTGCTCATGTTCAATGGCGGCGTCAATCAGCGCATCTACCTCACTGGCCGTCTTGCAGTACACGCCGCGATCCGTTGCGACGTAGATTTGCCCGTCTTGATGCGGCTCGATGTACACCGCGCCTGATCGGATGGCGCGGTATCTGCTGGCATCTTTCTCCGCCTCTGCCAGCTTGGCTTTCAGGCGCGCGATTTCCCCGCGATGTTCGTCCAGCATCGCGTTAAGTTTCGCAATCTCGACAGTATCGGCCGCGTACTCCTGCCGCAGCATTGTGACTTCCTGCTGCAGTCGCTCAATCTCCCCGCGCTGCTGCTCAACGATGCGGCGGGATTCGGATAGGTCTTTCATTCCCCACCTCCCAAAATCTCGCGCTCGATGGCGCGTGCCTGAGCTATGATTCGAGCCTTGCCCATAGTTACTGGGCGGCCACTGTTGCTGGCCCAAATCTCCAAAATCCGCGCATCGCTCAACAGTTCAGGCTGCGGGGCGGCTTCGAGCATGGCCATAAACACCCGTTTGTAATCCTCTGGCGCGTCAATCTCATCAATACCAGTGATGATGCATTCAACGTCAGCACCTGCTTTAATCATTTCCGGCGTCGGCTCAACCGGCACAAGTTTCCATTTCATGATTGGCCTTTCTCGCCACGGGCGCGGATTGCTGATGCGCAATCTCTGCCACCGGTAGCTGCATCGGTGCGAAGCTCTGCATATTTCATACCTTCGTTTTCGTCATATTCATCGGAAATCTTTTCGCACACCTTCGCGCACGCCTCGCGCTCTGCTGCGGCGACAAGGGCGGCGAAGCGGCGAAGTGCACCATGCTGCGCATCCATTCCAACAAATCCGGCCTCCCGCGCAATGCTTGTAATCTCGTCGCGTGTCATTTCAACGCCTCTATTTCTTCGATTGCGCCTTTGGCGATAGCGTAGGCGTGGTGGTATTTTAATATGTCCAACTCTGCTATTTCAGTCAGCGCCGCCAGCAGCTTGTCGCGTTGCTGCTCAATGTCATGCGTGACTTGCTCAATGGGAACCATCCCCTGTTTCTCAAGAACGCCTGTCGGGATGCCTTCGCACGCATTCACGCAGGCCACAATTCGCCGGGCATTTGCTTCCCGCATGCCGGGATTGTTTGGCCCAAACTCCAGCGTAACGGCGATGGCCGCGCGTCCGTCCAGACCACGGATAACGGATTCGTGAATTCCGTCGTTGTCGAACGATTCCTCTGCCACGCGCCACGGTTCTATTGTGTGCTCGCTCATGACTGCCCATCATAAGTAGCGGTTTTGCCCTGCAGAATCAGCGCAATCGCCTTGTGTTGTTCTTCGCTGATTGCGCCAGCGGTGTGCATGCTTGATCCGGTGTCTACCTTGGCGCGGTAGACGAAAAATACGGTGCCGTTGTCGGGCTTGCCGTCTGGCATTGCGATACGGGGTGCGTTCATGCGGAATCCTTCTTCGGTTTGATTTTCTTCACGCTGCCATCGGGTTTGAAGCCGTAGACATCCAGCACATTGCGCCAGCTGCTGAGGTCTTTGGCGATGAGGTCGGGCGGGAAGCTGAAGTTTTCTTTCAGGATCAGCTCCACCAGTTCGCCCAGCGCGGCGCGGATGGCGTTGAGTGCGTTGGCGCGGCGCTGGTTTTCGGCGTCGGCCTGTTTCAGGTCATCTTCCAGTTCGCAGATGCGCTCAAACTGGTCGCCAATGTGCAGTTCGGCCCAGTTCAGCAGGCTTTTCAGGGCGCCTTCGGGTTGTTCGGATGCAGCCAGGCGCAGGGCGTGGAGTGCTGTCATTCGTTACCTCCTAAAATCTCGCGCTCGATGGCGGCGTCGATTGCAGCATTGATGGCTTCAGGTGAAGCGTCTTTTCCCGGTGCCGGGCTATCTATTACAAGCGACCAACGTCCACCCCAATGTTCGGCGGTAGCTCTGGCGTTTTCTAACAACCAACGATACCGTTCAGCATCCCGCGCCACATCGTCGGGCGGTTCAGAACAATACCTCGCAATATCGCTATTAATTGCCAGTAGCTCGTTCAATTTTTTCTTTGCTTCTTCGTAGCCATCCGAGCTATCAGCAATGTCGATGTGGTGCACTACCAATGCTTCGTCTATGGCGCGCATCCACCCATCCGGCACGCTCGGCGCTGGCGGGGCGGTGTACAACGCAGTACCAGTAGGCAATACCCGCCCGTCTACCGTTGCTATCGACAGATACCCGGCGTAGTAGCCGGTTACGCGGGCCACCGGCTTCGGCTCTGACGGGGCGGTGTAGAGCGCAATCGCTCCATCGTCAGTTTCAGCGCAGTCCGTCCATCCGAATGGCTCGGATTTGAAATACCCAAACGGCTCAGCCTCCGGCGCGTCTACCAGCTCTTGCAGAAATCCTGCCATACAGTCCGCGTTAAGAAACCATACGGCTGGCGTAGATGTTTTGCTGACATTCGTCCAGTCTGCGATTAGCTGTTTCGCTTGTTGTTTCTGTTCTGGTGTCACGTTCAGTCCTCCAGCAGTAGCATCAGGCGATCTGCGCCGATGGTTTTGATTGCGGCTTGTGCGGCTTGCTCAGTGGCGAATGCGACAGCACTCTGATACTGGACTGCGCGCCAATTGATTGCGTCAAATTTACCGCCGTCTGCGGTATCGTGTGCAAAGCGTATCTGCCACTTATATTGAGGGTCTTCCGCCCAATCAATTTTGGTTCCGCCCCAGCTAGCCTTCGCCAGCTTGCGCAACTCCGTCAGCACCTTGCGGCGTTCGATCTCATGCTCCGCTTCGGCTACGGTGCGGAAGACGTTGCCAATGTTCATGCGGCTGGTGTCGCGCAGATCACTGTCCCACTGCGAGTCCAATACATCACCGTCACCATCAATGAAAAAGTATGTGTCACCATCCTTCGGCCATTCTGCTTCAGGTTGCTCCACTGTCTCCAGTGCAGCAATGCGGCCGGCGAGCGCGGCCAGTTCGGCCTTCAGGTTTTCAAGTTCAGTGCTCATAATCAGTACCCCTGTTTGTTCATTTCGATCTCAACCACCGCGTTGGCCTTAGCCTTCAACTCTGCCGGCAGCTCGTCGTAAATCGCTTTCAAGCCGGCGGCGAGCGCAAAGGCTCGCGCCGCTTCCGGCCAAATAGTTTCCATATGTAAGCCACTTTTTTTGAAGCGGTTATTATATTCGATTGTTCAAATACGGATAATGACGCTGATCATTCAGGTATTTTTTAAAAAGGGATATCGTCCTCAAAATCCGCGTGATCCGGCTGCCTTCTCTGCGCCTGGCGCTGCGGCTTCGGCTGCTGCTGTACAGGTGCAGATTCACCGTCGCTGTTTTGTCCACGGCCACCAAGCATCTGCATACGGTCGGCGCGGATCTCAGTCGTGTAGCGCTCGTTGCCGTCCTTGTCTGTCCATTTGCGCGTGGTCAGGCTGCCTTCAACGTAGATCTGGCTGCCTTTTTTCAGGTATTCGCCGGCAATTTCCGCCTGACGGCCAAAGAACGAAATGCGGTGCCATTCGGTGCGCTCCTGCTGGTTTCCGTCCTTGTCTTTCCATTTGTCCGTAGTTGCCAGCGGCAGGTTTGCTACTGCATCGCCGGCCGGTAGGTAGCGCACTTCCGGATCACGGCCAACATTTCCGATCAGCATGACTTTATTGAGGGATGCCATTATTCGTTACTCCAATCTTCGTTTGTCTCTATGTCCGGCGTGTTTTTCATCTCTCGCCAAATTGCGACAAGCGTAATCAGCGCTGCCAGAATCCAGTTTGCAATCACCATGCGGATCATGCTGCGGCCCTTTCTGAAAGCCATTGCTCCATTTTTCCTGCGTCGGCGTTGTATTCGCCGGTTTCAGGATCAATACCAAGTAAAAGCTGCAGTGTGTTTGGCGTGTCCAGCAACTGCCATGCCACGGCTATTTCGTGCTCTGTATGGCGGCGCATGAATTCGTGTGCGACGTTGACGAACACTTTGAGCATGGTGATATCGTCTTGATCCAGCCCTGCGTTCTGGCCAAGCAGCACCATGTCGAGCGCATCACGGTAAATCGCCGCGCACTCAACAGCGAGCGCCCACAGTGTTTCGTGGCCGTTTCCGGTTTTTCCTGCTTTGTCGTCCTGCAGGCAGGCCATGCGGATAAAGGCGATGTATTTGCCAAGCGTGTTGACGTTGATCTGCGTTGCGGTGCGTGTTGCCAAGGCGAGAATGCAAGCGCGTGCGGCGGCCTCTGCGCTATCGAATGTCGGCTCGCCAACGGCGCGATTGATTCCGTCTGTCACCCATACCGGCATGCGTGCAACGGCATGCCGCTTGTTGCTGGTGAACTTGCGTAAGCGTTTTTTCATGTTCCGCTCTCAAAAAAAGCCGGCTGCACAAACCCCGGCCGGTGCGGGTTAAGGAGGTTTACGCCTGTGCTGCGTGTCTGCTCGGTTAGGCGGCGCTTGCAATCTGGCGTGATGCCTGGAACTTGACGAATTCAACCAGTACGGCGCGAATCTTGTTTTCGTCCTTGCCGAATTCACGGCTACGCAAAAATGCGCTGATTTCGTCCTGGTGCTCAACAACGGCGGCGCGCAATGTTTCTGGTGTTGGCGCAGAAACGGCCTGCAGTTGCGGAGCAGGCGCAGCGGCCTTTTGAGCTTGCTGCTCGGCTTCCTTGTCGGCTTCTGCCTTGCGTTGCGCTTCCGCCTGTTTGTACTGTTCGATTCGGCTGCGAATCGTCAGCTGGAAATCTTCCATCGGCTTGGCAATCAGCTGCTGCAGGTCGGGCGAGAACAGGCCGTTCTGGTCAATGACATATTCTTTGTGCCAGGCCAGCTTTGCGCGCACGTCATCGGCCAGCACATTGGCGGCAATCTTGCCGTTTGCCAGAGCGGTATCGATGGCGTTTTGCACGCTGGCCAGTGTTTTCAAGCCCTTGATGGCGGCGCCGAAGTCTGGCGGAAGCGGAGCGAAGCGCACGCCAGCAATGCTGGCCTGCAGATCGGCAACATGGGCTGCGAACAAGGATTGCGCGGCGCTGATCTTCTCTGCGCGGATGCCGTCTTTGCGCTGCTTGACCAGCTTTTCCAGCGTCAGGCGCTTCTGGCGTGCTTCTTCCTTGATTGCGTCAATGGTGCGGAATAGCTCGTCAATGCTGGCGGTTTGTGACAGCGCATGCTGCTTGGCCGCTTCCAGCCGGCTTTCAACGTCGCTGCACCACTTGGCGGTTTTGTCTGCGCTTGCGAAATCGTCGTCGGTTTCCAGCTTGGTATTGATGCCATCGAAAACAGCCAGTGCATGCGCCTTGAATGCAGCCAGGTTGGACGCCGTCACCATGCCAGTGACTTCGATGCGCAGCGCTGGCAGATCATCCGGCGCCTTTGCTACGGTCTGCGCTGTAACCGGCTCTGGCTGATAATTGGACAGATCCTGCTCGAACTGCGCCCAGCCTGCGGTGATTTCTTGTGCCAATGCCGGATCTGATTCGTACCAAAAGTGTTTTGCAGGCTCTGCCAGCTCGTCGCCGTGCCAGGCTGTAGCCATAAACAGGCAGCGCTCTGCGCCAGATACCATCAGCTGCTGCTGCATTTGTACGCGATAGTGCTTCGGCAGATCTGCGGCGGCGGCGCATTCACGCAGCGCGGCGTTCAACGTCTTGTGCTCAAAAACCACGTCCTCCAGCATGGTCAGGCCGTCAAAGCTGGCAGCCAGCTTGCCGGCTGAACCCACTACCGGATAAAGCTCGGCGCCAATGATTTCCTCGGCCAGTGGACGTGCCAGTGCTTCAAAGCGGTGTCCGTCGTCAAAACGGCGCTGTGTGGCAGCATCTACCTCTGCGGTGATGCCGGTGGCCTTTTCCTGCAACAGTTGATTGCGGGTTTTGTAGGGCGATACGCCCAGCATGGCCGGCGCTTCGCTGGCTGGAAAGTGAGCGGCGCGGAAGGCGTGCCATTCCGGCGTGCCTTGAATCAGGTTATGCGTGATCATGTTCTTACTCCTGGCCGGCTTCGGCGGTATGGGTGATTTGCAGCGAGCGGATGCGTGCGATCTGGTCGCCTGACAACTGGTAGCGGGTGCTGATCATGGCAATGATTTCGTCAGCGGATTTTTTGCCTGACTGGATCGCTGCAAAGAATCCGGCGATGTTTGCCTCAAGCTGGTCGTCGGTGTAGCTATGCAGTTGAGGCTTAGATGGCTCTTTGCGCTGCGTCGTGACTTCTCCGGTATTGCCGTCGTAGACGGTGACGCCATTATCCAGAGCCTTGCCTTCCATTTCGTCGGCAGTCGGCTGCGCGCCGAATTCTGGAAACGCCTTTCGCAGCGCTTGCGCTTCGGTGCATTTTGCAAGTTGCCCATATGCGCGCTTTTTCCACATCGCATTCGGCGCATCGGATTTTGCGGATCTGGTTGCGTAGTTTTCTTTCCACAACTCTTTCGCGGTGTATTGCGCAAGCATTCCATTCGGCAGAATCTTGGTGACGGTCACGCGACACCATTTCGGGTATGTCACGTTCACGCCGTCCAGCGTTTCAGTGACATCCTCACCAAATTCAGGCTCAGAGGTTCCCGCGTGTACCCCGCTGCGTGACGCCTGGGTACGATAAAGGCCAATGCCCGGCATAACCGTGTCGCGCATCTCCTTTTTATCCCAGCCATTTTCATCTTTCTTTCCGGTCGAAACGGATATCGGAACGATGTGTACCGGCTTCTGCATTGGATCAAGCCCTGCTGCCTTGCAGTAGCCAATCACCAGCTTGATAGAAGCGTCCTGCGCACCTGGGTACAGCGAGTTGCGCAGAACGTCCATCAGATCCGCTTCGCTCAATGCCATTTCAGGAATGGCTTGTTGTTTTGTTGTCATTGCGTTGCTCATGCCAATCCCTCCTTACGCAGACGTGCATGCTTGCGCTGGTTCACGTCCAGTTCAATGTGTTGTGCAACCCTATCGGACAGGTAACGCCCGGCCTCCAGAATCTTGCCGGCACGGATCAGCTCGGCCAGATTGTCCATGTGGCTGGCATCCTCAAACGCCAGCTGCAGCGTTTCGCCTTCCAGTTCTTCCATCAGAAACAGCTTTTCCTGTTCTGCGTCGGCTTCGATCTTGTCGCGCAGAGACTCACGCGCCTGGTGCCGCATTTCAGCGGCCAGAACGAAATCAGCGTGGCCCATGATCAACCACCAAACAGGCGGCGACGAACATCAGCCGCATAGCCGCGTGCGGCCTTGCGCTTCTGCGCCATTTCACGGCTTTCGTTGTATTGGTTGCCCTCTGTCTTGCGAGAGCGGATGAGGCGGGCGCGGAACGGCGCACCGAAATCGATGATTGTCATGATGAGTTTCCTTAAAGGTTAAGATGCCTGCGCCAACAGGCTTTAACATGATTTGCTGTGTTTTATTGTGTTTTGCTTTGCAATGTCATGCTGTGTTGTTATCATATATGCATGAATTGCGAATTGCAATACATTTTTGAATAGTTTTTAGCGCAGTTTGTCGATAATCGTTGCCAGGGCATCGGCAACAGGTTGCGATAAATATCGATTGCGGTCGGCGCGGCGTATTACCGCGATAAGGCGTGTGGCGTGCGGGGTTGTTGGTTCGTTCTCGATAGCATCTTCACCGCGCACAACAGACGGAGATACGCCGAAATAGGCGGCGAGGCGATCAACTGTTTTTGCTGATGGGCGCGATGTATCGTCGTTTAAATAGCGGTAGATCGTTGCATATCCGATCTGCGCCTCAATGGCCAGTGAGTACGGGGTTAGCTGGTGTTGTTCCAGTAGCGCAAAAAGCGCGGCGGCATGTTTAGTCATGCAAAAAATTATACGCCGCTGTATAGTTTTTAATGTGTCCGATTTCGGATATCGGTTTTATTCGCGGAGCGAAAAGGCAATGCCAAAGAAAGTCACATACAAAGAAATGCTCACCGCATTAAGCGAAGTGTTTGCGCAGCAGGATCTGGCCACTCTGCTGAAAACAAATCAGCCGACGATTTGTCGAATGCTCGCCAAGGATCAACTGAACAATCCTAGTGAGCTGATGGCAAAAACGATTCGCCGGCTATATCGGCGCTATGTGGTCAATGCGAAATTGCGATAGCATTGCGCGCAACAGTATGTGCTGGCATGTACTGTTATTGAATAGTATGTAGTGCTCCGCGTGTGCGGGGCTTTTCGCCACCGGAATGTGTGGACAAGCATGCGCTTAAACAATAACATTGCGGGGGTCAACAAAAACAAACCCCGGCATGAAGCCGGGGCTGTATTAGCGAGCTAGATATCGGATTTTGGCGAATCCAGTATCGAGTCTTGGCGGAAACTCATCATAAGCAACCTGGCCAAGAAGTTCGTTGTGTCCGCAGGTGCGGATAGCAGGTATCACATCGATAGTTCGCTGCCGGTAACGGCCACATGGACGGGAGTCTGTGTAGCACACCGACAGCCGTAGTAACCGATAACCGCAAGAAGCCGAATTCTGTTTAACAGAACCCGTTTCTGTTGCGGATTATCGGACAAATTTATGGGCTTGTGTGGGAAAAAATAGAGTTTTTATTCCATTCGAGTGCAAAAAGGTCAAAGGGCGCCACTGCGAAGGCAGTAACAGGGTTATCTCCCGTCTCCCCGGCGCCCGCCGTTTTCTTAACGGTAAGACGGGGGCGATAAATGGACGGGAAATCCAATTATGTTCGCAACTCAATTCAAGCCATGTCGGCCGGTGGGTGCCGCATGAGCGCCGAAATCGGTTTTGTCTATCTGTTTGCCAATGACAGCATGCCAGGTCTGTATAAGAGCAGCCTGAAAGATGGCGCCCTTAGCTATTGCGAGGTGAATCTGCAGTGCCATCTGTTCGCTTTGCGCAATGCAAGCAGCACCGGGAAGGCCGTTGCATTTGACGATTCTGCTGTATTCGGGGGCGCTGAATGAGCCGTTTCTGCGTTCTCCCTGCCAGGTTTCTCACCGACTCGCGCATGACATCCATGGCGCATTTGCGGGTGTTGGCTGCCATTGGCCAGCACACAGACCGCAATGGCTGGGCAACTGTCGGGCTGCGGCTTCTTGGTGAGCTTGTCGGCCTTGACGGGCAGCCGTTAAGCAAGTCGCGTGTGTCGCACATCATCAGCGACCTGGTGGAATGGGGCTACCTTGAGAAGACCGCTCGATCGCGCAACAGTGACGGCGGACAAACGTCAAATTTGTATCGTGTTCTGCATGATGTTGGCGCGCCAATCAGCGAGGGAAATGACACCCCCCCCGTTGCGTCAGACGCAACCCCCGTTGCGTCAGACGCAACCCCCGTTGCGTCTCATGGCGCGCAACCCCCCGTTGCGTCTCATGGCGCGCAACCCCATAAGAACGATAACTTCTCTAACAATAAAAACAAAACCCCCCTTACCCCCCAGGGGGAAGATATTTCTTTGTCCGAGCCGACGAAGCAAACGAAGCCAAAACGCGACAAGCCGGCATTAGTCGCGCCGGCATTGCCAGACTGGATCAATCAAGAGGCGTGGGCTGGTTTCGTCGCAATGCGAAACAAAATCCGTAAACCGCTTACCGACTTTGCTGCTGAATTGCTCATAGGCGAGTTGGCCAAGTTTCGTGCAGAAGGGTACGACCCGAACGAAACGTTGAACCGTTCAACCATGAATTGCTGGCAGGGGGTGTTCCGCCCGCATGGCGTTGATCGTTCCACCCAGCAGCAATCCACCACAAGCCAGCCGGAGGCGCGCAATGCAGTCAGCCGCATCTGAATCCGTCGTCGTTCCTTTGCGTGTCGTAGATGCCAAGGGGCGCCCGTTTATGCCTGTGTACGGCGCATGCGATAGCCATGGTAAGTACCAGCTCAATATGCTGGATGAACGCGGCGTTGAGCGCTGGCGGCCTGATGTTTGCCAACTGTGCAGCAAAGAGGCTGCTGCGCGTGAGTTGATGGGGCGCGCCGCTATTTCCCCGCGGTTTGCTGGGTGCTCGTTCAATAGTTTTCGTGTAGAGAATGATCGCCAGGCGGATGTGCTCAAGGTCTGCCGAGAATATGCGGAGCTGTTTGCGGCTAATCACGCGGCCGGCCGTTGCCTGATTTTGCGCGGCAATCCTGGTACGGGGAAAAATCATTTGGCCGTATCGATTTCGCTTGAGGTGATACAGCAAGGTTTCTCCGTGTCGCACGCAACAGCATTTGAGATTGTTGGGCGAATCAAGGAAAGCTGGGGCCGCAACGAAGGCGAAAAGGAGCTGGATATTATTCGCCGTTTCAGTGAACTGGATCTACTGGTAATCGATGAGGTTGGCCGTCAGTTTGGCAAGGATGCCGATCACATTCTGCTGTTCCATGTGCTCGACGCTCGTTATCGGCTGATGCGCCCAACCATTGTCATCAGCAATAAAACTCCGGATGAAATCAAGACCTATCTGACCGCTGCTGGCTATGACCGGTTGCGCGAGGGTGGCGGGATGTTGTTGAACTTCGACTGGGAAAGCGAGCGTGGGAAATAATGTCACGTAACGATATTTTAAATACAAGCACATTATTTGCTGTCACAGCATGGTATGTGATCTGGATTGCGCCGCTGGTATGTGCCGGTGTGGCACTCAAGGTCGCCGGAAAGGCGGTGCGCCGTGCGCGATGAGAAATACTGCATGAGCTGCGCCAAATGGCGTGACAAGGCCAGCGGCAAGATCATCAAGACACGCAACACAAATGTATGGCGATGTGGGTTTTGTTTGGAAATGCGCAAGCAGAAATCGGCGCAAAAGGTAAAGGCCGCAGCCTGATGCAAGCCAGCTTCCTGATCGCCAACGAGATCATTCTGCGCCGGGCGATTGAGGCGGTTAGCCGGTTGACGGTGCTGGAGCATGGCAAGCGTTGGTTCGTGATGATCGTCACGGAAAAGAAGAAGCGCAGCATTGAGCAGAACCGGCGCATGTGGGCATGCCTGGCTGAAATTGCGGCGCAGGTTCTTGTGGATGGCAGGGCGCACAACAAAGAAACATGGCATGAGTTCTTTGGCCGCCAGTACCGGGTGATTGATACGCACTGGTTGATGGGCGAGCTGGTGTATGTGCTGCGCAGTACGACTGATATGAGCACCACGGAATTTGCCGAATACATGACACAGATAGAGGCGCACGCCACGCAGGAATTAGGCGTGCGATTTACCGAAACAAGAGAGTTTTTTGACGAATGGAGAAGGCACAAATGAACGCAGCAATGGCAGAAGAAGCGAAGCAGTTGGAAGCGGCGGCGGCAATCGGCAATCGCGTAACCGAAGAATCGATCAACGCGAAGATCAAGAATATCACCACGTATCGTTTGCCAGATACCACGATGACTGTGGCGGTTCTCACGCTGGAAAACGGCTGGGTGCAAGAAGGATTCAGCGCTTGTGCTGATCCTGCCAACTTTGATGAGCAAGTCGGCAAAGAAATGGCGATCAACAACGCCTACGAAAAGATTTGGCCGCTCGAAGGCTACCTGCTGAAAGAGCGCCTGTTCCGTGACGGCCTGGCCAAGTCGGAAGGCGTTGGCATTTCCGCGGGCGCAGAAGCCGCCTGATGCGCAACCCCGCCTACCTTGCCGCTATCCGCCGCTTGCCGTGCATGTGCTGCGGCCGGGTAGGGGCAACGCAGGCGGCGCATGCAAATGAGGGGAAAGGGATGGCGCTGAAGACCGACGATAGAACGGCAATGGCGCTGTGCCTGGACTGCCACCGGGATTACGACAACGGCGGCGTGATGGACAAGGATTCGGCGCGGCAATGGGCCGAAATGATGCACAAGCGGACAACTGATGCGCTCAAGGCGCGAGGCGAATGGAGAGAGACATGGGCAATTTGACGTTTGGCGATGGCGTGGTACTTGGCATTTGTTTGATGGTGTTGTGCCTGGCTGTGTATCTGATCCTGACCAGCCGCGTGACGGCTCCGGTTGAGCGTATGCCAAAGCCACGCCGGGCAGCGGTGGCGGTGCAGGCCGAACCGATGGCAAAGCCGGACGGCGAAACGCTGCCGATTTATGAACACGTTGCCGGCGACCTGCTGGGCATGGCGGATGCGCTGGGCGACCGGAATTACACGGCGCAGATCGAACAGATTGTGGCGGATCTGGAGGCGCGGGCGCAGCACGGCGCTATCAAGTACGGCCAGCACCTGTATGCCTACAACGGACGCGACATGACGATTGACGCCTATCAGGAGGCGCTGGATCTGCTGCAGTACGCAAAAGGCCGGCAGATCGAGGCCGAGGACATGGGCTTGTACGACATGGCCAGCCTGGCTGTGCAAGTGCAGGCGCATGCAACCAATGCGCTACTGCGTTTGCACGACATGATGCGCTTGACGGCAGCGGTTGCGGTAAAGGTATGAAGCACGGTTGCCATAATCGGCCGCCAATGCGCGACACCTTGCATGTGCAGGACGGATGGAGCGCCAGCGGCCACCGCATGACAAAGCCAATCCCGTTTGTAATGAGCCGCGATTGTCGGCACGACAAGCGGGCAATCGATCCGGGTTGCGATGGCTGCAGGTGGCGTAGCAATGCGGTGGCGGCTTGATGATGCTGGCTGGCTGGAGAGTGAGAGCGGATATCTCATCACCAAAGCGCACATCGAGCGTGGCCACATCGAGCGGCGGTTAGAGCCGGTTTACCGGGCATTTACGCCGACCGGCGGATTTTTGGGGGCGTGTGGCGTTGGCGATGATGCCAAGGAATTGTGCGTAAGACACAGAGACAGGAGATAAAAACATGACCAATCAGATCAATAACAGTACATCACAACATGGCACATGCAAGCATTGCACATACTGCAATGTGCAAACAGGCATGGGTTGGAACCCGGTGTTTTTCTGCGAGAAGCGCGGTTATGCCCAAAGCGTCAACGCGGGCGACACATGCGACGATTTCGAGCGTGAGCCGGGGGTGGACGATGAGAGGGTGGCGCAATGAGTTCCGTTATCGAGAAGCTGCAAGACCATATCCGGGTCGCAAAACGCGAGATTCAGACTCTTGACAGGTTGATCAAGTCTGACGCAACCGGAATATCAAACTGGACTGCATATGCAACCGGCCATCGCGATCACTACCTGAATGACGACATCAAGCCGCAGATATTGGCGATTTTGCGCAGCGAACGTGACAGATGGCAGGCGTTGCTTGATGACAAGTCAAAGAAGCTGCAGGCCGTTAATCAGATGCTCGAAACTGTTTTGATTGAGGCTGATGATGAGCGCTAATTCTCTACCGGAGTTGCAGGCTGTTGCAGAGGTTGTCGCAGATGGGCAAAAAAAGAAGGCCGGCCGAAAAAGGAAGGTGCGCAAGCCGCTGATTATTGACAAGGACTTGCAGCGCGTATCGGAGAGCATAGGAGCATTTTCTGCGCGGCAGTTCGGGAAGGTGTTGTCACGTGCCGTATCTGGTGCGCCAGATGATTCGAGCGCGTATGCCGCTGCCATGAATGGCATGAGCTTGGTTGAGCGTATGGATGGTTGTGATTGCGATGAGCATGCGCTTATTCCAGAGCAGAAGCTGCTTATTAACGTCATGACGCATGCGATGAAAGACCTGATTGGCTCGCCCGACTGTGTCGCTGATAGCTATGAGCGCGAAGAAGTGCGCCAAGAGGCAGACGACTACTTTTGGGGTGACGATCCGAATAACACGCTATTTGACCATCTGCGCTGGCTTGGGATTGAGCTTGATTATCTGCGCAAGGCTGTTGCAAGAGCCGAGGAATATGTATTCCGCCATGCGCCTAACGCGCTGGCGCATGAGCGCGCAACGGGCAAGCGAATGACAAAGACGCAGCTGGCCGCATGGCTGATCGAGCAGGATGCGCCGAAGAAACCGGTAAATGACCGGGCGAATCGATTGCAGAGCAAATTCTCGGACGTGTTCCATGCCGCGCAGCCAGCCTGAATTCGAGCACCAGTCCGCACTGATTGCATGGGCGA
>ERZ724522.976-NODE-976-length-16535-cov-27.088107_pt1 | contig 16535 bp, 16 predicted proteins | sample MGYA00376055_ERZ724522 | MGnify/ENA primary metagenome ERZ724522 (study PRJEB28724, sample SAMN07190884) | wastewater metagenome | isolation source: effluent of sewage treatment plant in Hong Hong | place: Hong Kong | collected 2016-03-17 ... | reverse complement strand
ACTCGATTGAAACTCCGTTAAGTGCCCACTTCGCATAGGCATTGTTCACTGTGAATTTTATTGATAATAAAGAACCCCTAGACTTTTCTCTAGGCACGAAAACCCTTATAGGCTTAGGTCTTACAACACCGCCCCAAGTAATTTCACCCCAGTTAAAAAGTCCCCAAAGATTACCACCGAAACTACCAGTGACAGCCGTTGAGCTATAGCCACCAGAAATATCGGTGAAAAATCCTGCATATCCCGTTAAGAATGCAGTCTCTCTAAAGAGTAAAGAAATTTCTTTGAAATGCTTTCCAACCCCTGGATTGTCGAAATGTTGAACTGTATATTCTAAGAATGAATTTATTGATTTATAAACAGTGATCGTGCCAGGTGTCCACGAATACGAATTGTGAACCGTTACCGTGTTGTTTGCAGGATCAACCGCTGTTATCATTGAGTAAACATTTGCACTCTCATAAAGTAAATAACCGACATCAAGTCCCGATGTGGTATTTAAAACGACGCTCGTCCCTGAGCTACTAACGAGAGTAAATCCGTCTACCTCTTCATCAATATAGTCTCTGAAAGTTAAGTCTTTTCTTTCAATTAGGACGTGTTTATCACTTGGATTACAAATGTATAATTTATCATCGGTCTTATTGTTTATACAATGACTTGCGTCTTTCAACCGAGTCGTCCATGCCTGGGTGAAAGTGTTATAAACAAAAGCTTGTGTTGGGTAAGTGTCGTTACTCGCAAAAATAGTCCATAAGTAATATTTTCTATCTGTTTCGTAACTTACTCCGAAACTAAGCGTTTTAAGTAACGTGTAATTTGTTGAAATTAAACTTTGAAGCTCATCTTCAATCGGTCTTGAGATAACCTGAACACCAACATCACTTGCGGCAACAATTCCTTGATCGGCAAGGAAGAAAATCTGGTTATTCACAATCGCTGCGCTATCAGGTGCAACAATTCTTGTCGATGTATCTAGTGGCTCAATCGTCCACGCCCCTCCACTACCAGTAAGTCTAAAAACTCCGTCGTCTTTTAAAATAAATAGTGAGTCTCTAAGAGCTAAAATCCTTCTTATCGGATAGTTTTTAGAACCAACATAAGCAATGTGCGCGGTTGGAACGTGTTCGGGTTGCTGGTTCTTAGACCACATTAGACCGTTTGCATAATTGTCGTTAGAGCTTGTACCAGTGCCAAGATCAAAAGCCACAGCATTGGAAGAAGTCACTGCAAAAGTTGAGTCCGAAAGAGTTCTATCAACTATCTGAATTTGACCTGGTAAATCTTGATACCCAGAGAGATAATAAGCATAGACTGTCGTATTTGACGTGTACTGATTTATTACCTTCACTAAACTTTGAGCGGTATCCGCGATGTTTTGCGCAACACTACCAGCGGTAAAGCGTTTAAAATATCCACTTCCGATCGTCTCCGCTGCTTTAGCAGTAAAAACAACACCGTCGATTGTGATTGTGTCATCGTTAGCAAGACCAGTTCCACTAGCTGAAATGAGTTTTATATTTAATTTCTGTTTTGTCTTAATCGCTGAAAAAAAACTATAGTTTTTAAATACAGCAATATCTTTTGCAAACGGAGGCTCATCATTACTTTCTGCAATACCCTCCTGACTTGCGTTTGTATAGAGATAAGCACCCATAAGACTAACTGGCGCGCTATCTGTGAAAGTGACCGCTTTTGCAGTTATTTCACCAGCCGTCGGGTTTTCTTCGTACACGAGTTGTAGCTCGTCGTTTGGTTCGGTGGTTGAGCTTGCTGATTCTTTCGATCTATACACTTGGAAAAAATCAGATGTGGTTATTCCGCTAGGAATAGTGAAAGTAAGAGAAACGTCACGAGTACCTCCACTTGAGTTTGAAACAATTATTCGCTGTGAAGGAGTTCCTAGATAAAGATTGTTGTTAGCGTCTCTACTTCCCCAAACAATTCGATAAGCGACTTGAGTATTGTCAGTCATCATTCCACTTGCACCAGTGGTTGAGCCTACACCGTCAAGACCTTTAGGCATACCAGTTGAGTAAACTGGACCTGTATAAACGTCTAGGACTTTAACTCCTGCGCTAGTTGTGAAGTACAAATTTCCGTTGCTTTGAGCGAATTGCATCCTTGCATAATTAGAATCAGGATGAGCATAAGTGCCAGAATAGTCAGTGTAACCAGCTCCGTCCACGTAGTACGCCATCGTATCATTGCTAGACCTTCTTACAATTAAGTGATCTTGATAAACTGTCAGCCTATCGTTTCTAATCGCGGAACTTGCCGCTGGATTTAGAAGTCTTGTAAATCCTCTACATCCTTCGGCAACGCCGTCTTTATCAATAACAATATTTTGCGCTTGTGAAAGCGCACCGAGCGGAACTTCTGAGAGTTGATCTGAGTTTGTGAACAACCCCTTATTTTTTAATACTAAACTTTGACTCATCTAGTACCGCCTTGAGCTAAAATAGCCTAGCAATTTTCCCGTTTGAACTTTGTTGCTAGAATTTTCAACTCTTGGATCAAGCATGTTGATCGCGTCTTCTTTTACTCTCATCAAAGTGTCTAACTCTTCTTTGTAGCTTCTGTCTTTTTGTGAACTAAGAGTTTTGCACAAAGCACTTTGAATCAAAACTGGGTGCATCTCTTCTGGTATCATAGGAACAGGGCTCTCGGTCGGTATGCAAATCCAATCACCTACGGCAAGACCACTAGGAAGACTTGAGAAAACAAAAGTAGTTCCACTCACACTTGCAAGAGTGTAGTCCATTCCAAGTAAGTCGTAAGGATTAGTGTTTTGAACTAAATCAACCACTGTACCAGTTGTCATCGTTGCAGGTGCAGAACTTACAGTGCAAGTAAAAGTACCTGTGTCGATTGCAGTGATTTGAGCGCAAGACGTTGTTAAGACTAAAGTCGAGGGGCGTGCGAAATACTTCATTCGAAGTGTTCCGCTTGTGAAGTCACTTGAAAGCTCTACAGAGTTTCTAAGCATATAGTAACCACTTAAACCTTGTGGTCTGTCCTCTTCATATCTACGAATGATCTCAATGTAGTTTCCGTTTCCGTCAACTTGCTTTAAGTCCCTGATCTTTGCACCGATAGCTCTTGTTGGTATTCTGTAAGTTTCACCGCTTGTAATTGTGAAGTCTTTGCTTTGAAGAAAAAACTCTTCATTAAGCTTTAACATCATAGGAATGATGTCCACTTTCATTTGGTGATTAAAGAGACTTAAAAAATCAGCGTCACTAAAAAGGTCATCGCTCGCAGGGAAAGAGCCATGAATTTTTAATGCGCTTATGAGTTCGGTCGTGTTCATGGCTTTACCTCTTTATTTTTCTTTTTGTAATTGCTCTAATAATGCCTCGATCATTTCAGGTGACAATTCCTCTTCGCCGTCTTCTTTCATCATTGGCATTTCTTCTATCTTTTTGTCTTCAGGCTTTTTTGCAATTTCAATCACTGTGGCCTTTGCAAACTTAGGGTGCTTCTTTAGTTTATCACCTTCATTCACATCCATAAGGTCCATGATCTCTTTTAAGATGTTTTGTTTCATTCCTAAATCTTTCATCTTATTGCTCCTCTTTAACTAAAGATAAAATTGTGTAGCCGATCTGACCAGTTGTTACGGCAAAAAGAACTCTTAAATAATTGTAGCAAGGGTCAATAATTTGATGCTGAAAATCAGCCGTAACAGTGACGTTATTACTTCCGCTTGTGAGATCGTAATAAGTTACTCCGTCCATTGAAATTTGAAGCTTATAAGAGCCTCCGCTGATTGCCGCTGGCGTGAAAGTGTGATTGCCACCCCCAGCCGCCGCCGTAATATCTACGGCTGTACCTGCTAGTGCGTTTGCTGCGCTTGTAGCAAATTTGTAAGTATCGGCGTCTACTTTAATAATCCAATAATCAGTAGCACTAAGCCCCGCTGGTAAAACGCCAGATGTAGTTAGTGCGCCCTTTAATCCTGTAGCGTAGCCGTGACCGACTTCTGTGATAGTGTTATTGGCAACACTTACGTCGGCATCAACAAAAACTTTCGCCGCTGGTGTTGCGACTGTTAGCGAGAGAATAACTCCCACTGATTTTGCTTTCATAACATTTACAGGAGTCATAGCTAAGGCCGCTGCCACACTCCCTGTTTCTGTTTGTAATTGCGTTGGACTTAGCATGATTTTTTCCTTTTGTTAAAATAGTTCTCGTAATAATTCGTTAACTTCATGTATTTTTAAATCTTCATTTTTAAGCTTAAACACTAAATTGTCTTTAGCTTTCTTTTTGTTTTCTTTCTGTATTTTCTCAGCGTCTCTTTCGGCTTGCTCATTGTCGATCTGAGCTTTCTTCTCAGCGTTAAGAACTAAAGAGCGAGATATTTCTCTTTTAAGTTTTCTTGGAACTGGTTTAAGAACAGGAGCCAATATTGGGGGTGTTTTGCCCTCCTCTACTGGTACAGCTTCGGGCGGTGGAGCATCTAAATCGGGCACCCAATCAACTGCACCCGATGGATCATCGTACTCCTCTTCCACTAGATTAAGGTCCATTGCGCCGACGATCACACCTTCGGGAAGTGGACCATGTTTTTCATCACACCAAAGAATTTCTCCGTTTATATGCTTGTCGTTTGGAAGGTCAACTAGCTCTTGTTTTCCGTATTGGTTTAATAAATATAATGGCATAAAATTACCTCACTCTCGCTATTGTGAATGAACAAGCATTTGCACTTGTTGTGTTTGGCGTACCATCGGTATGTGGTCGAATTACATCTCCAGCGACAAGTCTTAGTGTTATTGATAGAGAAGAAGGCAATGCAGAAGGATTTTCGTTATACACCAATCTATCAGCCGCCGTAATGCTTCCTAGATTTGTCGTGAGTTGTGTTGAATTTAGACTTATACCATAATGACAAACTGTCGTGTCGTGTCTCTCAACGTAAGTCATCGCGTATATGCCAGTTGTATTTATCGTAAATGTTGTACCAGACGCCGCGCTTGATGAGTAAGTTATGTCAGAACCTTGATCTGTTCCAACGGTAGTCTCAATTCTTCTTATCTTAGTATTTGTACCGCCATGGCCCGCTCCAGTGCTTCTGCGAATAATTGAAATTGGCATTTCACTCGCTCTTATCTGCGCTGGTCCTGATATGCGTTCAATTGAAATACATTGAGTAATATAAGCGGCTGTAGTTTTTGATGCATCTATTCTTAAGTCTATATAGTCGCCTGCTATTAATGATATTGTAGCAGTTCCTCCATAGAGGATACCAGCGGCGGTTGATGCAAGAACAGCGTCGATCACTCCATTTTTATATATATTGTAGTATGCCGCTCCTGCGGTGATTTCAATCCCAGAAGAAACTCTATAAATACCTGCCACTGGTGCCGTAAATTTCCAATTTGCTCCAGTAGTAACAGCGTTATGAGTGTCGATTGATTTTGTTGCAAAATTTATAGGAGCAGTAGGTGAAGACGCTACACCTCCAGCCAAGAAATACTTTGCCGCAATAACTCTCGTATCAGCACTGTCACTTAGGAGTTGAGAAGATGACCATCCGGAGATGGGGACTTCAAAATAAAAAGAAACTATATTACTGACTCCAGTAATTGTACTTCCATTTGTAGGAGTGTTAATTGCTGGATTTGTACTATTTTGAACTCCAAAATAAACCAAAGTAGTTGTTCCATAAACCATGTTCCAACTAAATACGGTTGTTCCATTTGTATCAGAAGCAGCCATACCTACAATTTGCTTAGAAGTATTTATTTTATTTGTATCAATTGTAAGCCCACCATTTACTCCATTCACACCCAAGGTAATTGACGCAGTAGACGCCGCAGGTGTTCCACAAGTAAATTTTCCCCTCACTTGCAAAGTGTCTCCAACCCTACGAGAATGTACAGACACTAATGAAACAGTTCCAAACCCTGAAATAGTAGGAGTATAAGAAGTCCAATCAGTTGCAACACTCCCATACCACTTCCCATAACTAGAATCAGACAACATCAAATTGTCCATTTTCATCGTGTACGCTGTCGCTGTACTTGTCGCAACATGAAAACCAATTCTTAAACTTGCGCAAGTATATGGCACTTGAAACTCGGCGAAAAACTTATCACTAGTGAGGGTATGATTTAGAATTGAGTAGGGCATTGGTTGAACTAGGACTGAATTGGTAACATCATAAGCGTAGAAAATTAAATCTCCACTCGCATAGGTTCCGCTTGCTACAGCGTAATCCATGGAAAACGAAATCACTTTCCCACGATCACTTACGTTAGTTGTGTATGTAGCCGACCAACCCTCGCCTTGCCTGTTATTTGCAGTGTGGGTGAGGATTAGAGAGTTCGTACCTGTTAACGGTGAACTTGTACTTGTTGCAAATGTCAGGTCCCCGTTAGGAGAGCCGCCTGTCATATCAACGGGAATACTACCTGCCGCATCCGCATACGCCGTAAAGTCACTAGCAGAAGAGCCGCTCGCGTTGCTTGTCGTGATGTAATTGAAAGCACCTGCCGAAGGTGAGGCCCATTTAATACCAGTTGATTCGTTTGAGTCAGCCGTTAGAACTGTACCGTCAGCACCAACTCCGACTCTTGCAGGTGTGGAAGCCGCCGTTGCTGCGTAAATATCACCCTTAGTTGTGAGAGTTGATTTTAATGTTTTTGCGTCAAGCTGAGTTTGTACTGCGCTTGTCAGTCCTGCAACGTAACCAATCTCGGTCGCTGTAGTTGATGAAACTGCTAGCTCCGAGCTTGCACCTGTTACTAACGCTCGACTTGCTGTAAGTGGAGTCGTAATTGTTCCGCTGAACGTGGGAGACGCGCTCGGAGCTTTTGCATTTAGTTGTGTTTGAATTGCTGAAGTCACTCCACTGACATAACCTAGCTCTGTCGCAGTCGTAGCACTAGCGACAAGCTCACTTGATGCGCCTAATGCTACGGCTCTACTTGCTGTTAGTGGTGTTGTTATAGTGCCTGAAAATGTAGGACTAGCACTCGGAGACTTTGCGTTTAGTTGAGTCTGTACTGAGCTTGTAACGCCACTTAAATAATCTAATTCGACCGCTGTAGTAGTCGCTGCGACTAATTCACTAGAAGCACCCAAAGCCAGGGCGCGACTTGCTGTTAAAGGAGTTGTGATAGTTCCACTGAAAGTTGGCGAAGCTGAAGGAGCTTTAGCATTGATTTGGGTTTGAATCGCAGAAGTTACGCCCGAAACGTATCCCAACTCTGTAGATGTTACCGAGCTTACACTGACAACACCAGCCCCGCTTGAAATTAAAGCCCTATCGAAAGTTAAAGCTGCAAGTTTTGAATAGTCGATTGCGGCACTTGCTGAAATATCAGCGTTTACAATTAGACCGCTACCGCTAGACAAAAGTACAGTAGATCCGTTGAATTGAAGTAAGTTTCCTGCACTGACAGTTAGACCTAAGTCGGCACTGTTCGCAGCGTTTCTCCATGCGAGTAATTCTGTATTTCCAAGCCTTAGAACACCTGTAGAACTTGGATTTGTTGCTTGAGATTTTAAGTAAGCAGACTTTAGTCCGTAAGTGGCACCGAAATTTGTCTCGGCTGTAAGAGTGAAAGAGCCACCTGTTTTTTGTAAGACGTTTGAACCGATAGAGATAAAGAAGTTAGATAAAACTGTACCCCAACCAGAATCACCTTCCGCTGGGATTGCATAAACTACACCGTTTAACGTGACATTCGTACTCATTTGAACCCCTTAGCAGAAAAAAGCCGTGAGAGTTCATCCCTCACGGCTATTCGAATTTAATTCACACTAATTAAGTGTTAACGATTCCTGTACCTTTAACGAATTTCGCTGGGCATTCACAAACAACTTGGGAAGCACCGTAAAGACGTAATTCATAAGCATTCTTATCGGGAACGTGTAAGAACAACTCACCTTTTCGTCCTGGAGTCTCGAAAGAGAACTCAGAAGAACCGATGCGCTTGAATCTTTTCTTGAAAGGTCCTGCGAAGCATTCGCCTTCTTTCAACATTGGGTGAACAACGATGTCTAAGCGACCGTTTGGTCCCATAAGTTGAATAGATTCGAAGCCGCCGATACCTTTAGACTCAGAAGCTCCACCGTTTTGTCGGCGTAGATCAGTCATAGTACCAGCAAGATTCATATAAGACTTAGGAGACAGAAGAACCTCTGCAGGCTCCATTAATCCACCTTTAGAAACTGCTTTTCCGACCATGTTAAGGATTTTAGCAACGGTAACAGCCGCAGAACCGAAGTCGAAAGAAGAACCAGCCCAAAGTGAGTAATCAGCCGCTGAAATTCCGAAGAGTGAGCCGCTGTTAGTTATGATCTTGTCTATCCCTACAGGTTCAACCCAAGTGGAAGTACCAGTTTTTGCTCCTTTGAAAGTGAAATAACAATCTCCAGAAGACAATGAAGTATCAAGCTCACCGATACCAGTTGTAGCAGTACCAGTAATAGTGATCTTTCTATCTGCAAAGTTGATTGCAGAAATTACAAAAGAGTTAGTGGTCGCCGCTGCAGTGTTGTCAGATACTTTCCAAGCCGCAAGTGACGCGCCTTCTTTACCGGACCAAATGCCAGGAGCCCAACCAGCCGCAAGCATAGTCACTACAGTTGTAGTGGTGTTAGTGTTTGCAGAAGAGTCGATGGTTCCAAGACCAGTAGCAGATTGTCCGTAAAGGTTTGCAATCTCAAGTCTGTTTGCTGCAGTTTCCATTAAGTTTTCAACTAGAACTTCGGAAGCATTTTTGAAAGCTGCTTTGCCTCCAGAAATTGCCTTTGCTGCAGCTTCGTAGTCCATTTGTCCACGAACGATGATTTGTTGAGCGTCTACAACTGCTTCTTTAAGAACAGCCGCAACGGAGTCAACTAAAGTAGTAGAACCACCACCTGCAGCGATGTAAGTCACACCAGCCTCAGCGGTTAGAACTACAGGGAAGTTGTAAGACTTTCCAATTCTCTCGGAAGCCTTGAAAGGGATAAGTTTTTGAAGTACCGCAATTTCGGGTACTGCGTTTACTGGGCCTTCGCCGTAAACAATTTTAAAAAGACCGTCTAAGGTCGCGACACTATTTTGTTGAGCCATGTGAAAATACTCCTATGAAAGGGTTAAATTTTTAGAATTGAATTTGTTTCTTGATCTGATCGTCTATCATTGGTGAATTGATAGGTTTTATGTCCGTTTTGCTTGAGGTATTTCCCTTGGTTTAGGGAGTAAGCAAAAGGCCATGTCTAAAGATTAAACATAGCCCTCTGATTTGTCTACCCGTTTCTTAATCGCTCTTCTATTTGAGCCTTCCACTCGTCCATTGAGACTGGTTTCTTGCTTCTTTTTTCAGTGTTTTCAAACACTTCGGGCTTATCAGGACTTAGGACTGGATTTCTTTTAAGTTTAAGCTTTTCAAGATCGTACTTTCTAATCTTGTTCGCAATATCAGGGCCTAACATCTCAAGTAGTTGTTCTATACTTGCGTCTTTCGATAAAGACTTAATCAATTCTTGCTGATCTTTTCTGACCTCTTGAGCTAGTTCATCTGGACTTAGGTCAAGACCTAGCTCCAAGTTCTTACTCATGATGAAAGCCATTCTTTTTACAAGATCGGGCGTCTTTGGAAGACCAGTCTTTTCTAAAGCACTAATGATCGTCGCTTGAAACTCTTGTGCATATTTGGCCTCTTGTGCGCTGATCTTTTGTTTCTCTTCGGCTTCTTTAGCAAGCTTTTCTTGTTCTTTGTATTTCGCAAGCTCGGCTTTAGTCATTTCATACTCACGCTCTTCGGGTGACTTCATTTGCTCTTGAATTTTCTTCATTAAGAACTTTTCAGCGGCCTCTAGCCCTTTCGGACCGAGTCTTTCTAAAATATTAGCAGGATCGTCTTCAAAAGCTTTCACAATTTCATAAGCTTTAGCTTTTGCGGCCTTTGCTTCGGCCATTCTCTTTTGTGCTGCATGGCCTAGTTGAAAGCGTTTCTTTAGTGCTTCTTTATCGCTAAAGTCCACTTCTTCTTCGACTTGTTCACCGTCGATGACATATTGAAACTTTTCTTTCTGAGCTTTTACTTCGGCTGGTGTTGCCTCTGTACTCGCGGCTTGTTGAGTCTCTACGTTTTGTGTAGAGACCTCCGCGCTTGTGCTTGCTGGTGCGGCGCTTGTTGCTGTTTCACTCATACTACATCACTCCTTGGTTAAATGCATTTGGATTAGGCGGTTGTGCAGGCTCAGGCAATTGACCTGGATTATTTAAGTCAGGGAGTGGTTCGCCTGGTGGTGGACCTGCTTGTGGCGGTGGTTGAGGTGGTTGATAGAAGCTTTGTTGTTTCAACATTGCGCTTAGACCTGGGTCCATACCTTTGGCTAGGTCTAGATGCTCTTGAATGTGATCTAGTGTTGCTTGAATCACTTTAGGATTCTGTCTCGCCTCTGGACTGTCTAGTACGCATGAATGCTCTAATATGTGAGTTGGATGATTGTCAGTAAGTAAGGCCTGAACAGGCTTGCCTTCCATTAGCTCTTCATTTTCGCTCAATATGTTTAAGCGTTGAGAGTTGTCGCGCTGATAAAGAGGCTCAAGTTGACCAGTCGTTAGAACACCAAGATATTGCTCAGGAGTTGAGATCATGCCAGGAGTAGCTAGCAAGTTGTTTGCAATCTCCATTCGACCTGCACCTGTTTTTGTGAGTGGGTTTGCACGATTGACGAAAACTCGACCGATACCTTGCAAGTCATCTTTTGAGAATTGTTTCATCATTGAGCGTTTTGATTTACCAGCAATGAGCGCAATTCTTGGAACGACTGCAAATGTTTGAAGTAATTCGATGAGCGCAGTTCCGACATTTTCTAGTGCTATCGTGTAGCTCGTTTGAATTCCGCTAGTGGATTGAATTGCTTGTTGTTGTAGTAAGGCCATAGCGGTTCCGCTCATGTTTGCAGGAGCATCACCTCTACCGATTTGGCTTACGTTAGAAATTAAATCGCCTTGTTGAATTAAGAACTGAGCGAAGTTGAAAACTTCGGGCGCAGTTCCGAGAAGGTCCATTCGCTCCATTTTACCAGCTTTTGGGTCATACTCCCACACTTGCATTCCGCTTGCTTCTTTGATGAGCATGGGACTTGCTCCTTTTGGTACTTGGAAGTTTTGAACAGCGTTTGCAGCTTGATTCGTTAGAATTGCACTGACTGTCATGTTGAAAGCGTCTTGAATTGGAAGGATGTCGTTTAAATAAGAATGACCAAAACCAGTTCCTTCTTTTAGGCCTGTCATGATTGGGAATAAATAAACCTTCTCGTAAGGAAGTTCGCCGTCAAACAGAACTATCTCTTCGCTCAACACTGTAGTCATTCGACCGTTAGGCATTGATGGGGTTCTATCGTGAAATAAAGTATAAACTGGTATGAGATCGCTATCGCCTTCATTGATTACAGAGTTTTGATGATTGTATACATCATACTGTAACTCTTCTTTCGCATCGTAAGCGATTGCAGTTATTTTATCCGCTAATTCTGGATATTGAGCGGCAAGGTCCCACTTGTTTTTGTACTCTCTAACAATGAACCAGTCGTGCTTCATGTCTTTCTTATAGATGTCTCTCGTAATATCTAACATCGAGTGAGATTTAACGACAAAATCACCCTCATTGATAGGTTCGCCACTTTCTGGGTTTACTCCGTACACTTCACCGCCGTTAACGTCCCAGCCAAGGCTAACCCATGCTTCTTTCTGATAAAGAGCTTTTAAAACAGCTTCGGTCAAAATGCTTTCGATGTTTTTCTCTCTCATGTAATAGTCAAGTAAACCACTAGCGAGTTGTGTGTCTGCTTGGCTTTCCAAATCAGTGTTAACGGCTTGTGCTTCCCATGCAGGTCGTGAGCCAGTAACCATTGAGTGAATATTACGAACGTAAGATGCAAAGTGATTCACATACATTGCTTTCACTGACTGATCTACGTCTTCAATGTGTACGTTTCCGAAAAAAGCGTCGTATGCTTTTCTAAGTTCAGCAATTACGCCAACTTTTTGTAAGTGTTTTTTCTGCATTAAAACCTTTTCTAGTATTTCCTTTGCTAGAATCGGTTTGTCTTCACTGGCCCAGTATTTTTGTTTCATTTCAGTCTTCCCCCTGTGAGTTTTCTAAATTGTGTGTAATCAGTTGTTTCTTCTTGAATATCTTGAACTATATTAAAACCTTTTTTCTTCGGTATCGGGTTCTTATGCTCATCGACGTTACGAACGAGATACATCATTGCTGCGATTGCATCGTAGTGACCTAGAACTTTAGATCGAGCGAACTCTTTTCTAGTCTCGTTCCATAATCCATACTTGAGAGAGTCGATTAGGTATCTGCACGACTCATCAATTTCTATTTTCTCTTCTTTTATCCATACTCTGAGATTGTTTATCATTGCGTGAAGTGAGTCTTTGCTAGTCGAGTTGAAATACATATTGTGAATAGCGCCTAAGTCTAAGAGCAATAGCGGGTTGTTATTGTCTGCAACTCTCTTGTAAGGTTCTTTGCCTTGCCATAGTTCTTGCTCGATCTTTGAAATTGCTTCATGCAATAGTGGCGTTGTCATCTGCGGACCGTTCATAACGTGTTCACGCTCAACCACTAATTTGCTGCGTGTAAAATCATAGTAAGCAAAGAGAGTTACGTTTAAGTCTCGAACACCTAAATCCATTGCCACATACTTGTGAAAGTGTTCATAGTTTTCACACTTCGGACCTCTTGTGTACTCGTAGCCTCTCATCTCTGGGATGATTGCTTGACTGTCGTCGGTAGCGAATTGACACATATATTCTCTAAGCCAATCAGTCTCGCTCAAACACTCGTCTTTATATTCTTTCATCATTTCAGGCGTGACCATTGGGTTCTTTGTTATGTCTAGTTCAACGTAAGCATTCTCACGCTTTGCTTTTATACAGAAATCCTTAAAGTCATGATCTGGAGACTTCGGCGGTGTGCTTATCATGATAACTCGCGCACCGTTTCTATACATCGTCATTGGTACAACTACAGAGCTATAAATATAAGAGACGTTCTTAATATAAGCGGCCTCATCGAAAACATACAGGTCGCAATAGTTTCCCCGACCAGCGTTAGGTTTTCGATCAAGCCCTATGAGTTGAATTTCTGATTTGTTTTTAAAGATCAGTTTGTTTTTATTCGACACCCAACGAGGTCTGATTGATTCGGGCATATCATCCATTATTAAGTCGAACGCTGGTGTTATGTACTCTTCTAAGTCTGTAAGAAAAGCAGTCGCGACTTTCACTCGTGCATTTGACTTCTTAATCGCAACGCTTAGACATTCAGTCACCATCCACCACGTTTTTCCTAAACGTCGTGAGCAATTTGCGACGAATAATTTAGCAGTAACTTTTCTGTAAGCTTCATCAATGACTTGTTGGCCTGAGTGATGCTTGTATCTAAGCTCACCGAGCTTCCAGAGAGTGTGAATTGCTGCGTCTCTTGATAGTTCAATCTTGAGCCTCTGATTTTCTCGCAATGCGAATTAAGACTTCTGTCGGAACTAATTTCATTTTCTCCATGACTTCGCGCTCTAGTTTTAAGTCCTCCGCGTCAGTCTCTTCGAACTTATCACGTTGACCTAAATAATTCTTACCTAGCCAGATAAGCAAGCCCACATTGCCTTTCATGGCTAGTTCGTATTGTTTACCGAGTATGTTTTTACGGAAATGTTGTCTTCTTTCGCTCTGAAGCTCCGAGAAAGTCTTTCCGAATCTTTTCTTAACATATTTCTCTATTGTGTCTTCTGAGCAGCCACCCATTAGTAAACAAATATCTGCTTTTATCATCGGTAACTGTATAGCGACGTCAAAGTTTTTATCGTCGAACTGAAATGCAGGTCGTCCCATTTTCTTTTTAGCCATTTAACAACTCCGCTTTGTTGCCAGTGAATTTTTCCCACCTGGCAATTATGACATCGATGTAATGTGGGTCTAGTTCCATCATGTAGCATTTGCGGTTTGTTTTTTCGCAAGCTATGAGAGTTGAGCCTGAACCTCCGAAACCATCAAATACTGATTTGTTATTTTTCAATAGATTAAAACAAAACTCAGCAAGTGCGATGGGTTTTTGTGTTGGATGAACCCTCTTGTCTTTTTCACCAGCTCTTATCATTCCATTCCATAGCTGATTGTGAATACGAACTGGAAATCCAATATCAGACCAGGCAAGCTCCCCATCTGCAAAAGTATTCTCAATTCCTGAATCTGCTCTTTTATTCCACACAACCCATGAATTTTTAGGCTCTAAAAAGTCTGTGAAATAATTTGCACCCCATATAATGAAATTCTTTAACCCTGCATTTTTGCAAGTTTGATAGAACTCTTTTGCACAATCTGTTGTTTCGTCGTTTTCTATCTCTTTATATTTACCTTTTTTAGCAACTCCAAAATTAGCACCAACCGTTCCAGACTTAACAACCCTCACCCCATAAGGCGGATCAGTAAAAACCATATCAGCCTTTTCGCCGTTCATAAGACTTTCAACACTCGCAAGATCAGTTGAATCACCACACATCAACCGATGATTTCCAAGCTGATATATCTCACCAAGCTTGGCCTTTGGTTCGACAATTTCTGGGATTTCATCAGGATCGGAGAGGAATTCTTTTAGCTCTTCTACTTGAAAATTATGAATTCCAAGCATATTAAAATCCAGCTCTGGGAAGTCACCTATATCTAGTTTTATGTTGTCTATGTCTAGCTCTGCCCACGCTGCGATAGCGTTGTCAGCTTGCAAAAAAGCATATTCCTTCTCTGAACTTTCAAAGTCTTGATACACTACTGGGAACGAATCAAAGCCTGCTCGTATGGCGGCAAGTTTACGGCCGTGACCAGCGACGATGAAGCCCGATAGTTTGCTTACAATTATGGGATGTCGAACGCCGTGGTACTTATAGAGTTCCGCTAGGCGATCTATTTGATCTTGTCCGTGCTTGTTGCGGTTCTTAGGATGATTCTTTAACGCTTTGGTGCGAACCATTTCATCGAATTTACAATGAACATCCATATTAGTTTCCTTTGTGTTGGTCGCTTGTACCAGGGCAATCGACATTCTAAGTTAAGAGCTGTTAAAACGCTTTCAGTGTTTTTGTACTTAGCAAGCAGATGTTGGTATTCTGGACGTAAGTCTGGCATGTCCACAATATCGCTATCAATCCCAAGCTGAATCCAAAGCTCTAAATCATCTCTGAGTTTCTTCACTGATAGAGTCATTTTAGTTGTCTCATTTTTAAGACAGTCGTGTCTCTTTCGATAGCATCAATTCTTTTTTGTATTTCATCTAGGTCATGCTGTTTCTTGTCTGGCATTAGTTTTGGATAGTTAAGAGCTAGTAAAATAACTAACAATGCGATTGCGTCACTGAAAGAGACACCGAAAGCGATGAGTTTCAAAACAACTCCAATAATAATAAGCTCAGAGAGAGGCACTCGCTCAAACATCCAATGCCTTTCGAGCAAGCCTGATTATGTTGTTACAAAATATCTCTAGTATATCAGGTTGAGCTTTATCTTTTAGAATTGCGTGTTTGTGGAAAATATCAGCGTCTATTTCATAGAGTTGAGAGCCGAATGCGTGTGCATACTCACCTCCATGCTCATAATCTTTGTAGAAATAAATCACTGAGAGTTTACCACTGACTGGCTTTTCTTTTGTTGATTTTGCCATTCTAGTTTTGACCTTCAAAGGCTGAGATGATGTCTTCTAGTTTTGCTTTAGGCTCTTCCGCTTTAGGCTCATCCACTTTAGGCGGCTCGATCTCTTCAATTTTCTTCTGTAGGTCTAGGCATAAAGCTTCTAACACTGCACAAGTGTTCATCACCTCAACGAACTCTTCTTTCATCCATTGAACTCGATTAGTTAAGATGTAGTGTGCGTGTGCTAGTGCGTGTCTGACGACTTTATTAGACTCATGATCGGCCTTTTGCTTGTCTGATAGTTCCATGTTTTTTGTCTCCTTGATAGCAGTAAGGATTGCAATTCAAAGAGATAAATAAAATATAAATGTTGGAATATTTATAAAGCTGTAGAAACATAAAGGTATGGAATTAAAATCAAGACGAAATGGAAATGATTCATGCACAACCGTTATCAGTGTGGCCGTTAGTCAAACTACGAAGCAGAAGGCCGACGCTCTTAAAATCAACTTTAAAGTCGATCTGAATCAAATGATTCGAGACTACATAGATCAAGTGTTTGACGCTGCAAAAAAAGAACAAAACCCATCAAAATAATCAGACTACTTTTATCCACAAAACCCACAAAACTAGTCCAAAAACTTACTAAAACCACGGGTGTCGGAATAACTGCGTTATTTTTTCTTATCCAACACCCCTTCAGCGCATCCATTGCATAAAAAGTGCATAATATTGACCGGAGTGAAGGTTTTCCCACATTTTATGCAGACTCTCGGCACAAAGATCGACTTCCTAGGCCTATTCATACTCGTTAGCCCTCACTAAATGATCGTGGCAGGAGTTACACATGAAGATGAACCTAGATGTAGGCTTGAACACCTTCG
>ERZ724522.975-NODE-975-length-16556-cov-14.712381_pt1 | contig 16556 bp, 20 predicted proteins | sample MGYA00376055_ERZ724522 | MGnify/ENA primary metagenome ERZ724522 (study PRJEB28724, sample SAMN07190884) | wastewater metagenome | isolation source: effluent of sewage treatment plant in Hong Hong | place: Hong Kong | collected 2016-03-17 ... | reverse complement strand
GACGCGAACCCTGAATACTGCCGAACCGCAGAGGCGCGTGTCATGCGCCCTAACGTCAAGGATCAGGCAACGGCGAGCACAAAACTATGAAAAAACCAACCACCACCTCCGAGCCGTTGCCTGCATCCGCTAGTTATGCGTTCGAGCGGTGGATTCCTCCTGTGACGCATCAAGGTCGCAAATCCAAATTGGACGGCATGAAAATTGGCGAAGTGCGAATCTTCACCGAACCTCGCAAAAACATTTATCAATGGTTAAAAAACCGCGCCCGATTTCACCCAGCACAAATTTATAGCTGGGCCACAGACAAAAACAAAACCGCAGTAAGACGCGATGCCTAAACTACCCACACACACAACCCCAACTACCGAGCAGATGGCTGATGCTTTGCTGTTCACTGATCCGGTGACAGGCGATGATCTTGTGCCAACCGGCCCACCGCATGGAGTCAATGGCGCATTAGAGTTCATCGTTGCGACAAAAGACGGCAAACGCCGCTGGAAACATACGCTCAAAACCGAAGAGATGTGACGCATAACAGTGATTAGCCTGCGGCTGGTTAGGATAATTCACATTCAATCCAGAATCATGAAGAAGACACCCGAACAAATCAAGCGTGAGATACTTCAACGAGTCACCGAGATGGCGCGGTTGCAACACAAGGCATTATCCACGGAGCGGCAATATAGGGGGTGGATTGCACGATATTTTGATTTTTGTCAGACCCTTCCCCGGGATCTTCCAGCCGAGGAAAAAATGGAGCGTTTCCTCACAGATTTGGCGGTGGTTCATGATGTGAGCGCCAGCACGCAGGGCTCGGCATTTCATGCGGTGCGCTACCTCTACACGGATGTGATCAAGCGCCAGATCGATGTGGCGAAAGTTAATGCCCTTCGCGCCCAACGACCTCAACAAGTGCGTCATGCGCCCACGGTTGAAGAAGTGGTCGCGCTGTTGCGCGATATTAAAGATGTCAGTGGTTATCCGTCAAATCTCGTCACGCGGATGATCTACGGCTGCGGGCTTCGGGTGAGTGAGCCTCTGAACCTGCGGATTAAAGATGTGGTAATTACCGAACGATCCCTGATTATTAAAGCAGCAAAGGGGAAGAAGGATCGCGTTGTGAGACTGCCGGAGGTTCTTGTGCCTGAGATTAAGCGGCAGATGGAAATTGCCACCGCCATGCACCAGCGTGACGTGCGCGAGCAAATGCCGGTGGATCTGCCTCATCAACTCGCACGGAAATATCCCGAGTATCGTTTCGCGCGGCCGTGGGCATGGTTGTTCCCGATGCACAAGCCATGCAGGCATCCGCGCACGGGTGAAATGGTGCGATGGCGTATGATGGAGGATATTGTCCAGCGTGCCGTAAAGGAGAGTCGCCGGAGGCTGCAAATCCAAGTTGTGCCGCACGAGATGCGACCCGCTTACGCCACTCACAGCCTTAAAGCTGGCGTGCCCATCAAAGCCTTGCAGGAAGCAATGGGCCATGTGGACATCAACACCACGGCCGGCTATTGCCACGATGTCGCGATGAGCGTGCCGAGTCCGCTGGATCGTGTGGCTTCTCTGGTTCCCAGCAATGTGGTGCCGTTCCAAGCGCCAACACCAGAAACTGCACCGGCATCGAGGAAGACGGCATGAACTCAGCAGGCAAACAATTGTGCGACATGCTGGCGGAAAAGCTGGCCACGCAAACGCCGCATCCGGTTCATCCGTGCATCGAGATGATGGAAGCGCATCCGGAGCGGTTGGAGGCAACGATTCGCATGGGCAGTGTGGTGGACACTCTGCCGCTGGAGAAAATCGACCTCTGGCGCAGACAGCGGGAGGCTTTGCTCGTCAGGGAAAAGGATGATCCGCTGCGCTTCTTGTGCGAGCCCGACGAGTATCGGCTGATTGATCTCGAATGCGCGCGCAAGCGTCGGAACTTCCCAGGCGTGCCTTTGTTGCTCTGGTTGAGTGGCGGCATTCGAAGCGCAAAAACGTGGATGTTGAGCCGCCGCGTGATGGCTGTGCACTGGCACACGGCCGAGGCGTGGACGTGGTGCTTTCATGAGACGGACACCACCAGCGTAGAAGTTCAGCAACCTCTCATTTACAGTTTTGTGCCCGCTGAAATCCGGGCGTCGGGATCCAAGCTCACGCAAAACGCCAAGCGCGGACTCGCGGTGCGTGACACCTCGTATTTCAGCTACTCAGAGGGGAAAGGATTCACGGGCAGCAAGTTTAAGATGCGATGGCGCAGCCACGACTGGCGCGGATGCGCTCGCCCCGGCGAATGCACCGAACGCCAGCCATGCCCGAACGTGATCGAGGCAGCCGGATTGTGTGAGTTTCGATTCTACAAGCAGGATGAGGGGACACTTGTCGGCCAAAAACTCACATGCGTGCTAAATGACGAAAAGGTTCCGCCCAGCATCATCAAACTGGAGAAAGACCGCCTCTTGCAGCGATCCAAGGACACCGCCACGCCGGATTATCTTCGCCGACTGGATGCCATCATTGCCAAACTGGAAAGCGGCATGACGGCGGACATTTACGACCTCGCCTGCATTTATCTCGGCTGGCAGTTGAACAGCTTTACGCCAAAATGGGGATGGAGTGGCGCGGTGCCGCTGCTCATGACGGCCGCACGACTGTATGGCGAATACGATCCGCGCTCGATGGTGGAACCTGCCATGCAAGAACGCATCGCCATGGAGCCGGACCCCGTGCGCCGCCGCGAGATCGAGCAACGGCTTGCCGCACAGCCTTGGACGCTAGGAGGAGTGACAAGCGTGCCGCGATTTGCTCAGCCAGTCGATCCGCATGCGCTCGTGGCGTTTCTCCCCACCTGGGCCAACAAGTTCGGCGGCAACTGGGCAGGCATGGTGGAGAGTCTGCAAGGCAAGCCGGACGACGACATTTACATCACCGCCTTTGGGCTCGCTCGCAATCACCAGCAAAGTTTGCTGCCCTACGAGCCCAAGCGCCACGTCCTTGGCTGGGAGTCCGTTCCGTTCATGGGCACGATCTACGAGGTGGCCGACCCGGCCCCAGGCAAGCCGTGGGTGATCAAGTGGTATGTCGTCGATCCGGCCAATCGCCGCCGTGTCGTGCTGGAATGGCCGTGCACGGAATGGGAGATTGAAGGCGTAGGTTTGCCGGATGCGTGGGCTCATCCGACGCAAAAGGACAAGCTGAACGGCGACCGTGGCGAGATCGCCGCCAAACGACTCGGATGGGGACTCGACAATTACACGCGGCTGATCTGGCAGGGCCGCCAGCGTCTTGCCGACAAATTCCGCCGCGAAGCCATCCGCCGAGGCGTTGCACATTCGATCCCCACCGAAATGCTGACGCTCGAATGGTCCGACAAACCCGAGTGGCGCATGACGGGTGAATTTGTGAAAGTGGCGCGCACGCTGGGGGATAAACACTATCTCTCGCTCCCCACGCAAACCGATGGCGGCACGCTGTTGCTCGAATTGCTCTCGCAGGAAAACGCACTCGAATGGGAGGAAGCCACCGCCGCGCGTGAGGCGGAAGGGTTGATTCTACTCGGCGGAGCCATGGGCAAGGACATCATGGGACTCCCGCGCATTTCATGCGTCCCCGAATGCACCAACACGCAATTCGCCTGGGCCACCTATACCATTCCGCCAGACAAACAAAGCAGCCTGAGCACTGACGAGGCGTGCAAGGACTTTGTGGACCCCGATCGCTACCTCGAGATGGAGGGCGACCGAGTGGAATACACCGACCCGAAAATGGCCCGCACCAGCGAAGGCGGATGCCGCGACTGAATCACCCCTAAAACATCAAATCTACCATTGCCGCCATGACAAACACCGCCCACGTTGCCGCCCCACGCGCTCCTGTAGCTCAACGGTCAGAGCAGGGGACTCATAATCCCTTGGTTGCCGGTTCGAATCCGGCCGGGAGCACACCACCGCTTCCTCGCAGTCTTCTCGATCAATGGGGTGGCGAGCCGCCCCTGCTCATCGGCACGTTCATTGCCGGGAAAATCATGGAGCATTGGGGATTCACCACGAACGGCACGGCCTACGTCAAGAAGCTTGTAGCAGCCGGCACGCTCGAAAGCGTCATGAAGCCAGGCATGAACTGCCGCTTCGAAACCTCCGCCGTGCTGAAGCTGTGGCGAGAGTTGAGGAGGTAACCATCGCCATCCCATTTATGAAAACCCAAATCATGCAAGGCCGCTGGCGGGATTGCCATCGCCGACCTTGTTCTCCCTCTTGAAAGTCTCCAACAACACAAGCAACCATGACAATTACCACCTGCGACATCTGCAACGACACAATCTCACACAGCAAAATCACCGTGGAGTTCCTCGACGGCAAACACCCTCACAATGGATCGACCATGTATAGGCGTGCCGACTGCTGCCCACGGTGCACGGCACGGCTGACGAAACTCTCATGCCACAAAGAAATCACCGAAGTCCGAAGCGAGCTTCTTGGGGAGAACGATCAAGCTGTGGCGACGGCGAGCAATGAGCACCGCAAACACTGACAACTTACTTCGAGCCGTTGCCACCAGCGCATGGTTCAGCTCCAAACGACCTATGAACTACATCATTACCAAAGACAAAGCCCGGAAGGGACCGCACTTCGCTGCGCTCATCTTCTCATCCGTTTACATCCCCGAAGACGAACGGAGCAGAACCAACCCAGGGCACGGCTACCCAGCAGAAAATCGAGCAATCGTGGAATACATCGCCTTCGACTCCCGCGATGAAATGGAGCAGTGGGTTTCAAGGCAGGAATCTCGCGAAAGCCACTACTCCAGCCCGAACTACCAAGTGATCGAAGTGAAACCGCTCGTTGTGGAAGTGAAGGCTTCCGTGGTGGTTGGCTGAACAGTCAATTATAACAACCCTGTTGGCATATCTGACCGCCGATTTGACAAATCTCGCATGTGACTCCACTTTCATGCAGGCGCGTTGCCGGGCTGGTTCCTTTTGGGAGAGGGCCACACCTGATGCACACTTGCCATGCCAAAACCTGAAGAAGCCCGGATCACAACCGTGGAAATCCACGAGCAAGTGAAGCCGGCACAGTTGTCAATTGAACTTCACGATGCCGTGCTGGCAGCCTCATCCATGCGCGCCTTTGAGCGACTGGAAAACTGCCACAACACCCGGCGTTGTTGCTGGGCAGGCCAGCAGGAGGATGGTAGGCGTGGGCCGGCCGAGGAAAACGATCGCATGTTTCGCTGGCGTGATGCGCCGGATTTGCGCGTGCCTCTCGCAGATACCGTCATCCGTCGCCTCATGCTCATTCGTGCAGGCGTAGTGAACCGGGGCGATCTGCGCATTGCTCCGCGCCGCATCGATCCACAGAAACCAGGCAGCGACGACATGGCGGCCGTCTGGCAGGACGTGCTTGAGTATTTTCTCGACATCACCAACGCGCAAACCACCGCGTCGATGGAACTGCTTTCAACATGTGTTGAGGAATTCGGATATGCCGGGCTGCTGCCTGACTGGCAGGTCAAACGGCGCATGGAGTTGAAGAAAATCACCATCCAGCAGATCGCCGACCAGATCATTGCCCAAGCGCAAAACGCCATTGCAGACGACAGCGGAGCCGTGGAGCAATCGCTTTCCGATGAAGTCAGCCAGCAAATCGCCACAAGGCTGGAAACCATCATGCTGCCAGGCACACCGACGCCCGAAGACATTGCTTTGATTCGCGCCGTGGATCCGGCCATGAGCGAGCGCGAAGCACGGAAGGTTATTGCCGCCTTGCGCAAAAGCGCTGGCGAGCCGGTTGAATACCACGCGCCGCGCGATGACGGCGGTGTCCCGACCACGAAGGTGCTGGTGCCATGGATCAACTTCATTCATCCGCACGACATGACCGGCACGGGCGGCACAAACTGGTTTGATGTTCCCGACTACTTGACCGAATCCGACATCCGCGAGCGCGAGAAGAGCGAGAAATGGGACAAGAAGGCCACACAGAAGCTTATCGACACGCAAAGGAACAAGCTGTTTCACACCCTGTTTTCCGCAGCGGGTCGCAGCAATGGCGGAACACTGCAAGGATGGATCGCCAATGGCGTCGGCGTCGGGCTCGAGGCATCGCCCAGCGCACTGGAGAAGAATCCGCGATGGCTGGTCATCTACCAGTATCGCCGCGTGGTCGATGCCAATGGACTGCCTCGCGTGATCAAGTGCGCGTTCCATCCACGCATGACGGAGGAAAACGATTTGCTCATGTGGCAGGAGACTGACCACGAGGAATTGCCGTTGATCATCGACACCGCCGAACCTGTTGCATTTGCCATGCTTGCCCGGGGTGCTTGCGACATCATCGTGGACAAGCAGAATTTTGTGAAGGACAGCCTCGACAATGAAGGCGCGCGTTCACAGCTCGGCAGCAATCCTCCCATGCTCCGCCCGTTGAAAGAGCACGTCGGCATCAAGCCGGGCAAGGAAATCTACGCACGGCGCAGCGGCAACAGCTTTGAAGGCAGTCAGTTCATGGACGTGCCACAGGTGGACAAGGGCACGTTCGAAATGATGTCAGCCGTTGAGCGGCAGGTGTTGCGCTACTACTTCGATGCCGAAGACACACCCGAAGAAGCGCGCAGGATGTTCCACGAGTGGGTTACATTCCGTCAGGTGCGCGTCTATCGCGAACTCGTGCGCAGACTGTGGAAGATCATCCAGGAGAACATCGACGAGATTCAAGTGTCCAGCATTGGAGGACGCGCCGTGCGGTTGTCCGCTACGCGCGACCAATTGCAAGGCGAGGCAGACATTCACATTGCCGTGCATCTGGACGGCTACACGGAAGAAGCCGCCGAACACTTTTTGGATGCGTTGGGCAAGCTCGTGCAGATGGACCGGGGCGGAAACGTGGACTGGACAGCGGCGACGGAGATCGCTGGCAGGCTTATCTCGCCGACTTATGCCCGCCGTCTCATCATGCCCGCGCAGGTGGCCACGGGCCGCGTGATCGACGATCAAGAGATGCGCATTGCCAAGGTGATGGCAGGCGTCCCTGTGCGCTACGACGACCGCGTGAGCAATCCGCAACTGCGCATGCAAGTTCTACAGCAATGGGCAGAGATGCCAGGAAACGTGCAGCGCGCCGCCAGTGATCCGACAGTGGCGAAAATGATGCAAAAAGAATACGACATGCTGCAATTTCAGGACCAGCAGCAGAGCGTCAATCCTGTGACCGGGCGCACAGGAGTCAAACCCAACGAACCCGAGCCCGCCCGACTGCCCGCATGAAACGACTCTTTACCTTCCTGTTCGGCCGCCAGCGCCGCGCCATCATCGACATGCCGGAAACCTTTGGGCGTCGTATGACTCTGGGCGAGATGAAAGCCTTTCTCGGAGGCCAGCGCGAAAACCCGCAGATTCAGGCCATCGGCCAATTGCTCTATTTCCGGGCGATGAAACTCACCGATGCCGGCAAGCGCGATGCGTGGAAGGGGCAGGATTCACGATTCCAACTTGGCGGAGCCAATGCCATCGAAGAACTGATGGATGATCTGCTGCTTCTTGTAGAAAAAGGACAGATGCCGGAGGATGTAGCTGGATTTTTCAAGGATCAGTGAGACTCTTTTCTTGTTGGTTGTCGTTGGAACTGGCGATGTCGTGAGGCATCGCCCGTTTTGTTGACATTTTAGGAGATTTCGGACATTTCGGCACAGCAAATATTTACTCTGGTGAAGTTATGCAGTGTGATGGTTTCACTTGCGCCTCGTGCGCCTGTTGATCATGGAAACCAACTCGCCTGTAGAAAATTCGTCGGGGGCCTCTGGCAGCCCTAAATCGTCGTCGGGGAAAGCTTCGGCCAGGGCCGCAGCCGCTTCGTCAGTGCAAGCATCGGCACCCATGGTGTCGGGCGATGCGCCCACCAACGCGCCTGCTGCCGTCGCACCAGCCAAAGCAGCCCGCCCCGCCGTCGTGAAACCCGCACCCGCCAAGCCGCTGGAGTATTCTCCCGGTGTTGCAGAGCTTAGCCCGGCCGAGAGACGTGCCGCGTTCATGGCTGCCACCACGGAACCCAAGACGGAAGCAACAAAGGAGCCTGAGAAGGAAACCGATACCGAAGCCGCCGCCCCGATCACCGAGACGGAGGGCGACACCAAAGAAGCATCGCAAACCGAGAAAGCCGCCGATACCACGAGCGATGCCGAATCCGAAGGGGAAACCCAGACGGATGAAGCTACGAGCGAGGGAGATGATGGCGACTTGGTGAGCGGTCTGGCCAAGCTGTCCAAGGACAACCCCAAGCTGAAGGGACTCCTGAAGCGCACGCAAAAAGTTCTCCAGCAGAACAGCGAGCGCGCCAAGGAACTCGAAACGCTAAAGGCTGAACTGGACGCCGCAAAAGCCAAGCCGCCCGTCGTGCTGCCCCCGTCCGCAGAAAATCCGCTGTCCCATCTTTACACCGAGGAGCAGGTCGATGCCGAAGTGCGCGCCATCAAGGCTGATGCACGTTCACGGGTTCGCTGGCTCGAACGCCATCTGGAAGATGGCGGCGTGTGGAATGAAGGTTCAGCCAATGAGCAACCGCTGAGTGCCGCGCAAGTGGCCAAGGCGCTGACTTATTACGAGGACCTGCTCGACGGCCGCGCTGATGACATGGGCAAGGCTCGCAAAAGCGATCTGTCCACCTACCTCGAGACCGTCAAGACTCTTGGCGTGCCAGCAGAGGATCTTGTGAAACCCGCCGTTCCAACGCGGGAAAGCAAGTTCTTTGCCCGCATACCTGAGATGCAACGGGATCCTACGTTCCTGCAATTTCTGGCCGACGCAAAAGCCGGCCGCGAAGCGCGGGAGGAGAAGGCTCAGGGCGTGAAAACGGTGAAGATCAAACCGGGCGAATCCAAGCCCAAGGCGGAAACGGAACGGACTCCAACAAAGGCAGCCACCAGCGACGGCAACCCCGCGAAACGTGAAGCGGAAACCATCACGACCACCGATCTGGCGACTTTGCGCACCCAGGCGGCGGCAGGCAATCCCGATGCAAGGGCGGCGCTGAGACGCGCCTTTGTTCAGCAGGTCTAGCCATCAACCGCGCAGCAATCAACCCATCACCATTCATTCCAAGGAGAATCCGCTATGGCAATCATCGTTCAAAATACCCAGCGCCTCATCAAGCCGGACGTCTATGACATTCTCGGCCCGGACTACAAGCACGACCGCGCGAAGATTTACAACCGCCTGAAGAAAGGCCCGAATCCGCCCAACGCCGTGTTGTATCAATACCCGTTCCGCACGCCTGTGGAGCCCAGCAATGCTGGCAGCCCGGAAGGTGTGCTCTGGCAGGCTTCCGACGCCACCAGCAAGAGCAACCGGGATCTCATGTATGGCCGCTGCCATCATCGCACGACCCGTTTTGGCGTCGGTGAAGTTTCCGAAGGCAACGAGGTGTTCGGCACCGGAGGTGCCAGCAACTTCGACGAGGAAATGGATCTTCATCTGGAATACCAGATCAATTCCGCCGAGCGCATCATCATCGGTGAGCAGGAGTCCAGCGCGGGCAACGGCACCGACAGCTTCACCACACGCGGACTTGAGAAGCTGATTCTCGACACCGCCAACATCGCACTGCAAACCGACAGCGCCACCGTCGTGCCCGCCGCTTTCCGGCCTACTGCCGACCAGGTGCAGTCGTTGTCCATTTCCGGTGGCGACTACACTCTGACGGAGGATGCGCTGATGGCCCCGCTCGAGGCCATTTACAATGCGCTTCTCGCCGAACTCGACCTTGATCTCTATTGCACCACGCGGTTCAAGAAGAAGATCAGCAAGTTTGGCACCTTCACCGCCAACGTCACGGATTACACCGTGGTGCGCCGTTTCAACCAGGACGCTGCCGACAAGAAGATGACGGCCGTGATCGACACCTATACGGGCGACTGCGGCACGGTGCGCGCGGAAAAGCATCCCTACTTGCGCCGCAGCACCGACCAGAAGGCAGAGGCCATCGGCGTCGATTACAGCTACATGAGCCTCCGCGTGCGTCAGGCACCGACCGCCGTCGAGCTGAAGGACGAAGGCAGCGGCCGTCGCGGCATGACCAAGCAGACGTTCGGGCTTCAAGCCATCCCGACCTACTTCTGCCAGTTCCGCCGCAACGACTAACCAATCCCTCTCCCAAGAGGCAACTCAAGACCAGCCGGAAGCGTGCCGCGCGAACCCCTGCGATGAAATTCCCCAAACAAGTGCCTGAAGAACTGGTTGCCGCCCTGGGCGGGAACTATGCATTCGCCAAGCGCAAGTTTGAGCAATGGAAGCAGAAGGTCATCGCGCGGCGCGCCGAAGGCATTCGGAGGCAGAAGCAGCTCAGCATTGAGAACTTCAAGGCTGCGCACCGTCCGATCAATGGTTTTGGGCAATGCTGGTTCCGTATCGACGACGTGCTCCGTCAGAGCATCGCCGATGAATACGGATGGGAGCTGGCCACCAACAACGATTTCTGCAAGCAACTCATCCGGGACAATGACTGGTTCTGCTTCAAGCCTACCGTGCTGAAGAAGTCCGCCATTACCGTGCTGAAGCCGGGCGCTCACCTGCTGGCTGGCACCGTGCTGAACGGCGGATGATCTGCCCACACCTTACCCCTTTCCCACATGGATTCTGAAACCGGCATGATGGAGGCACGCGGCAAGCACTTTGTCGCCACACAGGGCGCACAAGCCCTGCTGACCCGCACCGTGGGGTCCAACCGCGTCACGCTTCGCAATGGAGAGACGGTGGACATGCTCCACTACTTCACCGACACCGATCTTGCCACCGGAGCCAGCGACACAACCGTGATCGCCAATTCCGACACGGCGGTCAAAATCGTCGTGTTTGCCTACGCGCTGATGTGTGACGCCACCACGGCCGTGCAGTTCCGCAGCAACAGTGCCGATGCCAGCATGAAGCACTATTGCGCAGCCAATGGCGGCATTGTCCGCCAGTTCGACGGACTTCCGAAAATCGTCTGCGAACCCGGCCAGCCGCTCGCCATCACCACGAGCGGCGGCAACACCAACCTCGATCTTCATTACGCCATCGTCCCGATCTCCGCCGACATCCTTTAATTTCCAGCCCAGCCCTTCACCCTCATGAAAACCGCCCTCGCCCGCATCCTCATCCTTGCCGTTCTGTTTCTTGCTCTCGCCGCGCCGCCTCCGCTATGGAGTGCCACCACAGGCCGAACCGAAGACACCAGCATTGCCGGCACGGAGAAGATTCTGTCCGACTCATCCGGCACAGACACCTATTTCACCGTCACCCGACTGCTCACCACGCCGCTGATCACCTCCGGTCTTACGGCCAGCGGCAGCACGGCCAATGACTTCAGCGCATCGACGGGCGCATTCAAGACAAGCACGGGCTTGAACACATTCGGCGGTTCCGGCCATGCGTTTGCCTCGATCTTGTATCCGAGCACCAATGACGGCGCGGCTCTGGGCGATGCGACGCACAACTTCAGCGATCTCTTTCTAGCCAGTGGCGCGCTGATCAATATTGCCAATTCCAACTGGGTGGCCACGCACACGAGTGGCATTCTCACCGTGACCACAGGCGATTTGCGCGTGGCCACGGCGGGAACGAACACGGCGTCAGTCGTGACAGTCGGAGGCACGCAGGAACTTTCATCCAAAACGCTGACCAGCATGGTGGTTAAAACCGGACTCACAGCGAGCGGCAGCGCCGCCAATGATTTCAGCGGCAGCACGGGCACGTTCAAAACATCGAGCGGTGTCAATACCTTCAAGGGAAGTGCTCACAATTTCGATGCAGTGCTGCAGCCGACATCAAACGATGGAGCGGCACTCGGCACCACATCGCTGGGTTTCTCGGATTTGTTTCTTGCCAGCGGAGGCACGCTTCACTTTGCCAATACGGACTGGGTGGCCACCCACACCAGCGGCATTCTCACCGTTGGCACCGGGGATTTGCGCGTGAGCACGGCGGGAACAAACACGGCATCCGTCGTGACGGTCGGAGGCACGCAGACGCTGACCAACAAGACCTTTACCGCGCCAACTCTGGGAGCAGCCACGGCGACCAGCATCAATAAGCTGTCCATCACCGCGCCAGCCACGGGATCAACCCTTGCGGTAGCGGACGGGAAGACGCTCACGGTGTCCAACACGCTCACACTGGCCGGCACGGACTCCACCACAATGACGTTCCCGAGCGCGTCCGGCACCGTGATGACATCGAGCCTGTCAACCAACGCCGTCAGTGCGGCTAATGCCATCTGGGGTGCCAGTAACGCGCTCACCTTTGAAGGAGCGACCGCCAACGCCTACGAAACCAGCGTCACCGTGACCGATCCAACCGCCGATCGGACCATTACTCTCCCCGATGCCACAGGCACCGTTACGCTGGCGCAAAGTAGCACGGCAGTGAGTCTCACGGCGGACAATCAGGCCGTCACACCGGGAACCGCCACGCGCATCCAGCTCTCCAGCGACAACGCCACGGCAACCAATCGCACATTCACACTGGATGCCACGGGAGCCATCACGGGACAGCTTTACGTCATCATCGCGCCAGCCAGCAATGGATGCGAGATCGCAGCCACGGGTATTCAAAAGCTTTCCGCCACTTGGAGCCCTGGGGCCTACGACTCGCTCACTCTCCTGTTTGACGGAACCAATTTCATCGAGCTGGCGCGCTCGAACAACTAACCCGCCCGCCGCCAATGTCATGCCGCCAGCATCCCGGCCCGCTGATGTCGCAACTCTCCCTGCTCGGCTGCGGAATGAGCGGCGGAGAGGCTTCGCATCGCGCGGAAGTCACACAGATTGACACCACAGGGCACGGCAGCAACCAGCACGGGAAGCACTTTTTGATTTCGGATGCTAATGGCCGGGTGAGCGTCACGATGGATGCGGGGACCGCATCACAATCCATTCAGGTCAGCTTTGACGGCATGGGTGAGGCGGACTTTGATACAGGAGGCGTGGGGTATTACTTGTTCATCCGGCACGCCAGTGGCGTTGCTCAGATCTGGTTCAACTCGGGCGGGGAAAGTGCGCCAGACCCTACGGGGTTCGATTCCCAAATTCAGGTGTATGTCGCAGGTTTGGCGGATGATCAGGCTATTCGCGAAGCCTTTGAAACGGCCGTGTTCCCGTTGGGATTCACCGGCGGTGGAAGCTCCGGAGCCATTTCGGTCTTGCTCGACAACTCCGCCGGGCTCAGGGGGGCGAGCGGGAACATCAATGTGCCATCACCTTTTTCATTGGTGATGATCTCGCTTGGTCGGGATGCCGCTGTTGATCCTGGAACGGCTGACCGAAATATCATGGTCAGCATCAACAACGGAGAGTCTGACAGTGATCTGGCCACGACTCTTGCATCGGCTTTGAGTTTGGACGGGGCATGGACTGCCAATCCGGGTAGCGCCACCGTCGATGTCACTGACGTAGCAACCGGCGCACGGCTCGATGCCGCCGATGTGAGCACGGGGTTTGCAATCACGGTAACGCAACAGGGGGCATGAAACACCGCGACGCCATCACCAAGCTGCTGCTCCTGCTTGTCGGGCTTTTCGGCGTGCTGGCGTTCCTTTGCGCGTGCGAGGTGATCGGGCCGGAAGGTGTGCCGATGGAACAAGCCATGTGTCTGCGCAACCGCCATGCGGTGGTCATTGTGGATGGCGCGGAAAACCGCCGCATTTACGAACGTGACATCTGCCCGGTGCATCGCCGGGCTTACTCAATCAACAAGAAACTCGACGCTGACTCTCTCCAGCCATGAGCGAAGAACGATTTGCCGAACTTGAAAAACGTCTCGAAATTCTCAAGTGGATCGCCCGTCTTGGCTGGGCACTCATCGCGGGGGCCTTCGGTCTCGGGCTGTGGGTCGCCAAACTCGAACTCGCGCAGACGAACTTTGGCGTGCGGTTGCTTGAAACCGAAATCGCGGTTAAGAACCACGGCACGGAAATCAACTCCATCCACGTCAGCGAGGCACGCACTGGAACTGATCTCGCTTATATCAAGGCTGCCCTCGAACGCATCGAGAAGAAACTCTGACGGCTGACGCCATGCACGAAACCCTTCACGTCTTTTGCACCGCCAAAGGTTGCGCGCGAGTGAGCGAGCGACCGGAGCCGGGACGTGGTTTTGTGGTGAAGCATTGCCCGAACTGCGAACGCACCACCGACCACGCGCCGTGCCCGCCACCGGGGAAGTTTCTGCCGGCTGCAGGACATCGCGGAATTTTGAAGCACGTCAGAACTTATCCAGCCGCCAAACGCCGATGAGACTGCAACCGATCATCCTGTATTTTACCATCGCATTCCTGACGCAACTGCTGATGGCCGAAAAGCCGCCAGACGATTGGTTTGCGTGGCTGAAATGGATCGGCATGTCACTGCTTCAGGGGTGCATTGCCATCAAGGCTTTCCTTTCGACACCGCCGCCCAAAGAACCGCCGCCGATTGACACAGGGGTGATGGAAGCACTTAACGGAGGTGGCCGGCCGTGAAGACATGGACCTACAACCTCATGGAACACACGATCCCGGTCCATGTGGATCGCGTGTGGTGGATCGCACAGGTCGCCAAAGCCATGCGCTACGTCGAGCGAGCGAGCGGCGAGGCTGTGCGCTTTCTGCATCGCGGAGCCATGAACCACGCCGAGGCGGCAGGCATGGCGGATCACGTCAACATCGGGTTCGATGATCTCGGCAATACGGACAGGGTCATCGGTCAGCAAAGCAAGTGGAACGGCGTCAAGAGCATCGCGTTTGATCCGTCGGTAAAATGGGCCAAGAACTGGTTCCAACGGTTTATTTTGGGGCGCGATGATCTTTACACCATTGCGGTGCATGAACTCGGGCACCTGCTGGGGCTGCCGCACAACGAAAGCCTGGGCGAGCGCAGCGTCATGGAATCCAATCCGGTGTTTGCGGAATTTTCCCTCACGGAGATCGCCCAACTCAAACGGCTGTCCGTGCTGGCGGTTGCGATGATGGTTTCCGGCTGCGTTGGCTACACGGTCGCGCCAAGTCTTTCGTTTGCCAATGAGAAGGGACAGAGCATCACGGCGGGCGTGGTCATCATCAAACCCGACAAGCATTCCAATAAATGAGCGACCGATTTACCAACTGGTTTGAGTGGCTGATGCGCTGGGAAGGCGAGGCGTTCGAGAACGACCCCGACGATCCGGGCGGCGCGACCAAGTTCGGAATCGACCAGCGCAGCCATCCCAAGGAGGACATCCGCCACCTGACGCGCGATCGCGCGAAGGACATCTATGGCGCGGAATATTGGGGCGCGGTGAAAGCGGATGATCTTCCGCTTGGCGTGGGCGAGGTAGTGGCGGACATCGCCGTGAACAACGGACGAGGCCGCGCGATTAAGTGGCTCCAACAGGCGGTCGGCACGACGGCGGACGGCGTGCTGGGTCCGGTGACGCTGGCGGCATCGCAGCAGGCCAACAAGCACGAGTTGATTTTAGCGCTCATCAACCGCCGCGCCGAATTTTACAGAGACATCGCGCGCGGGCGCACGGCTAAATTCCTTGGCGGCTGGCTGAACCGCAACCGCGATCTGGAACGCTACGTCAACACCCTTTCAATGGCTTCAGTCTAACCCCATGGCTTACACACTCGTCACATACGCCGCTTTGCTGGATGACTACTGCCAGCACGCCAGCGTGGGCATGAATGCCACCACCGGAGCCTATGAGCCTACGGTCAAGCAGCAATCCACGTTTGCGCGACTGCTCACAGACGCGTGCGATTTCATCTGGCGCTTCGGCTCGCGTCAATTCATTCTTCCCAGCCTGATGGAAGTAGCGACAGTGACGCCGACCGATGGCGTCATTGCCCGCGCTTCCGTGCAGGACACGAGCAAATGGAGCGTGTGGACGCAGGACCCGCGGTCAAGCTGGAGCGCCAATGACGGGCTGTGGCGCACCTACCGGCTTCTCGCCGTGCCGGACACGGACGGGCTTCGCGTGGAGGATGCAACGGAAGACTCGGAACTGACCGTGTTTTTCCAACGTGAGACGCCGCTGTTTGATCATCGCGCGTGGGATACGGGACAAAGCTACGTCGTCGATGACGTGCGCGTGCATGACGGACAGTGCTACAAATGCCTGACGACGCACACGAGCGGCACATTCAGCACCGATCTGGCTGCGAGCAAATGGCGATTGCAGCAAATCCCCGCCGAGATGGCGCAGGTGATCAAGGCAAAGCTCATCGAACTCCGCGCGGGCAATGTGAGCATGCGCTCAACCGCGCAAGGGCAAGCCATTGTCTTCGCTGAAAACCTGCTGGATGAGCTTTACCTGAGTGTGGCCAACAGCGCGCCGCCGTGGCTGGCGCAAAACGGAGGACTGTAATGCCTGATGTCATTTTCGAGCGCATCGCCAGCGGCACCTACACCCTCGGATTCGTGCTGCGGATTCCAGCCGGGAAGCTGGACCCGCAAACCACGCTGACCGAGGGCGCGACGTATCTCGATTGCGACCTGTCAGGGCTGGACAAGCCCTATCTAAACGAGGGCTTTAACGCGTTTGTCCTTGCCGGGCCACCGGAGCCGACTGAATCGCAGGACGAG
>ERZ724522.974-NODE-974-length-16564-cov-28.296687_pt1 | contig 16564 bp, 28 predicted proteins | sample MGYA00376055_ERZ724522 | MGnify/ENA primary metagenome ERZ724522 (study PRJEB28724, sample SAMN07190884) | wastewater metagenome | isolation source: effluent of sewage treatment plant in Hong Hong | place: Hong Kong | collected 2016-03-17 ... | reverse complement strand
CAAGACACCACGAAAGAAAGCCGCTGAAATACCGAAACTGGAAGGGTGGACATTTCAAGAAATCCCGTCAAACCTTTTTTCTCCCTGCCACGATTGCGGGAAAAAGGAAAAACGATTTTTTTGGCGCGTTGAGCCTATCCCTTTATCGAATACAATTGCGATGACACGAATCAAATGCGTTCCATGCGCACAAAAATGATCGAGATAAAAAATACACATTCTCGATTAAATAAAAGAAACAGTGAGATTGTTTCCCTCCTGGAATTGGGCGAGGCACCAAAACAGATCGCCACACGATTTCATATCACAATTTCTGCGATTTACAAGATACGCTCAAAGTTTCACGGGGAACAATTATTCCGATTTTGTCCGAACTGCCAAAGAAAATACACAGAAAGGCCGACATAGTGCGGAATTGCGCGAGCAGATACGCTATTTTAAGTTAAATGGCCGTTTTTTATGCTCCATGTAGTAATCATAAAACCCCCTATTAAACCAATCTTGTATACGTGACAATCCAGTTTTAGACATTTTGGCTGTTTTAGGCAATGGCACTATTGAAGGCATCCCATTATCCTCTCTAAATGCCTCTTGATAGCCGATATTATAGGCGTTTGCATACGGATTGTTTTGATACCCGTATTCTCCGTATGTCCATTTGTTATATTCCACCCCTTCCTTTGTCCAGTCCTGGTAATCCTTCCCATTCTTTGTCCATTCCTTGAACTCATTTCCTTCGGAATTGCCAATAATTGAGCATAAACATACCATTAACAATGGCAAAACAATCTTATTGTGTATCATTTTGGACTCCTTCACGCGGAATTGCGCGAGTGGGTACGTCATTAATAGGCTCAATGATCTTCTTCTTACGTCCAGCCCCCGGCTTTCTGGTAGGTGTCACGGCCCACAGCTTATTTTTGCATCCTGGACACGTTACGGGGCGGTCTCCTGGCCTCTTCTGCCATAGGTGGTCGCATCGTAGGCACTGCCAGCACTCAAGGCGTCTTTCGTAGGATTTCATTTAATCGTTCCTCCCGCATCTTGTTTGTTTTCCCAAACATCTACTAGCCTTCCATCCCGTTCTATGGATATGGCCTTACCATATTCCTTTGCTTTTGTCATTGATGTTGTTTCAAAATCAAGCAAGGTTTGATCGGGCCCGCATTCCCCACGGGTATATATTCGAGCGGTGAATTTTTTCATACGTTCCCCCCTTTGCATTCATGGTAAACCTCCCGAGGCTCAGATTTAATCCACCCCGTCATCGTCCATTCGTATCCCTCAACCATTGCAATTATTGCACCGCATTTTGAGCATTGTTTCATAATGTTCCACCTCCGAAAAGTGGGTCTGATAAAATGGCGTCTTTGACCCCTGATATGGTTTTATCGTATCCAATTTGTTTGGCGGTTTTCTTTGCAACTTGAGATACATTAGCCGTGTCATTATATATTCCAAGGCACATTTTAAGGGAAAGTTCATACCATGAAGACGGCAATAATTTACCCGTTATGCTCTTATTCCCAAAACGCGGAACAATATACATGCCCGGATTTTTTATGGATTCTTTTTCCATATTTTCAGCGTACAACTCAGAAAATGATTTCATAAATCCCCCTTAAATTGTTTTTTAAGATCTGACAAATACTCCGATTTTGTTTTCGGTATACCAAGAGTTTTCATTAATTCGCGGTAAATTTCGTTTTGAGTACGATAGCCAACCAAAGGATGACTTTTCCCAAAAACAGGCTTTCTATAGTCATCCTGATTTCGTAGTTTGTCCATGTATTGAACATTCGATATGTTTTCAACGTATGATTTTAATTTTTTAAGCCCATAATTTTCTCCGTTATCATGCCATTCGTCAAAACACACGAAACAATTTGATGCGTTGTCCCATTGCCTGATTATTGTTTTCATTTTTATCCCCTTGCGCGGAATTGCGCGATTAGATACGGCCTTCGGCTTTGAAGATAATGTTTTGAACTTCATTGACAGTCTGGTTTTCTTCTCCTCCAACACATGCTTTGATAACATCAAGGTAATCCCGTGCTATTTTGAGGAGCTCCGGAGCGGCGGCAATTAGTCGGGCGTTGGCTTTCATTATGAGGGCGCGATCAATCGCCACTTGGTCGCTTGTCCCACCGTGGACCGTTGCCACCCTCTCCGGGCTAGGACTTCCGTTTGGTGGTCCGAAAACAGTATTTCCAGCGTCCCCAATTCTCCACGGCCCTGGTGTATGTGTTGATTCGGTTTTTTGATTCATAGTTTTTCCCCTTGGACGACAAAATTTAATTTTCCCGGCCCCTTATCCTCCATGAATGAACATCCGCCCGACTCCCAAAAATATGAGTAGTTAGAGTAATGTTTTTCGCAATAATCTCTAACTGGTTTTTCCAGCGAATCAACTAATTCCCTAGAATCAACCGGTCCAGCCGCCAAAATCCTCCCGTTTCCACCGTTTCCTAGCCATAGATACCAGTATTTTTTGTTCATATTATTCCACCTCCATATCTGACACATCTACATATGACCGCGCCACTTCTTCCCCGGCATACCATGCAAGGGCATTTAGCACGGTGTCATGGTCCTCTGATTTTTTATTGTAGATGGCCTCTCCAACGTCGAGGTTTGGGTAATCTTTCAGACAGTTAAACCCGGAGATCATCTTGTATTTATCCTCTCCCATGTCATTGGCCATATTTTTGGCCAATTCCATTATTTCCGGCAGATTTTGTTTTGCGAATTTCACAGTTTCCGCCGTATAAATGAATCCGTGGAACCCACAGTCTATCCCATGGTTTGTAATGTCCGGCGCCGAACTTGTGAAACTCTCCCATCCGCCAATCTGGCGAACGACGGCGCGGACTAATTTTTTGTTAATGTGCGATTTTTCGATGAACGATTTTAATGTTTTCATACCATTCCCCCTAGCGTTTGTTTTAATTTCCTTTTACCGGACCACATTTCACATACTCTAAAACTCCTGGATTTTTATTTGCCCAGCGCTCAAATATTCGGACATTCCGGTCTAGGACATCGACACATTGTCGGTATGTCCCATCCCCTGTCATTTGGGCAAAATATGTACAATCTACGCCCTCTGGTTTCAATACTGAGCAGTTTGTCGTCATGTGGTACCTGAATTTTTTCATTTTATCTCTCCCATGTGCGCTGTGAATTTCTTACTACGATTTTATTATATCCCCATTTGGTGATATTGTCAATAGGGGGTAACATAAAATTTACAATATTGTTACATTCGGAGTCATCGACGGTATAATGATGTGCGTCATGTTTATATTTAATCTCCGTCGGAGAGATATATTCCACAGTCGAGAGATTTAGAGAGAAATATAATTTTCCGATTTTTCCGAATTTAGTTATTGCCATTCACTGGTGGTCATGGTGTATCATGGGGATCGATGGACCAGAGATTAGAGCATTACCTAGGATATACAAGAGGAGAGCAAAGAGATTTTGCGTCCGTGCCCGACGGTGAAAGCCCAAGGAAATCGGACTAGCTCACACAATAAAATGAGCGAACACATTTTGCGTATGGAGAAATACCATACCACCGCACCAGCGGGAATCTCAAGCGGGGCTCAAGGCAAGGCCCCCCGGCGCGCGCCCAATGCGTCCCGGCCCACTTCTCCCATAGCCCCAATAACCAAGAAAAAGAGCGCCCACCCCTCTAATGCGGGCCTACGCCCATCTAGGGCGCCCATCGCACACGATGGCATATTATCAGCTACCTCTAGAGCTGCCACGGGGTTTAGAGTTTGGGGGGCACGCTAATGCCGACCGCACTAGCAAACATGCCAATCGATGAGGCCACCGGGTTTATTGATAGCCCGAACCTGCTAAACGGTTTTACCATAGCACACAAGAAAGAGTTTATCCGTAGATTAGCTGAATCAAACGGTGACGCGTCAATTACCTCATTAGCTGAGTCGATGGGATTTAGTCATCATACAGTGCTGCGGCATATGAACATGGATAAGGCGTTCGCGTCTGAAATTGCCCAGGCAAAAACGTGGTTCGCGCATAGAGTAGAGGGCGTCCTAATGTCATGCGCTCTAGATCCTAAGAAAACGCTTGATAGACTTGCGTTTCTAAGAGCATACATGCCAGAGCGCTACGCACGCATGGAGCTAATGGCGCCAGCGAGCAACATACAAATAACCGTAAACGGTTCAGTATCAACGAAATTGGACCAAGTAGTAGACGCCGAACTGGTAGAGGGAGAGAGTGCTAGTATCCCGAAAGCCAGCGGAAATATTGAACATAACACCAATAATCCACCATGCACCACACAAAGCGTTGATAGTCAAGAGGAAGCGAAGTGACGCGTTTTAACATATCGTATATTATCGGACACAACTTAGGAAAGAATGCTTTGAGGCCAGAAAATAATTTTCACCAAGGCGGGGGTGATTGGCTTCACCTAGTCCCCTCCCACTCTGCGAATAAACAAAAGGGACATAAATATGGGGTGTAAGAAGCCGAGGAAGCCAAGGAAATAGATATGCTATTGAACGTAAAGGCAAGAGGTAGTAGCGTAGCCTTGGGACAGTGCGGATGCTGTGGTGTTGGTAAGAGTAAGAAGAACATGAAGGCGGTGAGTGTGAAGAAGACGTTTGACGGGGCGTGTGAGGAAGTGTTTGGAGTATTGAACAGGTATTACGGAGAGCCTAAGGTTGCGCTGGCTGAGATTGGTAGGGAGATAGTTGAGAAATTAGGATTTGGAGAGAGGGGATGAAAGAGTCGGAGTGGTTCAGTGGTGCGATAGGATTTTTGAGTGGAGACGGGATGGTAGGTCAAACAGTTTTGGTCAATGATAAAGTATTTAAGGGGATGGTTGAAGAGAACGGTGTTAAAGAGGGGTATTTGGTATTAAACGGGTATAGGGTGTTTGGGAGTAGGGAAGTTGGGAAAGGCGAGATATTTTTTCCTGGGTATGAGAGGTAAATGAAATGGGGGAAGGGCGAGTTTATAACGCTGAGGCTGTGAGTGCATATAGTAAGGGCCTTGACGCGTTTTTGGGTGGGGATAATGAGACGGCTACGAAATATGCGAGGATAGCGTTGCAGATTGATCCTGATATGGTAGAGGCAACGCGGATGATAGACCGGTTGACGCCTAGGGGTTTGATTAAGAGTAACCCTGTAGCTTCGATGGAGTATCGGAAGGGTTTTGATTCTTATATGGCAGGCGATATGGCTGGAGCGGCGAAGTATGCTAATAGTGCGTTGAAGAAGAATCCCGGTATGGTAGAGGCAAAACGGCTGGCGGGACGGATGAATATGCGGATGGGTGAACCGCAGGCGAGTTTTGTTAATCCTTTAAGGAAAGCTGTTAAAGGGTTTCGTGGGAAAGGGATGTAATGGCTGACGGGACAGTTATGGAGGAAGGGAGCCGGGTTCTTAGCATTGAAGAGGTAAAAGATTATTGTATTCGGAGTATGGAGTTCTTGGCGACACAGATATTGGATTACAAGGATTGGGACGTGTGCCACGATGAGGTGAACAAATTTTTGGCGCGTCCTAGCAAAAAGAAGGCGTTGCTTTTGCCGCGTGGGCATTTGAAAACGACGTTGGTGACCATTACTAAGTCGATCCAGTTTATCTTGAGGAACCCGAACATTCGGATTTTGATTGCGAACCAGGTTTGGGATAGAAGCCGGGACATTTTGAGGGAGATTAAGGGGCATTTGGAAGGCGGGAAACTTCCGGCGATATTTGGATCGTTTAGTAGCGGACGGTGGACGGAAGACGCGATTATCGTTAAGGGGCGGAAGAAGAGTTTGAAGGAGCCGACGATAGCGACAACTGGGATTGAGAGCGAAACTACTGGCGGACATTATGACGTTATTTTCTTAGACGATTTGATTGGGTTGCAAAACTCTCAGACACCTGAGCAGAGGGAGAAGGCGAAACGGTTTCGGCGGAGCATGATTAACTTGCTTGAACCTGGCGGGAAAGTCATAGAAGTTGGAACGCGGTGGCATTTGGACGATACGTTTGCTGAGATTTTCGAGAAAGAGTCTGATTATTATGACGTGATGGTGAAGAAGGTTGTGGATGATGAAGGGAAAGTTTTGTTTCCAAAGAAGTTCAGTCAGGTCTTTGATACCGAGAAGAAGACGTGGACGGTTGACCCGACCGGTAAGAGCCTTGATTACATCGAGTATTTAAAGAAGAGTTTGCCTCCGGCAGAGTTTAGCGCTCAGTATCTGAATGAGCCGATTGATGAAGAGAACCAGATATTTAAGCCGTCTTACTTTCAGTATTACACTGGTAGGAAGGACGATCTTTATAGGGTTTTGACAGTTGACTTGGCGATTGCGGAAGGGAAAGTAAATGATAAGACGTCCATGGTTGTTACTGGGATGAGTAACGACAGAAAGATTTACGTGTTGGACTATTTGGCTGGTAAGTGGCCTGTGCATGGTATTATCGAGAACCTTTTCGACATGCAGAGGAAATGGAGCCCTAACGCTGTAGGGTTGGAAACGACGGGGTTCCAGCGGGTTCTTAAGTGGGCCCTAGAACGTGAGATGGGAATTCGGCGGATATTCTTTCCAATCGAAGAGTTGCGTAGCCCAATTGTTGGGAACGCCAAAGAGATGCGGATTAAGTCGATGGAACCGTTTTATAGACGTGGGGATGTGTTTCACCATGAGAGTATGCGAGGACGGGAACTTGAGACGCAGTTGGCGACGTTCCCGAGGGGTAAACACGACGATACGATTGACGCATTGAGTTATTCGCTACAGCTTCTGTTGCCTGGGCGTGAGGGGACGAAACAAGAAGCGGGATATATGTCCGGCGATTGGTGGTTAAACATGGCGCATCGAGGCCAAAAGGATCGAAACTTTTTCAACCATGGCTAGAGAATCTCAAGAGACAACAGTTAAACGATGGCAAGACCGGATTGCTACAGCGAAGAAATGGCGTGATCGTAAAGCCCAAGAATATGGGTGGGAACGGTTTATTTCTGAATACAAGGGTAACTATGACGTCTGGTTGGGAAGTGGTGAAAATAAATTTAAAGCTCCGGCAATTAACCAAGTTTTTGCGATGGTTCAAACAGATATATCTTACCTCTATTTCCGTGATCCATACATTACGCTCCGCCCAACCAAAGCCGCTACAGCTAAAGGTGCGGCGATCCTTGAAGCGGCGATCAACTACTATTGGCGAACGCTTAATCAGAAAGAGGAGATCGAAAGTCAGCTAATTGATGCTGATTTGATTGGGCACGCCTGGAACAAAGACGGATATTACGTCCAAGGCCAAGATGAAGGCATGTATTCCATGAAGGTCTCATGGCGGGACGTTATTTTTAATGTCGGTTCTAGGCGTCCTCCGTACGACACAATGTGGTTAGCTCACCGTATTATCAAACCTCTCGATACGGTTAAGAAGATGTATCCAGGAACAAGTGATTTACGAGGGTCTACCCACCCGCACATGGAAGAGGGAGACATTCGTGACTCCGTTTTCAAAGACGATATTGACTTCTGTGTTTTGTGGGAAATTTGGGACGTTCAGAAACGTGAGACTTGCCTTATTGCGGAAGGGCTGAATTCGTATCTTAAGAAACCCACCAAGTGGCCCGATTATTATAAAACGCTTCCGTTTAATTTGTTGTGGTGGTATGAGAACCCAGACGAACCATACCCGATGGGGACCATCGCTCCTGTTGAACCACAAATTCTTGAAGAGATCAAACTGTTTGCTCAGGCCCTTAACCACGTCAAACGGTTTAACCGTCAGATGCTTTATAAGGGCAATTTGATGTCGGAAGCTGAACAGGACAAGTTTGAGCAGGGCAACGACGGGGCCATGATTAAGGTTGATGTTCAGGGGAGTATCCAGGACTCAACGAAGATGGTTGATTATGGTCCGCTTCCTGTTGATATTTATCTTCTCCTTGATCGTATACGTCAACTGAAAAATACGACAAGCGGTCAACCGGAATTCGCTCAGGGTGGACAAACCAAGACAGCGACACGGACTCTCGGAGAACTTGAAGGGATGGCGGAAGGAGCTAAAACGCGAGTTGGTAAGCGTGTGGACCGCCTTGAAACCCATATTGAGAATATTGCGAAGAATATGATCGGCCATATTCAGGCAAACTTTGATGTTAAAAAGTTGGTTAAGATTACGGGGTTCTCTGAGCCGTACCTTATTGAAAATCTTGGCGACGCCTACGACGAAAAGACGAAGACCGTCTTGTTTGATAAGAACGACGTTCAAGGCGACTATGAAGTTGAAGTTCGTGCTGGATCGACGATCCCGTTGACACGCGAGGGTCGGATGGCGATGTTACGCGAAGCTCTTGAACTATTGATGAAAACAAACGGCCCTATCCCAGAAGTTGTAAAAGTGATCGTCTCTGAATATCTAAAAGACCTTCAGTTGCCACAGATTAAAGAAGCCTTCGATATGGAGCAAATTAAGAACGCTGAGGTGGCTCAGCTTAAGTCCGGTGAGCTGTCGGTTGACGCCGCGAAGACAACAGCGGAAACTCAGAAACGTCAGGCTCAGGCCCGACAGATTAATCTTGAGAGTGCGCTTATGGAATCTCAATTGCAAATGCCAACGCGGTTAATGGCAGAGCATGAGATGGGGATTGTCCCACAAGAACAGCAGGCAGAGCCGATGGGGGTTCCACAATAATGTTTTGCGACACATGCGGTAATACGAAAGCATATAAGATGGAACAGCGCGGGAATGAGCCACCGTTCTGTGATCGGTGCGGATACCCTGGGTCTGTTTTTCTTCCCGACGTGTATTTTAAGTCCGGGGAAGTTTGTGAGAACCTTGTTGACGAAAAAGGGAATGGAGTTGCCTTTGGAACTCGGATGGAAAAATACAAGTTCATGAAAGAACGAGGAGTGTCCGAAGCGGGAGATTTGGTTCGAGGACAACGTGGGTTTACTCCAAACGTCCCGCGTGAAACAAGAGCAGAAACAAGAGTTATTGTGCATGATGCAGTTGAACGTGCAAAAGCTCAGTTGAAAGGATATGGGAGGGCGTATGGATAACCCGCTTAAGGCGGCGATTTTTAGGGCGAAGGTTGAGCCAGCTCCTCGAGTTTTCGAGACGAACAAAAAAGAGATAGGTTCTTCTAAGCCTGGGCAGGACATAGAACTTTGTATTTATGGGAAAGTTCAGTCTATTCACGACGATGGGCGAATTTACGTGAAAGTGAATTCAGTGGAACTTGATGCTCCCGAAACAGAAACGAAGATGGAACTAAAAAGAAAAACCGATTTACGTTAAGACTCAAGAATCTCACGTATCTTAATTTGTAAGGAGAAATAAATGCCAACAGAAACACTTGACCCTACGCAAACGGCACAAGCGGCTACGCTGACAACGGCCCCCGCTTCTACGCCCGCAAGCACGGTCCCCGATATTGGCGGCCAAGCGACACCTGAGAGCGCACCCGCCGACGTTGAAACCTTTACGAAGGTTGACGTCAATACTCTCAATGCGAAGGATCGTGAAGCATACAACAATATGCTCCGTGATTATAAGGCGAAGACGGCTGAAATCGCTAACCAACGCAAGCAATTTGAAGGTATCAATCTGGAAGAATTGAGACAAAAGGCAAGCCTTTACGAACAGGTTCTACAGGCGCAAGAAGCCCAACAAACTCAAACGGCGGACAGTGAGGCTCAGGCTGAACTACAGCAGTTATGGCAAGAAGCCCAGACTGACCCAATGAAAGCCGTTGAATTTCATAGGCGAATTGCGCAAATGGAAGTGGAAAAAGTTCGTGAGGCTGTTGATGGGATTAAACAGGAAAAACTTGAAGCCGAAGCGATGACGTTTGTTAAGTCTTTTGCAACAGCGACCGACCCCAAGACGGGTGAGCCTCTTCGTCCCGATTACGATTCGGTTGATGACACTGGACTCATTCGTCATCACTTCGAGGAGTTTCTTTCTGAACATCCTAATCTGTCAACAAAAGATTGGCCAAAGGCCATTGAAACAGCATGGCAAAAAGCCAAAACGACGTATGACGCTGTTTTTCAGAAGGGATTTCAGGCGGCTTTGGCTAAACAGCAGGCCAAAGTAGATGGATCGACTGAAATGCCGACTGGTGCGTCAATGTCAAACGAACGCCTATTGTCACAGAAAGATGCCGCCAAATTGACTGTGAAGGAAGCGGTAGAGCTGGCTCGTCAGGGAATAAAAATAAAATCTCGATAATCGAGATTAAATAGGAGAAAATTATGTCAGCTCCCGTGCTTCAAACTGCTGGCGTCGGCAACATTGATGAGTTGCTAACGACCACGATGGTCAACATGCTTCCCGGTATTCGTGACAACGTGTTTAGTTCCAACACCGTGTTCAAATACCTGTCCAAGAACAACAAGATTAAATCGCGCGGTGGGGCGTCTGTGTCTCATGGCGTTCTGTATGGTAACGGCGTGGCCGGATCGTATCAACGCTACGACATGCTGAATACCACTCCCGTCGATGGGTTGACCCGAGACCAGTGGGAATGGCGTCAGTACTATGCCAACATCTCGCAAGATGGGTTTACTCAGCGTGCGAACGCTGGCCAGTTCAAGGTGGAAGATTGGGCGGAAACCAAGAAAATGCAGGCGGAAGAGCAACTGTCCCTTCAGTTGGAACAGGACCTTTTTGCCGCTGTCCCTGGGTCCAAGTCGATTCGTTCCTTGGCTACGATCGTTGCGTCTACCGGAACGGAAGGTCAAATTGACCCGACCTCTTCGACGTGGTGGGCCGCGTATTCCGCGACGTGCGGTTCTTTCGCCGCGAACGGTCGCCCCTCGTTGACGACTGCTTATAATGCACTGTCGGCTCGGAATCCTTCGACTCCTCCGAACCTGATTGTTTCTAGCCAAACCGAGTTTGAATATTATGAATCTATCTTGGTCCCCCAAGAACGGTTCACTGATAACTCGATGGTTGACATCGGAATCCAAAACCTGAAATTCAAACAAACGCCGTGGATTTGGTCTCCCCAAGCGTCTTCTGGGTCGATCTACCTCCTTCACGACAAAGCGTTTGAACTGGTCGTTCAGGACAACACGGACTTCATTATGACGGAGTTCGTGAAACCTGCTAACCAAGATGCGAAAGTGGCGCAAATTCTCGTCACCTTGGCTTTGGTTACTGGAAATCGTCGCAAAAACGGAAAATTGACTGGCGTTATTGCCTAAAGGAGCATACTATGGCCGCTGTCACGCCTGATTCAATTGTCCGAGAGAACAGAGGGAGTTCCAATGTTCTCGTTGCGAAGTTTACTTCAACGACCATTAACGACGGAGATACGTGGACGCAAACGATGCCTGGTTATTCCTATCATTATTTTGGCCAAACGAATAACCCGTCAACTCAAACGTCCGCCGGTATTTCAATCGCCTATTCTTCCGGAGTGTTTACTTTTTATCCTGCGGAAAACGGTGCGACTGGATACCTCTGCGTCGTTCTTGAAGCGTAACTATACAAGGAGGATTCGATGCTTATTCAACAGATTATTCGTGAACCAGAGGTTGTGCAAATTATTGTGAAAAACGTGGACGGTAGTGGTTCTATAACCACGGGGCTTGGTGTTGCCCTTGTCGCTTCTGGCGCGTCCATTGATGGTGTTAGCGCGGTAAAGTCGGCCGCTGCTACCATTAAGGCGTTTGCCGGTGTTGCGGCTGAAGATATTCCGATCAATGGATATGGACGTGTTACCGTTTGGGGCCTTGCTCATGTCGTGCAACTGTCTAACGTCGGAACGTCTATTACTATCACCCGTGGAGACACGCTTAAGCCCGGAGCTGTCGCCGGGACGTTCTTCTCCAGCGTGACGGATGCCGCGATGTCTACGTTGCTTAATAAATACATCATTGCGGCTTCTACGCCCGTTGCTATTTCGACTGGCTCTCAGGCTGTTTGCCAGGGAATCGTTCGGGCCCTATAGTCAATGAGACTAGGACTCCTTTATCCCACCCGTAAGGTGTGGCGACCGTTCAGGAGTCCACTTGAGGTCTGCCGTTGCAAGGCGGACGATGCTTTGGTGACCCCTTCCCAAGCATCGTTCGCCTTGCACGCAGGCCATCAAATTAAAAGTCCAGTTACAATTTCTGTTACAGAACTTATTTTAATTTGGATTGGAGTTGTCCGATAATGGAAGACTTAAAGCCAGAAGAGCTTAAAGAACTGAAAAAAGAAGAAGGCGTGATCCGCGTTGCCGTTGGTATTGCCCATGAAGGCATGACTGGATCAGAAGCCTATTGTAACCGGATGTGGTTCTTTAAGCATCTTGGCCATTTAGAGGAACGAGGTAAGTTGAAAAAACAAACTCCTCGATTTGAGTTTTATCATATTACTGTCGGAAGAGTTTTGACTCCATTCGCCCGTGAAGAGATCGCGAAAAGAGCCATCGATGCCGGAGTAGATTATCTTCTGATGATCGATGACGATATGATTTGTGACGCGGACTTATTCGAACGTTTGTATGAAGACAACTGCGACATCGTTGCCCCGTTGGCTTTTACGCGCGGATACCCACACAAGCCAGTTCTTTATTCTTGTGTTGAGGGGTGGGACGCGACAGCTCAAAAGGAATATTTCATCAACCAAACAGTGATGAATTATCCAAAGAATAAACTTGTCGAATGTGATGCTGTTGGGTTTGGAGCAGTTCTTATTAAGGCCGATTGCCTGAAATCAGTCCCGGCACCAAGATTTATGTCTACCTGTGGGACAGGTGAAGACATTTTCTTTTGTTATCAAGCCAAACGAAAGGGGTTTCGTGTGTTTATGGATACAAGAGTGAAACTAGGGCATGTCGGTCATCCGGCGATTATTACGGAAGATTACGTGGAAGCTGTTAAAAAAAGGGACAACATGGAAATTGAAAAACTTCATGGGGAATACACAAAATACACTGGGGAACTCCCACCTGTATGCGTGTTGGGGGACCGATGAATCCGATATTTGATGTCATTATCCCAACATGGAACAACCCCGAGTTTCTAAATCCTTGTCTTGACTCGATTATTGCTTGTACAAATGCAAACCAAAATGGTGGCCGAATTATTATTGTTAATAATGGCCAGCAGCCGATAGAAAAGTATGTCGGTGATACGCAAAATGTCCTGGTTTTGAATCCAAAAGAGAATCTTGGGTGGGAACGTGGGCTTGAGTATGGATTAAAACATTCGACAGCACCATTCGTCGTGTTTCAAAACGATGACACCCATATTCCGCGGTCAAATTTCGATTTTTATCAACAGTTACTTCGTCCGTTTTCCGACACGAACGTAGCTGCGGTCGGGCCAATTACAACGGTAGCGGCTGGTTATCATAGTGTCTTTAGAAAAGATGCCGTTATGTCGATGGTGGAAGTCCCATTCCTTATTTTCTTTACGGTTATGGTCCGCAGATCAGACCTTGACGCGGCTGGTGGCATAGACGCTTCTGCCCCCGGTGGAGACGATTTCGATCTTTCGATTCGCTTTAGAAATCTAGGTAAGAAACTTCTTATAAATCCTTCCTCGTTTATCATCCACCATGCTTTTAAGACAGGAGAACGTGTCCGTGGTGGTCCAGATACGTCTGGGGGATGGAATTCCATTGAAATGCGAGACAGAACGAATAAATGGCTAATTCAGAAACACGGATTTAAGAAATATATTGAAACGGTTTCAAGTCCAGCTATAATTTATTCGCAAGGTTGTGGTCCGATGGATACTGAAGGTGATGTCATTCGTGAAATCGTTAAAGAATCAATGAGCGTTTTGGAGCTTGGTTGTGGTGCGCAAAAAACAGTTCCACACGCTGTTGGAGTTGATCGTATTCCGAAGGGAGAAATTATTCCTCACGTAGGGAAATCGTCAGTCGCCGATGTTGTGTCGGACGTAACAAAAGACATTCCGCTCCCAAGTGAAGATTTCGATTTCATTATTTCGCGCCATATACTTGAGCATTGCATTGATGTGGTTTCAGTATTGCATGAATGGAAAAGGCTTCTCAGGGAAAATGGAAAAATAATTGTCGCTGTCCCTAATGAAGGGATTATTCACGGTGTTCCTATGAATCCAGAACACGTCCACGCTTTTACAAGAGAATCTTTGAAATCTTTGGCCGAGGCCTGTGGACTTCGTGAAGTGAATATTTTTGACCCAAAAAATGGAGTTTCTTTTGTTGGAGTTTACGAAAAGGGGATAGCAAATGCTTAGGCTGGCGATCTATTATCAGGTTCTTCACCGGAATGATGGAAATCCTCTTTATGTTTGGGCCGCTCTAAAACGGCGCGAAAAGGCTGGATTGCTTAAAGTAGATCATCTTAATCCAACGGGAGATTCCGCTCAATTTGGTAAATATGATTTCCACATTGATGTTGACTGGGGAGAGGACGGTCTGGGAGGACTTCTTCCTTATGTCCCAAGCGAAACGCCTAAGCCTAGCATCGTATGGAATTCAGATACTCACCTTGGTTACGATTATCGTTTAAAGAAATCCCTTAAAGCAGATTACGTATTTTGCGCTCAAAAGAAAGCTGTTGATGATATGAAGCGCGACGGAGTTCATAACCCAATATGGCTTCCTCACGCTGTAGAACCATTGGCGTATCCTCGTTATGAGCTTGCTTCAAAGAAATACGACGTTTGTTTTGTCGGCCACGTAAATTCACAGAACAGGATCGACGCTCTTGACCGAGTTTTTAAGGAAGTTCCTAACTTCTTCTATGGCCAACGCTTGTTCGAGGACGCGGCACGCAAATATGCAGAATCGAAGATCGTTTTTAATATTGCCATGAAAGATGACATTAACATGCGATGTTTTGAGGCTATGGCGTCTGGGTCAATGCTTTTGACTGACAGGATTTCAAACATCGAAGAATTATTTACCGACGGTAAACACTGTGTGATGTATGACAACATGGACGATATGGCTGAAAAAGCAAAATACTACATTGAGCATGACGAAGAGCGTGAGCGTATTGCTGAAGCTGGTTATAAAGAAGTTATGGCAAAGCATACGATTGACCACCGGGTCGACAAGATTTTGGAAACAATAGGGGTAGCTAAACTTGAAGCTAAACAGGAGGCAGTATGCAATTAGTTCGATTGGTTGATCCGGGTATTCCTGACAAGATGATCGTGTTTGATGAACTTCCGAAGCAGATGTTGGCGGAAGCTGAAAAAATTAATCCTCGGGATTTGGGACTTCCTCGCCATTGGGATGCGTTAGGAACTCAATACGCACTTTATTATAAGACGATCAATAAACACAAAATGGCCTGGGAAGAAATTTGCGGTTTTGTTCCTAGGAATGCTCCGCGAGACTTGCGTCTTCGTGACGATTTGTCCGCGATGGCTATCCCGGCTTCTAGCTCTTCTAACGAAGGGATTAAGATTGAGCCTGAAGACATTCCGGTTATTAGGATCGTTAAAGAAAATATTGCTCCGACAAAACTCGAAGACGAAACAGTTGATCCTCTTGTTTCTCAAGACGAAAAAGTTTCACATGCAAAAAATTGTGTGAGTCTTGGGCGAGGACTTAAATATACGCCTGGTTGTCAGAGATGCGACCAACTTTCTGGTAAATTGGTTGCTTCTGTTAAGTGACGTAATTTATTTTTAGACATAGGAGCTTCAAATGAACTTTCTTCAAATGAAGCAAGATTTGTCAGACAGACTGTCTTCATTTGATGAGACTGTCTCTTCTGATAATGTTCGATTAGGGCGTTGGATTAACAGGGCCCAAGACAATATTTGCTTGGCTTGGAATTGGCCTTTTAACAGACAGCTTGACATTATTCAAACAGTTGCCGATTATTCTACGGGGACAGTAAACGTAACGGGATCGACTGCAACCGTAACTTTTAGCTCTGGACCATCGGATAGCCTAACTGGTCGATTTATTAAATTTGGGTCACTATCGGACTGGTATAAGATTGATTCACACATAGCTGGAGCAACAACCGCAACAATTTCTCCAACGTATAGAGGGTCTACCCTAACAGCGTCCACTTTCCTTGTAAGGAAATTCCGTTACGGACTTGCATCAAATGCTTTGACTGTCCTTGACGTTAAAATAGCGTCTAATTTTAAAAATCTTATAAGTCTGTCGCCCATAATGACAGATATGATGGTCCAGATGACATCTGGAACTGGAACACCCACCGCATACTTTTTAACAACACCGGCTTCTGACGGTTCTCCTCAAATTGGATTTTTCCCTAACGCAGACGCCGTTTACAACATATACGTAGATGAAAAATTCGCTACAACAGAAATGGTAAGCGACAGCGATACGTCTATTATTCCATCCCCTTACCATGATTCGATTGTAACGCTTGCAAGTTACTATGGGTTCTTAAAGATTAATTCTCTTGATAGAGCCGCCATGGTATTTAAGGAATTTAATGAGTCGATGGAAGAGATGAAAAAAGTTTATACGCAAGACGCCGGACGTAATAGAGTTATGCGGCCAATAGATGGGAAATATGGAAGTGACACTCCTGGCCCAAGCCTTCCTCCTCAATATGGGCCAATGAGTTACCGATGAAGCCA
>ERZ724522.972-NODE-972-length-16584-cov-4.253312_pt1 | contig 16584 bp, 20 predicted proteins | sample MGYA00376055_ERZ724522 | MGnify/ENA primary metagenome ERZ724522 (study PRJEB28724, sample SAMN07190884) | wastewater metagenome | isolation source: effluent of sewage treatment plant in Hong Hong | place: Hong Kong | collected 2016-03-17 ... | reverse complement strand
CGCCCGGCTGCAAGGGTGAGACCGTGGACGATTCCCGATTCAGGGCCTGCTCGGTGGCGGCGTAAGTGGCGTCCCATCGCGGATTCGGCGGGCGCGAAGGCGCGGTGCCACGATTGTCGTCGTAGGTCGTCGCCTCGATCCGCGGCACTGGCGGAGGCGGACCCATCGGCGCACCCTTGATGCGCGACAGAAACTCACCCTCGTCGGGATCGACCGCGGGCTGGACAGGATTGGCGGCCGATCCGCCCTTGATCCGTGTCAGGAACTCGCCGACATCGGGATCGGTCGCGAACTGCGTCATCTGGTCGCACCGCCTTATCCGAGGAACACCACGCGCACCCGCACATCGTCAGTCCCGGGATTCTTGCACATCACCTTGTAGATATACCCGTCAACCTCCCCGGCGTCGGTCCAGCGCGTCGGGGCACCCGCATTGTTGGAGGTGTGATCGACCGCGTTCGCGTTGGTCGTGGTCTCGCGGGTAGAGAAGAAATAGGAGGCGTGGTTGGTGAGCGGGAGGCCGTCCCAGGTGATCGCCGCGCCGGTCGGGTCGTTGTTGGTGGAGCTGGTGGGGGTGTCGTTCTTCCACGCCAGATACAGCGACCCGGCGCTGATGAGCTCGACGAATCCGATCTCCCAGCCGGACGAGTGGACCCCGTATTCCCAGCAGGTGAAGGAATCGCCCGCGGGCACGATGATCGAGTCGTCCAGGGCCGGTCCGAGCGAGTCGGCAGTCTCGAAGTCCGAAAACGGGGTCTGGATGTTGCCGTAGGTCTTGGGCGTTCCCCCCAGTGTGCGGGTCAACGCGCGGTACATCTGGATCTGTGCGCCCATTACGGGGTTCCCTTCTTGATGCGTGCGAGTCGCCGGGCCCACGCCTCGTCCGTTTCGCCGTCGATGCGGGGATGCGACTGCATGAGGGCCGCATACGGGTCTGCTGCTGGCGGTGTGGGGACGGCCGGCGGCGGGGCGGCAGGAGACGACGGAGCCGCGCCCGCCACCGGGGAGGCACTACCGGATGGGGCTTGAATCGTGGGAGGCCGCGGGCCCTGCGGCATCCGCTGCTTCTTGGCTTCGGCGGCTTCGGCATAAGCCTTGTCCCAGACGTTGTATTCAGCCTTTGCCGCAGCAAGGGCCTCGGGCTCGTTGACAAACATCGCTTCGCGGAGTGCCGCGGCAGCCTTCCCGAACCGGTCTTTCGCGACGGACAGATCGATGTCCTCGGGAACCTTCTGGTTTGCCGGTGCGATTGGCGGCCTGACCACTTTGCCACCGTCCGCGTAGATCGCCGCGGCATCCGGTCCCAACATCCGGCCCATCGCGTCAACCGCCTCTTGCCCGGGCGGTGGCTTGGCGATGCTGCCGAAGTACGAGGTTGGAGAACCCTTCGCGCCGTATGCCTTCATCCACAGAACCCGATGCCGAGCATCCCAGTCTTCCGGTCCGCCCGGCCACGATTCGCGGGGGTGCGCCTCGTGGGCCTGAAGTTGCGCCAGTGCCTGCCGCTGCTGGACCGCCTCGTGCGCCGACTTCCACTCGCTGACCCGCTGGGCGGGATCGAGGTCGGGGTACATCGTCGCGAAGTTCTCGCCCGCCGCGCGGTATTCCGGCGTCGTCTCTTCGCCCGACGGGAACGGCCCCATGTCGCCGCGGATGTTCTCTTCGGGTGGGTAGAGGTCCTCGTAGACCGACTGGCCCGCCGCCATGAGTCCGGCCCGCTTCCGATCCGCGTCGTTCTCCTTCTGGTACATCGCGGCTTCGCGGAGGTCGAGGCCGCGGGTCCGGTCGGCGGCGATCGCGTCAGCCCGGTCCATATCGAACCGCAGCCGTTCATCGTGCAGACGGTTGGCCGCGTCCGTCGCTTCCGCGCGGGTCGCCGCGTTCTGCTCCGCGATGTCGAGGGCGCGGGCACGGTTCTCGAGGATGTCGTCGCGGTAGAGCTGGGCATCCCGCAGTTGACGGGCCTGGAGACCAAGCCCGATCCCGCGTGCGATCGCTTCGTCGATTCCCGTGTCGAGGATTGGATTGGGCATAGGTGGAATCAGCCAAAGACGTTCGTGGAGTTGAACCGGATCAGGGCCTGCTGCTCAGGTGTGAGACCGCCCATTCCGCCGCCGCTGGTAGGCCCGCCGTACAGGCTCGCCGCACCGATCGTCGCCAGCGAGTTACCGGTGTTCGTGAGCGCCGTCCCCGTGGGCGAGAAGCCCGGATAAAACTCGCTCGTGCTCCGGCCCAGCCACGGGTTCGCGGTCCCGCTGTTCCAGAAGTTCAGTTCGGTGCTGATGGGGAGCTGCTCGTAGCCCATCATGTTGTTGAGGATCGAGGAGTTGAGGTCGGCCCGGCGCCCGAGATTCGCCTGTGCGGCGCCCGCACGCTGACCGCGAACGCCCAAACGCGCGTTCAGGGCCTGACCACGCAGCCCGAGTTTGGCCTGTGCCGCGCCACGCCTGGCGTTGATCTGGTTCTGGCTGGCTTGGTTGGCCGATGCCGTCGAGTTGCGGAATCCGGACGCCGCGAGCCTGGCCCCGCTCATCTGGTTTGCCGCCTTGATCGACCGATCGGTTTCCTCGTCGATCAGACGCTCCCCGCCGCGGCCGTACTCTGCGGCAAGACCCTCAGACGCCCCGTAGAGGTTGTCGAGTGATGCGACCCCCTGATCGAACTGGGAGCGGATCTTGTCCGCGCCGGCCGAGTACCGGCCCGCCAGACCGGCCTGACGCGCGAGGATCGACCCTGCACCCGGCGTCGGAGGAGCCCCACCGGGCACGCTCCACGACGCGGGATTGCCCGCCCCCTGCCCGTACAGCATGTTGATCGCACGCTGGAAGGCTTCGCCGGTCCGCTTGTCTGAGAAATCACGGGCGGCGCGGCCGGCACGGTTGCCGGACTGGGCGCCAAACACCCCGCCGATCGCGGAGAGGGCGCCACCGCCCAACATCCCCGCCGCACCCCAAGGAAACTGAGACATGGCAACCGAGCTCCGGTTGCCCACGCCGCTCGGATTGTATCACGGGCTCAGTCGCCATTCCCGTGCGTTGTGTACGACTCCCACTGGCACGAATCGCCCGCGTCGTCGCCTTCAATGGTCGGGGTAGGGCACATCTTGCAGTTCCCTTCGACAAGAGCCCAGAAGCAGCGGGTCATGGAATCTCCTACAAGACATTCTGTGCCTGCGCCAGCCACGCCTCATCGCCGATCAGCCAGCGTGCGAATCCAAACTCAAGTGAAGTCGGGAACCCCTGCGCGTTGAGCGGGCCTTCCCTCCACACAATCCGCCACCCCGCGGCGTGGTACTCGCGCAGGAAGGGCGTGATGATCGAACCGGCCTCGCGCGGGAACTGGGTAAGCCCCATCTGCGCCGCCGTGACCGTGACCTGCTTGACCTGCTGGCCCATCTGCCAGTTGGCGTTCAGCACCGCGTTGATCGCGGTCTGCGCGGTCGCGGCCCATGCGGGCACGGATGCAGCAGCGAGCGGGGCGTTGAATGGGGTTGGTACAGCCATCTATTTTGCCCTCAACCAAACGGCGGGGATGGTGTTGGCCGTTCCTGAGTCCGTAAAGACATTTCCCCACGGGTTGGGAAGCTGGCCCGAAACCCCGGTCTGTGAATAGGCGATCGAGTTGAAAATCGCCGAGTAGTGATCGGACACGCCCATTGGACCACCGTATGTCCCGGCTCCATATCGAGACACACTTCCCGTCACAATCTGGGGCACGACCGCAACCCAGACCAATCCAGACAATCGCACATTGGTCGTTGCATCAGCCATACCCGCCGCGGCCGTGCTGATCTGCCCGGCGTCAACAATGAGCGCTCCCGGCTTCCCTTTGTTGTCGGCGTAGATTCCAAGCCGTATGACAGAACTTGCGGTTCCGAGTGCGTTGACGCTAATGCGGTCCCACGTCCACGCATCTCCAGCTAGAAATGGGATTGCGTTCAGGGTGTCGAGGGTGGTTGTACCGGATGTTCCCGTAGGCGTTCCGAGACCAGCAGAGTAATACTTTCCGCTGATCCGTCCCAGCGGCCAGTTGGTTGGTGGAACACCCAAAAGTATTGGAAGCGCTTGCATCAATAATCCGCCTGGTCAACTTCCACACACCACACCTCGGCCTTGGACACGCTGAACGCCAGCTTCTCACCGCTGGCGAGGAACTTGAATCCAGCGGGCGGCGTCCATGTGTACGTCGCCGCCGCAACCGTCGTGCTGGGCGTCACCGCCGCCGTCAGAATCTCATCGATGAGGTAGTAGGTGCTGCCGATCTTGTGCCAGATTTGGAGCAGACCGATCGCGTTCGCCACGGTCGCCGTGAACTTCACGCGGTCGATGCGGGCTCCGTTGGTGCCCGCTGCCGTCCCGTCCACGATGCTCGATGCCGTGGGCGGATCGACGCGCGCGGTGTTGGCCGTGTTGGTCGTGACCACCGCGTATGTCTTGGCGGTCAACGGGAAGATCGGTGCGGTGTTGGCTGCCATTTATGTGAACCTCTCGTATGCAAAAACCCGGGATGCGGAAGAGATCGGCGGGTCCACAGTCCAAACCGACCCGCTTCCGGATACCGTCACATCTCCCTTATCGCCATCTGCGACATCGAAACCGGACGCGGCCACCCATCCGGCCGCCGTCCAAACATCCGTGCCGGCACCGGCAGGAGCAATCGGAACACTCACCCCGCCCCGCACAACCGGCGTGAAATCATCGTCCTCGTACTCCGCCAGGAAGTCCGGCGACCAGGCATCAAGAATCGCCTGATACGCCGCGGCCTCGCCCGCGTCGTCGATCTGGCCCCACAAGACGAACTCGCGGATCCCGAGCGCATAGAGGCGATTGATCGTCGCCATGAACAGATCGGCGGTCAGCGCGACCGGACCGCCGCCGGTGTTCCGATACGCCGAGATGAACGGCACGATGCGTTTACTGGCGTGATCCCGCACGCACCGAAAGCACTCTTCGATGTTGAACTTGGCCGCAAGCTCCGCATCCGATTCGGTCGTTGTGACCGTGTAGGAGTCGGGCATCTTCACCTTGACGGCCCGCGTGATGTAGTCGATGGCGTCGTTGGCCGCAAAGAGCGTGGTGAGGCTGCTTCCCGTCGAGGTTATGAAGTAGTTGGTGAGCGGATCGAAATAGATGCCCCAGTCCAGCTCAGGCACACCGGCAACGCAAGCCTTGTATGCCTGCGACACCTTATCCTGGGCCCACGGACCTGTGGCCAGCATGACCTCGCCGTCGATGTACGCGAGTCCCGAGTGGTTGACGTATGCGGGCAGGGCCTTCTTGGCTCTGACCACCGCGACCATCTCGTCGTAACCCATCTCTTCATGCAGATCGTGCTGAAGATCAGGGCTGGCCGTAACCCCGAATACCGCGGGCATGATCTCCGCTGCCGGTTCGTAGGCCGACAGATCAATCGACCCTGCCGAGGCGCCGAATAGCGCGGGGTGGATTTTCCACTTCTTCATGCCCATGCGATCGCCTCACTCGCCTCAGAGTGGCCGTCGATCTTGGCGATGACGTACCGAGTTGCCGGACCCGCGATCGTCAGATCAAACACGATCTGGCCGTCGGAGTCGGTCAGGCATCGATAATGCGCCGCCCCGACGATCGTTTCCGTGACCTGGCCGTTCAGCACGCTCAGCGTGTGTCCCAGCGATACGGGCGGGCCCTCGGGGCTGGTGCTGGTGTAGAACTCCACCCGCCATGACCCACGCAACACATCGCCGCGGCGGTTGCGGGTCTGGATGGTGATCCGGTGCGTGTCCGCCGCGGTCGTTCCCTCCGCGTCGAAACTGAAGGAGCATCGATACGGTGACACCTCGACGATCTCGGCAAGGTCCCGGAACTTCTTGCGCACCTCCGGATTGACCGATGGCGGCAGGACAGGATTGAATGCGATCGGTGTTGACATCAGGGTGGTCCGGCGTCAAAGGTCTCGGTAACGGTGTCGGCCGTCTGCTCGCCTTCCTGCGAGGGGTAGGAGACGCGATCCCGCGGCACGGCCGTACCGCCGCCAGAGGTCGGAAGGGGAACCGACTCCACCCCCTGAACCGTCGTGAGGACGGGCATCGGCATGACCGTTCCCGGCTCGTTGCTCCCCGTCGGCGGAAGACCGGTCGGGAGTTGCGACGGGATGATGCCCGCTCCGGTCCCTGGAACTTCTCCGCCCGGCGTGACCGGCGCTGGGATGCCGCTTCCGGCGCCAGCACCCGGCCCGGGGCCTGATCCCGGGCCCGACGATCCCGGCGTGACCTGCGTTCCACCCTGGTTCACCGACGCCCCGAACGGTGTCTCCGTCGCCGGCGTGCGGCAGAACTTGGTCAACTCACCCGCCGTCGTGACGATCTGAACGGCCTCGAGGATCCCCGGCGTGTTGTACGAGAGGCTCGAGAACTCAAGCACCACGGCGGGCGCCCGCACTTCCGGTGCGAGCTGCGTCACCCGTTCATCGGCCTTGCGGCGAAGCAGCAGCGTCCGGCCCGCGCCCTGGATCGCCTCTTCCGCCGTTCTGCCGCCGTAGAACACGATGTTGAAGTCGCCCGACCATTCGGCCCTGACCACCGTGCATTGATCGATGATGGTGTCGTAATCGAGGTCGGTCGCCGCGGCCAGCATCACCGGCATCCGCCAGTTGATGACAACCCCGTCGTGGTTGTACGCCCCGGGGTTGTAGGTCCGCAGCTTGCCGTCGCGACCGCCCAGCACGATCACCCCATCCCAGTCGCACACGGCGCTGGGCCCGATCGCCGCCGGCATGTCCACCGGCCAGAACCCGCCGCCGAACGACTCGGGGCTGTCGCTGGCCCGGTATCCGCCCGTGCGCTCGTCGTACCACCAGTGCAGCGCCACGAACGGGACCTTCGGCGTGAGGAAGATCATCGCGCCGAAGTACCTGGAATCGCGGACCACGGAGACCGCGTGCGTGTCGATCGGGTTGGGCAGCACCATACCCTCGGTCAATCCGCCCTTGCTGATCGGGAGCATGGCCCCGCCCACGATCTTGCACCACCCGTCGGTAGTGTGCGCCACCACCTCACCCATCGGGTTGAGGAACATGCAGCGCGGCCCACTGGCGCCGATCCCGTGTGTAATGGAGACGACATCGAACCCGCCCAGGGCCGGGTCGCCGATGTTCTGGTAGAAACTCCTCGAGCACCCGAAGATCAGCACGTTGCGGCTGGCCGGGAACATCGCCCGGATCGGCTCGCCGATCTTTGGCATGTCGCTCTCGGTGAGGCCGTAGGCAGCGCCGGGAAGGTCGCTCCCCGTGTCGTAGTCGGTGGGATCGTTGACCGCGGACCCGTAGGCGTTCTGCTTGTCCGTGGTCGGCACGCCGAACAAGCGGGCCTGGTGGGCGCAGAGGAGATAGAAGTCGTCGGTGATCCCGGTCCGAACCCAGTCGGTGACGGTCGGTGTTGCCACGCTGGCATCGAAGACGATGTGATTGCCCTGGCCGTCGCACAGGTAGAGCTTCTGCTCGAACTCGGCGCTGCTGATCTGTCCCGTCGCGGAGAGCGCCCGCGCCTTGCCCAGCGCCGCACGCGGGATTCCGGTCCCCGGATCGCGGATCGCGTACCAGAGATCACCGTTGACCACCCACACGAGCACCTTCGTCGCGGGCAGCGTGTTGGGCAGGAGCGGGCCTGAGAACGCCTGAAGCACGATCCCGCTGTTGATCTTGGAGACGAACCCGTATCCCGACTGATCGAGATAGTTCGGCTCTGCCGCGGCCGAAACGTCGTAGCTCACCACCGCGGGGAGCACGCCGTTGATGAACACCTTGATAACCGTCCCCTCGATGTCCACCCGCATCGTGAACGGGGTACTCGCGCCGATCCCGTGCGCCGCCGTGGCAACCGCCGCTGCCTCCGTCCCCTTCGTGACCTTGCGGATGACGCAGTTGGCGCCCTCGATTCCAGCCTCCCAACAGTTGAACCCGCCCGGATCGGACAGCAGCACGCCCTTGACGTTGCTGGTCTTGTTGGCGATGCGCAGCCAGACCGTGCCGAACTGCGGGAGCGATCCGTTGCCGACAAACACATCTCGGGTCGTGCCCGCGTGCGTGTAGGTCCCGTCGTTGTTGGCTGTCCATGCCATCAAAAATGGCTCCCGACGAGAACCACCCGCCCATTCCTGAAGACCGCCACGCCGAACCCATACGCGGTCGCGTTGAGCGCAACCGACCACACGAACTCGCCGGTCTCCGCCGAGAGCTTCCAGAACGATGCGACTGTCGCGCCGTCCCAGTTGTTCGTGTAATCCCCGCCGAGGATCAGGCCGCCGTCGGTGGGATCGACCCGGGCCGCCGCCTGCCGGATGCTCGAGGTCGGCGCCACCGTGACCGGCTCGATCTCCTGAGTCCAGATCAGCGCGCCATCCGAGGCCCGCAGCGCGAAGACGCATTGCTGCGCGGCATTCGGGGCGCCCGCCGCGTATACATGCGTCCCCTGCTCATCCGCCGCGACCGCCTGAACGCTGGGGTCCTCGCTGCTCGAGTTGGGAATGTCGTTGAGGTATCCGCCCACTGGCCCGACCCGGATGATCGAATCGGTGTCGATCTCCCATGCCTTCGTGCCGTTGCGGTTGATCCGCATCACCGTGATAGGCCGCACCTGGGTCAGATCGGGCGTGAAAGTGTTGTTCGGGCCTCCACCCGCGTTGCAGCGCGTCACATACAGGTTTCCGAGCCCGTCCACCGCCAGCGCCGTCGGGATGCAGCCGCGCGGCTTCAGTTCCGACTGCTCGGAGATGCGGAAGTACCCGTGCGCCGACTCGTAGTAGGTGGCCGTCGAGGGGAGTTGCGGGCCGAACTGCACCTGCCCGAAGACCGGCGTTGCCGAGTAGTTGGAGCTGGGGACAAGGAACTTCATCACCCCGGACCGGAAGCACCGTGCATAGAACCCGGCCGTGAGCGCCGTCCCGTTGGGGAGGTTCCCGCTCCCCGTGCTGTTCTCGGAACCGTCGAAAAGCACGAACAGGAACTCTTCGCCCGTCGATGGATCGCGCCAGACAACCAGGTCGATGACTTCCTTTGCCCATCCGTTGCATGTCGAGGTGGCAGCCGTGGCGCCGGTGTCGTTGCGGAGCGCGAGGACCTTGTTGTTGGTGGCGACGAAGGTGTAGAGCCTGCTCATCGCCAGCGTGTTGACGAAGCGATCGACCCCGCCCTCGGAGATCGTCACGCTCCAGACCGTCGCGCCGTAGCGGTTCAGGGCCGCGACCTTCACCGTGTCTGTGCCGCTCGTGTCGGTCCCCGCCACAACCGTCAGATCGGTGTCGGGATGCCTTGCCACGCAGGAGGCCGCGATCGAACTCAGCGCCGATGTGCCGGCCCATTCCAGAAGCGGCGGATTCGCGGATGAGAGCCCGAAGACCTGACCGGTCAGAGGGTCCGCGAGGCTCGATCGACCGGCGATCGGAGTCGTTACGCCCAGGTGATAGCCCGCGACCACGCTCGCGCGGCTGACGGTGTTGATGTCCTGTACGGGGTTCCCGTCGCCGAAGGTCTGATCGAAGATCGGAGCGATGCCGGGCGTCGTGCCGATCCGCGGTCGATCGGTTCCAACGTCATACGGCCGCATCCCGCGGAGTGTCGAGGGCGGACAGAACCGACCCGGCTGCTCACGAAACGCCGACAGGTTCGCGGCCCCGCCGATAGGAAGCGGGATCCGCTGATCGCCCGTGATTCCGCCTTCAGTTGGCAAGGGGGATTTCCCTTGCCCACGCCGTTGAAGATGATACCCTGAAGAAATGGGTCGGCGCGGCTGGAACCACGCCGAACCCTTCACGCACCGCAGCTTTCGAGGAGCCGCAGCACATGAGAACGCATCGTAACGCATTCACCCTGATCGAGTTGCTCGTCGTTCTGGCGATCGTCGCGGTCCTGCTGGCGGTCCTCCTGCCAAGCCTGGCCGGTTCTCGTCAAGCCGCCATGCACGACAAGTGCCTCTCGCACCTCCGGCAGTACGCGGTCGCGACGGCCATCTACCTCGACGCCAACCGCAGGGCCAGACTCACCGGGCTCATGTTCACCGATCTCGACACCGACGAACTGCGATGCCCGGCCGACAGGGGCGAGCATCTGGCCGACCCGATGCCGGGCCAGAACGCGAGCTATGCGTTCACCCCCGCCAACAACGGGCGCCCGTACATGGGGAGCCTTCAGTCGATGCTCGACTCCGCGTATCCCTTCATGTGGGATTCGTCGTGGTGGCACCCGGTCTCCCGCGTCTGGCCCCAAAACGAACAACGTCCCGCCTCGTGGCGGAACGCTGTGTTTCTTGACGGTCACGCGATCAAGTTCAACTGACGTTTCAACTGAACGACGTTGCGTAGCGGTCCGACTCGTTGTAGAGCGACAGCCCGCCCGCGTACCGGAACGAGATCCCGTAGAGGTCGTACACGCAGGTATCGTGCGCCCCCGGCGTGATCGTGAACCCGATTGAGTCCTTGCCCTTGAAGCTGGACCCGGAGAAATCGAGCGTCAGGATCGTGGGGGTGGCGTCGTTTGACACCGTGGCCGACGGAGCGACCGTGCCGCTCGCGTTGGCCGATCCGGCCCGGGAGATCGACGTTGCGCCGCTGATGGTGGCGCTGGTGTTCCCGCCCGTGCTCTTGATGAGCTTCAGGTGGAGATAGAACTTGTCGAGGACCTCGTTGTAATCGCCGGGGATGTCGGCGGAGAAGGTGATCGCCGCCGCGTCGTTCGCCGCCCACCGGATGTAGTGCTGCCCGCTGCCCGTGCCGACGATCGGATTCGTAGCACCCGTCAGGTTCAGGAACGCCGATGTGCGGACCGCACCGAGATCGATGGGGTTGTCGCGCCACAGATACACGCCGCCGCGGCTTGCATCGCGGGCCGTGTGTTCTGCCACTAGGGGATTGTTGCCGGCCATCGATTCAGACTCCTTGAACGAAGAGAGAGGAGATCAGGGGTCCGGGGGCGACCCCTGTCACGCATGGAGGCTTGGGATCAGGCCGTCCACTCGGCCCAGACAACGGCACAGAACGCGGCGGTCGCCGCGGCAACGGTCGTGCAGAACGCGCCCAGCGAGTCGGGCCCGAGGATCACGCGGCCCTCGAAGTCGTGCGAGGCGTTGTAGATGCCGGCCGCGCTGGTCGCGCCGAAGCTGAACAGCGGGTAGAGCGGGATCGGGACGGCGGTCGCGGCGGTGACGCCGGGGATCGCCACGTTGGTCAGCGTTGCCTGCGAGTAGACCGAGGCCGCCGACGCATTTAGCGCCCCGCCCGGTCCGAGCGCCGCGGTCGTGATGCTGGTCGTGGTGGTCGGCACACCCGCGGTCGTGCTCAGGTGGCGCTGGATCGCCAGGCCGATGCCGTTGACCACGGTAGTCGCGGAGTCGATGCCCATCGTGAAGCTGATGAGCTCGACGTTCTTCCCGGAGCTGGCCGGGTTGTGGATCGTGAACTTGGAGTTGAGGGTGGCCGCGGCGACGGGCAGGGCCACGCCGGCGATGACGGTCTGCGCGATGTAGACGTTGCCGCCAAGGCAGGCGTGATACCAACGTCCGTGAACCTGCGAGGTGAGAGCATCGCCGTTCTTGCCCATGCCGAGTGTCGGAGCGGTTCCAACCGCATCGCTGGCGAGAACGGGCGTCTTGACGATTCCCTGGATGGAAGGCATTGACTGGATCCTTTCAAGGCGGCGTTTCAGGCCGCGTCGGTGAACTGGTCTTGGGTGGCAGGGATGCCGCTGGCGAGCACGACGTACCAGCCGCGGCGCTCCTCGTACATCAGGTGGTCCCCGGCCTCGAGGTCGGCCGAGAAGATTTCGATGGTGGTCGTCCCGTCGGACGCCGAGATGTGAACGGTCATGCCGACCGTGGGCTTGATCGAGATCGATCGGATGCGGCGAAAGTTGTTCTTGCCGATGTTCGCGGGCACGATCGCGGTCGCGTCGGTCGAGCTGAGCGACATCAGCGTCCTGCCGCCGACCGGCCGCTGCCCGCTGTTGGGGTCCTCGTCCTCCCAGCACGCAAGGATGCCCGTCGTTGCCGCGCCGCTGCATGTCAGGAGGATCTTGTCGTTGACTCCGGTCAGGTAGAGCATGGGTACTCCTTCACGCGAACACCGGGGTCATGGAGCCCGTGTTGACATCGAGGCCTGGATTCACATAGCGACCGCTCTTGCTCTGGTTGATGCTGGGGTCGGCCATCACGCCCATCGAGGCTGGAACCGACTCCTGATCGATCTTGATGCTGGCCGCGAGCGCGCCGATGTTCATCGTGGTCCCGTCGCCGTAGACCCGGGCCCGGTACTCGCTCCGAAGGCCGGGGTCCTTCGCGTCGTTGCGCTTGAAGCACCACACCGAGTAGGCCAGAACCGTCTGATCGTGGCTGGCGCCGAAGATGTGCCGGTCCTGCAACTCGATCATCGGCGAGGGATGCACGAGGAATCGGGCTGTGACCTGGTACGCCTGATCGGGGCTGGGCCAGAACCGCACCGCCTTGGTCTGTCGGTCCGCCCCGGTGTCGCCCTTCGAGATGCTGGGCACGATCGACGCGACCCGCGGGTAGCTGCTGGTCTGCGTGCTCCGCTGAAGGTGGTCGATTCGCTCCGGGTCGCAGTCCACCGCGAACCCAGAGAAGTTGGAAGCCGTGCTGACCCAGTGCCATCCGTTGATCGGCCGGCCCGTGATGTACCACGGCAGCCGGTAGATCGACGGGTCCGGTTCGCCCGTGATCGGGTTGGGCAGGTTGAGCGGCCCTGTCCCGTCGGTGGACATGACAAACGACACCTGCGGGCGCAGGCTGGTCCACTTGGGGTAGTCGCGGGCCATGAGGCTGATGCCGTCATTGATCGCCCTCTTGATCTTGTCGAGGATGCCGCGATCGGTCGGGATCTGGGCCGGACTGTTCGGGTTGGAGTCGTCGTACTTGGCGAACCGCGTCTCCTCCGCGACACGCAGGATCAGGTCCTGAAACGTCAGAGATGTGTCGGGTGGGAGGGTTGGCATTCGGTCACACGCTTACGACGAACTCCGGAAGGTCAAAGGAAGGGGCTGGCGGGCGTTTTCTTCTCAAACTCGTGGCGTGGGCTTGAAAGAGGGTTGTCAAACGTGCCGACCGCCAGCCCCAACGATTTCTCAGGTCTCGAGGCCGCCGACGACGCCGCCGAGCTTGACGTACTTCAGCGTGCCGGGCTCGGACGCCGCGGATGTGTCGGATGTCTCGAGGGCCATCGCGCAGGTGCCGATCAGGTACGCGAAGTTCGCCGCGCCGCTGGCGATCGAACTCGTGACCGCCTTGAGCGCCCAAGACCCGTTGCTGGGCCCGAGCGGGAAGGGGGTCGTGCTGTACTTGGTCATGTTGGCGATGGTGCGGGCCTGGATCGCGGATGCCGCGGAGACGATGGTGATCCAGCCCGGCTTCACCTTGCCAGCCGTCACGCCCGAGCCGTCGCCCGCGACCGCGAGCGAGGACATCCAATCGGGCATGTCCACGATGATGCCGGCGAAGAGGCCGAGCACGGCCGTCTCCGGCTTCACAACGTCCTTGCCGCGGCCCTTGAAGCCGCCCGCTTCCGAGAAGCACACCACGCCGCCGAGGACCGGGACCGATGTCCCCTGCGTGGTCTCGTCGTTGGCGTACCCCGTGAACCAGACCTTCCGCGGCTGCGAGTCCGGTGCTCCGAGGTTTGAGTCGCCGCCTTGAATCTCAATGCCAGGCATGTTCGATCACTCCTGTCCGGGAAGGCCCGGAGGTTGGGTCAGTGGTTGGATTACCGGGTCGTGCTCATCACCCAGCCGCCCGCGCGGCGGTCGTCGCAGAACATCATCGCGCTGGACACCAGATCCACGCGGAAGGTTGTCGAGCTCTGCTGGTGGTTCTGCGGGTCCTGCTCGTCCATCCAGATACCCTGGAGGTTGAGCCCGTAAATCTTCTTGGTCCAGAGTCCGACGATCGGCGCGAAGCTGATCTGGTCGAACACCGGGGTCCGCACGATGTCAACGCCGCGGAAGGTGTACTGCGTGGCGCGGTTCACATCGCCCGTCGCGCCGCTGATCTTCCAGTCGGGCCCGGCGTTGGTGAGCTTCTCGTACTCGTCCGAGTTGCCGTGGCCCATGAGGATGAGCCGCTTGCCCTCGCCGTCGCGGATCCCGTTGGTCTTGAACTCGTCGAGCGCCATGAAGTTGGTGCGGGTCATGCCGCGCCGCATGGTGTCGAGAGCCGGCAGGTTCAGCGTGCCGGAGTAGTTGGCGCACCAGTTGCGCCAGCGCTGGTTATCGACGTTGGAGGCGTCGATGCCCAGGACCGTCGCGGTCGTGCTGCCGTCGGAGTTGACGATCTGCGAGCCGTTGAAGTCGCCGGTCGTGTCCGACGAAGCGTTGATGCTCGTGGTCGAGAGGATGCCGAACAGGCCGCGGAAGTCCGAGGTCGGGCCCGACACGGGCTGTGTCGAGCGTGCGATCGCGGACTCAAGATTGGCGTGGATGGAGGCCGCGCAGCCGTCGCGGCGGGAGTTGAGCGTGTCGTACAACTTCCCGTCGCCCGAGTTCATGGCCTTCTCGAGCTTGTCGAACATGAAGTGTTCGCGGAAGAAGGCCATCGGGCCCGAGGCCGTCCCCATGAGCTGCGTCAGCACGTTGGCGCTGACCGAGAAGGGCCGGATCCACTCGAACGCGGCGGAGTCGCGCAGGCGGACGCTGGTTTCATACGAGGCGTTGAGCGCCGTCGTTGAACCCGCGGGGACGCTGGTGCCGGCGCCGCCGTCGATGATCTCCTTGTTGTCCTTGAACAGCAGCCTCATCAACGGGTAATCCGTGAGGCTCTGCGTCTGCGTGTACTTGTTCTTGGGGTGCTTGGGCCGCGTGCCTGCCACGAGGTCCGTGATCTGCCCCATCGAGAGTCCTTGAAGACCCATGTGTCACTTCTCCGGTCAGCCCACGCCAGAGCCACCGTTCACTTGCGAGAGTTCTCGATCCGACGAATCGCCGCCAGACCCCGGGCCCGTTCCTGCTCCGGAGTCTCAAACTGGTTCTGATTGCTCTTGCTGCCGCCGCCGCGACCCGGGTCGGCGCTGATGCCGCGGGCCGCCCGCTTCACCGCGCTCTGGACCGCGTTGGTCGCGCCGGTCTTGCTGGGGGAGCCGAACGTATCCCGGAGCGCCCCCTGCATCGCCTCCTCGCGCGTCAACTTGATGCCGCGCGATTCGGCCTTCTCGATCAGGCTGCCAGCCCGCATCGCCACCTTCCGGCGCCAGTTCTTCTGGGCGTCGGTGTGCTTGTCTGGGTCGCCCTTGCCAAGCCGATCGGCGTACTGCGTCTGCTTGTCGAGGAACCCGTGGATCCACCGACCGGTTTCCCGGGCCTCGGTCTGCCGCTGGGCATCCTCGCGCTGCTGCCAGCCCTGGACCCGCTTGTTGACGGGCTCGAACTCGCCGCGGAGCTTCTTGTTCTCGTCGAGAAGGGCCTCGACCTTGGCGGTCAGAGCCCCGATCGTGCCGCTGATGTACTCGGCGATGGGCTTGGACGAATCGCCCAGCTCGTCGGTGAACATCTTGACGAACTGCTCGGAATCGAAGTCCTCCGTCGCGACTGGTTCCGGCTTCTTCTTGCTGGCTGCGGGCGCCGCGGGAGTCTCGTCCTCTTCGGTCTCTGCGGATGCTTCTGGCTCGGTCTCACCGCTGCCGTCGTCGAACTCCTCCTCCTGAAGGAGTGCGAGACGCGACTCAAGATCGTCGCTCATCTCCGGCGTTTCTGACCCTTCCGCATCGTCAGAGGCCGTCTCCGGAGCGGTCTCCTCGACGGCCTGCGTGGGCTGAGTCTCTTCGCCGGATGCTGTTGAGTTGTTGGTTTCTGGCGTGGTCGCGGTGGTGATTTCGGGCATCCTGCCGCTCGCTTTCCCTGATCGGGAAAGCCCACGCCGTTCACAGAATAAGTGTGCTGTATGCCCGCGTCAAGTTGGATCACATTCGTTTATGGTCGTTGCTATCCTTCGCGCCAAGGAGACCACGGATGGCACAGGTCAATGATTCGGTAGCCCGGCAGCTTCTGGCAATCCTCACCCTGACGGAGCGGGCCGCCCGGAACGCACGCGAAACGATGGTGATGCAGTTCGAGGCGACCGCCCAGGCCCAGCAGCCGCAACTGGCGATCGCGGGCGCCGCCGTGCTGGACCAGATCCAGAGGGGAGATGCCCGCGTTCTCGGGGCCGCCCAGCAGAATCCGGCCGCGAAGATCGCCGCAGATATGGCCCAGGTCGTGCAGGGCGAACTGAACAACCTCGTGATCTGCATCGATCGGATGAAGGCTCTGCTCAGCCAGCCGCCACAAGCCTCGGAACCGCACCAGTGAGCGGCACCGGGGCCGGCAAAGGCGACCAATACCGCCCCGTCAACCGCAAGAAGTGGGATGAGGGGTGGGAGAGGGTGTTCGGGAAGAAGCGCGCACGGAGGCGGCCATGTTCGGCATCGAATCGACGGCGGGGACGGTCGGACTGATCGCGGTTGCTGGTGCTATTGCTGCGGGTTGGCGGCAGGTTCTGGGGCTGTTCCAGCAGGCCAGCAACTACCTTGTCGGCTGTGCCCACCTCGAGTATTGGGCCTCCCGCGCGGTGTGCGCCTACCT
>ERZ724522.970-NODE-970-length-16592-cov-4.214489_pt1 | contig 16592 bp, 21 predicted proteins | sample MGYA00376055_ERZ724522 | MGnify/ENA primary metagenome ERZ724522 (study PRJEB28724, sample SAMN07190884) | wastewater metagenome | isolation source: effluent of sewage treatment plant in Hong Hong | place: Hong Kong | collected 2016-03-17 ... | reverse complement strand
GACCCTGCGGGCCCTCCGCCTGACCATATATGGCGCCGAACCTGTCCAATGCCAATTTGGCCGCCCCCTTGCCGTGCGCGCCCGCCGCGTTCGAGCCGAAAACGAAAACCTCGTTTTCGGCCAGGCTTGTTATGTCTTCTGGCGTGTACCTCATGCGTTTGATGCGTGTTCGTTAACTATCACCCCGATCATGTCCGGCAGGGAGTGTTCTATGTTGTCTATTCGGTTGTGGAGAGGCTGCTTGAAGACGGCGGGTTTCCATACAATGCCGTCCAGCTTCATGGCGTCTTCCTCGCTCTGGTACCTGCCCGTCTGCACGTACTCCGTCCTCCTCTTCAGGAGGAAGTTCACGTTGTGAAAGCTGTCGAACACGTCACGCACCAACGGCGCATAAGATCGGAAGTAGCTGTCAGGCGTATATGCGAGGTTCTGTAGTATTGGCGAGTCCGTTAGTATTATGTCGACCTTCCCGCTTAGCCTGAGTATCCTCCTGTGCTGCTTGGCAAGTATGTACAGCTGGTCCGTGAAAAGTTCCTGCCTGTTCTCGAACACTATGTCCTTGGCATACTCCGTCACGAGCTCCACGTTGTAGTGACGCTTCTTCAGCTCGTAGAATATGCCGGCACACGCCGTGCTCTTCCCGACCCCTGGTCCTGAGAACAGATTTATCACCAGTGACTTGTTTTTATCCATTATTGTTTCTCTCCTTCAATATTTTTTCTACTATGTGTGCGGCCATGTCTATGCACGACTCCGGTCCGGCATCCACCTCCGCGTACGGTATCTCGAACGTGTCCAGGAACGCCTTTATCTGCCTGTCCTTCCGCTTGCTCTCCTGGAGGTCGTGTATGCGCCCCTCCGACTCGAACAGCAAGTCGTTCCTGTTTATGAAAAAGTTAACGTTGTTGAACTTGTTGAACTGTTCCAGGCACAGCTCCCTGAGGGGTACGCTCTTGTTCTTGTCGTAGAACGTGCTCAGTAGTATCGGAGAGTCGCACACTATGACCTCCACCTGACCGTTCAGCCTAACTAGGCGCTGTAGCTGCTGTCCTGTTATGTACACCTGGTTCTGTAGCTTGCCCATGTCCTTGGCGTATACCAGCTCCTTAGCATACTCCAGTGCTATCTCCGCATTTACTCCGGCCCAGCGTATCCTGGAATACACATCGGTGGCCATTATGCTCTTGCCCGCGCCCGGTCCGGCAAATAAATTTATGACCGTCGTATTATACTTCATATTTCTCTGTTTTTAAGTCGAACTTTGCAAATATTTCCCTAGAGTGTTCCACACTAACCATAATCCATATGAATATTGTCTTGTCTTGTTTACCTGTAGTCATATTATTACACGCAAACTCGAAATAATCCATATCTCCAAATATGGAGTTGTTCCTAAACTTTATCGTGTAGTATGGTTCGTTGCACAGTATGTACTCCATTGCTTCTTCGTATGTCATGTCACAACTCTGTCTAGCCCAGCTATTTGGTACTAATTGATCTATGCTTACTTTATAAGCAACACTTCTTGCAACCGCATAAATGTCTGTGGGACACTCGGGTATATTTGTTACAACCTCGTATTTCTTTTTCATTTTCTAAACATGTGTAATATCTCGTCGTACTCCTCCCGGGTTAGCTGCATCACGCCCAGTCCATCCATGGCCATATACCTCTTCACCAGTACCAGCCACTTGCGCTCCCTCCATACGTCCACCGGCGGGAGGCCGCTCCTTTTCACCGACAGGTGGTTGACGTCATATATCACGGCTGTATCGGCATCGTTTGCCCACCTCCTAAGCATGGAAATCACTGCCTGTATTATGTTCTTTTTCACGATAGCAGCTGCTTTATGTCCTCTCCCAGCGTGTCCAGTAGGTCATTGACCACCACGTATTTTACGCCGCCATCTCTGAAAATGTGCTCGAACTGCCTGTCCTTATAGTCTGATATGAACAGGCACCTCTTTATGCCGGAATTCACTATGCACTTAGCACAGTGAGAGCACGGCGTCCATGTGCATATCAGTAGCTGGTCGTCTGGGTCGTGCTTGAGTTTCAACAGAGCGTTGAGTTCTGCGTGTATGAATCCGGATTTGCCACTCTCGTTGGAGTCCCTCTCGTTTGGACCGTTACGGTAGTTGCCGTTGTAGCCAATGGAATTTATCCTGGTGAAGTCCTTCTCTATGATTATACAACCCACCTTGTATTTCGTATCATACGACAGCGACTGTATGCTCTTGCACACCTCTATGAAAGTGCTAACTTTTTGTAATGTTCTGTCCTGCATTTGTATTCGTTGTGTCCTGTTATATACAGTTTATAATACAAAATGTTTGGGAGCGTGGTAACTGTCGGCTATATAGCATATCCCGCATTATGTTTGTAATCGTCTGACGTACAATATAGTATGGGCGTAGTTGTGTGTTTTTGTAATCTTTGCGTGTCGTGTTGCGTATAACTCATTTAGTTAGACACTGATTTGGAAAAGACTAGGAGGAAAAAGGTATTACAGAAGACTGTGGGCAGGGACAGCCAGGGCAACATATCTGTCGGGTTCCTGCCGAGACGGCTATTGTGGCTAAACGACATAGAGAACTTCGAGTGGCGAGGGAAGACCATGTACACCGGCAAGCTGGCAGACATATTTGCGATGGCACACAGCAAGTACTTGAAGAACAAGAAGAGGTTCCAGCTGCACTCGGAGACTATGAAGTCGATGTTCGGAAACGGGTATGCCCGTTACATAGGCTACCTAGAGGACTTGGGCATAATGGTCAAGGTGAGGCGCTATTATAACGGGTCCCACTGTAACACGTACACGTTTGCAGACGAGCTGGATCTTGTGGAACTCTCTGGAGGTATGCTCGTGGAGAGGCCTACCGTATCGCACGCCGTCGGCAGTACGCCGCACCCGCGCAGCATACAGCGCCAGCTGCAGGACGACCTTAACAGGTCACAGCTGAACCATGTCGGCGCACAGCGGTGGTACGAACAGGCGCTTAAGGACGGGGTCGTGAACAAGGACTCGTACGTGTCTGGCATGTACGCAATAAGGCATTTCAGCTCGAAGTACATGGTTTTCGACGGCTATGGCAGGGTACACAGCAATATAACCAATCTCAAGAAGGAGATAAGGCGCGAGTACCTGACGTTGGACGGCATGCCCACGAGGGAGATAGACATAGCCAACTCGCAGCCGCTCTTCATGTCGAACATAATGTCTAGGGAGGGCACGTATGACGAGAGGTTTTTCAGGGACTGTGCCAACGGCGTCATATACGATAAGCTGGCGCTCTCGGTGGGGTCGTCCAGGACCGAGGCCAAGAACATGGCATACAAGGTCATGTTTGGGCCGAACAGGGCGGTGCCTAAGCACAACACGCCGGACTGGCACTTCGATAACCTGTACCCGACCGCGTACAGGTGGATCAGGGGGTACAAGATAAGGCACGGCAACTACAAGGTCCTTTCCAGGGAGATGCAGAGGACGGAGTCGGACTTCGTCTTCAACAGGCTGGTTCCGGGGATAAAGGCGGTGTCGGACGGGTCGCCAGTGCTGACCGTGCACGATTCTATAATAGTGATGCTAGAGCATTACACGAAGTCGATGGTGGTATTCGACGCAATGCTGCAGGAGCTAAAGGAGGACATTTTAGTCCTGGAGCTGTTTTAAACGTATAAAATATTTTATGACCGAAAAATACTGGTATAACAAGGAAGTAAGGCTGCTCGACAAGAAGTTCGGCAGGAACGAGAACGAGCTTTTCTTCAAGCAATATACGGACGAGGAACGAGATTCCATCCGGGCAGACATGTACTTCTACTTCAAGACGCACAGGTCCATGCAGAAGTTCGAGAACCTCAAGGACTCGTTTCACAGGTCCTGTGCCGACAAGTTTGTGTCGTGGTACCGCGGTAGCGGTACGGAGGGGTCTCGAATACAGACAAAGATAGGCTCCATAATTCACGCACTCGTGTTCGAGTGCGTTGTGTCATTAGCGCTTGAGAAGAGCGGTGCCGTGTTGCACGAGTCGCCAGACGTGTCGGTATACCGTGGAGACATATGGTTCAGCAGGGCGGAGGACCCCGATAGGGTGTATCGGCTAGAGCTTAAGTCATCCAACAAGTGTCACGAGCACGCTAGTTGGATGCACCTGTTCATAGATCACAAGTATCACTTGCAGGAGTATAAGTCTAGCTTGTGCGACGTAGACTATTTTCTGATAAACAATCCCATGGTTGACGATTTTGCCAAGATATATGTCATGACAAAGGAACAGTTTGCCGACGATAACACCAAGTATTCTCTGCCGGAGTATTCGGCTGGTATAGACAACAAGGTCATAACTAGGATAGGCAATTACAGGGTTTGTAACCTGAATAACTTATATTCCATATTGGCACAAAATTAATATGACATTATACTTAAGAAATCAGAAGAGACAGACACTCGTAGACATAGAGGTGTACAAGTCGGACGGTAATATCGACATCAGTGCATCCGTCATGATAGGACCCTATTCACAGTTACTGCTGAGTGCAGTCGATAAGCAGCAGGTTATAGAGGACTTCGAGTTCCTGTCCGAGCTGCGCGGGTGGTTCTGGGAGAGTTACTGCGAAAAGAATGACATTGTCGTTTTTTCTGAAGTAGAAAAGAAGGTAAAGGACATCCTACGAGAAATAGGCGATGCATACGGACTTTATGTAGTTGAGGATTAATGGAAAGATTTTATTCACATGTCGCACGCGAAATATATTTTGCTGTATGAAGAGTTATCTAAATAGCCTATATTTGTAATATGTTAAGTAGAGCGAAAATACTGTACAGGTGCCTGTACAACAACACGGATGAAACGTATCGCGACGAGGCTGTCAGTGAGGCTGACAAGCTGTTCGAGCGGGTGCAGGACAAGACTAAGGTAGACGTTTGGGGGGTGCTGTTCCTTGAGAGGTGTGTGCTGAAGATGCTAGTGTGCGACATGTCCGGATACGGCTTTTCCTATGTTAGACAGGAAAAACCGTGGGAGGCTATATTCGAGCGCGACGGCAGGAAGTTCATCGTCTCATACAGGTACGTCGCCCCGGAAGACAGGCATTCGGCCCGTACCTACCACCGTGTGCAGAGGTACACCGGCAATCTGGGCGAGACCAAGTTTAAGGCGTCGCAGTCTTGGGACGCCTTGGCCATATACACTGACGCTGCGTTCGGTCTCAGGCAGTTCTTCCTGTTGAAGAAAGAGTACTACATGAGTAATGCATTCATATCAAAGCAGGACTACGACGAGGGCTGGCTGGTCATAAACAAGAGGAACCTTAGGCCATTTGACGTGTTGCGTACGGATGACGAGAGTGTCACTAGCGGGCTGCCATTTGATTTTTTCCAGACCGCAGAAATTGACCAGGTGTTATGAAGTACTTTATAAATTTTATAGTTTGCCTATTCAGGCACTCGTCTCGGGGGAACAGGTTGTATACCGGTAATGATTCCACACAAGAGTATTGCGTTAAATGTGGCATGTTCCACAATCATATCTTATTAAAAAAGGATTACAAGTTATACATTTTTTTTGCTATGTCATTACTCATGCCATAGTCCACTAATACTATACGATTATCAAATATTCCCCAAGACGTATCATCAGAAATATCGTATCTGTTTAGATCGAAATCTCTGATCATGTCTGATACTTTGTAAAAAAGTATGTTTTTTGGACCGTCCCACGTTAAATTATGTCTCAAATAATATAAGAAACCATGCAACTGTAAGGATGTTATATCATTAAATTCTTTGTCACTAAGAGGCTTACATTTTTGTGATACTATGTAAGTACCTTTTTTAGAGAATTCATATATGTCTGATATTATGTCATTATATTTTTGACTGTTAGATATTGATATTTCTGTATTATTTTGAGCAATGCCTTTTTTATTATTAGCTATTTTTAATACGGCTTTATCATTTAATTCATAAACTGTTCTTGCAGACCCCTTCCCTATTTTCTTGAAATTAGAGTCACAATATGTTTTAATGTCTTTTAATGATAGTCTATCTAATGCTGACCTGTCTAGTTGTGATAAGACACTATTATTTATAAACTCAGTTATACTCCGATTACTTAATATTTCTAATATAAATTTTTCTAGTGTTGTTAACATATCGGCGAAATTACTTTTTTGGCGATATAGAGAAGTCCACCCAGCCGTTGTCGTATGGCCTCACCTTTATCTGTATCATGGGCCACCACTTGCGTTGCTTCACCCACTTCTGGAATACCAGAAGGTACTTCTGTGCCTCGCCTTGTGCCCAGACCATCTCTTTGCCGACCTGGTGCCAGACGCCTAGGTTGTGTGTCGACACCGTAACGGTGTCACCGACTATCTGGGGGTTCGTTATTTTACATGGCCCCAGGTCTACGTATATCAGGTCTCGGCGTATCACGTCCAGAAGCGTGTGCGTGCGCAGGTCTATGCTCTCGAAGTCGGACTTGAAGTCCTTGAGTATCTTGGAAGGCGGTAGCGTTTCCAACACCGTAACACCGAACTTGAACCTGCCGACCACGTATAGGTCTAGTCCGCTCGTGACGCCGTAGTCGAACATCCATCCGTCCTTGGTCCTGTATACCGAGAAGTACAGGTTTGGCTTCTGGTTTTCAGGAACCGCGTTGTCCACCCAGTACTTTATGCCCTTTAGCGAGGCGTACCTCTCCACGCACTTGAACAGGTCTGCCCTCTTGTCTGCGTCCACCCGCACGACGTAAACCTTATACCTCCCGTTATGTACGGACAGGGTAAGGTCGTCCACTGCATAAGTGCCTATTTCTGCGACCTTGATGAACGACTGCAGGGATTCAATGCCCACAGGCAGCGGCGCATCGTTGGTATTTAGTTGTAAATTAATTTTCATCTTCCGTTATTTACTTATATATTTGTGGGAGGTTTGTCTATAAACAGACCGCATAAAAAATCGTATAAAGTAGATGGAATTAACAGAACAGAAACACAAGGTGGAATGGCTCAATGGCAGCTCTAACTTCAGTGAGGGCGTGCAGCCCAGGAAGGAGCAGCTGGACATGGTCGAGTTTTGCCGGGATTCAATTATAGCGAAGAAGAAGAAGGTGATGATGATTGACGCGCCGACTGGGTGTCTAACAAGAAATGAAAAAATTAATATATATATCCTAAAGGATAGAAATATTAATGAAGAAGAAACAAGTAAAAGCACGTGATTGGCGCCTGGGAAAAGAAGCTAGTAATGATTTAAAATCAATAAAACATAATTTCACATATGATTATATTAAATCGGTGTTATTGAAACATGCGCATTTATTAGATATTAAAGTAGAAAATATAGACGAGATGGCAAGTTATTATTATTCCAAAGGCATTCCAGAGGGGAAAAATAAAACAGGGTTTAATAATTTTTTCGAATTCACTAAAACAAAAAGTGAAAGAAATTATTGGTTAAAAAGAGGTTGGAGTGAGGAAGAGACTGATTTAAAGCTAAGTGAATATAAAAGTTATCAATTTAATTACAAAAAACGGTTAGTACATTTAGGTTATGATGAAGCTGAAGCTGAGGTACTTTATAGGGACTCATTAAATAGAGGTATTGAAACATTAAGAAACAGGGAGGATTATGAGAGTATTAAGAAAAGTAGAGCTGATAACATAGATAGGTATTTGAGGAGAATCAACCCGGAGACTGGAGAGGAATATACACTAGAAGAAGCTAAAATAGCGTATTCATCACGACAAAGCCGTGCCGCACGTAACTCTGCTAAAAATAGAAAGAAAGATAAAACTAATACACGAATAGAATATTTCTTATCTAAAGGATTGACTAAGGAGGAAGCAGAGAAAGCACTATTAGAGAGACAAATAAAAAACGGATTAAATTATTATATTAATAAGTATGGTTTAGAGGCAGGAACAAGGAAATATAACGTAAGAATAAAAGAATATGGTAAACAGATTAAAAAATTAAGAAAGATATATCCAGAAAGATGGGTTAAATCTGGTAAAAGATATAGTGATAGCTCAAAAAGATTTTTTGATTCTATTATTGATGTTTTACCAGAATTGAAAAGTATGTCTGTCTATTATGCTGATAATGAATATTTTTTATGGGACAAGTCAAATCATAAAATATATTTTTATGATTTTTATGTCAAAGAGCTTAATATTATTATAGAATATCATGGTATAATTTGGCATCCGAAAGAAAAAAATCAGCCGGGATGGAAATCTGTTTATACAAATGAGTCATCTGAAACCGTATTTAATAGAGATAAGCATAAAGAAAAAATAGCAGCAGATTATGGTATAGATCTTATCATAATTTATGAGGACGAAGTAAATACAAAAAAAGAAACAATAGTAAATGAATTACATAGAAGAATTATCACGCATCAAGATATTGGATGACTTATCCAATTATTATGATATAGATTTCAGTAATTATACTGATGATGAGTTGAATATATTTTTTAGCGAGCATATTAATAAATATAAGCAAGAAATAAAAATGGTAGATTTTTATAATTTATCGGATAAAAATATATTAATAGAATCATTAGATGGATTTGTAAAAGTTGGAGAGAAAATCAAAAAAGAAAATCTCGAATGCTACACTTTAACATTAGTGGACGGTCGTAAATTATCTGGTGCATTTAATCATTTGGTGGAGACTGATAAGGGATGGGTTAAGTTAGAAGACCTATCAAGTTCACATTTTGTGTTAACGATTGATGGATTTATTAAAGTTAAAAATACAAGAAAGATTAAAACACAAGATGTATATGATTTAGAATGTTTACACGTTAATCACAGGTATTTATCTAATGGCATATCAAATCACAACACCGGGAAATCTATTTTTGCCGTCATGTTCATGGACTGGTACAGGAACAACTACGACCCCGGTGCCAGTTTCGACGTGCTTACGAACAGCAAGCTGTTACAGGAACAGTACACCAGGGAGTTCTCCTTCATGGACTCGCTGTGGGGAAAGGACAACTATATGTGTCGCAATTTCGACTGCACGTGCAGCGTTGGCAAGGAGATGGCAGCAGCCATGAAGCGACCGTGTGGCGAGTGCCCGTACGACATAGCCAAGTCGAACTTCTTCAACGGGGCAGTGTCCCTTACGAACTTCCACCTCTTTCTGACGTACAGGGTGCTGAACCCCAACGGCTGGAAGAGGTCGGCCAGGGTACTCATAGTGGACGAGGCGCACTCGTTCGACGACGTGGCTTCTGACTTCTTCGCTACCAAGCTGTCCAGGGCCGTGCTGATGAGGCTGGGCGTTACCAGGGACGAGGCCGTCAGGGTGCTCGAGCCGATGACGAGCATAACGGATGCCGACCAGTACAGGACATTTGTGGAGGAGACACTCATAAGTTTCATGAGCTCGCACCTGTCCAGGATGAATGCAGTCGCCAAGGCGAGCAACAGTGCCAAGGACATAGAGCTGTGTCACACGATAAGTCAAGCCATAGGCAAGTGGGAGAGGTTCCTTACGGAGTTCGAGTCCGACAAGGGCAACTGGACTTTCGAGGTGAACGAGGTGCGAGACTTCTCTAAGGACGGCAGGAAGAGGGCGCAGGGCGAGACCGAAACGGAACTGGAGGTGCAGCCGGTATGGGTAGCCAAGTACCTGGAGAAGTACGTCTGGTCCAAGTACGATCACATCATACTAATGTCTGGCACCATACTCAATAGGACTCTGTTCGCGGACATAAACGGCATAAAGGCCGACACGTCCACATACATAAGCATACAGTCGCCTTTCCCGGCGAAGAACAGACCCATATACTACATACCTCTTGGTAAGATGTCATATGCTAAGAAGCACAGCACATTCCTGAACCAGGTGCCTTACCTACAGAAGATAATGGACAAGCATGCCGGCGTGAAGGGCATAATACACACGGCAAACTACGAGCTGGCCAAGTGGATAGACGAGAGGCTGGACACGAAATACAAGAGGCGCCTGCTGATGCCGAACGCGTCTAACAAGATGGAGATACTCGACATGCACACTGCGGAGTCTAATACGGTGCTGGTCTCCCCTTCCATGACCACCGGCATAGACCTGAAGGACGACCTGTCCAGGTTCCAGGTGATAATGAAGGTCCCATATCCCTCACTAGGCTCGCAGAAGATCAAGAAGAGGATGGACTCTATGCCGGCGTGGTACGGCTGGATGACCATGACTACGCTGATACAGTCGTACGGCAGATCGGTTAGGTCCATGACGGACAGCGCGGACACCTACATAATGGACGAGTGTTTCGGAGACGTGATGCAGAAGACGGGGTACCTCATGCCAAAGTACTTTCAGGAGGCAATAATAAAGGTTAATGTTTAATAAAATGGATAGATTTAATAAACTATTTTTTGCTGGTGCGGTCATGACTGTTGCCGCGTTCGTGCTGGGCATATGCGATAACTGGTATAATAACCTGTTGTTCGTGCTGTTACCGCTGGTGTATGTGGCAATCGATTATTTAGTGTTGGGCTTGAGCTTTGTGTCTCTTGGTGTAATGGCCGTGCTGTCTGTAGCACTCACCTGCATCATAGACTTTATGGAGTTCTCCATAGAGTACGACAAGAAGCTGTCTTACGGCAGATACGCGTTTAGAGCTGTTCTTGCCGCAATAATTATAAAATTGATTTTATGAGTGGACTAAAAGACTTGTGTAAGGACATATATTCATTAGACCATGTGGCCATTCAGTGTGACGACGTGCATGAGTGTCAAAGGATGCATAATGTCATTATGACGCTGGATAATATGGATAGGCATGAAGCAGTACGTTTATTGATGCACGTTATACATGTGCAACAGCTACAAATTGCCAATGCGGAAATAGTGTATGATACGACTAATCCGTTTGTAGACATGACGCAATTTAATCACATAGAACAGTATGTTAAGAGCTACACTCCTGGAGTAGATATGTAATGGGAGCATATTCATCCATACGCAATTATATAATTGGCCTTGCCGTTAAGAGAAAGGCCAGGGTGCTCGTATCGAAATTGGGTGAGGAGGCTTCGGAGACCGGCCAGATGCTGGTTATAATTTCAAGGCACGTGCGTGGAGAGACGATAACAGAAGAAGAGGAGAAGCTGGTGCGCGAACAGTTTTACGACGTGCTGAAGATTGCCGGCATCGGCATACCTTTCTTCCTGGTGCCGGGCGCATCGGTTCTCCTGCCTATAATAGTCAGGATGGCTAAAAAGAGGGGCATAGAGTTGATGCCCTCTTCATTTAATGATTAATAATCGACCTTTTATTATGTGCTTAAAAAAGTATCCTCAAATTCTATTACGGATTTATTATCAAAAGTTATATCTAATAATTGAAATGGGACCTTATCTTTTAAGCGCAACTCGTGTTCTTGATCGAGATCTCCATAGTTTAATTTTACGGTCTCTAACCAGTTAACATCGTTAGTTCTTACCTTGCCATGCATTAAAACCTTAGTATCTCCGCCATTGCTCCAATAAGCCTCAGCGTAATTTTTGTCATATGTCCAATATATGCCAAACCTTTTTTTATATTCTGATTTCAATTCTTTATATAAATCTTGTTTATTCTTCGTCTTTCCTATATCTATTAATCTCCAAATCTCTATTAAACCATCTTCATCACTATCTGTATTCGTCAATCCATTTTCCTCTACCATATTATAGATTATACTAAATACCTTATTTTTTAATTCCTGTTTACCCTTTTCAGAAAAAGCGTCTAAACCCAAGTCGTATATCACCTCTACTATTTCGTCCTGTCCCGATAAATCGTTGTCTCTAGCCTCGTCAGACAATAAATCTAAATTGTCTAATAAATCCAAGTCATAATAAACTTGATATATGAGGGTCCTTTGGTCAAAATCCAATCCTTCTATACCAATAGAATTCACGGCTTTTTCTATTTCATCCCTTGCATCTGAGACAGAATAAAAAGAAGAGATATTCTTCAATTTACAATCTTCTATTAAATCTAGGAAATGTACGTGTGCGGGCTTGTCAGTTTGCCCATTACCTTTTTCAAAAGGCAACTCTAACTGTTTACGTAATTCATTAATATCTCCAATATAGGAGTTTGGTTTACCGTAGGCCGTATTTTCCAAATTGTCGTTTATTCTCCTGAACTCGGTCAGGCTCGTTATGATGCCGGTATGGCTCGCGTTCTCCATCAGTTCCGATATGTCCTGTTGTACCTTTAGCAGTCTGAACAGGCCACCGGTCAGTTTTTTTAGGGTCGTCTCCCCTATTAGACAGTACTTTATTCCGTTGTTCTCGGAGAAGACCGAGAATGCGTCCCTCGGTATCTTTATGTTTGAAGAGTTGGGCGTGCTTATCCCTGGGTACTCCTTGTTGTAGTACATCTTTACCGTGACGTATTCCTGGTCTGCCTTTATCACGTCCCAGAACCACTTGCCGTTCACGTATATCTCGTCCCCGGCCAAAAGCTCTATTTTTTTATCGTTGCCCATTTCAGTATATATTGCCGTTTACTGACTTTCCTTTTTCCTTCTCCTCCAGAAGTAGAGGAACACTGGTATTATTATTGTCGTGAACGACCACTGCCAGTATTTCTGCCAGAACGTGAGCACTTGGTTCTTGACGCTCATCTTTATGAAAACGGTGTCCGTGTACACAACTTCCTTCTTAGAGCCGTTTTTTATCATGGATATTACTATGTTCAGCCTCTTGTTGCCGAACTTTACAGGCCTGACGTTGAACACCCACTCGGTGTACTCGTCATCGTCTATGTACTGCTCGTCATCGTTTACCTTAGATATTTCGAAGTACCTGTCTTCTCCGGTAGACTCGTCCTTTATCGTGACCTCCATCTTATCCGATATTTTTATTATGGTGTCCACCACACGGCCTGGTCCGAGGTTGGCGTGTATGTCTGCAAGACTAGTTAGCTTGTTTATCCTTACCCTTATCACGTAGTTGCTGAACACCGTCATCGTGTCGGGTATGTTGTAGGTGACGTTGCCCAGGTCATACTTCTTGTACAGCCTCTGCTTCTTTGGGTTGTACTGTATTCTGGTAGGAGTCACTGTGATATGTTCGCCTGTCGGCTCGCTGACAAACTGTGTCGTGTCCTGTGCTGGGCTGGGGCTGCTGGTAGCAAACTCTTCGTTGCGTTGGTACCGGACTTTCATTGGTGCACCGTCTTTGATGCTATAGTATCCGCTATCTTCCTGCACGTAGTCGCTGTCCAGGTAGCACGTGTCTGATACCGACTTGGTCTTTATCGACATGTCGGGCTTGTAACATGACGCCAGTAACAGCAACAGGAAAAAAATATTTTGTTCATACCTTATACCTTATTTATTACAAAACAATAGTCGCAAATCACGGTATAACTCAATATGAAATCTACTAAGAAGAAAATAGAATGGGTGGAGATATTTTCGGCATACACCGTGCTAGGCCAGAGGGACCTGGCAGTGTGGTACAGCATCGCAAAGAACATCCAGACACTTAAGAAAGTGGTCCAAGACTACAACGAGATGAAAGACGCCATAGTTGACAAGTATGCAATCAAGGATGACAACGGCAAGCCGAAGATCAAGCCAGACGACACCTACGAGTTTGGCGATAAACTGAAGGTGGCACAAGATGCCTTAGAAGTCCTCAATAAGGAGGAGCTTGAGGTGGAACTGGAGACGTTTGCGCACGAAAAGATAAAGGACGACAAGCTGCCTGCTGCTGTGCTCGCCTCCATCATGGAGTTCATTACAGCGTAATTATTTTTTTTTGTTAAACCCAACATGCTGATTAATAGCATGTTGGGTTTTTATTTGTTTTTTATTTTAGAATGTGGTGGATAATGCCTAATATTGAGACATGATTGAGCAAGCAGAACAGTTTTTGACATCTACCATGCCGGCAAGTGTGGCCGATATTGCGGCAAGTTTCAGGGCTTCTGGACGCAGCCTGTTTTTGGTGGGCGGTTCGGTGCGCGATGCCATAATGGGCAATATTCCTAAAGACTTCGACCTGGCCACGGACGCGCTGCCGGAAGAGACAATATCTATCCTGGACGGATACAGGACAAAGCTGCACGGTGAGGCCTTTGCCGTTGTCGTGGTTTACACTGACGACAACCAGGATGGCTTCGAGATAGCCTCCTTCAGGGAGGATAGTCATCGAAATTACAACATAGAATCTTTTATAGAATATATACAGGAAAAGAAACCTGTAAATTATGAAGAAAGGATTAATATATTGCTTAATATGTCCAATTAGTAAAGAGTATAGATATGTTGGAAAAACTTGTAGAACGTTAAAGAAACGTTTAGCTGAGCATAAAGCTGATATATTTAGGTATGTTTCTTATAAAAATAATTGGCTTAAAAAATTACATAAATTAAATTTATTAGACGAATTACAAATTGTTTTAATTGAAAAATGTGATATTGATATTTTAAATGACCGTGAAATTTATTGGATAAATTATTTTAAATCATATGAGTTAACAAATTCGACAATAGGTGGAGAGGGTTCGACAGGATATAAACATACTATTGAAGCAAAAAATAAAATATCTGAATCTGGTAAAAAAAGAAAAGGATATAAAGCAACACAAAAAGCAAAAGAAAATATATCATTATCTTTAATAGGTAATACAAGACGTTTGAATAAACACCATACAGAAGAAACAAAAAATAAAATAAGAGAAGCAAAAATTGGATGTATACCACCAAATAGGAAAGAAATAAATCAATATACCAAAGATAATATTTTTATAAAAACATTTATATCTTCTTATCACGCAGCTAAAGAATTAAATATAAGTCAAGGTAATATAACAGAAGTTGCAAATGGTAAGCGTAAAACTTGTGGTGGATTTATATGGCAATGGAAAGATAAATTTAAAGAAAATAATGAAAAATAAAGAAATACATTGGACACAAAATGCAGAATTAATATTTCCTGAAGAATTTAGAGATTTTAGTAAAATATCCGGCAGGCATCCCGAGGTAAGGACCGGCGTCACCATAGAGCAGGACGTACAGAGGAGGGACTTCACGTGCAACGCCTTGTTCTTCGACATAAGCAGTAAGAAGATCATAGACTTGGTTGGCGGTGTTGAAGACATAGAGAGCAAGTTGATTAGGTGTGTTGGCAATCCAATGGACAGGTTCAGGGAGGACCAGCTCAGGACTCTGCGTGCAGTCAGGTTCGCAGTACGTATGGGGTTCGAAATAGAAAGGTCTACAATGGATGCCATAGTGTCTGGCGCCGACCTGTCCGACATAAGCAGGGAAAGGATCGTGATCGAACTGACGAAGACACTGGATTCCGGACACGCCGAGAAACTTTTCGACATGCTTGTAAAGACTGGCATGCTGCACAAGTGCTTCTTGACCAGGTCCTGGAAGGGCACCAGAGAGGTGTCTGCCACATTCTGCGAGCAATTCCATATAAGCGGGCACGCCAGCCCTTCGCTGTTTCTTGCACAGGTTTTCGCGGACACCGCAGACCTGACACACCTGGAGGAGTTGTTGCACCAGTCTAAGTGGTCAACTGACGACGTGCGTGGGTGTATCACATTATTGAGGTGGGAACGAAGCCTGTCGTTTGATACGGCATTTAGTATGTTCAGGGACCTGCAGAAGATTCGCTGGGGCACTTCTGATTCTATACTTAGCATCACAGACTTTAAGAGACACTTCGCATCGAGAGGCAAGTCTGACTCGTTAATGTTGACGCTGCTCGCAGAGTTTAAGACAACCGTCAAGGCAGAAGAGCTGATGGAACGGGGATTGAAGGGCAGGGAGCTGGGCGAGAAGATTACCGAGTTGGAGACACAAAATATCAAACTGCTGTGGTCCTCGAGGGTAGTCAACAGGAGCAAGAACCAGACACTGTTCCTGTTCAATCTGGTAGGCGGAGACTTCGAAAGGCTAGTGGCCCTGGAGACCAGAATCAAGAACTGCCACGTTTCCTATTGTCCTTCGGATAGTGATGAGGTGGATAAGATCATGCAAATGACGCCGGATTCCACGTGGTTCTCCATGACCTGAAATTATTCTTATTGGAAATCAGGTAGTTACGTGCAGTGTGGAAAATAAATTTTTTAGTTCCGCATTTCCCGCCTAATATTACGGTACAATTAACAACAAACAATTAATTTATTACGACAATGAGTTTATTTAAAAAGGCAAAAGAAGGTGCAACGGTATCTGGCAAATCTAAGGACGCAGCAAAAACCGAGGTGGTCATCAACGACCCGAACTTTCACAAGAACCTCACTCGACTCGCCGTGGTGAATAGCGAGATTGCAGAACTTGGGGCTGAGAGCAAGGTGTTGACCGGCATTGCCAAAGAGCGAGCAATTGCCGAATTTGCAGGGTTATACAAGAAGACCGGGAAGTATCCGGGTAGCTTCAACATCGTTTCTAGGGTACCTGGCTCTAATGACGCACAGTTCATGTTCTTGCCTACAGACATGTACATCAAGATCGATGAAGAGAGAAGCGAGGAACTGAAGAAGAAGTATGGCGAGGACATCGTTACCGAGAAGACTGTGTACACTATGGACACTGAGCTGGTGGACAAGTA
>ERZ724522.969-NODE-969-length-16594-cov-12.461515_pt1 | contig 16594 bp, 37 predicted proteins | sample MGYA00376055_ERZ724522 | MGnify/ENA primary metagenome ERZ724522 (study PRJEB28724, sample SAMN07190884) | wastewater metagenome | isolation source: effluent of sewage treatment plant in Hong Hong | place: Hong Kong | collected 2016-03-17 ... | reverse complement strand
CTCCACATTCTCCCAATAGCGCCGCACTCTATGAGGAGGCAGGTGTGCCAGTCTGCGGCGGCGATAGTCGGGGTTGGGTTTGAGGGATGCGGATAGAGCATCCTTGGCCTTCCGACGCTCGATAAGGCGGGTCAGGAAGCGCATACCTGATCCGGCACTTCAACAACCAAGCCGCGTGACTTGAGGTTATAACTGTCGAAAGAATACTCGTAGGGTACATCGGCGGGCTTCGCGCGCTTCACGGCGATATAGGCAAACTCGCTATCATTCCTCTTGAAGCCTTTGGCAGTGACCCGGCGCTGATAAAGGCCCACCAGCCCACGATCATACAGGTCGCGAATGGCAATGACGCCGGACGACACATACCGCTGCCCGATATAATATCCGCAGACCGGCCCAACCTTATAGGTGATTACAGAGCCGGGCTCCGACGAATAGAACCACTTGTTAATTTGCTCCGCATTGGTTTCCAGTGTTCCATCCATGGTTATTGTCCCTCGCTATTTTACGAAATTTCAGAGCTTCGATTGACCAGCACGATCGGCAAAGGCTGGTTTTTGGATTGCGGCGGCGTAGGGGGAATTTCTTCCCGCATCGCTCGCATTGCATTGGCAGCGGCCCTATGTCGGCTTTGGGGAGGGGTTTCATGCTGCCTGCGCTCCCATAGCGAATGCGAGTGCATCAAACCGTGCGGCGCATTCCTCGGCCTCCGCTCCAGTCAGATTTGCGGCTTGCTCAAAGTCGAGTTCATTGGCGATGGCCTCCATGAGAATTGCATCACGCGCGGGCGTCCATTGAAATCCGCGTTTGCGTCGTGGGACATAATTAGCCAGCTTGGTTATGTTGCCAGCAGTCCTTTGCCCCGTGGCGCAGATCGTCACAACGCGGGTTGACCGGCCACGCACGACCTCAATCATCCCGACCTTTTCCAGAAAGGATATTATTGTCGCGCCGCTGGTCATTCCAGAGCCGCCCATCGCGTAGGCAAGCTCGCTATTCGTCGGGCAAGGTTTGTTCGCTTCTGCCGCCTTGCGCAGAAGGCCCATTACCACTGTGACGCGCTGGGCGAGGGGTAGAATGCCGCTCACTTCACCACCCTCACGAACCGGGCACCGTCACGGATGTAGGCTTTGGCGAGGAGGATGTTATGCTTATCCGCCAGATCGGTGTGAGCCTGCTCCGCTTCTTTCAGCCGGGCGTGTAATTGAGTATTTTCCGACATCCAGTGCTTGCAGGCTATGTCTATTTCATCACGAGCCTGCTCCGCTTCGAGGCGCTTGCGGCGTTCGGTGGCGTAGTCGATGCGAGCGCGGTCCCGCTCGTTCAATGCGCTACTCAGCGAGCGCCCGCACCACATGCCCATGCCAAGGACACCAGCGCTAACCGATATCGCCGCCGTTACTATGTATGCGATCATGATGCCCTCCTGTCCCAAAGCGGGAAAAATCGTGGTTTATGAATAAGGTAAAGAATCTGGGACACGCCGAAACGGAGTGTTAGGGCGCGTTGTATGAACCAAAATGGATGTATTTTCGGGGGCGAGAGTGCGCGTCCCACCGGGAACACCCCCCAGAAGGCTCCCGCCCCCATGGACGACTTCCCGCCCATATTCTGTGATGAATGCGCTTCCCCCGTCCGGCATCAGTTGACGCCCCCAGCTCATGCTGTGCGACTTTCTGTTGGGATCGGGATCATGCTGCCGATCTCCGCTTTTCATTCGCATCGCGCGGCGCGCCAAAAATGATATCGTCCGCCGTCACCTTTCCGCCGGTCGCACTAACAATGGCCTTAATCGCGTCGTGGGATGCTTTCTGCTCGCCAAAGAGAATGCGCGTTATGGAAGGGGCACTCATTCCCGTCTGGCGGGCCATATCCGCCGGGGTCATCGCGCCGGTTTTAAAGAAGTCATCTAGGGTCATGACCATATGACTTACACGGGGTGTAACTTAGAAGCAAGGGCAAACTTACGCCCCGCGCCATTCTTTCCTTACGCCCCATGTAGGATCATGGAGGACATGGAAAAGCGCCGAATCTATTTCAAAGAATGGCGGAAGCATCGCGATCTGACGCAAAAGCAGGTTGTTGACCGCCTTTCGATGCATGACGATGAGCTATTGCCCAAAACGGAGGCCAGTCTGTCGCGTCTCGAAAATCGAAAACAGCAGTACAGCGAGCGCGTCCTGGAGGCGTTGGCGGATGTTTACGAATGCGAGCCTGAAGACTTGCTCGGTCGCGATCCAAAGAAAGAGGGTAAGGTCATCGACATGTTCCGACGCTTTGGTGAAGAGCGATTGAGGCAAGCGATGGCCATACTTGATGCGCTAGAACAGGCGGACGGCACTAACGGCTAACCCCCTAACCACCCCGGCGCGGTTTTGGGTGTTCATGAAAGGAGATTTGAATGACTATAAAAGGAACGCCGCCAGAAGTGACCGGATCGGGCGAATATGGCGCTACAACGGTCCAGCTTTCAATGGATGGGCAGACGCTCCGCATCGCTTTTGGCAGGAATAGAGTCGGCGCTCCGGTCTATTATGGGGCCGTACTTCTGTCGCCCGAAGCGATTGAGGAGTTGAAAAATCAGATGGCTGGCCTTAATCTGTGAAGAGAAACCTTGGTCTTGAAGCGCTCGGTTTTGAGCCTTCAAACGACAATGGCGGCGGAGACGGCATGGATCCTTGGCAGACCAGTGTTGAGAAAAGGCTGGATAGCCTAGACACGCGCATGGGCCGCGTTGATAGCATCGGGTTGGGGATGGGGAAGGAAAAAACTTACACGGGGCGTAAAAAGTCCTTGCATTAAGATTACATCCGGCGTAACACGCTCCCATCACACGAGGGAACGACGATGAGCGAGCCAATCCAGAGCATCAAGGGATTTGACAAAGACCTGTCCTGTCGCGGGTTTCAATTCGAGATCGGTAAGACTTATGAGGTCAAGGGTAAGGTCAAGGTCTGCTCGAATGGCTTCCACTCCTGCCCGAGCGATGAGGAAACCAGTCCGCTCGCGGTCTTTGAATATTACCCGCCCGCTATGTCGCGCTATTGCGAAGTGCAGGCCGAGGGCAAGACTGACCGCCGAGGTAATAAGATCGCCAGCGCGAAGATCACTGTGGGCGTCGAGATTACCCTACATGAAATGATCGGTCGTTTCATCAGGTGGGCGACCGATAAGGCAGGTGGGAGGCTTGCGGCATCGAACAGCGGCGACTACGGCGCGGCATCGAATAGCGGCACCCAAGGCGCGGCATCGAATAGCGGCAACTACGGCGCGGCATCGAACAGCGGCACCCGAGGCGCGGCATCGAACAGCGGCTACCAAGGCGCGGCATCGAATAGCGGCACCCGAGGCGCGGCATCGAATAGCGGCTACCGAGGCGCGGCATCGAATAGCGGCACCCGAGGCGCGGCATCGAACAGCGGCGACTACGGCGCGGCATCGAACAGCGGCGACTACGGCGCGGCATCGAACAGCGGCGACTACGGCGCGGCATCGAATAGCGGCTACCAAGGCGCGGCATCGAATAGCGGCTACCGAGGCGCGGCATCGAATAGCGGCACCCAAGGCGCGGCATCGAATAGCGGCTACCGAGGCGCGGCATCGAATAGCGGCATCCAAGGCGCGGCAATGTCACATTCTTATGGCGGCAAGGTCATGTGCGAAGGGGATGGGCAGGCGCTCTATTGCTCTGAGTTCGACGGCAATTTCAATCTCGTCTCGAACGCCTGCGGCATCACAGGTCAAGACGGCATCAAGGCTGGCACTTGGTACACCTGCAAGGGTGGTAAGCTGGTGGAGTCCGCAGCATGACCACCATCACAAACCCCAAACAGGCATTCGATCTTCTTATCGCGGCGTCAGGCCGCAGCTACAGCATCCGCCCGACGAGCTGCTATCTGCCCAATTGCCCTAGCATCCAGTACGAGCTTTATCTGGTTGGCCCGTGTGTCGGCGGTTACGTCGATTGCGACGGCAAGGTGTGGAGCGGCAAATACAACACCGAGGCCGATGCTCATCGCAAAGGCGAGGTTTTCATTAAGACCGGCGTTCTGCCTGCCTTCCAGAAGGAATCGCGGGAGATGGTGCTGTGATGATGGATCTGAACGAGTGCCGAAAGGCCTTCGCGCTATCCCGGATAGGGGTGAATGCAACAGGCGGCGAATATCTCTGCGAAATTTGGGCAGACGACATCAAGTTCTTGAGTGAGCGCGGCAGAACTCCAGACACCGCTATCCGTAAAGGGTTGCGGCTGCTGGCAAAAAAACGGCGCGCTCTCGCCAAGGCAGGTGCAGCATGACCGCCGCCTTCAACAAGCTCCTGCTTCGTGCGGAGAGTGCCAAGCATAACATCAATCGAGTGGCTGCATCGGCTGTCTGTGATGAGCATGTCTTCGGCGCGCTGGAGGCTGAATATTTCGAGAGCCGTCGCGAACTGATGGACTGCCTTGATGTCCTTACTGGTGGCAAGGCTGAACGGATAATCGAGGTGTTTTCATGAGCATCCCATCAGAAACCGAGATAGCCCGCGAGATGGCAGCATTCCCGCAATTCAAGGACCGTCCCGATGTGTGCATCCGCCGCATACGGGACAGGGTGAAGATCAAGGCCATGCGCCAGAGGAAGGGGTGATTTATGTCTGAGGAATTGAAGCCTTGCCCGTTTTGTGGCGGAGAGGCGCATATCGGGACCGTCAGATATAGCCGCCCATTGGATGACGTTAGCTGGGCCGATGACGATGCCCCTATTATCGGAGCATTTTACGGTCATTGCGCAAAATGTGCTGCGGGACATCGGAATACTGTCGCGGGTGGATACCGCACGGAAACCATGGCCATCGCGGCATGGAACACACGCTCCACCGAAGCCACCCTCCGCGCTGAGAATGAGCTTATGATGGAGGCGTTGGCTGACCTCGTGTCTTGGTTCCCAGAAACCAAACCCGTGTCGGAATGGAAAATACGCGCTGGTGAGTTTGGGGCAGATGATGCCGTAGAAGCAGCCCGCAACGCTCTCGCACAGGTGGCGAAATGAGCGGGCGCGGTATACTCACCACCAGCATCCTTATCGAAGATGAGCTGGGCGAGACTGAATATGATGTCCGCGTGCTATACGACCGTTACCCAGGATTCCGGGGAACGTACTATCAGCCCGTAGAGCCAAGCAGTGTTGAAATCATAGAAATCACGCCAAAGGACCAATCAATAACGGTCCCTGAGCACTTTTACACCGATGACAGGCTTCTCGCTGAATGCATGGCCGATTGGGCTGAAGAGATCGAAGACGCCGCAGAATGGCGCGCGCAAGATCGGCGCGACCGTCTGTTGATGGATAAGTGGGAGGCCAGCCATGACTGAACCCCTCTCTCATTCAATCCTAGCTGTGGGCATGTGGGCGCTTGGCGTCTCTGCCCTGATCTACATGCCTTGGTGGCTTCCACTGTTGGGGGAGATGGCGAAGTGAACCGCGAGAAACTCAAGGTCGCCATAGCCGAGGCGGAGCGTTTCATTAAGCGCGCCAAGGCTCTGCCTGAACCGACGCAGTATGAAGTCCCCGGCAGCACATACAATCCCTTCACTAATGACAATTTCCCGAAGGAAAGCGGGGCAATTCGCCGAGCAAGCATGGACATGACGCGCGCGCTTGCTGATCTACGGAGGCCGGGATGACCATCCTCCTAATCATCCCCATCACCCTGTTTGCCTATGGCTTCCTGCGTTCGCTGGTGGGCTTCTGGCCTGAGTTTATCGCCCTGATGGATGGGCAAGGAAAGGAATATTGAGATGAGCGAAGTCTACAAGGCAATAGCCGCCGTCCAGGGCGAGCTAGCAAAAACCGGCATCGGCAAGGAAAGCGAAAACACGTTCGACCACTATAAATTCCGGGGAATTGACGCGGTATACAATGCTCTCGCACCGTTGCTTGCCAAGCATAACCTGTGCGTAATGCCGCGCATGATCGAGCGTGACTGCCAAGAGCGGGTAAGCCGTAAAGGCGAGCCGATGTTCTATGTGACGGTGACTGCCGAATTTGATTTCGTGGCAGCGACAGATGGTAGCGCGCACACAGTCCGCACTTATGGCGAGGCTATGGATCGGAGCGACAAAGCCACTAACAAGGCGATGTCGGCGGCGTATAAATACGCTGCATTCATGACCTTCGCGATACCAACTGAGGGCGATAATGATGCCGACGCATCCACTCCTGAGGTCGCGCCGAAAAAACAGGAAGAACGCCAAGAGCCTGAAAAGCGCGCCGAGAAATGGACCGATGGCCCATACAGCGGCAAGTCCCAGCTACACGCCGCCTGCATGAATTTCAGCCGGGAAATAGCTGGCTGTGGTGATATGGACATGCTCACCATATTCGAGGCCTCCGATGAATGGAAAGCCTTTGTGAAACAGGCTGAGAACCGCGCCCCGCATTACCTTTACGGCGGCGATCCTGCCCCGGCTGAATTTGTCGGGCTTTTCGACCTTCTCCGCAAAACGCGGGATGAACTTCAACTAAGTGAGGCAGCATAATGCTCAACCAAGTCTCTATTATCGGCCACCTCGGCGCGGACGTAGAAGTTAAATCCTTCCAAAATGGTGGACAGGTCGCAAACATGCGCGTTGCCGTCACCGAGAAATGGAAGGACAAAAGCGGCGAACGTAAGGAAAAAACCGAGTGGATAACCGTCGCGATCTTCTCCGAAGGGCTTGTCAAGGTCGCCAGCCAATATCTCCGCAAAGGCTCCAAGGTCTTTGTGCAAGGCAAGTTGGCGACAAGGAAGTGGACCGCGCAGGACGGTAGCGACCGCTATGCAACCGAGGTTGTGTTGCAGGGCTTCGATGCCAAGCTCGTCATGCTGGATGGACCTAGTGGGGAACGCCAGTCATCCAACGACCGCCCCGGCGAGTTTGCTGACCATCGGCGTAGCGAGCCAAACTTCAGCGCCGTCCTCGACGACGAAGTTCCGTTCTGATGCCTACCGCCGCCGTCAAACGCTATTGGGACTGGCTACCAGATCAGTGCGTGTGTGGAGCGCCTGCTGAACAGGTGCACCACATCATCCATGTGAGTGGGCAGCGGATAACCAAGGATGATTGGCTTGTCGTAAAGTTGTGTTTCGGGTGCCACCAGAAGGACAAGCACTCGATCCACCGGCTTGGCGGTGAACAGCAGTTTCTCGACGTGCACGGCATAGACCTTGTGCAAACGGCAGTATTGAACCGACACAATTACGAGGTGCGTTATGGCTGACAAGGAGCCGATATTGGTGCGCGTGCAACTCGGCGCCCTGCGCCCTGATGGCGAGGCCGCTAAGGAGCTTATAGCCGCCTATCCGAACGGCACATTGCTGCGCATCGAGGTTGTGAAGGCGACTGGGAATGTAAAGCGGATGCGGTTCTACTGGCAGATGCTCAGGGTCGCGCTGGCAAACTTGGCAGACGCCTTCGACGGTCCAGTGCGACCGAACGCCTTTCATGTCTGGCTCAAACGGAAGCTGGGGCTTTCCACCCCTATCAGGGCGAAGGCGACGGGCGAAATTATCACTTGGGATGACGATAGCATCGCGTTTCACAACATGGATGAACCAGACAGGGCTGCATTTGTGGACAGGGTTCGCGACCTACTGGCTAAACGGCTTGGGGTCGCCCCAGAAATACTCATGGATGAGGCCCGCAGAGATTTAGCAGCTTAACCACCCAGGGGCCGGGGCGGTCCAATAAACCGCTCCGGTAGTAACATAGTCCCGCTAGGCGGGGAAAGGACAAGAGATATGGAGAAGTTTTACGCAGCCTGCTGGACGGTAGGAGTTATTGGAGTCGTAGGCGCGATATGCGCAGCGGCGACAGTCTCATGCGCCAATGTAAACGAGCGCTATTATCAGGGCATGAAGGCATGCCTAAGACAAGGTGGTTCTTGGGTGCCAAATAGTCAAAACGGCTATTCCTCGTCCTGCATTAATACTCATTCGGTGAAGTAGAATGACCCCGCACCCCGACCGGCCCTCACATGAGATTGGCAAGATGCACGTCAGGGTCACAGAAAAGCGCCCCGGTGACTATTACTGGAACGGACGCGCGCAACGCTGGGAGACTGTTCCGGCCATCGTCAAAGAGACTGTAGTGAGGGAGGCTGTGGCGTGACGAAAGAACGGATCGCACTGTATTGCGCCATCGCCTATCTCGCGTGCGGGATCATCGCGTTCGGGCATTCTGCGGCTAATGCCTATCCCATAGAGGATGCAAAATATCGCCGATGCGCGAGCGACCCAAAAGCCTACTGCTTTGATAACAGATTGCCGAACACAGTTGCAAGGGGCGCTGTATCAGGATTTTTCTGGCCGCTCTATCTTTCATGGGAGATGCAATCATGAGCAACCCTGTACCTATGGGGATGAGGAAGAGATGAGCGCAATATCATGGCCTGAGGCTATAGTATGGCTTGGCATACTTGCTTTTAGCGCTTTCGTCACATGGAGGCTGACATGACCGATGAGCTAATGGAAAGGCTGGCGATAGAGGCGCTCAGAGCACTGGCTGGACAACCGGGTGTCTTAATCACCATGCCAGCCGCGAGAGGTGCAGTAAAAGCCATCCTCTCCGAGCTATCCGCTGCTGGTGTGTTGAATGAGTGGAAGCCGATTGAAAGTGCGCCGTGTGACGGAACTCAATTCATTGCATGGGGCAGATTCGATTGTGGAACGCTCTGGCTGAATACCGATGTCTATAGGTGGCGAGATAATTGGATTAGCGTGGGTGATGGCATAGTCTGCCCGCAAGAATGGTGTTCGTTGCCCGAAGCAATGCTCAAAGCGAGGCCGGTATGAGTGAGCGGCAGGATATAAGTAGTGCGCCGAGGGATGGCTCTTGGCTTGAGCGTCGCCATCGTAGCGCCGAAAAGGCGGCTCTTAGTGAAGAAGCTGCAGCCGTCGATCATCGAACATTGCATTTCCCCGGCGTCAAGCTGGTGCAGAATGAAACGCTGGATCGCATCCAACTGCTATTCGACGGCAAGCCAGACCCGGAAACCATCGGTAAGCTCAAGGGTGAGGCGTTTCGCTGGTCGCCACGGGAGGGTGCATGGCAGCGCAAGAATACCAACAACGGCGTTCAGGCAGCGTATCGCGTCCTGCGCGGTCTAGGGCATGAAAAAGGCTCACTCTCCCCCACCCTCAAAGACATGGAGGGTTGTGATGGTTGAGCTTAAGTTCGTGAACAGTGACGCTTGCCCCAAGGTGACGATAATCCAGTGCAACTGTCAGAGCATTGCTCCGATCATGGCTTGGTACGGCGCTTATTATGCTGGCGACCGTTACGCGGTTTATGCCGATGGCGAGAAAATTCCCAAGGACATGAATGGCGAGCCCACCACCCCCGGAGCGCCGCTGTGATAGGCGGGAAGGCGCTCACGATCCCTGTGAAGGGCATCTACTTCGACCAGATAAAGTCTGGCGAGAAGCTGGAGGAATACCGGCTTGTCACGCCGTATTGGATGAAGCGGCTCAACAATCGAGATTATTTCGCGGTCGTCTTGACGCGCGGCTATCCGAAAGCTGGCGGCATTGAAGGCGAAACTCGGCTGACCCGGAAATGGAATGGTTACATCATTAAGCGCATTACGCACCCGCACTTTGGCCCAGACGCAATGATGGTGTTCGCGATTGATGTCTCCCACCCCCACGAGAGGAGAGGGTAGATGCCTGACATAGCCATGTGCAACGCGCAATGCCCGGTTTCCTTATCCTGTCGTCGCCATACGAACAGCGGAACGAAGCCGGGCTATCGGCAATCGTGGATGATGTTTGAACCTGAGAACGAGCGGGGATGCGGCGACTATTGGCCTACCCGCCCCCCCCCCAACGAAAGGACCACCCGTGGATAAGTTGAGCGACCTAGGAAGGAATGGATGATGGATACGTGCGAGACGAACCTCTCCAGTCGGATGCGTCAGTTGGCTGACACTGGGCACGAGCGCGCAGAGGAGCTTCGCGAGAAGGCGAAGGCGTTCGATGATGCCACGGCAGGCTTTTACGGAGATCCCCAAACCGTGGATGCGAGGAAATTCTTGGGATGCTTCGCGCGAGCCAGACGGTTGTGGTGCGATATTACAGGGGAATCTTTGATATGACCCGCCTCAGCGACAAGCTGGAAACCGCGATGAAGGCTGGGACGCAGGGGGAGTGGAGCGTAGATACCGTCCGGAGCGAGGGTGAATACGGCTCCGGCCCAGACACTCATTCCGGCTTTCACGTGTCGGCGATCTTCGGCCCTAATGGTGAAACGCTATTCGATGCGCTCAATAGCGATGCTGCCAGAGTGACCGAGGAATATGATGACGAGGGCTACTGTTACGCATGGGATGAAGTCAGCGGCCACAACGCCCAGTTCATTGCCCTCTGCCATAACTACGCCGCCAGCATCATCGCCGCACTTCGAAAGAGAGGGGAATAGGGATGCGATCCGACCTTATAGCGCTGGCACTTGTCGCCATGATGATATGCACAGGCTTTGCGTCTTCGGCATACGTTATGGCGCATGGGAAATCGGGAGGAGGCTGGATATTATTTGTGGCCTTCCTAATTTTCGCAGCAACGAAAGTTTCAATAGACCAATGGCGCTGGGAGCAGGCGAGTAATTGCATGTCGCCTCACAGAAAGGAACGATCATGGAAGTAAGTGATGCCGATAGGGAAGCAGGTGAAGACTTGGTGCGGGAGCTTCAGTGTTTTACATGCACTATGACCAGCGATGCCATCCAAGCCTTCGCCCGCCACCGCCACCAAGCCCTCTCCACCCAAGCAGCCGAGCTTGATGCGTTGCGGGGGGAGGTGGAGCGGACGTTATCTGATACGCAGCGACTGATCTGGCGTGACGATGTTGAGGGCATATGTCCAAGCCTTGATTTGTGCTTTGACTATGGAGGGACAGTGCGTTGCGCGCCATGCGCCATCAAGCAGTCCCAAGCGCGAGGGGTGGAGCCGAATATGGGCTTGCCTAATCTTCCTGAGGTATCGCGCCTGCGCCGCAAATGCACTGACCACGAAGCCACCATAGCCCAAATACGCGACCGCGTGGCTGGGTTGGAGCACATTGCCAGCGACCTTTTGCAACATATCGACTGGCTAACGCACGGACTGCCTAAGATGCTTGAAGATGCCGCATTGAAGGATGAGGAGGGGTTGATCGGCGCTGCGGTAGATGCGGCCAATTCAGCCCGCGCACTCCTTACACAAAATGAGGTGGGGTGATGGCGAAGGTAAAAAACTGGATGATCGATCAGGACGAAACCGCGCGCGATATTCTCGACGATCTGATTGACGAGATTGACAACGCGGGAGCGGTTTTAGCCTCAACGGTTGATTGCACGACACAGCGGGGGAATGTTTGCGGCTTTCGCGACTTCAATATCGGCGTCGCTCTCGCTGTCCGCCGAGCTAAGCAAAGGTTAAACCCATGAACGAACAGGCATGGAAAGAGCAGGCTGCACGGATTATTGATCCTGCATCATGGGCCGTTATGGATAGCTACCTCAAGCAGATGCTACGCAAATATAAGGGGCAGAACATCGGATATGATCCCGAAGCGTTCAAACATAAAGAGAGTATGGCTATTGCAGCAGCGTTGTGGCCCCTCGTCCAACAGGCCATAGCCCAACTACGCGACCGCGTGGCTGGGTTGGAGGAGGGGTTGGAGGTCCTGCGCCGAGAAGCCACAATCCTTTGCCAAAACAGCATGGCATGTGCGGCTAATCACTACGGCGTAGACTTCTCCATCTTCGGGATGCCCGGCTGGCTTGCTGATAGTCAGGCGCGAATTGAGAAGGCCGCCGCACTCCTTACTCAAAATGAGGTGGGGTGATGACTGATAATGAAGCCATGTCGCTAATCAATCGGGCCGCAATTCTTTTGAAAGAAACGGGACAAGGTTGTCTCACACCCGGCGCAGTCTATCAGAGTAGTATTAAAAGTCCACGCGAAATATCCATCAAGGCCATACTCAGTGATGAGCAGGCTAAACGATTGTCTGACCAAATGGAAAAGTATCCGCATCGGATACCTTACATGGACGAGATACTGCATGACTATTTTCAGGTGGCCGTGTGGAAGATTCTTGAAGGGAAAATTCTATGACCCCAGAGGCATGGAAAGAGCAGGCTGCACGGATTATTGATCCTGCATCATGGGCCGTTATGGATAGCTACCTCAAGCAGATGCTACGCAAATATAAGGGGCAGAACATCGGATATGATCCCGAAGCGTTCAAACATAAAGAGAGTATGGCTATTGCAGCAGCGTTGTGGCCCCTCGTCCAACAGGCCATAGCAGCCGAGCGGGATAAGGCGCTGCAGGAAGCGGCGGGGATTGCGGAGACATATTCGTGGCAGGATGGCAAGATGACGGAGAATTCGTGTTGCGCCGCTACCGGGTGTGACATCGCCGCGGCCATCCGGCAGATGAAGGGGGAGGGATGATGGGAACAGCAGCTAACGTCTTTGCGATCTCTCAGTTCTGGACCTCAGGTGCGCTATGGATGCACGGAGACCACGTGAACTCTATCGTAACCGGCATATTGGGAACCGCCGCATTTGCGATATATGAATGGCTGAGAGATTAGCACACAGATATTCGGAAAGGACGGGTGTTAGATCCGCGCATATCTCGCATCTAGCCATGCAAGATCAGCGTCATTAAGCCAGCCGGGGCGCGATGGATTGACTATGGGCGGATCAACCGAATCAGGCACAACAATCGGGAACACTCTTGCACGCCATGCCGCGACAAGTGTGGCTTCTTCCGAGGGATCAATTACCGCGTTGAGATAATTGCCCATTGGTGGCAGTTTGGAGAATGCGCCCAGTGCATACTGCTTGGCCCTGTTGCCTTTGAGGGCAACGCCCGTCCCGGTGCGCGTGATTTTGGAAAGCAGATCCGTAAAGCTCACAACCTCGTTATCTTCGCAAACGCCCACGCCGGATACGGTAATGCCATTCGCTAGACCAATGACAAGGTTGCGGCTTACTTCCAGATTGATGTAGCTCGACCAGCCCTTGCTGTTTTTCGCTGCGGGGTCTTGATAGCGCACGGAAAGACCCTGAAACTTGTCACCGGTGCCACGATGAGCGCAATTGTCGACGATCTTAAGCCCATTGGATGGACGGCCAAGGTGCGGATTCCACGGCTGCACTGCGTCAGGATGCTTGCCCAGATTAACCCGGAAATCGGTGAACTCGTTGCGGCTGATAGTCACGTTATCGGTGTCGAGTGGGCGAATGCCGTCTTCGTTCAACTCATGGAACAGGTTCGCGTCAATGAGACTGTCCGTCACATTATCCAGCGTCAGGCCGATGGATCCGCGCGAAACATCATTGCCGGTGAAGCTGATGCCCTTGCTGTTGCTGATTTGCACGGGTCGATTAGTGAGCATGCGGACATCACCTGCCCCTTGATCCCCTACCTTCATATTGCGGATGATGACGTTCTCACACCCGTCCAGTGAGATACTGTCTGCCTCACCGTTCTCAATGATGAGTGGAGCATTAGCGGGGTGTTTCTTGTCCTTATAGGTGATGGCGGTCATGCGTATGTCCCTGTTTGCTTGGTCATAGACCCACCGCCGTAGCCAAGGTTTGTAATGCCTCCGGTCGCGTTCCATGAATTTGCCGTGCTGCCATCTGTAGCACCAACCGGCCCTTGAATGAAAACCATAGGCTGCGTCAAAATTCCCGTTACCGAACCGTCTCCGTTCACACTGAGCATGTCTTTTGTGAAAGCATTAATCACATCAACATCAGTTATGTCTGGGATATTAAGAGGGTCTTCATAAAGCTCGATCCAAAGAGCCTGAATAGAGCCATCCATGTTTGTGGAAGTTCCCGCATAGACATCGAACAGCCCTATGCCTGACGCGCCGAAAAAGTCTCCTATGCCGAAAGTTTCAGTGCCGTTTGTATTAAACACCTCGGTCCCGCCGTGAGTGCATAGGGCATAGTCCTTGACGCATTTTACCACCGTGTCATTGCTTGTCTGGGTAAAGTCACCAGCGAAGATATAAGTGTGCCTGTTGGTCGTGTCGGTCCCTATGTCAAAATTGACGATAGTGCCGCCTTCTGTGCTGGTATTACCAAGCCATTGAGTGGCAAGTCTTCCCGACCCTAAGGTGGATTGTGTGATCTTGGCATAGCCATTCGTCGCTTTGTCTCCCATGAGAGTCCCGCCATTCGTGAAAGTATCGAACTTCACGCCGATGAGGGCAACAACAAAGCCCTTAAACGTGCGCGCATCAGATGGCTTCGCTATGCGGCTATATGCTGTGGTTTGGTTATCTGCTGTTGTGTAGAAAGTCGCGGGCGCTGTGATACTTCTGAAAGAGTAATCCACGCCATCAAGCGCCACGGTAGAAAGCTTTTGTGTCAGTGCAGATGCAGAGGTAGTGTCCTGAATAACCAAATCCTGCCCCGCCAGCATCGTGCCCGAACTGGAGCCGATAGCATTAATGACCGTTCCGTTTGACGGATCATATGTCCCCCATGACACGCCAGAAGCGGGGACAACATTGATAGAAGTTCCCTCAATGCCGTGCACATAGGCTCTCGCAGATGTCACTGTAGTGCTAGTAGTCAACCCGGCCTGATCTTGGAATGCGGTCCATACCTCATGCTCCATATCCGCCGACATCATTGCCGCCAGCGTTGTGTATTGCGTGCCTCTGGTGCCTGAAGAGACCCCCTTAGCCGCGAGCGCAAGGAAATGGTCATTGATCGTAGGGGTGGCCCTGTTCAAATCCGCGAACAGGGGAGTAGTCAAAGATGACCTGCCCGGAGTACTATATATAGGGAGATCAGTGGTATTATCTCCCGCAGTCAGCACTGTAGCGGCTTGGCTGGTTGAACTAAGCCCCTCCGCAATCATATTTTCAACCCTGATCGGACCGACGATTGTGCTATTGCCAAATGGCTTTGCATTAATCCCCAACGTCACCCTCGGGAAGTTGCTGGAATTAGGGCGCGAACCTTCCGGGCTAATATAGACGCTATTCTTGAACCATGATTGACGCTGGCTGTTAGCAAAGAATCCCTTGTTGGCCGAAGCGACAAGGTTCTCGAATGATTTTAGGCCGACAAGCACATTGGTATAGAGCATCTGGAAGAATTGATGCTGAAAAATACCCCTACACAAAAGATTAACGGACGCGAGATTTAGGCCAATGTTCCATCCATATTGACCGGTTTCCGAAGACGGCGCGGTATTGCCATAAGCCTGCGATGCGTCACCATGGCTATCGAAGCTGTCAGATACTCCCGGAAGCGGATCAAGTTCAATATTGCGCAGCGCCGTCACCCTGACGCGGCCATTAGAGTCCCAGTTATACCGCAAATAGTCATGATACATTCGCTCTATCTGATTGTCGCAGATTATCATGTGGCGGCGGGTGCTGGCATTCGCCGTGACCCTTATGCCGTCAAACATGTCGTGAATGTAATTGTCTGATACGGTGACTGTCGTTCCTGTCCAGCCTGCTACATATACAGCTGATGGCATGAAGTATGCGCGGTTATAGGCCGCATATGTAGCATCACCCCAACCGGTATAGATCCGCGTTCCGGTGACTTCGGAGATAAAAATGCTATTCCCGCTGTCGCCTACGGTGGACGTATAGGTGTTATTCCCCGATGCTGTTACGCTCATCTGATACGTGCCTACACCGCCAGTCGTTCCAGATAACTGCGCAAGGATGGTAACGTTGCCAGCCAGCTCGGAGATTGTACCGCGCTTAACTACGGTATCACCAACCGCGATCGATTTTCCCGCATGAACGGTGACATTAAGGACATCTGTTCCGCTTGTTACAGATGCGGTAATCATCCCAACGCGGCTCAGTCTGTTGCCGAACGCATTCCAATAATCCGGCGAATTGAAGTCGAGCAGTTTTTCCGTAATGTCAAAAGGCGTATGGCTCGCATCCTTGCCGATATAATACTCATTCCACCGGAATGATCCATTGAAAGCGCCTGACGCATAGTCGAGATAATTAGGCCGTGTTCCGCTGTTCTGGACGCCGATATTCTCCCATGTCTGGTACGAACCGGGCCACGCATTTGGCGCAGTGGGGAAAAGATCAATCGTCCGCTTGAACCCCCATAGATGGACATCGGAAGAGTATTGAATGAAGCCACGCAAAGTGCAGGGCAACGCAAGGCGCCTGGTATATCTGTTACCATCGCCCATGGGGTTTGATGTGTAACTGAAATTCTGCGCGTAGAACGATGCTGGCGCGATATAGATCGTGGATGTTGCCTTGGTCGGCAATATCCATGTCAGATCAGTCGTGGTCGAACCATTATTATAGTTCGTGCTTCCAACATCCCAATCCGCCCCATCTGGAACAGCGATATAATAATTACCTGAAGGCGCGCTGGATACCAGAGACTTAAGATTAGCGACATCAGTGGCCGTCGCATCAGGCGATGCTGGTAGACTTGTAGGCAATGCGCCAACCGTTAGGACTGTTGAACCGCCACCCACCATCGGCCCCGAAAGCGACAGTCCAAGACCAAGCCCCATGCTCATTGCGTATTCCCCAGATTTGATGTAGTTTTCATGTGTGACGC
>ERZ724522.967-NODE-967-length-16601-cov-26.073855_pt1 | contig 16601 bp, 18 predicted proteins | sample MGYA00376055_ERZ724522 | MGnify/ENA primary metagenome ERZ724522 (study PRJEB28724, sample SAMN07190884) | wastewater metagenome | isolation source: effluent of sewage treatment plant in Hong Hong | place: Hong Kong | collected 2016-03-17 ... | reverse complement strand
TGCGGTTGACGGCTTTCTCGGGCGTGTGGGTGCTGACGTGCACCCAGCGCTTGCCTTTGATGCCCTCCAGGATGAGCTGGCCGATGCCCAGGGTGCTGACGAGCGGGGCCAGGGTGCGGGCTACGTCGTAAGGCGTGCCGAACGCGGGCGCGACGATGTCGGCGGCGTGGCCCTGGGTGTGGTCGCTGCTGGTGGCACCTCCCACGGCGATGTTGACCTGGGGCGACCTGTAGCCGCTGGTGACGCTGACCGGCACGCCCAGCGTGGCGCGGATGCGCTCCAGCATCTCGGCCGTGAGGATCAGGCGCGGCAGCAGCTCGGGCGGCGGCTCGTTGCTCAGGCCACGGGCCTGGGCAACGCTGGAGCGCGTCAGCTCGGCCAGGGTGAAGTGTGGGGTGAGTTGCATGGTCAGGCCTGTGGTGGTGTGGCCGGTGACTGGGCCGGTGGCGGCATGGGCCTGGGTGGGACGTCGCTGCCACGGGGCGGCGCTGGATCCGGCGGCGCGTCAGCTCGAAACGCCAGCGGCGCCCCCGCGTGCCAATGGTGGGCGGTGACGACTTGCACCAGCGTCATGGCAGCCAGCAGGGTTAGGTCGGTCCACTGGACGATGTAGCGTTTGACGTCCCACAGCTTCCAGGCCCACGGCGCATTGAAGGCGACGAACGCCGCGATGAACAGGGCCCAGAAGGCCATGCGCACGCTTTCGCGGGTGTGCGCATCAGTGCGGGCCAGGCGGCAGAAGCAACCCCACATCAGCACGATGCACAGGGCGCTGTGCAGGCAGACTTTGAAGGCGGCCAGGGTCATGGCTGGCCCCCCTGCCCTGCGCCGGTGGCGGGCGGTGATATGGGTTGATCCGGCTCACCCAGGCGCTTGCCCACAAAGCGCTGCAGCCACTGGGGCCACTTGTCGGCCAGGAAGGTGAGCAAAAACGCCACCACACCCGGCCAGCGGGTGGCCGGAAAGTTGAAGGCCTGCTCGATGACCACGCTGGCCGCCCCGGTGAGGAAGACAGCCGTGCCGACCCACTTGATGACGTACAGCGCCGCAGCGGTGCGCGTGGTGTGGGTGATCTTGCCCATGGCGTGCATGACGCCGGCCAGCGCGCCGACGATGATGAGCAGGTAGTCGGCCACCAGCGGGGCCAGCACCGGGCCGAGCTTGGGGCCCAGCACCAGGATGACGGCGCCGGTGAGGCCAGCGGCGGCGGTTGTTGAGGTGGGTTCTGGCATGCGCTGGCCTCAAAAGCGAAGGGTGAAAGAAAACTGCGCCACTGCCGGCGTGACGCCGCGCACCGGTGGGATGACGGTGAGGTGGATCTCGTCCACCACGCGCTTGACGGGCTTAAGCACAGCCCACGCGGGCAGATCGAGCGCGGACACGCTGGCCACGATGGCGGCCATGGGCAGGGTGCGGCCGCTGTTGTAGCTGTAGCCGTTGACCAGGCCCACCATGCCGCCCAGGCGCACCGGGCCCACGTCCCAAGGCTGCCAGCCGCCAAAGGCGTACTGGCTGACCTTGCGCTGCACAGCGCGCTCGCTGTTGGCGTAGGCGCCGGCTCCGGCGATGTATTGCGCATCTTCTCCCGAGCGGCAGAACACCCCAGCGCCGGGCACTGCGGTGTTAAATCCGCCCTGGCTGTGCAGGGCAATCGCCAGGATGTGGGGCAGGCAGTCCATGAAGCACTCACGCAGCCCGCTGGGTTTGGTATGCAGCCACAACCTCCGGCGTGTGAACCGCCAATGCAATTGCCCGGACCCTTGCATCCTCGTTGCTAAGGTCATCGCCGGGTGCAATAACGTGTCGGTGAGATTTGCTACTGATTTCAATGCCATCTTCTTTGATAGCTGTCTTAGTGCGAACTTGAATGCAGCCGTTTTCAACAACTTCAATCAGATCGACAGAGATAACTTTTTCGAGAGCCATGATATTTCCTTGTTTCCAACCTGACCATCTATTCAGGTATTAAGGTTTCCAGTTGTCCGAACTGGTACGGATTAACAATCAGTTCCAGTGCGAGTAGCATTGATAGCAGCTTGAATTGACGCTGTGTCATCCGCTGTGCCATTTCCGACAGCGCCATAATCACGCGCATTGATGGCCGCGCCATCAATCATTGAAAAGGTTACTTTGGTAAGCGCCATATTTACACCATATAAGTTACAGAACCAGCAAAACCAGTTCCTGTTTCTGTTGTTCCAACATATCCAAACGAATTGCCAGAAGCAACTTGGAATCCAGAATTTCCCACGCTTGTGTTTGGGTTAATAATGACGCCAGTTTCATAGCCTGTTGCTGCAAACGGCAAGGAAATAGTTGTGCTGCCTTGCGTAATTGTAAAATTGCCACCAGACAAAATAAAATATGCTGTAACCAATCGCCCGACTTTGGTATATTTTCCAGACCAAGAAGCTGCTCCAGAATTGACCGTCAAGTTTGTTGCAGTCGGGGTGTAAGTACCTTCTTCATAGTCATCCAACAACTCGCTTGTGCCTGTGCCCGGTGTGGCAGAAAAGTCGATGCCTTTGCCGCTGGTAAAAGTTAAATTGTCTGTCATGGTGCCGCCGGACTTTGGCAGCCGCGCATGGACCGCCGTGTCCAGCGTGTCCAGGTTGGTGTTCATCTTGGTGCCCCAGGTGCCGTCGCTGGCGCCGGGCTCTGGCTTGGTCAGGCCCAGGTTGGTGGTGGTGGTATCGGCCATGGTTTACAGATCCTCCAGAACGGTGAAGGCCAGGGCGTTTTGCCCATAGCCGGGGTTGGTGATGCCGCCCGACTCCAGGCGGCCATAGACGGTGCTGACCAGCCCCCGGTTGGTGGACTCGGGGAACACGGAATAAATGAGCGGGCGGTGCTGACCCCAATTGATGAGGCGCTTGGTCATGCGGGTGCGCTCGTCCTCGGTCAGCCACTCAAAGTTGCCGCGCAGGCGCAGGCGCCGGTCGCGGGCGTTGTAGTAGCCCTGCCCGCCCAGGCTCTGGCGCCGCACGGTTTCGTCCACCGCCTCAGCGCCCCAGCCGTAGCTGAGGTTTTGCTCAAACTCCACGGCCTTGGCCAAAAACAGCCGGCCGCATTGCTGATAGCTGCCCGCCGTGTCGGTGAACGTCACGCGCCAATAGGCGGCGGCGATGTTGGCGCCAAACGGGATGATGGTGATGTTGCGCGCCTGGTCCTGAGTAATGGCGCCAATGCCATACGGGCCGGCACCGTAGAGGCCAGAGCCATAGGCCGATGGCGTGCGCTCGTCCTCGATGTAAAGCGTGGGGCTGACGGTTTTGTCCAGCACACCGACCGAGCCGCCCAGCGCATCGGTCCAAAACTGAACGCGAATGGTGCCCACGGTGCTGAGATTCAGGTCCACCAGGCCAAGGTGGCTGACCTCGCGCACGGCGGCCAGGGTGCCGTTGACGTAGCTGCTGGTGCCCGCGCCGCTGCGCCAAAACTTGGTGCGCTGGTAGTCCTGCAGGTTGGCCACAGCCATGGTGCTGCCGGCCGTGCTGCTGGCGGCCAGGGTGGCCGCATCGGCCAGGTTGTCGAAGAGGAAGATGGAATTGGGCATGGTGTGGGGTCCTGCGGTTACACCAGCACGGTGAGGCGCTGCACGGGCGGGCCTTCGCCAAACACATCGGCCACGGCGATCACGGCGCCGTCGTAGCTGGTGCCGTTGAAGCTGAGGGTCAGCGTGCTGCCGATGCTCAGCGTCTCGCTGTAGGGCAGAGTGCACTCCATCAGCTTGCGCGGCACGCTGTACAGGGTGCGCAGCCGCTCGGCCACGGTCTGCGCGGCGCTGTTGCCGGCAAAGTAGGTCGGGAATATCGGGCTTTCGGTGTAAGTGGTCTCGGCCGCCGGGGTGATGCTGACGCTGCCCACCTCACCCTGCCCGGCCAGAAAGTTGGCCACCGCCGTGGTGGCTGCGGGCTTGGCCTGCAGGCCCGGGCTCCAGTTGGGCTTGTACAGGTAGCGCACCGGGTTGTGCAGACGGTCCCACTCGGTCCAGGTGACCTGGTCAATGATGACGGTGTACGGAAACGTGGTGCCTCCGCTGGCGGGCAGCGGGTACTGCCCCACCACCAGCGTGCCGGTGCGGTCAATCAGCCAATACCCGCCGCAGCCGCGCGCCAGCTCGGTCAGACACTGGCCCAGCGTGGTGCTGGCCGGGATGTGGTAGCCAATGGTGTCCGACGGCAGGCTGAAGCTGGTGCTCAGGCCCGTGACGCCCGCGCGGCTGATGAGCTGCTCCATGATGGCCTGGGTGCTGGTCACGTAGGTGGGCGTGCCGCTGATGGTGGGCTTGGCGCCCTTGACGTCGGCGGTGACCTTGCCCACCGGGGCCAGGGCCAGGGTGAACGTGCCCGCGCTGGCCGTGGCGGTGAAGGTGACGGGCACGCCGTCGTCGTACACCGCGTCAATGGACTGCACGGCCCCGTCGTGCACCGCGTATTTGAGCGTGCCCGGGTCGGTGAGCACCGGGGTGATGTGGTAGCACTCGCCATAGGTCAGCGGCCCCACCGAGGGCGTGACAGTGATGGGTGCGGCGGCAATGGTCTTGGTCTGGTCGACGATCTCGATGGTGCGGCGGTCGTCGCTGTCGCCGCCCACGCGGTTGACGCGGCCCACAGCCAGGGTGACGGCGTCGCTCAGCGGGTACAGGTAGCGCGGTGCCGCCATCTTGACGGTGACCACCGCGCCGCGCGGCAGGGTCATGGTGGCAAAGCCGCTGGCCGGCACACTGTTGGTGTAGGCGGCCTGGTCGTCAATGAGCGTGACGGTGCCAAAGCCGGTGGACGCCCCGCCGTCCCAAATCTCATTCAGGGTGCGACGGAACTCCGGCAGCTCGGCCAAGATGGGGCTGTACAGCGTGCTGGCCGGCGTGTCCGCCGCCTCGGTGGCATACGGGTGCGAGCTGATGCGGTAGGTGGTGGCGTTGGCATCACTGCGCGCAATGTGCAATAGCACAATGCGCCGCGCGTCAAGTTGCTGGAAATACTCGGCAATGGTGGTCATGCACCCACCCCGCTGGCATAGACGACGATTTCACCTCGGCGCGAGCGCTCCTTGAGGTTGGTGATGACGGTGTTGCTCATCTCCGTGCCCGAGGCGGTCACCACGCGGATGCTGATGCTGTCGCCCCCACCGCCGCCCACCCCGCCCGCGCTGACCAGGTCGCCCAGCCGGCGCCACAGCGCATCAAACTGCACCGACTGGAAGTCTTGGCGCTGCCCGTCGTAGTACTGCTGCTGCAGGATCTGCGACAAGTAATCATTGGCGCCACCCAGGCGCTGCCAAATGCTGTCCAGCTGGGTCTGCTGGAAGACGATAGCCTCCAGCTGGGTGCTCTGCCACAGGGCGGCGTTGAGCTGCTTGTCTGCCGTGGCGCCCAAGGCCTCCAGCCGGGTGAGCTGGCCGTCGCCATTGGCGTCCAGGCTGGTGAACAGGGCTTTGAGCGTGTCTTCGCTGGCGAATTTGCTCAGGCCTTTGGTGAACTCACCCAGATCCAGCGTGCCGTTGAGGGACGTGTCCAGCTGGCCGAAGTTGGCCTGCAGGCTTTGCAGCAGGCTGGTCTGCAGACTGCCCACGGCGGTGGTGGTCTGGTGGACGGCGTCGACAATGAGCTGCTCGGGCCGCACCTGGCTGGGCAGGCCCTGCAGGTCGGTGCGCAGTGCGTCCAGAATGCTGGCCGTGGCGCCGCCGCTGCCGCTGTAGGCTTTGCTGGCGCTCAGGAACGTGTCGGCATACTGCGTGATGTTGCTCAGCGCGTCGCGGTTGCCGCTGCGCGCCAGGGCCAGCTGCTGCTGGTACAGCTCGCGGGCGTTGACCACCTGCGCCTGGGGGCTGAGCAGCCCGGCGTCCGTGGTGTTGAGCCGCGCCATGTACGCGCCGATGGTGCTGCCCACGCCGACCAGGAACTGCTTGGCTTCGGTCAGGCTCTGGTTGTACCTGTCCTGCGCGGCGCGGGCCACCTCGGCCGCAGCGGCCTGGTCCTGCAGCGCCCAGATGTGCTGCTGCAGGGCGCGGTTGCTGGGGTCCAGTGCGGCCAGCTCGGCACCGCGCAGGGCGGCGGTGTTGCCCTCCAGCTGCCACAGCTGGGTCTGCAGGTTCTGCCGCTGTTGGGCGACCTGTTCCTCAATGCGGGCGCGCTCCTGCGCGGCGGCGGCCGCCTCGGCAGCGGCGGCTTTTTCGTCCTGCAGGGCATAGACGCGATCGAGCAGCGTGCTGTTGCTGGCGTCGATCGCTTCGCGTTCTTTGGCGCGGGTGTCCAGCAGCTTCTGCGCGTCGCTGGTGGTCAGCTCATAGATCTGCTGCTCGAGCGTGGCGCGCTGGGTGGCCACGGCGTCAATGCTGGCCAGCAGCTTGTCTGCCGCGTCTTTGCCCATGGCGTCGACGTCAATGCCGTCGAGGTACTTGCGGACGTAGTCCGGCAGGTGGTCCAGATCGGCCTGCAGGGCTTGCAGCACCGACTGGCTGAGCTCCTCGCCGAAGGCGGTGACGGCGCCGGCCGCGTCAAAATTGCCGCGCCGATTCATGTAGCCCAGGCCATTCTGGCCTTGGCCGAACACGCGGCCGGTGGAGAGTGCGCCGCCGGCATAGGCGAAGCCCTTGCCGTTGTCGGACGTTTCCAGCCCGCTGAAGAACTCGCTCAGGCGCGTGCTGCTGCCAAGCCGCGCCAGGTAGGCATTGATGCTGGCCTGCGTGGTGCCGATGGCGCCAGTGATGTTGGCGGCGTCAATCTGCCCGCCGCTGGGCGCGGCCAGCAGGTTGGTGCCGTTGTACTGGCCGCCGGAGCGGGTTTCGCCGCCGCTGAGCAGCTTGGCCGCAGCCATGGCGGCCAGCACGTAGGGACCAGCGGCACCGGCAAAGGTGCCCAGGCCGCCCGCGATGTTGCCCGAGGCCATGGCAATGCTGCCCGCGTCCATGGCGCCCATGAAGCCGGCCTCGTTGAACAGCGCCGAGAAGCCGGCATTGAGGCCGCCGCCGAAGGAACCGATGGCCGAGCCGATGCTGCCCAGGTTGCCCAGGCTGATGCTGCCCGGGCCTGCAGCGGCGGCAATGCTGGAGGCGCTGCCACCGGTGATGGCGGCGGTGAGCTGCACCACAAACTTGCGCACGGTGAGCTGGTAGAGCACGTCGAGCACCGAGGCCTTGAGCACGTCGCCCAGCTTGCGGAAGATGTTGGCGCCGCCCTCAAACACGTTGGTGAACACGCTGTGCGCGGTCTGGTCGATGCTGCGGAACACCGAGAGGATGGCCTGGCCCTGCTCTTTGGTGCCGATGAGCTGCTGCAGCTCGCGGCGCTTATCGATCTCGCGCTGGATGGCGAGGACGGCCTCTTCATTGCCGAGCAGCTGGGTTTGCTGTTCTTGTAGCTTGGCGATGTGCACCGCCTCGACAGCCTGGGCCAGCGACATGCCGGACTTGGCGGCCAGATCGGCGGCAGCCGCTTCGTCGCGCAGGGACTCGACGCGCTGAGCAGCAGTGTCGGCCGACTTGACGAAGCCTTCGACCAGGCGCTCGTTGATGCGGCGGGCTTCGTCGATGGCCTTGGCGGCTTCTTTTTGGGCTTTGGCGTGCTGCTCTGCACCGATGGCTGCATAGGCCTGCTGCAGCACGACTTGGCGCATTTCTTCGCTGTGCTGCTCGTAGGCCGGGGATGTGAGGTACTGCACCAGGCGGGCCTGGGCTTTGTTGAGACCATCGGTCTCGGCTGTGGCTTCTTGTTGCAGCTTGATGAAGTCTTTGAAGGCGTCGGCGTATTCCTTGGCGAATTCGCGCTGGCTGGCAAAGGGGTCGCCTTCGCGACCGGTCGCACCAGACGTGGTCCTGTTCTGAAAGTTCAACCGGCCCTTGGCGGTGTCCGACGCCTGCGGCCCCATTGCACGGATCTGCTCGGCCAGCATGGCGTCGCGGATAGCCTGCCCCTTCAGCTCGGGGAACATCAGCGACTGGAAGTCGGCCTTGAAGTCCTGCGACCGCTTGCTCATGCGGCTGAGGGTGTTGTCGAAAACGTCGGCCAGGCCCTTGAAGTCGCGGTTCATGACTCCCGCGATCAGCAGCGGGATGGTGCCGACAATGTCAGTGATGTCGCCAAACACTGCGCCAAAGGCTTTGCCGATGATGGCCACCATGCCGTAGAGGCCCTGGAAGACGTCCATCAGGTAGGTGAGCGCCTTGATGGTGTTGCGCGTCCAGTCCGTGAGCGTGCCGTCCTGCGATAGCTCGCGGATGACGCCACGCAGGCCGCTGGCCTGGTTCTGGGTGTCGATGAAGGCGCGTGTGGCTTCATCCAGCGCCGGGATGATGCCGGCGGCCAGTTCCTTGCGCCAGGCTTCGCTGCTGCTGCGCAGGCGGACGAGGTTGTCGCCAAACTCGTCCGCCTGAGCGGCCTGCTCGGTGGTGATCTTGGCTTGCAGGCCCTGGGTGAGCGCCAGGTCTTTGATGAAGGGCAGCAGACGGGCGCCTTCTTTGCCCCACAGGGCCTGGGCGATGGCAGATTTGTCGGCGCTGTCGGCGTAGCCGTTCATGGCCTGGGCGACCAGCTGCATTTGCTGGGCGGGTCCAAGGCGGCGGAACTCTTCCAGATTCAGGCCTAGCGTCTGGATGGCAAGGCCTGTGCCGACGCTTTCTTCATTGGCGCCGGCAAGGTTCTTGGCCATGCGGCCCATGGCAGAGGCGATGCTTTCGGCGCCGGTGTTGGTGTACTTACCTACAGCGACCAGGGCGCTGAGGTTTTCGACCGTCTCATTGGTCTGGATGGACAGGTCGTGCAGGGCGCCCATGGCGTCGACGCTGCCGCGCACGATGGCGGTGAGTGCGGCCAGGATGGCCGCGGGTGCCAATGCGGCCATGATGCGGCCACCCACACCAGCAAAGGAGCCGGCGACTTTTTGGCCGGTGGCGTCCATGAGCTGCTGGACCTGGGCCATTTGCTGCTGCAGGGCCGAGATGTCGGCCATGAGCTTGAAGTTGGCGGCGCCGGCCTGGATTCCGTTGCCCATGGGTTACGCGCCTTTCTGGCTGGGGTGGGTGGAACCCGTGGCCGTGCCGCGCGAGCGGCTGCCGAGGATGGCGGTGACTTTGCGGGCGACGCGCTCGCGATCGTCTTGCTCGATGCTTTCAGCCACCCAGGGGGCTGGGCAGTCAGCGGCGCGGGCGTCGTTGGAGGCGCTGGCCCAGGCTGCGCTGAGGCTGCGCAGGGTGTCTGACTCCCACGCGGTGAGGTCGCGGCCGGTGTTGGCTTGCCAGGCGGCCAGCTCTGCGCTGGTGATGGGCACTGGCCCCATGCCGCCGGCCATGACGGGCCCGACGCTGAAAAGGTAGCCGACCAGGTAGGCGGCTGGGCCCGGTGGCGGCAGATCCGGCTCGGTCCCATTTTTCTGGTGCTGGATGGCGCGGGTCATGCGTTGGTTCCGGGTGCGGAGTCGGTTCTTGGAGGCTTGTCTCTCGGGTTCTTCGATGGGGGTGTGCAGCCAGGCCAGTTGTTGGACGTGCAGGGTCAGCTCGTGGGCGAGCTGCTCGAAAAATTTGCCCAGTCACCTATGGCTGCAGACACCTGGTCTGCGATGAAGCCGATGGTGGGATCTGCAAATGCAGCGACGATGGCGCCCTGGTCGGCGTTGCCTTTGTAGGCCCAGTGGTTGAAGCTCTTGGTGCAGGCGCCCAGGTACTCGGCCTGCTCGATGCGCTGCTCTTCGGCGCTGAGCTTGGCTTTGCCGCGCTTGGCCATGCGGTCCATGATGCGCTGGTTGCGGCGGGCCTGTGCGGCCTGGTGCTGCTTGCTGCCGGGGCCGTAGACGGTGACCGAGATGCGCTGGCCTTCGGCGGCAAAGATGGGCTCGCCGTTGGCGTTGTTGAGTTCAAGCTCGAAGGTGTCTTTGGCAGCGAGCTGGGTGATTTCGAACGGGGCGTTCATGGGTGGTTGGCCTTTTGCGGGGGTTGAGGTTTGCCCTTGCCCGGACTGCCCTCCCCCGCAAAGGAGAGAAACAGCCCGGGTAGGTGCGCGGTGGTCTGGCTGCGCTGACGGGTCAGGCGGCCAGGGTTTCGACGATGCCGACGCCAGTGCTGGAGGTGGTGATTTCCAGCGTCATGGTGGCGCTGGTGACGGTGTCGACACCGCCAACGCCGACCTTGAAGCTCATGACCTTGGCCTGGAAGTAGTACTTGTCGCCGTTCTGGGTGGTGACCTTGAAGGCATAGTTGGCGTCGCTGCCCCGGGCGGTCTTGCACAGGATCTGGCCGGCGTCGTCGGTGTCCAGCGCGAGCTGCACTTGCATGCTGCCCTCGTTGAAGCTGCCTTTGAGCTTGACGGTGCCACGGTTACCAACCGGGTTGTGGGTGACGAGGTTGTATTCGCGCCCGAATTCGCCCAGGTCGGTGACTTCGCCGACTGCCGTATAGGTCAGCGCGGCGTAGCCGGTGTCGTCAAAGGTGGACGGGACGCCGGCGGAGATGTGCAGGGTGGTGCCTGCGGAGGTTACTGCGGTCATGAAATTTGCTCCTTAAGCAGGTTTGAGAACGAGGGTGTGCAGACCTGTGCCGTCGGGCTGGGCGTCGCCGACGCGCCAGTTTCCGGCCGCAGGACCCTGCAGGATGACGAGGGGCAGGCCTTCGGGCCGGGCCGGTACGCTGGCGGACGGCAGCACGACGCTGGGGCTGTCGCCAGCACCCTGGTTGCGCCCGATAAGGGGCGCGTCGTCCATGCCCGCAATGACGTAGACCTTGACGGTCTGGCCATTGAACGTGGCATTGACGGCGTCGAGGCCATCAAAGAACAGCGACAGGTCTTCGGTGAAGGCCATGGTGGGTCAGGCCTGTGGCTCAGTGGTGCCGCCAGCTGCGCCAGCATTGGCGGCAGTGCCAGCTGCGTCTGCCGCCGCCTTTTCTGCTGCTGCCTTGTCGTCTTCAGCCTGTTTGGCTTTGGCTGCAGCTGCAACGCGGGCCTGGGCTTCGGCTTCGAGGTTGACGGCGAGCGCTTTGGGCAGATCGCCGGCGTAGTCGAAGGACTCGCCGGCCTTGAACTGCACAGGCGCTTTGGCGGTGTAAAGGCCCTTGCGGGGGCCTTTGTCCAGCGCGTGCTGGCGGTCTGCCGCCTGGGCATTGCTCAAGCCCAGGACGGCGCCGGCCGGCAGCGTGACGGGTGCTGTGGCGGTGTACTTCACAGCGATCAGGCCAGGGTGACTTGAACAGCGCCCTGCCAACGGCCATACCCGACGTTGCGCCAGGTGTCGATGCCGACCTGGATGGCGTCGTTGTCGAAGGCGTATTCGCTGTTTTCGTCTTTGACCTTGAGGGCCGGGGCGGTTTCTTCCTGGCGGATGAGCGGCTTGACGGAGCCGTCGGTGCGGAAGATGGCGAACTTGTCTGTCCAGCCGGCAGCGGTGAGGCGCGGGTTGATGGCCAGTTGCAGGTTGAAGTTTTCGATGGCCATGCTGGTGACGCCCGCCTGGCGCACCATGCTGAGCGCGGCCAGCGCGGCCTGGGACAGGCCCACCGGGGTGACGACGATGAACGACTGCGCCGACTCGTTCAACGGCTCGCCCTGGTCATCCACAAAGGTGTACATCTGGCTGATGCCTTTAAGGATGGCTTGCTGCATGGTCTCGGGCGACGGTGCGGTGGTGGAGCCGGCAGTTGCCACGGGCAGGCCGCTGACGGTGACCGAGATCTTGTTGCTCTGCGTGCCGCTGGAGCCTTCGGAGTGGTCGGTGTCGAAGAAGTACTGGCCGTCGTAGCAGGTGGTGCTGGCGCCGTTGACGATCAGGGTGGACAGCAGGCTGGCGAAGTGGGTGGTGCCACGCTCGGCCAGCTCGGCCATGCGCGCACGCAGCTGGCCAGTCTTGTCGCGCCGCAGGTCTTGGAGGGCAATGTCGATGGTGCTCTCAAAGTGCTTGTTGGCGATGTCGATGCCATTGGTGGTGAAGCCCTTGGCGTTGCGGCCACCGATCCACTCACGCAGGGCCGGAGGCATGCCGAGCCAGCGGTATTGCTCGGTGCTTTGGTCGCTGTTGAAGTAGTTGGAGACGGCGTTGACCCAGGCGGCGCCGGGGTTGGCGGCCAGGGCTTCGAAGTACATGCCGGTGACGGCACGGCTGGAAAGGTCTTGTGCGGACATGGTGATGTTTCCTTGTCAGTGCGTTGATGGGGTGCCTGGAGTGCCGGCCGGTCAGGCGAGCATCTTTTGCATGGCGTTGATCTTTGCGGCCAGGCTGGCCACAGCGTTGCGGACTTCAGACTGGCTGTAGGTGCCGCCAATGGCCGCGATGGTGTCGCCCGCTGTACCGCCGGAGTTGTCGGTGAGCGCGGTGAAGCTGCCCAGCTCGCCCTTGGCAGCGCAGAATTCGACGATGCAGACGCCGCTGGAGATGAAGCGAACGACGCGACCGACAAAACTGTTGCTGGTGGCGGTGAGGACGAAGGTGTCGTCGTCCGACGCATACACGGGCTTGCCCACGTCGGTGATGGCCACGCTGGTGACGGCGAGCTGGACGCGGCCTTCGTGCTTGACTTCGACATACACGGCACCGGCAGCGCCAGCGCTGTTGTCTGCCTTGGCTACCGCAAAGCCCCGGAACGGGTCGCCAGCGACCAACGGGCGGGCGTAGCCGGAGCCGTTGTCGCCCACAGCAGCGCCTTCATAGATGATGTCTGCGGCGATGACGGGGAGGTGGTTGCGGTCGCCCAGTTCGAAGGGGCGGGCCTTGTCAATGGCCAGGGTGGTCATGCCCACGCCCAGGAGCATGAGATCCTGCGGCTGGGTGCCCAGATGCGCGGCGATGCCTGCGACGAGCGAGAACGCGACGAGCGCCAGGATGGCGATGGCGCCGAAGCGCAGCGGGTTGCGAAGGGTGTGCTTCATGGTGGATTACTCCTTGGACTTGAGGTTCTTGACTTGGCCAGCGGCCTGGGCCTTGGCGTAGGCCAGGTAGGTGCTGAACTGGCCGGCGAATTCGGCGCGGAGGTTGGCGTTGCCGTCCCAGGCGGCTTGGGCGCGGGCCTGGACAGCGGCGTCGCTGTTGTCGCCATCGGCGGCGGCTGCAGTGGCGGGGTTGCTGGCAGCGGGCAGCGGGCCGGCGGGCACTTGGGCCAGAGGCTGAGGTGCGGCTGCGGCCTGGGCCGATGCGTGGGCCTGGCGCAGGTTGCGCTCGGCGGCCAGCACAGCGGCGGCGGCTTGCACGCCGGTGGTGGCGCCGTCGGCCGCGAGGGTTTCGATCAGCGCCTCGTGACCCGGCAGGAGCTGGGCGCGCACGTCGGCAATGCGCTGACGCTCGGCGGCAGCGCCTGCGGTGGCAAATTCAGTCTGGAGTGCAGCAAACAGGCCAGGGTGCTGCGCCTCCAAGGTGGCTCGGTCCATGGGGACGTTCCTTTCAGTGGGGGTGGATGGAGAGACTTGGGTTTCGAGCAACACCGGCTCGGTACAAAGTGCAGACGCCTGCTCACCGGCAGGCGCCTGCTCTTGCGCTGGGGCGCTGACTGCAAACACGGCTTTGCGGCGGGTTGCAAACTGCGCGGGGTTGGTGGCCATGGCTTCGACAAGCTGGTCAATGGTCTGGATGCCATCGACCAGGCCGGCGTCAACAGCCTGCTGGCCGATGAAGGTGCGGCCATCGGCCATGTGCTGGAGGACTTCTTCAGCGGTGACACCCCGATTGGCGGCGACGGTGTCGACAAACTGGCTGTACATGTAGTCGAGCTGGGCTTCAAAGCGGGCCATGTACTCGGGGCTGGGCGCCTGGCCGTTGATGCCGCCGCGTTTGTAGCTGCCGCGCACAAACTCGATGCTGGTGGGGTCGGGCTGGCTGAGGCCCATGCGGGCATAGACGCCGATGCTGCCGGCCTGTGCCATGGCGCCTGTGAGGTAGACGGCATTGGCGGCACTGCCGCCCCAATAGCCGGCAGACATCATGATGCCGTCGGACACGGACACGATGGGCTTGACATCGGCCACGGCCCGCACGGCGGCGCCCCACTCGGGCACACCGAGGACGTTGCCGCCAGGCGAGTCAATGATCTGCAGCACGGACTTGACACGGGTGTCTGCCGCTGCGGTCTGCAGCTGCTTGACGATGGCCTGGGCCGAGGTGCCGCCCGATACGTCGGTGAACAGGTTGGCCTTGGGGGCGAGGATGCCTTCCACACCGATGATGGCGACGCCGCCTTCGCGCAGGGTGTAGGCGCTGGCGGCCTGGTTGTTGAGCGGGCGGCCAAGCCGGGCTTCCACACCAGCGAGGTCGATCTTTTCACCCTTGAGGTGGGTGGCATAGATCTCCTGGATTTCGCGCAGGCTTTCAGGGACGATGGCCCAGGGCGATTGCAGGAGTTCGATCAGCTTCATGGTGGTTGAATGTAGAAATTCAGGGCTGCAAAAAACAGGGCAACTTTGGACTACTGGCCGCTGTTGTGGTCGGCGTTGGGGTCCGGCGCTGCGGGGTCTGCTGCAGGATCGGGCGTGCCTGGCGTGGTGTTGGCAATGCCGTCTTGCTGCCGCGCACGGACTTCAATGACGCGCTGGCGGTGTTTGGTTTCCCAGTCAATGCCGTCGTGCAGGATGCTTTCCTGCTCCAGCGTGCTGATGCCCAAGGCGACGCGCTTTTCAGCGGCGGCCACTTCTTTGCCGGGGTCGATGGTTCCGGGGCCGTCGCCAGTCCACAAGCAGCGCGACCAGGCGGCGCGCACCATGTCGTTTGCAAAAAAAGCGGGCGCTGCGATGCGGCCTTCGGCCACTTCATCAGCCAACCAGAGCTCGTAGCCCGGCTGACAAAGTTTTTTGGCGAGCTGCTCGCGCCGGCCCCGGTAGAACTTCCAGGCCATGAGGAGCGCACCGCGGGCGGCGCTGTAGCTGGACTGGAAGTGCATGACCAGCACTTCAAACGGGATTTCGAGCGCCATGCCGATCTGGCGGACCATGGCGGTCCAGAACGGGTCGAACAGGGGGTTGGGCCGAGTGCTGCTGACGCTGCCCAGCTCTTCACCGGGCAGGAGGTTGATGGCCTTGCCGGAGGTCAGCTCGCCAGTCCATTGACTGCGCTGCTTGATGAGGTCTTCGCTTTCGCCATCCCCATCAAAGATGTCCTGGAAGGCTTGCGGATCAATCTTGGCAAAGACGGAGAAGATGCTGCTGGTGACGGCGGCGTTGAGTTCGTTCTCGGTCCACCGATCAAGCTGCTTGAGTGGCTCCAGGATGGGCGCCAGCCAGGGCATGCCGCGCACCTGGCCAGGGCGCAGGGGCGTGAACAGGTGCAACACGTTGCGCCGGCCGTTGCTGGCGTAGGCGTCGCGGGCGTCCCAGACATTGCCGCCTGCAAAGTAGTCGCCAGGGTGGCGGCGCGCGAAGTGGTAGCGCACGGGTGCCTGGGTGGCGGAATCCAGCTCGACGCCTTCAATCAGCGTGGGAGTGTTGGCGCTGCGATTGGGGTTGCAGCACCGGTCGCCCTCGATGAGCTGCAAAGCCAGTCGGACGGGTCGCCCCGGGTGAGCTATGCGCGGGGTAAGAACAAAAGCGTCGCCACTTTCCAGCCAGGTGCGCAGTGCCAAGCTTTGAAGATCGTAGAAGTCGCAGGTGCGAGCCACGTCGCAGTCGGTGCTGGCGGCCCAGGTTTCAAAGCGGCGGCGGGTGTTGCGGGCCCAGGCCTTGGCTTCTTCGAGGCTGATGCCGAGCAGCTCATGGTCTGGCACTGGATTTGCCGAGAGGCCTGTGCCGACGGTACCGGTGATGGCACCATTGAGAGCGCCGGCGGCCACACCGCTGTTGCGCATTTCGTCGCGGCTGCGGTCCCGCAGGGTGGGCAGGTCTGCCACGGCGTCGGTGGTGGGTGAGCCGCTGCCGGGGTTCCAGCTGCTGAGCTGGGCTTTGTCGCGGCGGGCGCCGTTGTAGCCGCCGGCCAACGCCAGGACGCCGCGATTTTTTAGACGTCTAACTGCGCGCTCAGGGTCGAAGTAGGCAATGGCACGGTCCAGCAGGTTTTGCTGGAACAGCGGATGGCCGGCGCGGGCTTTGGTGGTGGCGGCCATGTCAGCGGACCACCATGGTGCGGGCGCGGCTGCGGCCCTGGACGGACTGGGTCAGGCTGATGACCTTGTTGTTCCAGTACTCGATTTTTCCGGTGATTTCTGCAGCGTCTGCGCGGGTGAGGCGCCGGCCTGCAATTTCGTAGGACTGCCCTGAGGCGACTTTGGTATCAGCGTCGAGCCAGGTGGCGAGCTGCGCTTCTGCTTGTGCGAGGGTGATTCCGGCCATACCGGGGGACTATGGCGATCCACGCCGCCAAAAAACAGGGCAACTTTGGACTACCCACGTTGAACCGTCTTGCGCTTCAGTATGGCGTACCACTGTGCACGAGAGATGCCTGCCTCACGAATGAGCTCCTCATTTGTTCTTGTTGAATCACCAAGAGCCGTCGCAATGATTTTTTTATATTGCTCAGGTGTGGGGTATTTCCCCCGCTTGGGGATGCGAACCCGCAGCCCGCCGTATTGGGTTCGCACTTGTTGCTCCAGCTCGACGAGCTGGGGGCGCTGAGCCTCAGGGATAAGCACGCTGACGCGGTCAAGAATGACTCGGACGATGTCCGGGTCTTCCTGATGTTCCGGCAGGGCCTGCCCCGGCGGTGGCG
>ERZ724522.964-NODE-964-length-16681-cov-10.349874_pt1 | contig 16681 bp, 39 predicted proteins | sample MGYA00376055_ERZ724522 | MGnify/ENA primary metagenome ERZ724522 (study PRJEB28724, sample SAMN07190884) | wastewater metagenome | isolation source: effluent of sewage treatment plant in Hong Hong | place: Hong Kong | collected 2016-03-17 ... | reverse complement strand
GTTTCATGATTTAATTACGTTATTTATTACTGTTTGTTACAGGTTGCTTTTTTAAATGTAAGCTCTTTTTCGAGTTTCATGATTTAATTACGTTATTTATTACTGTTTGTTACAGGTTGCTTTTTTAAGTCGAAATAACAACCATTGAAACCTTAAATTCGGCATCACAATACTAAATTACTAAATCATCAATGATTCCCAATATTCCACTCAACGTATTTACCAACCTGTGTTTCCAAGGTAATTCTTGAAAATTTAGTGATAAGTTAAAAAAAGGAACTTTATTTTTTTTCATGAGCTAATGTATTTTTACAATGGTTAATCCAAAAGTGCCATATAAGAATTAGGCCACAATTTGTGAAAAAGATAGCGTGCTGTATCAAACTTTTTGATATTGCTTACCTTTCCTGTTTGTAGTAACGCTTCATATCCTTTGATGAAGTCATACAAAGCAACAGCCTTCGGCTCCAACATCACTTGTTCGCCCGAATAGGGATTACGAACAATAGCAGGAGTATCACCAATTCTCAATTCAGAAATAAGATTCTGTTCTGTTTTGGTCAATGGCTTTTTAGGAGCGTTTTCTTTTTCTGCTAAGATTGTCATGTTTATAGTTACGAGAAAATCACTTATTTGTTACAACCCAATTCAACTTAAACATTTCATTGTATGAACCGCCTGAGCAAGAGGAGCAAGAAACTGACCTTTTACGCTTCCGGTGACTGTAATACTCTTTTTTACAACCTACACAAACAGCAACATACTTTCCGGCAGGAGTTTTTACGTCTTTAGAAGAACAGCACCTGATTGGACGACAACCAATTTCTAATGCCTTTTTTTTCCACACATGATCGTGACCATGTTTAGGCCCAACTAATGCATGGGCAATTTCATGTAGAATAGTGTCTTTTACTTCAGCTTCATCATTAAGTTCAGTAAGATATTTAGATAAGCTTATGGTTCTGTATTTGTGACTACAACAACCAAACCGTGATTTAGACCTGTCAAACTTAAACTTCCATGACAAAATATAATAATCAACAATATGTTGTTTGATTAAAGAATTTGCAAGTTTTTCTGCTTTTTTCAAGTCCATATCCTAATTACGATTTATATATTTAATATGTTACTAAGTAAATATTCATACTTAGAGTGCTTATTTTGATATACTTTAAAGTTCATCATATTTGTAAAAATACAAAAATAAAATTTCCAAACATACCGAACTTTATTGTATATCATTTATTTTAAAAAAAGCTACTGTCGTAACCAGGCGTAACCTGGTAAGGCTCCGGGGGCAAAATAAAAAACCCCCTGAAATTAATTCAGGGGGCCAAAGAAAGGTAAGTCTTGGGGTCTTGCGGTAAACGCTTTATGCCGTCTTGCTTACAACCCTTTCTTTACATTAAATCTTTATGCGTCTGCTTATCCATTCGCTCGCACAAAATACACAACAAACCATTTTTGTCACGCTTATGCTCTACAACTTGATACAAACCAAACTCGTGATAAAAGTTCATCCCCACATTCAACACAATAGGAAGATACATGGCATTTGAACCGCCGTCATCCGTAAGTTCGTAGTGGATTTCTTTTTCTGTCATGATTAAGTTACGAAAACGTTCATATGGGTGTTACGAAAGAAACATAACGACTTCGAGGACTTTACTCGCCTTTTAGATTCAATTCCTCCATAAAAATGGTCAGAAATGAGTTTTTTTGCTTTGTCGTTATGTTTATTACAAGTGAGTAATAATCCCACAATTAAGACATTCGATATAAGGTTTTCCTCCTTCACGAACAGAAACCGATTCTTTAGGAAGAATAATCCATGTGTCTTTCCCGCAACCCTCGCATTTGCAATCCCCCAACCTTTCTTGAAGGGTTGTTTGCTGTGCTTTTTCTTCGGGATAAACAAAAGAAATTACCTCATCATTTTCAATCGGCTTCAAAACTGATAAAAAGAATTTTGGCATAATCAGGAGTTTTGTTTTTTTACCCAACCTTTAGCTTTATTGTATTCGTAAGATTGAGTTTCGCCCAAATCGTAAAAATCCAAAGCCTTTAAAGCACCTGCACCATATCCGGCTTTTGTAAACGCTTCAGCAGCAGTATTACCTTCAATCACTTCGGTTTTACCATTGAGCCAATAAAGTCTGATTTTTTCCATGACTTAGTTAAGTTTTTGAAGTTTTACTTTTACTACTTCGTTTGTTTCAGAGATTTCAACTTCAGCATTTTCACCGTCAGGATAGATATGAACAATCGTCCCTTTACGACCATCTTCGAGATAAACCACATCATGTTCTTTCATGGAAGAATTACGTTAGGGAGAGATTATATATTACAAATCTTCTTGTTCGATATGGTGTTTCTTGATAAGTTCTTTTGCCTGAGCAATCAATTCTGAACGCTCATTACATAATCCTCTGAGCCGTTCGAGAAGTCGCCGTTTTTCTGCATAAAGCTCTTTGATTTCTTCCAACTGCTTACGTTGGTAATCAAGTCGGGAATTAAATTCCAAAAACTTATCGTGCAAGTAATGTTTTTTGCCGTTAGTTTTTTGGTATTCCTCCAGTTTTGCTTTTAATCTCAAAAATTCGCTGCTCATGTTTTTTCCTATGATTGAATTACGAAACCTTTAGATGTTTTATTACAGCGATAAATGCTAAGAGAATTATCTTTTTCATAATAGAATTACGTATTTATAGGGAGATTTGTTACTGTTTCGGCAATTCTTTGCAATTAGAAAGAAAACTTTTACGTGTATTCAAAACTTCACCAGGATGCCAAATATTCCCAAGAGCCATTCCTTCTACACGATTGTAAAGTTCAATACTCATCCATTCTGAATCAGGATCATTAGATACAACTTTGCCATTAAGTTGACCTTTTCGTGAATGCTGTACGGAAATTTCCGTCCCCACTTCAATTTTATTTATGTCCATAATCTTCATAGTTTAAATTACGTTTTTTGTTTTAATTTGTTACTTATTGTGCAATGATAGAGTCATAATGTTTTTCCCAGTCAGAAAGCAATCCTACTTTTGAACCGTAGGTATTATATAATTCTTCTACCAATTCTTTAGGAGGAATATAACGTCCATCAGATGTAAGATGAAAACCATCTTTCAAAAACTTACTAATTTGTTTTGCGTCCATTGGCATAACTTCGTGTGGAAACAAAACAACCTCGCCTTTTTTTGTAGAATACTTCACACAAGGGAGATTATAGTGAGTTGGCTTCATTATAAGAGAACATTGCCCGATTTCACCTACCAACAAAGAAATCTCAGTACATGGAGCATTAACAACCATGAAATACGCTTGTTCATCATGTTCAAAGGGTTTAACAAGGCGTTCTACTCTTTCATAAGTAGATTCATAAATTAAACGGTCACGGAATGGTTGAGTATAACTAATATCATCGTTTAACAAACCCTCTCTAATTCGTTCATAGTTTCTACTAATTTGAAAATTAATCTCTCGTATTTAAAACGGCAACGAGAGTTTACCGTCAAACGTTATGGGCAAGTGTACCGAAGCACACCCACCCGATAACAGTTAATGCTTTATCCCTTGTGAAAGTATTTCCATTGCTTTGTACTTGCGTACATAGTCCGAATACTTCCCTTGTTCTTTCAGCATTTCTTTGGCTCTTTTAATTGAAAAATCGGAAACATCTTTTTTCTCGTGTCTTTTCAGATACGAGTAACGTTTCTTAAAATCATCAACTGTTTTTTTGTCGAGATTGTAATAAGTAAACCTTGATGCTTTCACTTCTGCCAACATTGATTTTACTGTCGCCATAATATTGAATTTATTAAACACCAGCCCATAACATCAAATATAAAACAGCAGGGCTGTGGTGCTGAATTATACTCTGTGCTACTATTCATCATTCATGGTCGGCTGATAGGGTTTCGCACTTAATCCCTGTTCTTTCTGTTCTTGTAAAATTACGAAATAAAAAAAGGACTTGTTACAGCCCTTTTCTTTAGTTTGATTGATAAACACCAATGTTTTATGCAATTTTTCTGCGGTACATGAGTGTCTTTTTTACTTCCTCCACAACCCGATTGATTGCATCAATCCTTCGGGGAGAATTAATAGTAAGATGAATTTCTTTGACCGTAAGACCAAGTTCTCCGAACGGGATTTTTACAATCACCTTAAGTGAACCGCTGTGACGCTCATTCTGAATCAAAGGAATGACAACGGCATTCACTTTGGGATGATTAGGGAGTTTGAGAATTTCAGCCTTATCCACAACGGAACGACTGTCATATTCCTGGCCACCAACTTTGATTTTCTTACTCATCTGAAAGAGTTTTAAATTTAATACAATTACGTTTTTTAAAGACGATTTGTTACGTCACATCAAAAAGGAAATACGTGAGTGCCCTCAATTAAAATCAACTCCTCCTCGGAAAACGGAAGTTTAACCCCGTTCAACTCAGCAACACTAATAATCCACTCGCCATAAGTGTTTAAACCACAAACAGATCCATGCATACCATCAAGAGGTTTTTGAGTTTCTTGGTGAATGGAATTTGTTTGGATTTTTACAAGTGAACCAGTTTTGATTTTATTATTTCCCATGACTAAAGTTACGAATTAATCCGAACGCTTGTTACTTGTTAAAAGAAAGTAACATTTACCTGTAATGACTTGTAATCAATCTCATACATGAACTTTAACATATCATCATCTGTATCAAACTGAGGCACTCCTACATTTTGCTCCTCTGTATATAGACACCAAGTGTTTAATTTGCCATTGTATTTTGCCAATAAGTCTTTTGTCTTTTCGTTATCTTGCATTACACAGTCAATCAACAAATGACGTGAAGAAGACCTGAGGCACGAAAAAGGATAAGTACAATTTTCAGTTACTTGAACTCCATCAAAAATATAAAAGTGCCTTTGAAACTCATCACCAAGAGAACCCCACCTCATTTTATGGGTGTGATTGGTTTTTAACCAATTCTCTTTAAACTTTAAAAAAGAAATTTTCTTTTTGTCCATAAGACAATTACGTTTCAGCTTCCTTTTTTGTTACTCCTATTATTATTATTATTATTTATTTGTCTTAATTCAATTAAGCCCAAAATCAAAAAAATTAACATTACAAAAACAAACATGAACAGCTAAAAAACTTTTTAATAAATATCTAAAGATATATACAAAAGTTCAATTTAAATTGAAATTTTTTTTTCCAAATCAATCGAACTTAATTGTATACCAGCATAAATTAAAAACAGCAACTGGAAGGAAGGCAGGTCAAGGACAATGACCCGGTTGAGGGAGAAAACAAAAAACCCCTCAAGCATTTGCTCAAGGGGTTTTCTAATATGAGTTGGTGTTTTACTTCCTTCTTATTTTACAATTCCTGCTTTTTGTATTTTGGTGTGGATTTTTGGGGCGAGTGTCAGGAATAAATGGCATTGGCATTTGGGGGAGTGGTTCAATTTTAAACACTTTGTTGGGAGGTTCAGGGATAAGACCTTTGCTAATCAAGTTGGAAATGGATTCAAGATTATCAAAAGAGGTTTCTTTATCCTTATCTACAATAATTAACCACTTACATTCCCTTTCTGATTTTTGTTCAAGGGATTCAATAAGAGTTCTTATTTCCTCTTTAGGAACATCATGCACAAGTATAACCTTCGTATTGAGGTTTTCTACATGATAGTAAGCATACTTTCCCTCTTCTTTGTGAAGAGTTAAAATTTTCAGTTCAGACATACTTGATGAATTATGAATCGTGAAGTCTTAAAAGCCGAAATTGAATCAGATGGCTCAATTATTTCGCCTTCCTTGTTTGAAATAGTTACAGCAATATCATCAGTATTTAGTGCGTCTGTAAACCAGACGACCTTATACCATTTGTATTTCTTTATCCAATTATCAGGCTTGAATTTAGGTAGGGTATCATCAATACACTCTGCATAGTATTGATAAATTGGCAAAGGAACCCTTAGAGAAACTGACATGATTAAGTTACGCTTAAATTTAAGTTCTTGTTACAAATATAAATAGAAAAATAAAAACCCCTCCGCTGTTATTGGGAGGGGTTTTCCTGTTTATACGGTCGGGTAGTTGGCCCTATTCGGGATGCCCAAAGGTAGACTGGGCGGCTCGTAGTGCCGAGCGATTTAAATCGGTCGGCTGAATATTAGCTTAGCTAAACAAATCCGGTTGTATACTTAGCTTTCATTTTTTCGGGGGTTTGTTTGTTATTACAATTAAATTACGTTTGGCTTTTGCTTTTTGTTACAGACTTTAACTTTCCAACAACTGCTCAATAGATGTTCTGCATAACTGCATTTCATTGGCGGAGGAACCACCTTCTTCAATCTCATCAAAACAAAGCTGAAGAAGGTCGTTCACTTCATCTTTGTGTTGTGGGTGTTCTGCAACGAATTTATTTGCAAACTCCAATAGTTCGTTCATAAAGAAGTTACGAATAATTATTTAATTTATTACAAATTCAAAACCTTCATCTCGTAAGTAGTCAAACTCCTATTGTAATTTTCGTCAGATATAAACAAAAATTCATTCTGTTTGGAAAATATAATTTCCAAGTACACTGAACTTTATTGTATATCTTTTAACTTAAAAAACCCCTACTGGCGTAACCGTAACCGGTTCTTCTGGTGGGGAGATAAAACAAAAAACCCCCGAACCAATGTCCGGGGGCTAATCCTAACTTCTGATTTGCTTATGCTAAGCCTCTTTTGCGCTTGTGTCCGTTCTTATACATAATTGTAGGCGACTGAATTGTTGCCTCTTCAATTTGAATTACAGCCCTTTCGCACAATTCAATAACCATGCAATGACCCATCATCTTTGCTTTCGTTACAGCCTTGTGCTTTGCCGCCTCGAACAAACCATTTACCACAGAGATAGTATCAATAATTTGACGTTCAATTTTGGTCGAACCCATAGAATTGACTTTTACCAAGCGAATGACCTGATAGGCCGTAGGGAGATATTCTTTGACCCGCCCCTCTTTGTTTCCTTCTACCTTAGCCGTAGGCAGAATTCCGTTTTTTGATTGCGATTCAAGGTCGTTGAAAATTTCTTCAATATTCATATCCTGTTTTTTTGGTTATGAAACAGTTACGAAAATATATATCAACATATTACAGAGGATAAACCCTTGTAAACCAACTTATTTGGATTACTAAAATAGATGAAACCCAAGTCATTAAATATAGTCTTTTAAAGTCGGGTACTTTTCCCACATCTTACCTTTGACCCAATGTTCCATAAAGGAATAAAGATAGACACGGCCTGCATTACCTTTAGCCATTACTCCCCTTCTGAACATATCATCCTTGTTAAAATGATAGTTAGCAAAGGCGACAAGCCATTCAACTTTATCCTGAGTAGTATCTATCCCCGCCTGTTCTAAACAAACCTCTGCGATTATGAATGTTAAAATTGCAGGATTTGCTTCGGAAATTGTTTTGATTTTTTTTGCCATGTGTAAAATTACGAAAACTTTTTTGCTTTTGTTACTTCAACAATTCGGTCAATATTTCGCAAGCATGAACACAACGAGGTCTTGTCTGGAGCATAAAACCGGTAAATTGCCCCGTAAGTAAACCTTACCCAATACTCATTGAGTAAATCCTTAAATGAAAACTCCCAACCACTTAACCGAAGAGCCGATTTAGACATGGATACTGATAATCTATGGGCAAGCCTGTTCTTTTCCTCCCGTGTCAATTCAACACCCTTCAACAATTTAGACTTAACCATATAAGCAAAACTGTTTGAAAGACTTTCGAGAGAAGGCACCTCGTATTCTACAAACTTGTATGCAATTTGATTGTCCATGATATAGTTACGATTTTTTACAACTAATTGTTACAAAAAGCAAAAGCCCCCGAAACTTCGAGGGCGATTGCCGGACATGAACACGAAACAGAACAGGTTATTCTACGGATTGCAACTTTGCTTTCACTTTTTCTGCGTCCTGAGCGAATTTGAATTCATACGGAACGCTTTAGTTTTTGAACAGAGGGTTCATAACTTTCTTCCATGTAAACCCCAAAATGGTGGACTGAATTTGAAACCGGTCTTTCACACCGACCTTGACCTTAACCACACGATACTTTACTTTGTAGCCGAAAAGAGAGAGGATTTTTTTCATTTCTTTTTTTTTCTGTTCTTGTGTTTTGTAATTACGTTTTGTCAGATGTCCTTGTTACACAATTTCGTATTCTTCAGGCTTCAGTTCTTTGTCCTCTGCTTCTGAACAACAGATAATGTCCTGTTTCATGTCAAGATTGGAAACAGATTCCACAATCTGACCATTTTTATTCACCCAAATTTGGATGTAGAAAGGCTCGGAGTACCATTTGTGTTCACGAGCAAATTCTGCCCAGTTTTTACGATGGCGTTCCATTATTTTGGATTTGATTTTGATTTTTTCCATGATGTAATTACGAAAAGGAAATCTAACTTGTTACTGAACTTTTTGCTTTGATAAAACGTATTTAATCAACTTCTCTTCTTTTTCCTTTGAAAGAGTAATGGCCTCTTGATATACCTTCTCCGAATACCGCTTCGCTTCCATAACACACTCTTTAATTCCTGAAAAAGCAGTATAGGATTTTGACCGAATATTGTTTCCGATTTTCGTTACCTGAACCGGACAGACAGAAAGATAATATCCTCTGCGTTCAGAATTACCGGTAAAATAATTCATTCCGCCCAAGTGATAGTAGAAAGACACTTCAAGCGTTTGACCATCACGCTCAATAATATTGCTCTGTTTATGTGACATACCTCAATTACGAAACAAACAAATAATATATTACAATAAAAACACTCACCAAACAAATTCAAAATAACATTAGATATATACTTAAAAGTTCAATTTTTTTGTATAAAAATATTTCCAAACCAATTGAACTTTGGTGTATATCTTATAGTTTAAATTATACCCAGCTCGTAACCAGGCACAAACAGCTCTCGGAGGAAAAAAGCATAAAAACGCCAAAACCCCGCAACATAGCGGGGTCTTAACGATGAAACAGAAGCAAGAAATGTTTTACCTTATCGGCGTTCCAAATACACCAATAATTTCGGTGTAGTCAGGAAAATTCTTGTATGTTCTTGTGTCAGACAGTTTATTACAACAAGTAGTTCTGAACAAATCACAATCACTATAACGATGGACAATCTTGACTGAAGCTAAATCATAATTCTTACCACAATGATTACAATGAACAGGCTTCATCATTCCGATGATGTCTTTAATGTTGAACAACACCTTGAAAAAATTATCAGGATACACCTCAATCACATCTCCATTTGGTAATTGTTGAGTAGGATATTTGCTCATAGATTAGTTACGAAATCTAAAGGGAGAATGTTACAGCTTTTTCCACTCATCTTCTCCCTCTAAGAGATTCAGAGTTCTAACGCTCGTTCATCATGGGGTTCTTTTTCTTTTTTGTTCTTCTGCTAATTCTTCCAAACGCTGTTGGAATTTTGATTTATGAACACCATTAGAGAGAGATTCTTCTTTTTGTTTTTTGTTTTTTGTTTTTATCAGCCAAATAACCCAAAATCCACCACATCACTGCTGAACCAATCACAAGGATAGCAAATGTTAATCTTGCAAAAATCCCCAATTAGCAATATTAAAATCCCATTCAGCAAATGAATAGATTAAATAGATAATGAGTGCAGTAATAATTCTAACGATATTCATGATTCCGTCTTTTTGTAATTACGAAAAATGAAATAAAAAAGTTACATTCTCGGAAAATGTTGATTATATATCCTATTCATTTCCGGGTAGATAACCTTTATGGCTTCATCCTTTGTCATAATACCCTTCTCAACAGTTTCTTCAACCCAATCATTCAGGGGTTTTACATCAGCACGATAGGCATCACCTCGTTCAGTTGATTCAGCAATCATTTCGCACACTTGAGCGTCAATTTCTCTAAGCAACAACCTCCAATGATAAGCAGCAGCCCTCCATTCAGATAACTGCTCCATTTGACGCACTGCATTAGGTCGCATCATAATATTACTATGAAAGTAATCTATGCATTCTTGTAAAGTAGGTCTCTGTTCCATTATTCAGTTACGATTAAAAAATGAAAATATTACAAAGCACCAACCGGCTTAGGTCTTCCTTCCAACTTCCACAACATTTCAATCTTACTCGAAGATGTTGAAATTAGGATTGTGTCCGTATTTGGAAAATGCTTTTTAATAAGAGCCGTTTGCTCAAATGAAAACAAACTTTTCCACCACCGAAGCGATTTATGCCTGTCGATTATGTTGGCGTTTTCCATAACTGAATTACGAAAAATATAATCAGAATGTTACAACAGGAAATAGTTTATTAAAATCTTCCTCCGACATCAAAGGCTCAATCATTTCACATTCACCAACACATCGCTTTCCTTCATATACCTTCCATTTATCACCCGCTTTCAATTTTAAAAGTTTATCTTTTGAATTAAGGCTTACAAGGAAATCAACTTCAACCTCTTGTGTATCCCCAATTTCCATTTCTTTCTTATCATTCAATAAGAATACCGGCCCCATTGTTAAAACGCCATCATCAGACAATAAATGGTCAGGACGATACATATCGCCTATTCCATTTTCTCGTCCACCTTCTTCTGTTTTAAACAAATGAAGGTTAGCTTTTACAGGATAAAAAGGAAAGTAAAACATAAGCAAAGTTACAAAAATAACCTCTACTTTGTTACATTACCAGATACACATCCTATTAAAATCATATTACCTTGATATACACCAAAGTTCATTCTTTTTGTAAAATATAATTTCCATATACATTGAACTTTATTGTATATCCCATAAAGTAAAAACCCTTACTGTCGTAACCAGGAATAACCTATTTTGGCTCTAGGATAAAACAAAAAACCCCCCGAATTGCTTCGGAGGGTCTTTGTGGATAGAGGGCGGGAGATTGTCAGAGATACCTTTTGTGCTGTTCAGGAATTTTTACCCCTTGCTTCTTGAAGGCTTCTTTTGTGCTTTCCGTTATCTTGCCATAGATGTTAATATCAGTTTCAATGAAAAACATCAACGTGGCATTAATTTCTTTTTTGAGTCCTGCGTGTTTCATAGTTAAGTTACGAATGAAGACAATAATTTGTTACAGATTTTAGTATCTGTCTTTATCACCCGCATCACCAACATCAAAAGGGTGAGTATCATCATAAGGGTCAACATTATACACAGGGTCATCAAATTCATCGTAAGCAACCCCATCAATAATTCTGTAACCCTCTGAGGTATAACCTTGAAATTTACCATCAAGTGTTCCTAATTGCTTATTATTCACCGCACGAAGGACACGCACAGACACCGCCAACGACTACTTTTTTGTTGTATTCATATGTCGCCTTCATCTGTTTAATGCTCCGCTTGTTCATAAGACAATTACGAAAATAATTATCAATCCGTTACAATAAAGTTTACCTTGAAAAAAAATTCCCATGAGAACCAATGGTTTTCTACCCTGATACCACCTTTCTCATAGGTTACATAGCGAGTGCATTGAGGACACGACTTGTGTGCTACTTTGATTTTTTGACCTTCTTTGTATTGAAACGTCATGTCAAAGTTACGAATTAATATAATAATTTGTTACAAAAAGCAAAAGGCAAGTACGGGTAACCCGCACCGCCTTTTACCTCACTCTTGGGTTTGTAGCTGTACCCACAACTTGACTTCTTAAAAACACATATTGTTTCTGTTTCCCCCGTACAAGTGACGGAACTTGTTATCTGTTACCAATATATGCTTATGAACGCAAATAGGTCTTGTCTTTCTTGGTTTTCAACCCCCTGGCTTCATCCAAAGTCAAACCCACAAATTCTTTTTCGCTGAAGGAAATTTCATCAGGGTAATATTCAAACAGCTTTTGCTCACTTCCATCTTCCAATGTTACATGAACCTCCGGCATCTTATCAAAGATACCTTCCGGCATAGGGCGAGGCATCTGTGTAATTCGAGCCGATACTATCTTTTGCCGTTCCATGATTAAATTACGAAAGAGAGTTAATTGTTGTTACACATCAGCTTCGTATTCCTCCTCACTCAAAACTTTGTACTTATCTGTTCCGTAAAACATCTGAATACCCTCCCGATAAAAGGCACTCTTCAAATCATGGCCAACAAGCACTTCCCTTCTGCCTGTATTAACCCACATGATTGTGTACTTTTTCATTGTAATTGAATTGGTTTATTTGTTTGTTGCTATACCTTAAAAGGCAATTTGTTGTATAGGATTGAATATTTATGCAAAACAAAATAGGGAGTATTTACATGGGCTTCATCCGGGAAAAAACACATCGTCCAAAAACCCGACTTGTCAGAATCATATACACATCGTCCATGCTTGTCATACTCTGAATAAAAATCCCCCCGCTCCCCTTTATGACGTATAGCTAAAGGGTGAGTATATGTTTTTTTCATTGTACGTTTAAACTTATTCCAATACCCTCCAAAAATCCTTTAGGGAGAGTTATAGGGAGTTCTACAATACGTTCAGTCCATTTGATTAAATCAACGTCCGTCTTATGAACATTAGCAAGGTGAGCAGCTTGTATGGCCATATCACCCGGATTGGGGAGCCACGACTTTTGACAGGAAAATATACAATCCCCCGCCAAATAAAACTCAACATAAACTACCTGTTCTTTTACTTCGTTCATATAGCCAAGTTACGAAAAAGGGAGAGAATTTGTTACAAACATACTAAGTGTTTAGTAAACAATAAGATATACAATTAAGTTCTCCCTATTAGGAAAAAACATTTTCCAAACATATTGAACATTATTGTATATCAAAAGTAAATAAAAATATTTTCAAACCTGTCTTCTGATCTTTTGAAAAACAAAAAACCCCCGACCTTTTGGCCGGGGGCTTTGCTTTACTTTGTTTTTTGTTAGGCTTTAAGGTCAAGCCCGTCCGTTTGTCCACCACCCAAGTTCAGGGTTTCTCCGTCCATCTTCATCCCGTTCAGATTGTCAATCGTAAAACGGCGAAGTTTTGAAGTGCGGGGTTCAACGGCTTTCTGAATGATTTGCTTTGCTACGGTCTTAGGTGCTGATTTGACCTTCTTGAAAACACCTTCCTGAACAACCTCCTTACTGATTGAAGAGCCGAACAAGGAAAGCCGCAGCGTGTTTGTGTTGAAAACGAGTGCTTTGTTCAGCCAGATGTCGTTTGATTCACGGGTTCCAGTTTTAGGGTTCCGAAGTTCAAACAACGCCATTTCCAGTGCTTCCTTCACTTGCTTTTTGAAGTCTTCTACCGATACCCCGTTCAGGTCATAGCGTTCGTAATCCCACGTTTCAACCATTGGGACAACATCCCGACCCAAAACCACATTGTTCAGCGTCAGTGCGTCTTTTTCGAGCATATTCCCGTAAGAAGCATTGATATTCACAATTTGGTTTGCAACCTCTGTGTTCAACGATTTGTCAGAATTGTATCCCCGCAAGGATACAAAACGAACACGGCTGTTTTCGTTCGTCAGTTCGATAAGACGTTCAACGTCCAAACGACTGATACCATAAGCCTCCATAATACCCACAATCGCTTTTTCGATTAGGGCTTTTTGCTGTTTTTGCTTTTGTGCTGTCATAACCCAGTTACGTTAGGAGTTTTTAGCTTGTTACTGATAAATTTATGTTGCTTTAATTATTTCTTTTGAATAGGAACGGAGTTACGAAAAAACTATTCAGTTTGTTATAGATAAAAAGGTTAAACGGAAAATAAAAAATAAAGTTACATACCACCTTTAAGATATACACAAAAGTTCAACGTATCCTGAAAATATATTTTCCAACTTTACTGAACTTTATTGTATATCTTCAAATTCAAAAAAGCCCAAGCTCGTAACCAGGGAATGTCAATTTAGTAACAAATTCAACTCGATAAACGTAATTGTAATACAAACATCATTAAGAATGGACACCGCAAAGGCCTACCTTATCGAAGAAAACGGAGATATTCACGAAGTCGTACCTCAAAACAAAACAAAAGGGTTTCAGCTTAAAGAATTATATTCAATGCTTGAGTGTGAAATCGTAGAGATTGTCCAGCTTTCAAATGGTCAGATTATGATTTGTAATGAAGAAAGCAAACTTGTGGACAACCCCGTAGTAAACCAAAAGGCAACTGAACTTTATCGAGAAGGTCGAATGTCAGCAAAAGAATATAAGGAGTATGTGAAGGCAAAGTATGGCGATTCTTTTATTCATCTTTCATCAGGTGATGATGAATTAGACTATTCAATTTGCGGTCATGTTGTTGTTTGCCCTCCCGAAATGTTTGATTAAATTGTAACAAAGGAAAACATTTTTTTCGTAACTATCCTATGGAACAGAGCAAGCATCTCGAATTTAAAAATCATACAGAATATTTGGATGCTTATAACAAGTATCAGCAAAACAATGCCGTTACAAAAGAGTATCTGAAAAACAACAAAACAAATTCCATTCCCGTTGAAATAGCAAACACTTTTCCTTATGCAAACGAAGTAACAAATGAACTTCGTTCAGCTATTGAAGCATGGGAATTTAAAATCAAACCTCCACAAAAATACCTTGTATATGTGAATCTCGAAAAGAAAGTGGTCACAACTTGGACAGGTCAGGTATTGGGAAGTATTACTCAAATCGGAAGAGAATTTCGCTCCAATATGGGTGACAAAAGAATTAACATTCGCTTCAAAGGTATCAACACTTTAAACTATTCAGGGACTTTCTACAAATCAAAAGGTGACTACGCTATCGTTAGAACAGTTTTGTAATAAAGTAAAACACCATCATGAGCCTTTGACCTAACCGGCAAAGCCTCCCCTTCCTCGAATGGTCAAAATACCGACCGAAGGTGTTTATATTATTTCTTACACTAATTGTCGCAACCCCCCAACCATGATTCGGAACGGGGGGTTGCTGCTTTATATCCATACCCCAAGCCAAAAAACCAACCCCCAGATCCCCCAGACGAATTTTAATAACTTAAAAGATATACCCCAAAGTTCAATATATCTTGAAAATATATTTTACATCTTTATTGAACTTTATTGTATATCCAATAATTCAAAAACAGCCAAGCTCGTAACCAGGGAAAATAAGCTCAGTAACAAGTAAAACTCCTTAATCGTAATTACTATATGAACCGCCACGAACTCTACGAAGAAATCCAAAAACTCGAAAAGGAAACAGGATTCACCCTCGCCATTACCGACCACAAGAAATTCAAAGAGAACAAAAAACGGCTGGACAAACTCCAAAAACAATTTCAAAAAGCAGTAACAAGGTAAAACCCCATTTCGTAACTCCTTCACAAAACAAACAGCAAATGATTCTCGACATCATCCGCACTTTCCGCTTTACCCTGTATAACGATAAAACAGGAAAAACAATCGTCCGTAAAAGCAAAGGACAAACACGACTTATTGCACTCGGATACCTTGCCGAAAAACTCAAATTCTCCGCAAGCTATACCGTCCTCAATGCTGAACAAGCCTAAAGATTAGTTATGACAAACTTCGCCCCCCTAAACGGGGGCTTTGTGTTTTCTGTAACAAACAACAAAATCGTTTCGTAATTCAATCATGAAAAACAAAATCCTCTTCATCTTCTCACTCATCTCCTTCGTTGTTGTGGTGTTCTACACAATGGAACTCATGGAAGCTGTTACCAACTTCGCCAACAAACATGGCGACCTCATCCGAAGCGCAGGTATGGTGTTCAACATGGCACTCCTGCTGTTCGTCCTCATCAACGGAATTCTCGTGATGTTTTACTTCTACGAAAAAACCTGTAACAAGAAAGAGAAACGAAACGTAACTCAACTATGAAACAGCACAATGAAATCGAACGCCTCCGTGCTATGGACAGGGCGTTAATCCGTGAACAAGCGATGGAAGGTGGGTGGTATGATCGTGCCAAACATCAGGTACATAAAAGTAAAAAGGCGTACAACCGAAAGGAAAAACACAAAGGTCGGTATGACGTTAATTAAGCCCTCTAAATTGGGGGCTTACCCCTTATATAATAAAGCCCCTATTCCTTATTAAGACCCTAAATTAAGCCCCTTATTTTAGGCTCGTATCAAAAATTAGCCCTTAAAAAATTGCCCTTAGCAGGGGGGACACAGACCCTTACAAATTTTTTCCCCCAATTTTTTTATTAAATTTTCAACCATCATTTTTAAAGTAAAACTCCATTAACTGTATATTCCTCCTCTTTTATAAAAAAATTACAGCATCATTTGCAGCATCATGATCGTAAAACCCCAATATATAATTTTTGTTTTTAAATTTTAGAAAGAAAATATTTCAATTGGGTTTTCAAAAAAAATTTCGCCAAAAATTTTTTTGGAAATTTTTTTAACTATTGTTGTTTGGTGTTGGTTGGTTGGTTGTAAACACCAATCAAATTAATGGTATAAACAACAAATAAGTGAGAAGGTCAGCTTTGAGGCTCGTTGTAAACACCAATCAAATTAATGGTATAAACAACTTTGGACAAATAACAAGAGATAGCATTGTAGTTGTAAACACCAATCAAATTAATGGTATAAACAACTTGAAGTAGTACGCGCAAACGTGGAGGACAGTTGTAAACACCAATCAAATTAATGGTATAAACAAC
>ERZ724522.963-NODE-963-length-16716-cov-25.945201_pt1 | contig 16716 bp, 24 predicted proteins | sample MGYA00376055_ERZ724522 | MGnify/ENA primary metagenome ERZ724522 (study PRJEB28724, sample SAMN07190884) | wastewater metagenome | isolation source: effluent of sewage treatment plant in Hong Hong | place: Hong Kong | collected 2016-03-17 ... | reverse complement strand
TGTTTACCATCTTGAAGTGGAGAATAAGGTCTGCACCGTGTACAGATACAAATTCACCATCCATCATCATACTGATATTTTCATTACAAGTGGATGCACTAGCATACCACTCACCTTGCTTAAATGTTTTATCACCTATTGTGAGGTCTTTCTCACAGATGAATAATTGATTACGCAAATGTTTCATAGTTACCTCTCTTTACTTTGTATGCTGCTAATCTTACACACAATAAAACTTGTTGTCAACAATTATTTTAACTTTTATCTCCACTAATCTTTCAGCAATACGTTTACGGTAGACTGTGTTCATAGTCTTACGCTCCAGTTCATCATTGCATTAAATAATCTTGGGTCAATTTCTGATTGCCACTTCAGTGCTAATTGTTTACAAAGAGCTTCTTTAAAAGGTTTGTAAACAGAAAAGGCTTCGTCTGGTGTGGTGAAGTAACCTAAATGCTGTCGTTTGCTGTTTACATTACAACGTGCCATAAACTTACCATCTCGTTTGTTAAAACAAACACCCAAAGGGTATTCACCTCTGTCGTTTCCTCTATCAACGAAAAATGAGTTTATCTCGTAAGGCACAAAAACACAAGCTGTTTCGGAATACAGTTTGTTACCAACAAATAACAAATCCTTATCCAAACACCAACTACTGCCTTTTTCATCAACATTACCAAAACCAATCTGTTCTTGACACCAATCGTAAAAGAAAGAATAGTGCAAAAAGTTATCGGAAACATTACAACCTTTATAAGTTGGTCTATGTGTTTGTAACTTTTCACTAAAACATCGTTCTAGCATACTTGACCATAATTTGTATTCCTTAACATTTTTACCATCAATCCTAGTAGGTTTTGTTTTATCATTAAAACCCACACTATACACTAATTTACCCATTTTAATCACCTCAAATAATATCTAACTTACTCAACACATCAGAAAAACTAACATCGTCCTCTACATATCTTTTCATTCTCGCCAGATGCCAAATCTCATCAGCTACGCTCAGCCAACTGTATGTATATTCCCCCCCATCGTGACTTGCAAATGTAACAGGCGTAGGATACCATAGCTTATACTGCTCAACAATAGCCCTCAAACACTCCTCATCTGTATTTAATTTATTTAATAAATTAAAACAACTAACGTCCCCAAATCTCTTATGAGGATTACCTTTATCTACTAAGAAAGTAGGCGAGTAATTATCAACGCTATCGCCTAACAACATCTGTGCGTAAAGGAATTTCCTACCCCACCCAGTGAGTGTCTTAGCCTTTGTATCTTCTCGTAAACTCACTTCACCAAGCTCATTCTTAATTGTGAATGGTAATGTCATCTTTGTTGGATTGAACAAATGACTACCACCGCATTGTAAAGCATCTTTATCTTCTGTTATGACAATCAATCTGTCTTTCTGATGTTTAGTTTTAGACCAATCCTTCCATGCGGCATAGCTGTCAATAGATAAAAAATCATCTGCTTCTAAGTTGTCTGTAGCAATCTTAGCATTAAAGCGTTCTAACAGCATTTCTTCAATCAGTTGAAGATTGACAGGCTTTAATGAGCTTCTACCACCCTTGTATGGTCGTATTTTAGCTATGTCATGCCTAAAGACTTTACCTCTACCTACATAGCCATAGTACTCTTTAGCGTGTAAATGCTTCACGATGTTGGTAACTGTGGTGTTCAATATCTTAGAAACAACATCTGCACCCATAGGCTCTTGTACATCTTGTATATCAAACTCTGTGATTAACAGAGGCGATTCACGGTTGACGTTAAACGCTTCCAAATGCTCTTTCAACGCTGTTCTGTTCTTTAAGGTTAAACTGTTACCAGTGATTTTGTTGGTAGCAATTATGGAGCGATTTTCGCTAGCGTACCCAACAGTATATTTGATGGTGTCGAAGTCAAAACATAGTTTAGTCACTTTATATACTCCAATTCATCATTGTGTTAAATAATCGAGGGTCAATTTCAGATTCCCATTTTAAAGCCAGTTGTTTACACAGGTTTTCTTTAAATGTTTTGTAAACAGCGAAGGCTTCTTCAGGTGTGTTGAACGCACCTAAGTATTGTTGTTTACCGTTTACAGCGCAAGATGCCTGAAACTTACCCTTTTGTTTGTGAAAACAAACACCAACAGGATATTCACCTCTGTCGTTTCCTCTATCAGTGAAAAACTTGTTTATCTCTTGTGGAATAAAAACACAAGCTGTTTCGGAATATGTCTTATTGTCAACAAATAACAAATCCTTATCTAATTGCCAACTACGTCCTTTTTCATCAACCTTACCGAACCCAATCTGCTCTTGACACCAATCATGGAAGAAAGAATAGTGTAAAAAGTTATCAGAAACATTACAGTCTTTGTAGGTTGTGTTACGTGTTTTGTACTTTTCACTAAAACAACGTTTTAACATTCCTTCCCACGAAGTGTATTCTTTAACAATTTTACCATCAACAAAAGTAGGTCTTGTTCTATCGTTAAAACCTACACCATAAACTAATTTACTCATTTCATTCACCTTATACAAGTTGTTGTAGTCTCTGACACACATAACGTATCTCTTGTTGTTCAAGAATCGTTAGCACACGCTCTTGGTCAAATGCAACCATTCCGAAGTGATTGAGAGTTATATTGCCTAAATAGATGTTTTGTTTATCAGCAATGCTAATGGTATTGTTAGCACCACGAGCATAGTTAAGGGATAGATTCATAATACACCTCTTTCTACAGTTTTCTTAAACACACTAAGTGCTTGTTTCATTGTCATATCACTATTCTCAACCAATGCTTTTAATTGGTTTACTTTGCTACAGCAAGCAACAACATTGCCTTTCTGGTATGGTAGATTATTGTCAATTCTATCTATTGTCAAGTAATTAGGATTGTTTTCTTGCCCACCGCCTCTAGTAAGTGTAACACCTGTGTAATAGCACTTCTTAGCTCTCATTAAGTTCTTAAAAGAAGTGAAATTAAGTTTAAACTCTATACCTCTTTGTTGACAAGATTGTATCTTACTTAGGTAAGATTTAGCACAATAAGCATCAAATTCAACATCAGTCATGTTGTTTGTGATGTTTGTTTCTTTTAGCTTGGCTTTATTAACACCAATACGATTAGGTATAGCCATTTCTTTTACCTCTTAATAAAACAACACAATGTACCTGCCTGAGACATATCTTAATTGATTGTTTTATCTTTGTCAACACAATACATAAATAATTATTTGTTTTGTTGGAAAGCAAAAGGAATACAGAATGAGAGCTAATACATTAGCTAAAAGAAGTAGAAATGGATACAAATGGATAAGGGAATGGCTATGTGTGCTATTTTTTGGTGTGCTACTCTCTATTAGGGAAAATTGTAAAAGTTGCTATTTTTCCTTTAATTCTTGTATAAAAACACCTATTTTAGTGGTTTTCAGGTGTGCTATTTTTCTTTGATTTCTTGTATCTTTATACATGATTGACTAGGTGTTGACAGGAATACAATCAGTGTTTAAATTAGGTTTGGTCGAATTGTTTTTGGACGGGGCTTTCGCAAGTATATGATTTTATTACGAAAAAGTAGTGGTTTTCTTATAATTAGTATTCTTATAGAATAGCTTGTAAAATACCTAAAGTATGGTATTATATGTTCTTAAATTAACAAACAACAGGTGACAATATGACAGATACAGTAGAAGTATTAGATGCTATTTGTGGTAGTGGAAAGAGTTCACACATCTTTAATTACATAAATGACAATCCACAACAAAAGTACATTTATGTAACGCCTTTACTAACTGAGGTACATGAAAGAGTACCTAACACAATCAAGACATCAGTCTTTCATCAACCAGAGGTGACAGATGACGCAACTAAAAGTGACAATCTATTAGAATTATTAACTAATGGTAAAAACATTTCTTGTACGCACTCCTTGTTTCGTAAGATGACAAAGGAACATCTCAAACAAGTCGAGTTAAACAAATATATACTAATCATTGATGAGGAAGTCAATTTAGTTGATAGTGATATTGGTGTAAGACTGGGCGATATAGAAATGGCTTTCATTAAAGGAATGATTGTATCCGATGAAGATAATTTAGGTGTTGTTAAATGGATTGACAATGACCTTGACAAGTTGAAACACAAGAAAGAAAGTGTGTTTCTTAAACTAAAACAGTTATGTGACATTGGTGTATTGTTCTCATCAAAGCGTAAACAAGAGCTTTTAACTATTCACTTACCTATTGGTTTAGTTACGGCAGCAGAAAGAGTAATACTGTGTACTTATATGTTTGATGGTTCTATTCTTGATGGGTATTTAGCATTGAAAGATATAAAACGTGTTAAGTACGATGGTTTTGAACCTTGTAATCTTCAAGTAAAAAATGGTCTTAGAAAACTTATTACTGTTGGTGAACACAAAAACCAAAAAGAGTTAGATAAGATAGCATTATCGTATTCTTGGTATCTAAATGCTAAGAAAGAGGACAAAACAAAAGTAGTCAGTGCCATTAGATGGTGTGGAAACCAAGCAGAAAGTGCAGAACATTTTATGTTTACTACACCAAAGTCGTTTGTTTGCAAGGCAAATGGTACAGCTAATAATAGAATTAAGGACTATCCATCCACAATTAAAGGTAAGTCAACACCAAACACTTGTTGGATTTATAGTGCTGCTAGAGCTACTAACGACTTTGCACACAAAAACGTACTGTGTCATGCTTATAACCGTTATCCTACTATGCCTGTTGAGGTTTATTTAAAGGATTATGGGTTTGATATTGACAGAGATGCTTATGCAACAGCAGAGCTTGTGCAATGGGTGTTTAGAAGTGCTGTGCGTAATGGTAAACCAATTACTATCTACTTCTTGAGCAAGCGTATGAGAAACTTGTTTACTGAGTGGTTGAATAATGACAAATAATTATATTGTGTACTGTGCTAAACTTGACGATGTAGTGTTGTATGTTGGCAGTGGTGTAAAAGGCAGAGAGAAACACTGTATTAGCGGTAAGAGTGGTTGTTTGCAACTTAACAAACACTTCTTTGATGGTGATTGTGTTACAGTTGAGATTCTACAGTACCTTGATAACAAGCATGACTCTTTGGTAGCAGAAGATTTGTGGATTAAAGAGTTGTCGCCTTTGTACAACAAAAAGGTCGCTAAGAAGATAAAGATACCTTTTTGCTATGTCGGCGTTGACTATCCGTATGAAAAAGTTTTATTAGACTTGACATCTAATGAAATAAGAATGTACAAACTAATACTAGATGCTTATGACTATAAGACTGGTTATAGCTTTGTTGACGTAAGTGGACAACCACAATCTGTTAAAACAGAGTTAAGTAAAGGTTATAAAGGTCTTTTGGCTAAAGGTTTGGTAAAGAGAGTAAGACAACAACTTTACCTAATTAACCCATCAGCTAAAATTCATTTAGAATTATTTGATGATTTGTATGATGTGTGGAATAAAATAAGTGGATAATAGTTTACAAACAAACAGCAACACTGTATAATCTATCTAAACAAACAAGAGGAAACAAACATGAAATTTACACCAACAAAAGAACAATCACACATTGTAGCAACAGCTTCAACAGGTGTTGATGTTATTATCCAAGCATACGCTGGAGCTTCCAAAACATCGACACTTGTGTTGGTGGCAGAGGAATTAAAAGACAAACGTATATTGTACCTTGCTTTTAATAAATCAATAGCAACAGAAGCTCAAGAAAAGATGCCATACAATGTTGATTGTAGAACAGTACACTCTGTTGCTTACCAACACACAGATAAAGCTATCTTAAAGAAACTAAGATACAACAACAGACCTAACAACAAACAATTAGCGCAAGAGCTTGGTGTTGTTAGTTGTGAAGCATTAGATACAAAAACAGGTGATGTCGTGCATCTAAGTGATTTAAGGCTCGTTGGGTGGGTTAATAGAACTGTGTTACGTTATATGCAGTCATCTGACTTAGACATCGGTATTAAACACGTTTACGTTGATGAAGATTATCGTTCTTTATCTCTAGGAGATGTTAAACAAATGTTGTTGTCTTGTGCTAAAAAACTATGGAATAAATATATAAACACAAGTGACAAATTACCAATTCCGCATGATGTGTATTTGAAACTGTTTTCTTTATCAGATACAAACTTAGGTTATGATGTTGTAATGGTGGACGAGTGTCAAGACGTATCTCATGTTATGTTGAGTATTCTTAAATCACAACAAACATCACAAAAGATATACGTTGGTGATAGTTTCCAAAAGATATACAGTTTTACAGGTAGCATTGATATTACAGACATGGTTGATGCTGTGAAATGTTATTTATCAAAATCTTTTAGATTCGGAGATGAGATAGCTGACAATGCTAATGTATTGTTGCAACAACTAGGCGCAACAAATAGATTGTACGGTAACGGTACTGTCTGTAGTATTGACGACAACAGTGTACTACCAAACGCCATCTTATGTAGAACAAACAGTGGTGTTTTACAAACGTACATTCAGGAATTGAATATCAATCCAGAATACAAAATAAATATCTCTTGTGATACAGACAGTATTCTACACTTTGCTGAATGCTTGTTAGAACTTGACTCAAAAGGCAAAACACAACACAAGCATCTTAAAGGTTTTAACAGTGTTGGCGGCTTCTATAAGTGGTTAAAAGAGACTGATGAAGATGTCGATTTAGAATTAAAACACTTAGCATCTGTTTGTGCAAAGATTGGTGTTAAAGAGGTTGTGAGAGCGTTAAACAACTATCGAAATTACGATAAACCTGATTTAACAATCATTACAGCACATAAAAGCAAAGGTTTGGAATGGGATTGTGTTGAATTGTCCGATGACTTTATCAATCCATATACAAACGAGTGTAGCGACGAAGAAAGACGGTTATATTATGTTGCTATGACAAGAGCTAAACGTGTCCTCAATGGTTTGAACAAGTACAAAGACGAAGCTATTAAAAGTGGAAAACTTACTTTTCTCAATGGTTCAAACATTTAGGTTTGCTAACTTTGGTTGAATGAAGAATCTTTATAAAACATATTGACTCAGTGTAAGAGGTCTGATAAAATCTCTTACATTACTTAACAAAGCTGATGAGGTGTTTTATGCACTATTGTTCTATAAACAACGAGGATTGTAAACATGATAGCCAACATTGGTATCTGAATAATTACTTTGGTATTAGTGGGTATTTTTGTAGTTATCACTACCGCATGGTGAGTCATGACGCTTATGGTGTACCAATAAACAAAGAAGCATACGAAAAAGTGTTATCCATGCAAGCAGAATATCTTTCAAAAGTAAGAGGTGATTTGTGACAAAACAAGAATGTATTGAAACAATGGATATTGCTTTGAAGTATTTGGGTTGGAAAGGAGGCACTGTTCACCAAGTAGTTGATGAATTGTATAAGCGGACAGGTGTTGAGAGGACAACAACCTTTCATGTTTATATTCGAGACAGGTTGATTGAATTGGGAGTGATGAAATGTTAACAGTATTCTTAATCTCCTATTTACAAGGGGTTTCGTTTAGTTTAATATCTCGCTCTAGGAACAGAAACAATATTACATACCAAGTGCTTGCATCGTTAATAGGTAACTTCTTATGGTATATGACAATGAGGTATTTAGTATTGTCTGAGATGAGTTTTGAAGTGGGTGTTCCTTTTGTACTAGGAACAACATTAGGTGGGGTAATTGGTGTGAAGTGTTCAATGTATATTGAGAATAAGCTTCATGCTACAAGTGATGGTCATATTAAGTAATTGGAGAGTGTTATGAAGCATATAGTTAGCTTTAGTGGTGGCAGAACAAGTGCTTATCTGTGCAGCTTAATTAAAGATATACATCTAGACGCGGATTTTATATTTATGGATACAGGAGCAGAGCATCCTTTGACATACAAGTTTATTAAAGAATGCAATGACTACTTTAACTTAAATCTTACTTGTTTAAGAGTTGTTGTGAATCCAGATAAGCGTAAAGGTGTTGGGTATAAAGTTGTTGATATAAACGAAATAAAACAAGATTTACAACCATATTACGATATGTGTAAGAAGTATAGTACACCATACACACATGGCGCATTCTGCACTAAAACGATGAAAACAACACCTTTTGAAAAGTATTGCAAAGACAAGTACGGAAAGGGTGGTCATAATGTGTGGCTTGGAATACGAGTCGATGAAAAAAGACGATTGCCAAAGGAAGCTAAGTTTGGATATTCTTACCTTGCCGACATAAGTGATTTTGATAAACAAGATGTCTTAGACTTTTGGAAAGAAATGCCTTTTGACTTAGAGTGTTCTGAGTTTGTAGGTAATTGCGTCTTTTGTGTTAAGAAAGGTAACAACAAGTTAGCTGTTGCGGCAAGAGACGAACCTGAAATGGCTTCTAAGTTTATCAAAATGATTGAGGACGAGAGTGTACCGACAAATTACGAGAGAAGTATTAAAGACAAAACAATCATGTATCGAGACAAGCAGTCTCTTAGAAGTATAATTGCTTCTTTTGCTGATTATAGTCGTGAAGATATTCTCAAAACAATGAGACGCTCTTTTGATACAGGTTCTTGCACAGAGTCTTGTGAGGTTTTTAATTTAGAGCTTGATGTGTAAAAAAGGTGAAACAGAGATATTAAGTAGGATGTACTCATGCCAAAGAAAGTAACAGTCGGACAAATATGTTGGTTATCTGGTGGATTTACAGATGGACTTAGTGGCAGACTTGTCAAGGTAGTGAAAATAGGTGATAAGAAAACCTACAAAAGCATATATGTTGAGTTTGTAAATCCACAAGAAAAAGATGTGTATTTTACTCATAATGGTTTGTTTGGTGTTTATAGCTCTGATTACTTATTTACATCGCCTGACGACTACCATGAGGGTTTTTGTGAGGGTAGTAAAGAAGATGTGTCTGTTTTTACTGCTCAATCGAAAGAGAAAAGATGCTGTGCATCGTGCGGTAAGTAGATTTGTATGTGTTGTACGGAATACAACACATACATTGTACATTAAAGATGTGTTGGTTGAATTGAGAGTGATGAAATGAGTAAATTAGTATGTGGTGTTGGTTTTAATGATAAGTCAAGACCTGTTAGGGTTGATGGTAAAATTGTTAAAGAATACGCTTTATGGCATAGTATGCTAGAAAGGTGTTTTAGTGAAAAGTTACAAACACGCTATCCAACCTATAAAGGTTGTAACGTTTCCGATAACTTCTTAAACTACAGCTACTTTTATGATTGGTGTCATAAACAAGTTGGGTTTGGTAAGGCTGATGAAAAAGGTCGTTATTGGCAATTAGATAAGGATTTGTTATTTGTTGGTAACAAAACATATTCCGAAACAGCTTGTGTTTTCGTACCGAATGAGATAAACACGTTTTTCACTGATAGAGGAAACGACAGAGGTGAATATCCTGTTGGTGTTGCTTTTCACAAAGCAAGTGGTAAGTTTAGGTCACAATGTAACGTAAACGGTAAAATACAACACTTAGGTTACTTTAACACACCAGAAGAAGCCTTCGCTGTCTACAAACCTTTTAAAGAAGCATTGTGTAAACAATTAGCTCTAAAATGGCAATCAGAAATTGATTCAAGATTATTTGATACAATGATGAATTGGGAGGTGAAGAGTGTATTATCAGATTGAGATAGGCGACCGAGTATCCTTCACAAACATTAAACACTTAAAATTACCAACAAAAACCAAACACAATATCCCTTTGTGTTTGTGGGGGTTAAATGTTGATGGTAAACCTGTTGACAGAAGCACAACATTCAAGGTAAAATACCTTTCCACTAATGGAATTACTATCGAATTGGACGAGTGGGAAGATGGGTTATACTTTGATAAGATATGGTTTGAGTTCGCAGGAACATCAATAGATGCTTTAGTAGCAAATAGTGAAGTGAGTTCGTATGTAAAAGAATACGAACCATTTTAATTTAATTTTTAAATTAAATAGAGGAAACAAAATGAGTATTGAACAAATTGAGCAACGTATCAAACAGTGGAATGAACGATGTGGTAACACATCTTGTAATAACCAAGATACCTTAGAAGATGTTGTGCGAAAGGTATTACCGCAAGCTAAAGTGATATTAGAAGAAGCTAAAGAGCTTGTATCTGCTTTAGATGTTAAAGATGAGAACGAGATTAAGGACGGAATTGCTGATGTATTGTTTACGTCTTTACGATTGGTTAGCTTGTTAGGTGATAAATACGACGTATTAGGTATGTTGAATGCTGTATGTGACAACAATGATTTGAAATATACAACAGACTATGATGCGTTTGTTACAACAGAAAAGTGGTGGAATGCAAGTACATTCGATATTGCCACAGTAGTAAATGGTGTAACACACTACTGTCTAAAGAACGAGAATGGTAAGGTTGTTAAACCTAAAGATTTTCCCAAAGTTGATTTGAGTGTGTTTTGAGAGGGTAAGAGATGAGTAGTGTTAAAATGGTGTGGTCAACACCTGAAATTGACAAAGTGTTGGGGTATATCACACGAGTGTCTAACCCTGCTAATCAAGCAAACGAGAAAGTAGATGGCTTGCTACGCTATTGCATGACACATGGTCATGTATCTCCTTTTGAGATGGCAAATGTCTGTTTGGAGCTTAATACAACACGAGATATTGGTCGTCAGGTGTTGCGTCATCGTAGCTTTAGTTTTCAGGAGTTTAGTGGAAGATACCAAGATATGTCTTTACTAGATAAAGCTGAAATACGAGAAACACGTTTACAAGACACAAAGAACAGACAGAACAGCCTAGAGACAGATGATGTTGAATTAAAAGATTGGTGGTACAAAACACAATCTGATTTACAAATCATGTGTTATGAGCTTTACGAAGATGCTTTAGAGAAAGGGATTGCCAAAGAACAAGCAAGAGCAATCCTACCAGAAGGCTTGGCAAACAGTCGAATGTATATGAATGGTACTTTGCGTAGTTGGATTTTCTACCTAAAACAGCGTTTAGACCAAACAACACAGAAAGAGCATCGTGTGTTAGCACAACAAGTGTTAGAGGAATTACGCAAAGTAGCACCGATTACAATGCGTGCATTCTTTCCTGAGAATGAGGAGGACAACAATGGACTTTAGAAAAACACAACTACCTCGTAACATTAGCCAATACGATTTAGTTCATAATGGCGTTAATACTAACGATAAAACACAATTAGAGGCTGCCTTATGGCAGCTAGGGGTAGATGTAAAGAAAGGTGTTGAAGCTGTAGAGTGTGAGCATACAACAGCTACAGGGATTAAGGTTAATGGTGTTTATTATCTTGGTAGTGAAAGATTTGATAGGGAGTGGGTGATGAGTGGATATGCTAGTTTTGAAGCTAGGTTGGTTAGTAAGGGAGATTTGAGTATGATTAAAGAAGTAGCTAATATGAGCAAGGGTGGTTAAGATGGTTAGTTATTTGGGTATTGATATTGATTACACACGAGATTCTTTACTCCCTGAAAAAGGTTTAGAGATGTTGACAAGAGAAGGTTTTTATAAAAAACCAAACGAAGATTCACCTCAAGAGTCTTTCGCAAGAGCAGCAACAGCTTATTGTTTTGGGGATTACTCTCTTGCACAAAGAGTTTATGATGGTGTTAGCAAAGGGTGGGCAATGTATGCTAGCCCTGTGTTATCAAATGCCGAAGTAATCTCTTGGCCTGTTTTTGGGGCAGATGAATTTGATAAGGCAGGTGACTGGCTAGAGCAAAATGTAAAAACAGATTGCCTTCCGATTAGTTGTTTTTTATCTAAAATCCCTGATACACGAAAGGGATTGGTGGACACTAGAGCAGAAGTAAGTTGGTTGTCGATGAATGGTGGTGGTGTTGGTGTGTATGCCTCTAACCGTTCCCCTGATGAAAAATCGACAGGTGTTATGGCTCACCTAGCTGGTTATGACAAAGACACTTTAGCTTACCGCCAAACAGAGAAGCGCAGGGGAAGTATTGCTGCTTATTTGGATATTAACCATCCTGAGATTAAAAGTTTTATTCAGATGCGAAATCCTGTGGGCGGTGATACTAACAAGAAGTGTTTTAACCTGAATAATGCAATCAACATTACAGATGATTTCATGCAAGCAGTGGCGAAAGGGGAAGATTATGAGTTGATTGACCCGAAACACGGAGCTACAGGTAAATTTCTAAATGCGAGAGAAGTGTGGGAAGAAATCTTAGATATGCGCTTTCAGACTGGTGAGCCGTATCTCAACTTTATTGATACGGTCAATCGTACAAAGCCAATTTGGATTAAGAACCCTTTGTATAAAATTTCTCAGTCAAATTTATGTAATGAGATACACCTAATGACAAGTGATAAACGAACAGCAGTCTGTTGCCTCTCTAGTCTAAACTTAGACAAGTACGATGAATGGAAAGATACAAGTTTTGTAGAGGATATGATTAGATTTCTTGATAACGTGTTAGAGTATTTCATCAGATTAGCTGACAAAGATGCTTTGAAACGTGCAATCTACTCTGCTAAGAAAGAAAGGGCTTTAGGTTTAGGTACGTTTGGTTATCACTCTTACTTCAAACGTAACTCTATTGCTTTTGAAAGTAGTGCTGCATCATCAGCGACTTATAAAATGTTTTCCAACATTAAAAGTAAAGCTGTTTCCGCATCTTTACAATTAGCTAAAGAAAGAGGAGAATGTGATGATGTAAGAGGTAGTGGTATGCGAAATAGTCACTTGCTGGCGATAGCACCAAACGCTAACAGCGCAGATATTCTTGGAGTGTCACCAAGCATTGAGCCTAGTGCTGGTAACTGTTATAACAGTCAAGGACGTGCAGGTTCTTTCTTGATAAAAGACACACACCTAGAGGCACTGTTGGAAACAAAAGGAAAGAATACACCTGATGTTTGGAAACAGATACTTGAAGATAACGGCAGTGTTCACAATTTAGATTTCTTGTCAGAACATGAGAAAAACGTGTACAAAGCAGGGAAACAAATCAATCCTCAGTGGATTATCGAACACGCTGCATTGCGACAAGAGTTTGTTTGTCAAGGACAAAGCCTAAACATCCAAGTATATAATAATATCACCAAACAAGAAATGAGTGATATTCATTGGTTAGCTTGGAAAAAGGGTGTGAAAGGTTTGTATTACTGTCGAACAGAGTCAGTTGGTAAAGTTAATGTTGGTACAGGTGGTGCTGCTCCTTTGAACAGCATACCTGTTAAGTTTAAGATTGACATTGAAGAATGTTTGAGTTGTCAGGGGTGATTATGAGTGTTTTTAAAGATAGTGCGTCCTATCGTCCTTTTTCATACCCATTTGCAATGGAGGCTTCACAGAAGCACTCTATTGATATGGTGTGGGATATTAACAGTATTGATTTGCAAGATGATTTACGACAATATAACAGTAAAGATGGGTTAAAGACAAAGACAGCTACCCATGAGACAAACAAGTACATAATCGACACGCTTACTTGTTTGTTTACACAAATGGACATGAGTGTTGCAGGTGGTTATGTTGAGCTTTTGCCTTATATCAAAAACAACGAAATCCGTTGTTGGTTGTTGACAGCCGCACAAAGAGAAGTTGTACACCAAAGGGCATACGCCTTACTTGCTGAAACTTTTGGATTTTCTGATAGTGATTGGAGTGCTTTCACAAAGTACAAAGAGATGCGTGATAAGATTGATGCAATGACTGATAGCTCTAACATCAAGGGTAGAGATGAGTACAAAGCTGCTGTCATTCTCTCTCGGACATTGATTGGAGAGGCTGTAGGTTTATTTGGTGCGTTCACTTGTTTCTTGAACTACAAGCGTAAAGGGTTGTTGATGGGATTCAACGCTGTCAATCAATGGAGCTTGTTAGACGAGAACCACCATGTTGACACAAACATCGAAGTGCTTGCTGAGATATGCAAAGACCTCACTGATAAAGAGAATAAGGCTTTGTCTGAGTTTATCAAGAAAACGATAAACTTGTTTGTAAAAACAGAACATGAGTTTATTAAACTTGTGTACGCAATGGGTGAACAAGACGATTTGACAGAAAAAGATTTGTCTGACTATATCAGCTATCTTGGTGAGCGATTGCAATGGAAGTTAGGGCTTTTACAAGTATGGAATGTACGCAGTAACCCTTTAGAGTGGATGGAGTGGTTGTTATCCGCAAAACGGCATGACAATTTCTTTGAGACACGGGTCACTGACTATACCCACGCTGGCTTACAAGGCACTGTCAGTTACGACAGATATAAATAACTAATGAGGGGCTTCACAGCCCCTTTTTGAGGTGGACGATGAGTAAATTAGTATATGGTGTTGGTATTAACGATAGAAGCAGACCTGCTGGAGTTGATGGTAAGATTGTTAAAGAATACGATTTGTGGAAGAGTATGCTAAAACGGTGCTTTAGTGAGAACTGTCAAAACAAACAGCCTACATACAAAGGCTGTAATGTTTCTGATAACTTTTTACACTATTCTTTCTTTTATGATTGGTGTCAAGAACAAGTAGGTTTTGGTAAGGTTGATGAGAATGGTCGTTGTTGGCAATTAGATAAGGATTTGTTATTGATTGGTAACAAAACATATTCCGAAACAGCTTGTGTTTTCGTGCCGCATGAGATAAACTCGTTTTTCACCGACAAAGGAAACGCTAGAGGCGAATACCCTTTGGGTGTTAGTTTTAACAAACGAGATGGTAAGTTTCAGGCATCTTGCACTGTAAACAGTAAACTACAACATTTAGGTTTGTTCAACACACCTGAAGAAGCATTTGCTGTCTACAAACCTTTTAAAGAAACACTTTGTAAAGAGTTAGCCTTAAAATGGAAAGACGAAATTGATCATTGTGTTTACGAGGCTATGATGAAATGGGAAGTGGATTATGAAACCTAAACAACTCCAATGGCAAGGCTCAATATGGAAAACAGAGTCGGAGGCACTGTCTTGGCTTCGAGGACAATTAAGACGGGTGTGGGCAAACTGGCCTCTTAAAAATGATTTCAAAAAATCAAAATTAGAGCCTGTTCATCCGCACCATAATATAGTCAGCAAGAGAGTAAAGAGCGTTGGTCAATGCGAGAAATGTCTCAATTACTTTGCAGCTTCTAGTCTCGAAGTAGATCATAAAGAACAGGCTGGTAGCATTGGTAAAACACCTGAATCTGTTGGAGTATGGTTGTTTGATTTATTATGTTCTACAGACAATATGCAACTCCTCTGCAAATCATGCCACAAAATAAAGTCATATGCTGATAGAATTGGTTCTACATTCGAAGAAGCTGAACATAAAAAGAAAATAATTGCGTTTAAGTCCTTGACAGAAAAACAACAAACAGATATATTACTCTCACTAGGGTTATCTGAAAAAGAGATAGCTAAAACAAAGACAGGTAGAGGTAAACAGTATGAAACTAACATTGACAATCAACAGTGATACAGATAATCTTCATTACAAGAAGATAGCTTAACATAAACAGAGGTGAATTATGAAACATAAACAAATCCAACATACAGATTGGTATGAACAATACATCGACCTCATCAATCAAGGGATGTCCCAACGTAAAGCCTGTAAAAAAATGAATGTGCCTCGAAGCACAATACAACATTGGCTTGCTGAGAAAGACGTATGCGATGTTATTGTAGAGAACCATAAAGAGGTGATTGATGGAACAGCTTACTTACTAAGCTCACCAAAGAATGCCGAGCGTTTGATGGAGTCAGTCGCTCAGGTAACCAAACAGCCTTTGAATATACTTGTAATTTCAGATTGTCAAGTTAAAGATGGTGTAGATTTATCTTACTTAACAGCTATTGGTAAATACATTGCAAGTAAGAAGCCTGATGTTGTTGTGAACATTGGTGATTTTTGGGACTTTCCTTCTTTATCATCCTACGACAAAGGCAAGTTAAGTTTTGAGGGGCGTAGATTAAAAGCAGATATTGAAATAGGTAACAAAGGTATGGATTTGTTGCTTGCACCAATTAAACAAGAAGCTGATTACTCTCCTCGTATGATTTTTACACTTGGGAATCACGAGGAAAGACTGAAACGTGTAGCTAAAGATAATCCTGAAATGAGTGGTTTTATCGATTATCACTTGTTAAACCTATCTGATTGGGAAGTACATGACTTCTTAAAACCTGTTGAAGTGAATGGTGTGTGGTTTACACATTACTTGCAAAACCAACTAACGGGTAAACCTTTAGGTGGAAGTGCTTTGAATATGTTGAAGACAGTTGGTCAGAGCTTTGTAGTAGGTCATCGTCAAGTATTAGACATCGCTGTACGTCCTGTGTTATCAGGTGGTTTACAGATTGGTGTTATTTGCGGTGCTTGCTATCTTCACAAAGAGGACTACTTGGGTCATACAGGCAATAATCACTTTAGAGGCATCACTGTTCTACACAATACAGTAAATGGGTTTGGTAATCCGATGTTTGTTGACACAAAATACTTGGTTGAGAATTATTTATGAAACTAGAATTACGACACCACTTGCATCAAGGCTTCTTAGCGGACAGACCTTGTGTGTTCGACAGCATCACTATTCGTATTAACAACCGACCTGTGTTGATAGGTAATGAACCTAAAGTGTTCCACTCTACGTTAGATGTGTACAAGTGGTTGCTAGAGAAACAAGGCATAGAGATTGAAGAAGTCAATGTTAGAACTTAGGAGAAAGAAGT
>ERZ724522.962-NODE-962-length-16719-cov-8.920247_pt1 | contig 16719 bp, 15 predicted proteins | sample MGYA00376055_ERZ724522 | MGnify/ENA primary metagenome ERZ724522 (study PRJEB28724, sample SAMN07190884) | wastewater metagenome | isolation source: effluent of sewage treatment plant in Hong Hong | place: Hong Kong | collected 2016-03-17 ... | reverse complement strand
ACCACTTCGCCCACGCCGCGATCCACTGGCGAAGCCGGCGCTGGCTCAACCGCCGCACCTTCCACTCCCCGCCCTTGGTCGGAAGGCGATACAGCACGATCTTGAACGGCAGGTGCAGGTGCAGCAGGTACGTCAGGTCCGCGAACTGCGACCGCTCCGGGCGCACCACCACCACTTTCGGCTCGCTGCGCTGCATTGGCATCCCCTCTCCGCGTGCGGATGTTGGTGAGCCCGATCTGATCCGCCCCGAGCACGGTGGCAAGGTCGGGGTTGTCGGTGTACGCGAAGGGTCGCGCGGGCTGGGCGCGGCGCTTGCGGGCCGCAAGGTATTCCGCGCGGAACCGGCTGGGCTGGGTGACGATCTGCGGGTCGCGCATGATGATCGCGCGGGCGTCGGCAAGGTCCTGCTCGCTGGGCTGCTGGCCGGGCGGTACGAGGGGGCCGGTGGATTCCTGTGGGCTTTCCGTGGCTACAGAAACGGGCGGTTGGGCGGTCTGGGCGGTTGGTTGAGACTGAGTCTCAACTGCGACGCGCAACCGATTCGCCGCGGCCTGTGCCGCCTGCGAGACGAACGGAGCGGGCGGGGTCAACTGCGAAGCCGGTCCACCCTTGGTCTGGGGGGGTGGCGCAACGGGCGGGGTCACACGAGCCGGGGGCTTTTTGCCCTCGCGCGTGGTTGCCGCAGCGATCCCGCCGGGGACCGCCGAGCCGAGGCCCATCGTCGCGCCCAGCACCATCTCCTGCCCGGTCTGGCTCAGGTTCTCGGCGCTGGCGGGGTTGTACCGGGTGTCGGCGTACATCCGCTGGATGTTGCCCTGCGCGCCCTCCTGCAACCCCTCGCTCAGACCCGCCGTGCCGACCTCGAGGGCGCCCTTGATGCCGCGGGCGAGCTTGCCCGTGCGGATCAAGTGCTCGATACCAGCCTGCTCGACGCCAGCGTTGAGAAGGCCGGTCGCAACGGCGGGCATGAACGCCGCGACCGCCGCCGATTCCGGGTCCGTGCCCTTGGCAATCTCGGCGTCGTAGATGCTCTTGGCTTGGTCGCCGCCCTCCATCGCAAAGGTCGATCCGAAACCCGCCGCAAGGCCGACGCCGGGGCCGCCGACCACCGTGCCTGCCGTCGTGAGCCCGATGCTGGCCGCGATCTGGGGGACCATCTGCCCGGCGTTGAACGCAAACCACTCTTTCGAGTAGGGAACCTGGGCCTTGGGACCGGCGGCACTGGCGATTCCACGCTCGACGCTCGATCCAATGTCGCCCGCCAACCGCATGGGCTTGGCAATCTGGCGCGCCGCGACTTCCGACGCCCTGTCGGGGCCCGTGACGGTCGATTCAATGACGGCGGCGACGTCCGGGTTGACCTTGGCGACGCCCAATGCGGTGCCGATCGGATCTTCGACGGCCTGCACGCCGCGGCCCACGACGGCGGCCTGCGCGGTGTCGAGGTATCGCGGCACGGCCCCGAGGAACGACGCGGCAGACTGGCCCATGCGGGCGGCACCAGTGACAGCCCCGACCATGCCCGAGGCAAGTCCCGCCTTGGCGACGGTTCCAAGGCCCGGCTGCTCAACCGGCATCTGTGGCTTCAGCGCCGCTCGGCGCTGCCGCACAAAGTCCACCAGCTTTGGGTCAACCGGACCCGTGGCCTTTCGGCGCTGGCGCACGAACTCAACGAGCCGCGGATCGACGGGGGCGTTGGTCATTGGTCACTCTCCGGCGGTGAATCCACGGCGCTGAAGCTCGGCGGCAATCTCTTCGTCGGTCGCGTTGGGATTTTGCTCAAGAATCCGCTGCATGATAACGTCGGGATCGCTGGCAAGGTCTGGCACCGCGCCGCCCGCGCTCGGCGCGCCGCCGGATTGCAACATCGCTGGTGCCGCCTCCTGCGCGAACTGCTCCGGGCTAATCCGCTCCTCGCGCCCGTCGGGGCGCTGCACGCGAATGAACCCGTCGCGCCCGACCTTGCCGCCGTCCATCAGGATCGACCCGTCCGGCAAGATCGACTCGGGGTTGGCCCTGGCCGTGGCACTGGCCTCAAGAAGTCTGGTTGTCGCCGACCGCTGCTCGGGCTTGACCGCCTTGCCGCTTGGGACGCGGCTGGCCTGCGCCGCAAGCCTGTCGTACACCCCAGCGACCGAGTTTGCCCGCTCCTGCCCCTTGGCGCCCTTGGCGTCCTGCCCGTACTTCATGCCCTCGTCGAACTTCTTGAGCCGGACGAAGTTGCGGGCCATCGGCTCGGTCAGCTTCGCGTTGGTGCCCATGAGCGCCGCCACAAGCCGGTTCTCGTCCATCGTGTCCGAGTGCTCGTCCTTGAGGATCTGGATAGCGCCCTTGAAGTCCTTGGCGTACAGCGCGGCGTATGCCAGCGCTTTGTCGGTCGGATCGACGATCTGGGCAATTCGAGGCCCGAGCGTGGCGTTGAGCATGTCGCCCTGCGCCATGGCCTGCCGGCGCTTCTCTGCGTCGTCCACCATGGTCCCCAGCGTCTTGACGGTTTCCACGTCGCCCGCCGCAACCGCCGCGTTCAGCCCGTCAAGGAACGCCTCGTCCATCGGATCGGCCTGCGGCATGGGGTCGAAGCGCTTCACGCTTGCCGACGACACCGCGCGGTCAAATCCCGCCGCGCCCTGCATGGGGTTCGGCTGGTACGCCTGCTGCATCTGGGCGGCCTTCTCCCGTCCCTGTGCGCGCTGGGCCGCAAGATCGGGCACGCCCCCGGCCTGCGCCGCCATCGCCTCGGGCTTGGGCGCACGGTGGAACCGACGAAGAATCACGTCGCCGAGCGCGTTGGCCGCCATCTGGTCGCGCTGCAACTTCTCGGCGGCCTGCTGCTCGCGCCACGCCTGAACCTGGGCCCGCTGCTCATAGTCGGCGATGTTCAGGCCAAGTTGCTGCTCGTCCATCCCGCGCGACCACGCACGCTGCTCCTCGTCGGCGGCGAACTCGGCCTGCCGCTGCTGCAACGCGGCGCGGTTCTGGGCGATGTTGGCCAGTTGGCCGAACTGCTGCGTGCCGAGCGCGGCCCCGCTGAGGTACATCTGAGCAATATCAGTAGGGTCAATGGGCATGGTCAACTCCAATCGCTCAGGTTGTACGCGAACGCGGTTTCGACCCATCCGCCGGTGCCGGTCGTCAGCGTCGTGGTGTCGATCGGCGGCTTGTTCCAACGGTGGCGGCTGTTGGGTGTGGCAACGGTAGCAGTCGCAAACGTCTCGTCGGCGTACTCGCGCTCGCCAGTCTCGTGGCTGTAGTTGCCGATGAAGTAGAGCACTTCGTCGATGCCGTGGAGCGCCAGCGTGTGGATGAACTTGCGCCACCCTGCCCACGCGCTGGAATTGGTCTGCTTTGGGAACCCGTCGCCGCGATACCCGGGCGGACCAACCCACGGGATCACCTTGCCGCGGCACGCGCGAATCTGCTCGATCATGCCCTTCATGGCCGCGAACTGCTTGGGACCGCTGCCGATGATCGACGAATACCTCGCGCCGTCGGGGTTGAAATACATCTCTGGCGACGAGTCGGACCCAACGCACAGGACGCGGTTGCCCGGATAGGCGTACCCGAACGGAGAGGTGAATCCATCGCGCAGCCGAACGTCCCCGTAGTTGCTGCACGGCGGCGGCGATGTTCCAAAGACGGTCGAGTACGTGCCGAGCACGATGTCGGCCAAAGCCTTGTTCATCCGCTGCTTGACGGCCATGTCGTGCAGGACCAGAGCGCGAGCGGTCGGGCTCAGGTGGTTGTTGTGCGCCGCGAGCTGGGTCTGCGTGAAGGCGTTGAGCTCCGCCGGATAGCGCTTGGAATACCCCGCGTCGCGCACGGCTTGGATCGCCGCGGCGGGATCGCCCGGAATCGCGTACCAGGTGTAGTGCTGCTCGAACTCCAGGACGATCCGCGTCGGACGCATCGACCCCGCCAGCGCCCAAGCGGACCAGAAGGCGAGCATGATGCTCGTCCAGTCGTCGACGCGCGGGCCGGTGGTCATGAAGTCGAAGTAGGTTGCGGGCTTCACGTCGGCGGCGTCGCTGCGGAGCTGGCCCATATGCCGCAAGAACAGGGGCGCGGGAGTCGCACCCTCAAGCGAAAAGTACGCCTCGTTCCCAAGCTCGTTGGGTTGGAAGGCCATGTTCGACATGACGGAGACGTACACCGGGGCCATGTTTGCCGTCGGCGCGGGCGGGGTTTCCGCCGTTTCCCAGGTGTACGCCTTGATGCCCATGCTTACCCCTTGGTGTAAACGGTGCAGATCACGTCGTCGGTAGTGCTGGGGTTGATGGCCCAGAGCTTGTAGACGTAGCCTGAGCCTGAACCCGCGTCGGTGAAGATGGCCGGGTAGTCGTCGGCGTCAAGCCCGGCGGCATCGGCCAGCGTCGCGTTGACATACGCGGTGGTCAGGTTGAGGCGGAACGCGCAGTAGTCGGACCAGTCGAGGTTGTTGACCTTCTCGTGCGTCCCCGCCGGCGAGAAGTCGTCGGTGTCCTCGTCGGTGGCCGCGTCGACAAGCCACGCGAGTCGCAGCGAGCCTTCCTTCACGTCCACGTAGATGAACGACGGGAACCCCTCTTCCTCCGTCCACTCCCACAGGAGCGTGGGCGCGGGCTGGGGGCTGCTGGGGGTCCGCTTGGGAACCGTGAACGATCGGAGCGAGCCGGGCAGGGTTGAAACCGCGACTTCCTTCTTGGGGATGTCGAGCGGGCGCGCGGGCACGTCGATGGTCGCGCTTCCGTCGATGGTGACCTTGACGGCCTCGAAGATTTCGAGCTTGGCGGACATCAGTTGGCTCCCATGAGTTTGGCGAAGGTTGGGTTCTGAGCGGCGAGCCCGAGCATCCCGAGGTTTGCGGCCTGACCACCGACACCCGCGAGCAGGTTGCCCCACGTCGCGCCGGCGGCGGCGCTCGGGCTGGCGGCGCTGACGTACTGCGTGGTGTTCACGCCCTGCCATGGGTTCTGGATCGCGCCGGTGGCGTACTGCAACTCGGTGTTGAGCGGCTGCATCCTGAACTGGTACTGCTGGTCCAAGAGTCCGCGGCGAAGGTTCAGGGTGTCGCCCTGCGCGGCGGCCTTGAGGCGGATCTTGTTGTCGGCCAGCGTGCCCAACTGGTCGCCCATGGACTCGTTGATGCTGCGGGCGTTGCGTTCGATCGCGCCCGTCATGGCGGTGCCAGCGCCGAACCCGCGCCCCATGAGGGACGCACGGGCCAAGCGGTTGGCGCCGGTCAGGGCGGTGGCCGAGTCGCGGCGGATGCGGGCCTCTTCGTGCGCCCCGTATGCGTCAAGGCTGTTCTCGATGCCCTTGGCGTCGGCGACGAGCCCGGCGCTGTCGGCGTCCCGCTGGGTGGCGAACTGCTCCATCCGCTGGATAAACCCCGGCCCGTCCTGCACGGCGTTGACGTTGATGGAGCCGGTGGTTCCGACGCGCCCGCCCGCGGCCTTTACCCGCGCGTCGCGTTCGGCCTTGGCGGACTTGAGGCGTTCGGCGGCGGCCTGGGTGCTGTTCTGCACTCGGTTCGCGCTGGACCACGGGATTGGTGATGTGGTGTAGACGCGGCCACCGTTGGCGATGATCTTGTCGAGCTCGGCGACGCGAGCCCGCTGCTGGTCGTTGAACGTCGGGTCGGCGGCGGATTCGCCGAGGTACTTGGCCGCGTTCGGGCCATAACGGGCCTGGAATCGCTGGATTGCAGCGTTCTTGCCGTACATGGCCACGTCCGCGAAGAACTGGCTCTCGGCGTCCTTGTCGACCTTGAGCTGCCGCGCCTCGCGCGCCGCTGCCTGCTCAGCCGCCGCCTTCTTTGACGCGGACGACGATCCAAAGAGCCCTCCCAACAGGGTTGACGCCACGCCGCCGATTGCCAAGCCAGTGATAGGGTCCATGTGCTACCTCCTAGATCAGCGCGGCGTCCGCGCCCCACACACCACCGAGAACCGACACTCCAACCCACCGCGACCCGGCCGCGCCGTCGATCTCGATGGCCGCCTTGCCGTCGGTGTCGGACATGACCAGAGCGACCTTGCCCGCGTCGAGTTCCTTCACCAACACGCCCTTGTTGACGGTGAACGCCTGCGACCCGCCCGCAGCGCCGCCCTCGGTCGTCGCCACCCAGACGAGCAGCAGGTGCGATCCGACGACGGGGCGCTGCAGGGCGTCGACCAGTGCCACGTTGACCGTTCGCGTCGAGCCGATCTGACCGCCCACGACGACGAAAGCCTGAGCGGGATGCTGGCCAGCCGCGAACGCGAGCGGGCGCAGCACCTTGTTCACGCCGCCCTCGGTGAACGATGGGACGATCGTGGGACAGGCTTGGTCGATCTTGGGCGGCAGGTGGCTCATTCGTTGGTCCTCAGCGTCACGCCGCAGACGGTCGGGTCGGTCGCGCAGATCGCCTTGCAGTAGATGACCTTGCCGCCGGGGACGCGGTAGACGGTCGAAACGGCACCGGAGAGCGTGGGCACCGCGACGGTTTCCATGAGGACGGCGTTGGTCGGCGTCGGGCTCACGGTGTACTTGAGCGCCGTGCCCTGCAACGTCTCGGCGTGGGCCACATTGGTCTTTGACCGCGACCAGGACGTGCTGGTGCCGCCGCTCACCGAATCGGCGATGTAGACCTCGAAGTAGACCGGAGCGCCGCCGGCGGAGCCAGCGGTGTCAAAGACAAAGAACGCGCTGACGGCGTGATTCGACGGCGCGGCATACGAGCCGTTGATGAGGCCCGACGCGGTGGCGGTCGTTGCAAAGCGAGTTGAGACTGCGGGAAGGTCGCTCATGGCATGCTCCTATGGAAATACCGGCGTGAATGGCGGCGGCGGAAGTGCGAGAGGGAGCGCGCCGGATTGGATGACCACCGGCAGCGTGTAACCGGGCGACAACAGGTCGTACTTCTTGATCGCGGCGTTGCCGAATCGCGGCGGCACCTGGTCGTAGTTCCAATTCCTTGGGAACCACCCGCTGTAGGTCGAACCGCTGTCTGGCTCGCCGTAGATGACGCGGTAGTTTGGCGACGTGCCGTCGCCCGCCGCGGCGGGCGACCACCCGTCGGCGCTCCGATACATGTCGTAGAAAGGCTCGTTGAACGGCACCGAGAACCCGCCGTCGCCGTACTTTGGCGGATACGGGATCATCATGGCCTCGGCAACAGGATCGTCGTTCGGGTCGGTGTTCCCGTCCGGGAGCGTGCCAGGACCAGGACCGTCCGGCGCGTCGCCAGGATCACCCGGAGCCGCCGGGATTGCCGGGGGCGTGCTGATGGCCGGGGCGGCGCTGGCCGCGACCTGATTCATCCGCCGCGAGAGCCGCGCCGTCTCAAAGTCGCAATCAATCGCTTCCACCGAGAACGGGTCGGCGGCGCTGCTGGTGAACCGCAGCACCATGGCGGGCGAGCGAGCATTGACGCTTAGGGCCCACGATGTCGGCGTGATGGAGTAGGGACCGGCGAGCAGTTGCGGGTCGTCGTAGGCGGCGCGGGGCGTGCGACCGCCGTAGATCAGCACGTCGGCACCGGCGCCATCGTCCTTGAGGAAGAACGAGAGCCGCTTGATAATCGCGTCGGACTCGATCGGGCCCGAGTGGATGAGGTGAGCAGGGATGATCGTGGTCCGCGTCTCGCCCAGGTCGTCGCCGTTCTCGCGGTCAAAGACGCAAAGGCCATCAGACTCGGTGCCAAGGACCACCATGCCGCGCCAGATGACGGCGCAGGTCGGGACCACCGGGAGCGTGATGGGGTAGTACCCACGTCCGCCGATCTGGTACCCGCCGATGTTCTCGGCGTAGGACACGTACACGGTGCGGTTGTCGCCCGTGACGAAGATGTGCAGCATCCGCCGCTCGGGATCTCGAGCAAGCGTGACGCGGACGTTGGCGCGGTCCGCCGCGTCGAACGCGATGTATTCGGTCAGCGTGTCGATCGAGACGGGGATGGGCGCGCCCTCGAACGGCGCGAGCATGATCGACTGCGGGGCGTGGAACGCGATCACATCGGAACCGCCCGGCGTGCCGACCAGGACCGCCGCATTGGGCCCGCTCGCCCCGTAGGTGTTGGACCGCGTGACAATCTCTCCGGTGCCCTCGAAGGGGTTGCCGAGCAGGAAGTTGATGGAGTTGGTGCAGCCGACAAAGAGCGTGTTGGCCGGGCCTTGCGCGATGCAGGTAATGGGATCGCCGACGCTGGCCGAGTCGCCAACGCCGTAGGCCCATGCGTGCCCCGACGCAAGGTCGGCCAAGTCCCAGTTGTCGGGCTCGCCGCTGGCCGATCCGTAGATGGCCAATGGGGTATTGGGATCGCCGGAGAGGACCAGCGACCCGAGCATGGTGGTGATGAGCGTTGCGGTGGTGGTGCCCGCCGAAGTCTGGCCGGGGAGCGTGCCCGCCGTCGGAGTCCAGTTGGCGGTGGTTCGTGCGACCAGATCCGCCTTGCGTGCCTTGCCGTTGCCGACGAAGTAGGCCACGCCGTCGAGCGTGGCGGTCTGCACGTTGTCGCTTGCGGCGAAGAGGCCCTGAGCGATGAGGGTTGCGGTCTGGCCGTTGTAGCAGGCGTAGAGCGTGCCGCCCTGCAACCAGTAGATGACTTCCGAAACGGTGGTGACGATTTCGCGTAGGCCCGAAATGAAGATGTTGGATGCGGTCGCGCCGCTGGCCGCCGACGCAAACCCCCACGTCGTCACGTCCGCCCGGTCGGTGGTGTCGTACTCGATCTCCTGGACCGCGCCGGCGGAGTTGATGACCGCGGCCTTGATCGAGGTGCCGTTGACGCGGACACGAAGGTCAAACCGCTCATTCGCGGAAAGGTAGTGCTGCACGCTTACGGCGGTGGCCTGCGTGATGTTGAACACCCGCTTGCGGATCAGCAGGTCGTTTCCTTCGATGGCGGCTTCCCAGCCCGTGCGTCCGTCGTCGTCGGCACGGATGACGATGGAGAGCTCGTCGCCGAAGTCCTTGGAACTGATCTTGACTTCACCGGGGTTCGGGATGGGCGTAGCGACGCGCACGAACGATCGCGTCGTGCCCGCCTGCGTCCAAACCGAACTGGTGTAGGTCCATGCCATGGGTTAGTTGCCGTCGTCGTCGTGGTCGTTGGACTTGCACGAGTGGTCGTCGCGGAGGCGTTGATCGACGCGGGCAAGCATCTCGATGTTCTTGGCAATGACACCCTCGATGATCCCCTGAGCCCGCGCGATGACGGTCGCGGATTCAGCCTCGCGCTTATCGTGCGCTTCCTGCATCTTCTCCATGAAGGGCTTGAGCACCATCGTCCAGAGAATCAGGATGACGGTGATGCCAAGCCCCGCGGGGCCAAGGTTCTCGGCGAGCTTGAGGAACGACTGATCCACAACGCACCCCTTTCACGAATGCACGGCTTACTGGCCCGTGACGGCTTCAACGGCGTCTGCGGCGGCGCCAGTCGCCGCGGCGGGTGGGAACAAAACCTTGAGTGCGGCGTCGATGGCCGCCGCCGACACGCCCTCAACCGCCTTGATCTGGGCGATGAGTGCTTCCTTCTGGGCCTCGGTGAACCCCTTGGCCACGTCGTTCCAGTCCTTGAGCGCCGCGTTGGCCGCGAGCGTGGAGGTCGCCGGATCGCGCGTCACACGCAGCCCGGTGATGGTGGTGTCGCCGACCTTGAGCTCGTCGATGGCCAGCGTGCCGTTGTCGCCAAGGCGAGCCAGGGCGTACTTGCCGGAGCCGGGGAACGGAATGGCCACGACGCTGTTGGTGCCGCCCACGCTCACGTCGTCGACGGTGGTGATCGGGGTGCCGTCCTCGGCGTTGAGGCTGAGCGCCGAACGATTGCCCACGCCGACGCCGCCGACGAACGCCATGCCGCCGGGCTCAGGGGTCGAGATGTAGGTGCTGGCCGGATGATTGATGTCGGTCGCGTCGCGGTTGAATTGGCCATGCGGACCCACCGCGCTGCATCCGGCGAGCCCGGCGATGGTCAGCAGCAGGAACAGGATGGCCAGCGCGATAAGGACGCGATTGGCGGTGCGAAGCGAACGGGTTGGGACCGAGAGGCCGCTACTCATGGGGCGAACTCCTACGCAGAATGCCGGAACGGGGCCAGTGCGACGAGCACCTGCCCTCTTCCATTCACGGCCACGGCGTACGCGCCGGCGTTCAACGCCTGCGGCGCGGGGTTGGCCGAGAAGTCAAAGACTCCGTTGTTCATCACGTCGTTGGTCAGGTCGAAGGTGCGGCGAATCTCGCCCGTCGCGGCGTCGAGCTCGAACAACTCGGCCCATGCGCCACCAGAGCTATACCAATCCGCATTCCGCTTGACGCCCACCACGAACGTCCCGGCGGTCGAGTTGGCCGCGATCGCGTTCTGCAACACCAGCCCGCCAAGCTGCTGACGCCACTGGATCGCGCCGTCAAGGGCCCGAAGCCCGTGGACGTTGTTGGACGACGTGCTGGGGCGATACCCGCCGACGCACAGGACGCCAGCGGATTCGAGCAGGGCGATGGCGAACGTGCTGGGGGCGTATGACGCGCCGCCAGGGTCGCGCGAGCCCGCGACAATCTGGGGGATGTCGGTCTGGTAGGTCGTCGACCCGTGGGCATACGGGCGTCGATAGCTCTCGGTGTCCACTTCCCAGCCGCGCGACGTGACCGCCGTGAGCAGCCCGTAGCGGGTCGAGGTGGTCGGGTCGAGGTATTCGGCGGGTGCGTCGTCGTATGCGGCGTCAAGGCGCGCGCGGGCAACGGTGACGTTTCGCACCAACCCGTCTGGCAGTTGGTCCGCTTGCGTGCCGTCGTACCCCCACCCCTGCGCGGTGCGGGCAAAGAACACGTCCCCCCCGGACTCAACCGCCAGCGAGTAGATCAGGCCACCACGCGGGCGCTGGACGCCGTATTCGGATGGCCGGAATGTGCGATGGTCCTCGTACCCGTCGTCGCCGGTGTCGGTTCCCTGCGGAATCGCCCAGCGGCGCAGGCAGTTCCCGCCAACCGCCGTCGGGGTCTTGAGCGTGGCGTCGGCGTACTGGATCTGGTAGAGACTCAGCGCCGATCGGTAGAACTCGCCCCACGCTTCCTTGGGATCTGGCCCAACGTCCTCGACAACCGGCCCGCTGATGGCAGCCGATCCGGTGATCGCGGCCCAGAGGTAGTCCTTGCCGTCGTAGGTCAGGCACCCGATGTCCTGCACCTCGATGGCGAACGCCGCCGACACGCGCTTGAGGTACGTCAGGTTGTCGGCCCGGAACACGTAGATGTAGTGATTCGCGGCCACGAAGAGGTACGCCCCGAACTGCACCATCTTGGAAACCGTCAGGGGGATCTGCGGGCCGGTGATGGGCGCGGTGTACGGCGCGTTGTGGTCGACGAGGTAGGCGGTGTGGGTGAAGGAGTCGGGCGTCGCCAGCGAGAACCGGGCGATCATCGTGATGGTGTTGGGGTCGGTGGTCTGCCCGGTGTCCTGGCCGATGGTTGCGATGTACCCCACGTCGTTGTCTGTGGAGTGCCAGCAGCAGCCGAACGCCCCGTAGCCGCCAACGCTGGCCGGCGGAGGGTTCATCGTCGCGCCCGTGCCGCGGGTGTCGCGCAGCACCTGGGCCACGGTCCAGTCGGAGTTGAGCACCAACGCCTGCCCGATCCACGGGCCCGACACGCGGGGGGTGCCGGTGGTGATTTCGGTCGGGTTGGTGTTGTCGTAGCCGGTGACGCCGGAGGCGGTTCCGACCACGCCCATGCACTGGACGCGCGACCCCGCGCCCGCCCCGGTTGCGTCGAGCAACTGGCGGATCTTGTCGCGGGACGAGAGGTTGTACCGCTTATTGCCGCCTTCACGGGGCCATGCGTTGCGCATGGCTTCTGGCGGGCACACAAGCCCGTCCTGCTCGGTCAGCGGCGGGGCGTCTGTAACGCCCAGTCGCGGAAGTTGGAACCGAACTCGTGGCATGGCGGGCATTCATAAGGCATCGCCGGGGGCCGGTCGCCCGATCCAAACCCCCGGCGTGCCGCAGGCTGGTCGGGCACGTCAATCAATGGCCGAGAAGCTGCTTGACCCACTTCCAGACGGACAGGTGTTCGTCGTGCAAGATCCACCCGCCGAACACTTCCAGCGCGAGGTTGGTGCCGACGGTCTGGTCTGGCGCGATGGCCAACGATGCGAGCGTGCAGGGTCCAAGGCTTTGCAACTCCGCGTCGGACAGGCCGGTGGTCAGGTCGAACTTGTAGAGGCGAATGCCCGTGACCACGTTGGCCGCGGCGTCCGCGGCACCAATGGCGCCGGCGGTCGTTCCAAGCTCCACGCTCGTTACGGCATCGGACGAGAAGAACGCGGTGCCCGCGCTCATGACGCCCGTGTCCTCGTTGATGACCGGGGCGGTGAACGTCGCCGTCGCCGTCAGGTTCAGGTCGGTGTTCGCCGTCGCCGAGCCGGTCAGGTCAACCGTGCGGCACGCGAGGATGAGCTGCAACTTGCGCTTGCGGAAACTGCCCGCGAACGGGGCCGACTTGCAGAGGGTCGGCGGCAACTGGAACGCGACCTTGGCGATGTCGGTGGTGGTCGCGGCGGCGCGGAATCGCAGGGCCGGGAGCTCGTTGGATCCGCCGGTCGAGACGATGGCGATGGCCACGCTGGTAGTGACACCAACCGCGGTCACAAAGTCGCCGACGCTCCAGGTGTTGACCGGGGGGAGCGGCGTGTACGAGCACGCGCCAACGAAGGGAACGCTCGACATGGCATGGGCTTCGATGTTCTGGTGCATGGGAGGCTCCTTCAATTGATGCGCACGCCGTCGTAATCCAGCGCGGTCGCCAGATTCAGGACGCGGCTCGATGACGGGTTGGACAATCCGATGGGTTCGTTACTGGCGCGGGCGTCGTTCTCGAGCGAGATAGCCAGCCGACGCTCCGCTTCCGCTTGGGCGTTCAGCAGCATTTGGCTATCAGCGGTCGCATCCACGCGCATGAACGCGAGAGTCGCAAACGCGATGATCGTGTGGTCGTGGCACGCGGGCCAGGGGATCGGCCCGTTGTCGGCCACGATGCGGGCGGGACGCCGGTACACCGGGAACCGCAGACGCCATGCCTTGCTCGGGATCGGGTACACCTGCATCTGGAAGATCGGTCGCCCGTCCGCGTTGCGCGGCGTCGATGGCGTCGAGCTGAGGATGATCGCCTGCCCGAAGCTGACGTACCGCGGCACGCCGGTCATGAGGGCGTTGGACGCGCGATACCGCTCCATCTGCTGGGACGAGACGACCGCAGCCGCCCAACCCGCGTTGGCCCCATCTTCCATGACGGGAATCTCGGTCATGTCCGGGACCGCATACACGCCGTCGGGCATCTTGTACCGCACGGGGCTGGCGTCCACGCAATCGGCGGATGTGCCGTCGGGCGACAGGATCACGTCAACCCAGACCTTCATCCATTCCCAGAGGTGGCGGTCGCAGAACTCGTCAATCCCGTCCTGCAACGCGCGCGCGAAGCGATCGGCATTGCCAACGTCGGTCGGAACAATGCGGAGCCCACCGGACTCGGCAATGAGCGACACGCGCTCGGCAACGCGCAACTTCATCTCGGCGATGGACATGCCAGTGGACATGGAATTGGCCGGTTGCCAGCGAGCGGCAAGGTGGACCGGCCATGGGATTGGCGGCGCAGGCTTTCGCCCGCGACGGGAGAGGAGGGGCTTACTGGACGATGTAGACGCGCTTGAGAGCGGCAGTGCTGGACGTGTCCGCAGTCTCAAGCGCGATCGCGTAGCGGCGAGCGGTGGCGCCGATGTTCAGCGCGGGGACAGACTCGTCCGTCGCAATGAGCCGGCCCGAGGTATCCGGGGCCAGCATGGTGGTGCCAGCGGTGGCGTTGGCGTAGACGATCGCATACGCCTCGCCGCGAATGGCGAGCTGCACCGAGCCGCCATCGCGCAGGTTGGCGACGGCGCCGGACTGCTTGTTGACGCTCTCGGAGTTGAACCCGACGACGGTGCCGAAAGGACCCTTCTGGCCCGAAGTCGGCTGCGCGTAGGTCTTGCCGCGCTCCTTGTCGGCGGCGGTGCTGGTCGCGTGGTCGTGGGGATCGAGCTGGATCGTGTGACCCAGCAGAAGATCCTGGTTCCACGCGGTGCGCGAGCCCGCGGTGGCGTTGATGTTGTACCCGGTGTACGTGCCGTCGATGGCCGTGGAAGGGCCAAAGTACGGTGCCTGATTGCCGTTGACAGTCGTGGACATGGCTTGCTTCTCCGTCGGGCTCTACGCCCGCGTGTGCGTGAGGACCGACGATTACCAGGAGCCGTGGATCATGCCGACGGCATCGGTGGGGGTGCCGCAGCGGAACTGACCCGCGTAGAACTTGGGCATCACGTAGGAGTTGGGACCCGTCGCCCACTGCTTGGTCTGGCCCCACTTGCCCTTGACGGTGTGGAGCTTCAGGTTCGCGTGGTTGACAAACAGCATGGCGTCGATGGTGGCCAAACCGCTGGGGAAGTTCTCGGTTCCCTGGATCATGCGGCCATCCATCTCAACGCCGAGCGGGGCGACCCAGTAGTCGCTGCGGCGTTCCCCGCCGAGCGAGTTCACGAAGTCGCGGTAGGCGTTGGCCTTGTCGAGCTCCATGTAGATGCAGAAGTTGGGGCCCTGGGTGTTGTTGCCCTGCTTGCCCTTGAACTGCGACAGGTAGCGGTAGCGCATGCGGACCAGCATGCGGGAAACGGTCTCGAGAAGCGTCTGGTTGATGACGCCGCCGTAGGTGGCCACGTTGGTCTGGGCGCGGGCGTTGCGGGCCAGCGTGCGGTCCAGGCCAGCGATGGTGCCGGTCACGGTGCCGTCGCGGAGCGTGGTGTAGATGCCGTTGCGCGCGGGCTCGGGCTGGCTCACGAAGGTGCCGCCGGAAGTCTGCGAGCGTGCGGCCCAGTACGCGGCGCCCAACAGGCCATCCACGCCGTCGGAGTCGACGGAGTAGGGGGCGTTGAGGTACGCCTTGTCCAGCACCGAGACGACGGCCTCAAACGCCGCGTCCTCGTCGCCATCCTTCAGCTTGAACTGGAACCCATTGCTGGACTCCTCGTTGAAGCCGTCCATGACGAAGGTGTCGTACATGCAGTTGTCGTGCGACTGCCAGAACTTCGGCTTGACCGACATCTGGCTCATCACGTCCTTGCGGCGGCCCGTGACGGGACCGAAGGCGCCGTAGGGCTTCACGGAGTCGTCGCCGGCGTCCAGGACGCGGATCTGCCACGACTTCTGAATCTCGCCCTGCTCCTGCTCCGTTCCCATCTGGGTGAAGTTCAGGTATGCGGGGAAGTTCAGAACCTTCTGCGTGGTGTAAAAACCACGCTCGATGGACGCACGCATGGCAAGCGTGGTCTCAAGCAAACGGCTCAGAGTCGGGGAGGGCATGGTCAAGCTCCTTCTGCTTGTCCAACCCGCCGGGCGTGCGGGCCGTGGTCAATGACGGCTCACGTCGAGCCGAGTGCTTCCTTCAACAACTTCTGCGACTGGGAGAACGACGACGCCGGCGCCGGAGCGCGCTTGGGCGCGGGCTTGGCGTTGGGCGGGGTTGCGCGGATCTTGCCCGCCGGGGTCTTGGCCGCGGGCTTGGCGCTCTTCGCGGGCGGGGGCACGCCGACGATCTTGCGATAGGCGGCGGCGAGAATGGCCTTGGTCGGGGTCTTGTTGGTCGGGCCAAGCTTGAGGCCAGCGGCCTTGGCTTGCTTCCAGACCAGTTCGCGGAGCTTCTTGTTGGCCGGGATTCCCGCGTCGTCCAGGGCGGCGCTCATGGCGGATGCGGTGCGCTGCTCGTCCTGCGCGGCGGCGGCCTTCTGCTGCTTGACGACGGCGCGGATCTGCGACTGGCGCAGGCCCTCGATGCCAACCAGCGACTTGACCACACCGGCGAGGGACTTGAGGGCGTTCGCGGACGCCTCAGGGAGTTCATCGTCAGCGGCGTCGGCGTCGAACGCCTTGATCGCCTCGTCCACGACCTCGGCGGCGATGGCGAACGACGCGGCCTTTTCGATGAAGGTCTCGGGCGTCAGCGGCACATCGTCGGCGGGCGCGGCCTGGGCCTTGGTGTCGGCGGGCTTGTCGGCGGGCTCGGCCTCGTCCGACATGAGCGCGATCAGCTCGTCCTCGGTCAACTCGGCGTCGTCGTCGGCCTCTTCGCCTTCGTCGAGCTCGGCATCGGGGGCGGGCTCGTCGGACTCCTCAACCTCTTCCGTCACCTCTTCGGTGTCGGGCGCGGCCTCTTCTTGGGCGATTTCCTCGGTGGGCTCGCCAGCGGTGGGCTCGTCAAGATTGCGGAGAATCCAATCGAACATGGCTGCTTCCTCGGGCGCGTTGCAGGATGGTCAATCAACGACCATCTATGTAACGCGAGGAAAACAGCCACCTAATGCGTAGGTTCTTCACCATTTGACCCGGCGGACGCGCGTTGGCTCAGTTGGCGCTCCCGCTCGAACCAAGCCTTCTTCGCGGTCTTGGTCGGGGCGAACACGCGGCCCACGCCGTCGGCACCGATCCGCACGTCGCATCCGGTCCCGGCAAACTCGCGCCGCACCTCGTCGGCTTCGTCTGGGTGGATGGCGATGTCCCAAAGGCGCTCGCGCGTCCCCTTGAGTTCGTCGCCCTGCATGGCCTGGGAACGGCACTGACCCTGCACGTCGGTTTCGGTGAACCCGCCACAGTGCGGACAGGTCAGCGCGTCGTGGTCCGCGTTCATGTGGGCGAAGTGCTCGGCGGACTTGTGGCATTGCAGGCAACGGCGGACGTAGATGGGCAT
>ERZ724522.961-NODE-961-length-16725-cov-5.941152_pt1 | contig 16725 bp, 13 predicted proteins | sample MGYA00376055_ERZ724522 | MGnify/ENA primary metagenome ERZ724522 (study PRJEB28724, sample SAMN07190884) | wastewater metagenome | isolation source: effluent of sewage treatment plant in Hong Hong | place: Hong Kong | collected 2016-03-17 ... | reverse complement strand
GGCATCTATTTGCACAACGCCCAAGACTCGGATGGACCGATGTTGCGTGCGGTGTTCGGAGGGACGTTGTATCCGTACGTCTCCGTATCGGCATTGCTCGCCGGGCGCCACGGCTTGTACTGCGTGGGGCTCACGTCGTTCCCGCCGTTCACCATCTGCACGTTGCCGCCATAGGCATTGGAGTACATATTGTACTCGAATGTTGGCCTCAGCGGCATCCCGTACGGGCCGGGCTCATCCGTTCGCTTGATGACATTGATGTAGGTGGCCATGTCGCTCTTGGCCTTCTCACCGGAGGTGAACGCCTCGAACGTGGGCGTCACCGATCCCATTTGAGTTTCCCCCAGCACGTCCACATTGGCCGCATGGCAGGGGTCGTTGCTGTACAGTGAACTCTCCTCCCCATAGTCCTTCTGTGGCAACTCCGGATGGGAACCCTTGATGTCCCTCCGCTGGGGGAACACCATGTCGTTCGTCCCCGCTGCGAAGGGCTCGGGGATGTTCACCGCTGGGTACAGCCCGTTGGCGCCGTCCCAGAACTGCACCCCGTACTTGGCCCTCCCGCCCCGGAAAGCGCTCTTGTTCACCGCCCAATGGTACGGGCTCTCGTACCCCTCGTTCAGCCAGGACCCGCCCACAAGCCTGCGCAGGGCCTTGGTAATGGCGGTCATCTTGCGGCCGTTCAAAAACGTACCGAACGTCAGTTCGATCTTCTTGGGGTCCAGCGTGAAGTTCGCGTACTTCAACCGGCTGTCCGAATAGTCCACACCCTTGGGCGCGCGGATGCTCAACACCTGCTGCGCGGCCTCGTCCGCTGCTATGGTCTGCGCGGGAATGATGTTGGCCTCCCCGGGGTCCGAATAGGTGAGGATCCCCGTCTGCCCGTATTGCAACTCGATCTCCGCCACGATCTCCTTCACGCCGATCCCCTCGATGCCGCCCCCGTCATTGAAGCGCTGCCGCCCGATCTGCACGGCACGGAACCCGGCGGTGTTGTCCACGCGGAACTCGATGACGATGCCGTAGCGGCTTTGGGCCTGCTCATTGGGGGGGCCTCCGTTGGTCCGGTTGTGAACGCCCCCCGCCGCCCCCAGCATGGCGGGGATGGGAATGTTGCCAGTGGGCGGACCCCAATTCGTGGCATCCCCGGCCACGGTGACGTAGCGCACGAAGTAGTTGTACTGCCCATGCGGCAGGCCAATAGCACTCCCAAGGTCCACCACGCAGTCCGGATAGCGGGGCCACGGGATGCTCGGCGCGGCCGCGAAACCCACGCTGTTGATGTCCGTGGTGTAGTTCTCGAAATAGTAGCCGTCCCCCAGCGCGAGGTGGTCCAGCATGGACCGCACATCCCAATAGAGCGGGTCACTCTGGTGGTCCGCCGGGTAGGCCACCATGATCCGGTTCCCGCAGTTGAGCACCGTGGCCAGTTGCAAGGGGTAGGTGGCCCGGTAAGGGATCTTGCTGCTCATGGCCACCACCTGCCCGTTGGCCCGAAGGATGGGCGGGTTGGCGCCTGGCGTTACCTCATAATCGTTGGAGGCCCAGAACTCCAGTGTGTAGCCATTGCCGGAGGTGGTACCGATACAGACGTAGCTCGCGGGATCCACATTGGGTAGCGCAGGGGCATCCCAAAGGATGCTCTCGCCGCCCACGGTCTCCAAGGCCCCGGCGTTGCCCTGTATGGATCCGGGGCGCAGGTTCAGGGCATCGGTGTACTGGCCGTCGCCGATCAGTTCTGGCCGCACATCAGGATGCGCCCCCAAGCCGAACAGCCTGCGGAACCAGCGGGTGAACCGGTCGCTATGTTGCAGATCAGGCATTTCAGTAGGGCGGATAACCGAACCAGGTCGTCCTCGTCCACGTGTCCATGCGGTCCTTCTGTCCCATGCGACCCCAGTGCCCCAGCGCGCGGAGCCATGTGCCATTGGGGTTTGTCAGGGCCAACTGCGGCTCTTTCTCGCGAATGATCTCCCGGTAGAGGTTGTCACGTGTGATGGCACGCAACCCCTTGGCGCCCCGCAGTATGACCGCATCGGTTATGGCCTCCCGCGCCCATTCGGGTATGCGGAAGTCATCCCCCAGGCAGTCGATGCCAAGACCCGAGTAGGTGATGTGTACCTTCTGGAACGCGCGGCAACTGGCACTCAGGTAGAGGCATCCAGCGCTATCTTCGGCGAAGTACAGATAGTTCTGCGGCCACGCACCGGACCAGTCCAGTCCGCCCGGCGCGATGTCCAGCCCCGCGCCGGCGTTGTTCGCCACATACCCCTCACCACCCTTGTGGTACATATTGGGCTTGATGTGCAGGGTCTGCACATTGCGGAAGTCGCAATGGTCCCCGTTGAAGAGCACCGCAAGGCTCTTCTCGGTCATGCCCCATGGTAATGGCAGGATCAGGCTTGCGGGGATCTCGGCCTCCCAATGGCGCGTGTCCCATGGCACATCATGACAGATGGTGGCGAGTGCGCGCTGGGCCGCGCTCAGATAGGCGGGCTTACCCCACTTGCGGAAGCCGGTATCTCCCAATTCCGCCGCCGCATCGCCGATCACCTGGTCCGCCGATATGTAGGTCGATTGGGTGATCACGGCTCAGTGATGTTGATGGGATCATTGATGCTCACCTGCTTCTCGGTGGGCTGGGGCTGCGTCAGGTCTCGGCCGTCGTTCTTGAGGCGTTCGGGCAGCGTGAGGGCAAAGCGGGCGTTGTCGATCACCAGCCTCCGCACGTCGCTCAGTAGTTCAGGAGGCAGCGGTACATCCTCGTCGGGGTCCATGTCCTCCAGTCCCGGCAGGGCACAATGGAGCCCCACCAGCAGCTTCTTCACCAGCGGGTTCACCCCGAAGATGTATACCCGGTATCGGTCCTGCGCCACGTAGGGGCGGTCCTCGCGGGGCGATTCGTATGCCAGCCGGTACAACCTCCCCAGATCACCGAGTGTGGTGTGCGTGAACTCGGCTCCTGCGATCCCGGGCGGGCAGTTCAGCGGCAACGACGGACGGTGGTAGCGCACCCATGCGAGGCCGCCTCCGAAGGGCAGGTCGTACAGGTCGTGCGGCAGGTCGAAGTACAGGCAGTTCCACGCTACGGTATCGTTGGCCGTGTTCGTCACCACATCCACGGCGAAGACCTCCAGCATGTCCTGAGCGCGGCGCTGGTCGCCCACCATGTCCTTGGCCAGCGCCCGCCCGCGCAGCTTGTCAACGGCCAACTTTACATGGTAGGCCAGTGTCGGGAAGGAGAGGCGCGCATCATCATGCGTGAAGCCCAGCGCAACAGCCACCTCGTCGGCTATGGTGCGGATCGTGGCCATGCGTCACACGGAGAATTGGAACAGTTGCGCGGCATCCCTGTCGGCCACGCCATAGAGGGTGGTGCCGTCACCCTGCTTCACACTCAGGTATTGCAGCGTCCATTCGGCGAACGTTTGCAGCATGCTCAATGGCAGGTGTACCGTGCCGGTGTTGGGGCCGGTCATGGCCGTCAGTGTCTCCGGCGCCCGAAGGTAGCTCACCCAGAACCACTTTACGCGGCTCAGTGCGATGGGGCGCATGAGCAACGTGAGGCCCGGCATATCGCCAGGGTTGCTGTCGTTGATGGAGTGCTGATCCCCCGCGATGGCGTATGCGTAGCTGCGCATCTTGCCGGGGTTGTTGTTGCTGTCCAGCGCGAGGCGTTCATTGCCCGGCAGCATGATGTTGTTGGCCACCACCGCCAGTTGTTCGGCCGTGATGCGCTGCACGGGGAACTTCGATGACGCCGGGCGGCTGCTCCCTCCGGCGTAGTAGTAGGTGAGTGACGAGTTGGGCGGCTCGGGCAGCGGCTGCACGGGCACCTGCGGAACCAGCGCGAAACGTTCGGGTTCCGCGTACACCGCCAACACACTCCACGGCTTGATCGTGTTCCCCTGCGCGGGGACCTCCGCGTTGCGGGCACCGCCGATGTCGATGGCCCCCACGCCATTGGTGCGGAAAAGCAGGTCCACCTTCAGTTCGGCGGTCTGCTCCTCAGAACCCTTGTTGTTGGCCAGGGCGAAGTTGCAGGCCGTCACCGCCCGCCGGTAGGTAGCGTTGATGGCGGGCAGCCAGTCCTGTTCGGGCAGGTAGCGCTGCGAAGCCTCAGCATCCACCTGCCCCGAGGCGGCATCAACGACCTCCTGCGCGGTGAATGCCATGGGTGTGGATCAGACAGGTGCTTGTACCGTGACGCCCTCGTTCTTCAGCAGCAGTTTTTCGGCGGCATACCCGCGCGCCTGCTCCTTGGCGCGTTCGGCCATGGCGTTCAGTTCGTTGTCCGTCAGGCGGTCGGCGATGGCGGCGCGGTACTGCTGGTTGGTCCAGTCCACATTGGTGGGCAGGCCCAATTCCTGCGCCCGCTGCACCAGTTGGTCGAAGCGCAGGCCCGACGCCCCGAAGAGGTGCTTGTCGAAGATCTGCGCACGCAGGCTGTTGTCGCTGCGCTCGATGGCGCGGTTGGCGTTGCGGAAGAACATCCGGTTGTAGAACTCGTGCGGCTCGCCCACCTTGTTGCCTTGCAGGTCTTCCCCTGTGAGCCACTTGTACAGCGTGAGGCTGCTCACCACCAGCGTGCTCAGGAAGCGCGTCTGGCGCACATCGCCGCTGCGTACCGTGTAGGAGAACTCCTGCCGGAACTTCAGGATCCCCCCCATGCCGATAGGGAGCGCCTCGGCGTAGTCGCCGCTCCACTTCTCGGTGATGTAGTAGCGCGGGGCCGGGCAGAAGAAGGTGACGGGAGCAATGCGGTCGCCGGGGGCGATGCGCTCGGTGCGCAGTTGCCCCAGCGGGTTCACCGGCCCATCCTTCACGGCCTGCAACATCTCGCGCAGATCCTCCTTGGAAAGACCAGGGGCCGGGGCTTGTGCCGGGCGCTTGGCCAAATAGGCTTCCACCGCTGCGGCCAGCACCTCGGGCGAAATGCTGCCACCGGCAATGTGCTCAACGTCTTCGGGGACCGCCCCGCTTTCGCGGGCCTCCCGGGCCTCGACCGTTTCTTCCCAGAGCGCGCGGATGTCTGGATACTTCGCGCCATCGGGCACCTGAACGCCCCATTCCTTCAGGTCGCTCAGATACTTCTCCTTAGTGTAGGCTTGCTGTTGGGCCATGTGCGGGGTTTTGGAGCGATGCCCCGGGCACGGTCGCCCGGGGCTCGCCTGTTGTCAGGTCACGGATCAGAGGCCGTTCACGGTGAAGCGTCCCGTGTAGGAGGCTTGTTTGAGGATCGGCGCCACGTTGCCGGTCCAGTAGTTCAGCTTGAAGTTGTACAGGTTGCCGGGGTTCTTGCTCCGGTCCAACAGTTCATACTTCGCGCTGATCATCGGGAAGCCGATGAGGTGGCGCAGGCTCAGATCCTTCATGTTCATCAGCACGGCCTGGTTGTACATGCTGTCGCCGTAGCTGCCCACGTCCTCCCACGCATTGGTGCTCACGTGGATGATGCGGTGGCCGGGGAACTCGAAGGCATCGAAGCTCGTGTTCCACGTACGGTCCTCGGGGCGGTAGCGCACCAGGTTGGCTTTCACGCTCTGGCCGTAGGCGCTCCACACCCGGTCGGTGCAGAACATCACACGGGTGCTGTCCGCGTAGCGGGCCGTGTCGTAGATGGTGTTGTCCACCACCGCCTGCATGGTCGCGGGGGTGCATGGCTGGTTGGGAACCCCGGCGTTCGCCTGCTGCTCCAAGAAGCCGCTGGTGGTGCGAGCGCTCTGCCCGTTGGTCAGTGTCACCACACCGCGCTGGGCCATCCAGATGGTCTGTTGCAGGCCCATCAGGAAGCGGTCGTAGGCCGCCTTGTTCTTCTTCACGATGAAATCCGTGGTGCCGGAGGCTTCCCATACCTTCATGTTCATGGGGTCCCAGCGCACTGCCACCGGCCCCACCACTTGCAGCACGTTGTCGTACTGCGCGATCTGGGGCTCGTAGGTCGTGAGAACGTCGCTCACGCCATCGGCGCTCATGGGCCCGGCGTTGCCGAGCAGTTGCCCGGCCGTGACGGCGGGGAGCGTGCCACCGGCGAGCGGGCGCACGGTGATGGTCGCGGCGCCAAGGGTCTGGACCACGGCGATCACCACGCCGATGGGGCCGTTGTTCGGATATTTCACCACGTCGTTGAGCCCGGCGAACAGGCGCGTGGCGTCGGTCACGGGGATGACCTGTGGAGTGTCCGCGCCGGGTGATGCGGTGTCGGTCTTCACCGCAATGGGTGCCACCAGGGGCAGGATCTCGCCCCATGCGGGGTTGAGCGTGCGGCACTCGCTGGTGGGAAGGCTGCTCAGGAAGGCGATGTCCGACCATTGATCGGGCCATGCTTCTTTGAGGCTGGGGTCCACCTCCGGACGCAACAGCAACGTCTGCTGTCCGCCGGTGGCCACGGTATCGGGCTGCCCATAGGGACCCGAGTTGTACAGGTTGAACGGCGCCTGTTGGGTCGCCGGGTTGAAGGTCGAGGCTGTTTCAGCCATGGTATGTTTTGTTGGGGCCGCCTATCGCACCATTTGGGCGATCACGGCCAGATTGGGATCCCCTTGCGGGGCTTGTTGGTTGCTCACGGCGCGCCCACCGCTGGCGGCTGGCATCTGCGCCATGCCCTCCTGCAAGCCACGTTGATACCCACGCTGCTCGCCGATCGCCAGTGCTCGCCGTACATCACCATCGTAATGCGTGGCCTTGACCAACGATGCGAGTGCCTGGGGATGCAACGTGCCATCCGCGTTGAGGAACACGCCTTGGAAGATGCTCCCGTTGCGGAGCGCGTCGATGCTGTCCTGGGTAACGTGCATGCGGGCGATGGGATCGGCCTGCGCATGGGCGAGCGTAGCGGCGATGGCCTGCGCTTCCCGTTCACGGGCGGCGGCCATTTCCCTGTCTCGGCTCTCGATGCGGCCGCGCAGTTCGCCCAGCCGTTGCTCGTGCATCTGTTCGGCCACGGGCCGCAACAGACTGTACTTCGCGTCCAGTGCGTCCTTGTCGAAGGCCACATCGGAGAAGTCGCCCGTGCGCTTGGCACGCCGCTCCTCATCGGTGAACCTGTCCTTCAGGTAGGTATTGATCAGCACCTCGTCAGAGAGATCCTTGGCGGCCTTGTTCAGCACGCTCGCCGATGGCATCTTGCTGATGTAGTCCAGCCCGTCTCGGCCCTCCATCTGTTCGATGATGGCGGCGTGCAGCACGGGGTTCTCCTTCTCGATGCGCTGGAGGTTGGCCTGGATCGTGCGCGCCGTGTCCGCATCCTTCTTCAGCAGGTCGGCCTCGGCCAACCGCTTCTGCACGGTGTCGCGATAGGCGATCGGGTCCTCCTCTCCGTAGGTGTCCTTGAAGAGCTTGCGGGCCTCATCGTTCCATGCTGGCGTCTGCGGGGTGTTTCCCGTGAGCCAGTCGCTGAAGGGGTCCGGCGTGGCGGTTTCCGCAGGCGCTGCCGGAGTTGGAGATGGTGCGGGTGCTTGTGCGCCGGTAGCGGTAGGCGCAGGCTCTTCGCGCACTATCTGCATGGGCGACGGCGGAACAGCGGTTCCTCCTGCTGCCGCCTGCCCACTCCCGTGGGCAGTGGCGGCGGGGGCAGCAGCCCCTCCCGGGGCCGGTTGCGGGGCCGGAGTGCCGGTGCTCTGTGGTGCGATAATAGGGCTATGCCCTGCTGATATCGCAGCGAGCACCGCGAGATTGGGATCGGATGCTGTGGGCGCGCTCATTCTGCTCGGGATTCTGTCCAGCGCCATTACGATGTGAGCGCCGGACACCGGGGCGAATGTAGTGCTTATTTAGAATGGTTCTAAATAGAGAATGTGATAGCCAACGATAGCAATCGCTATCCTACACGAATGCTTGCGCCTATCGGCTACTGACCCATCGGTACCACCTCCTCCTGCGGCTCGATGTGGCGGCTGAGGGCCTGCATCATCGGCTGCATGCTCTTGCGCTCCATCTGCTCCTGCTTCAGCGCCGCGTTCGTGGCCTTGTTGCTCAGGTCGTCCTCGCGGCGATCCAGTTCGGCCCCCATCTGCGCGGCGGCCATGGCCTGCTGCTGCTGCTGCTGCTGCTGCTGCTGCATGGCGGCGACCTGATCCATCTTGCGCGTGAAGCGGGCCGCTGCGCGGTCCACGTCCTCGGGCAGCGCCCCGTCACTCAGCAGCCGTGCGGCCTCGGTACGGTCAAGCAACTGCCGGTCCAGGTAGCCCCCTTGCCCGAGGATCATCATCCGCGCTTCCTGCCTGCGCTGTTCGGCATCCGCCGCCAGGGTCACTTTCACGCGGAACTGCTCGCTCTCGATATCCCTGCTCAACAGGATCACCCGTGCGCCTTCGTCGCCCACCATGCGGTCGAGCATCCACGGGCGCGCGGCGTAGAATTTCTTGCCCACACTGGCGTTGTGCTGATGGTCCTGCTCGAACAACTCGCCCAGCGCCCCGAGGAAGGGGGCCAACATGGTGCCGCTCTGCCGCGCCTGCATCTCCTTCACCCGCACCAGCATGTCACCACCGCTGGGCGCCCCGAAGTTCTGGTCGTACACCCCCGTGGCGTTCTGTATCATGCGGTACCAATTGTCGATGATACTGAACCGGTTGTAGAAGTCGGCCCCCAACGTGTTTCCCGTAGTGGTTATGGCCTGGTTGATGCCCCCGACGATGCTGCTCTTGATGCTGAAGGAGCGGCCTTGTTTGAGGTTCTGCGATGCCTGGTCCGGCGTGATCCCAGCGCCCACGATGGCGTCATGGTCCATGATGGTGGTGGGGATCTCCGACCGGCTCATGCGCATCACCATGTCGCTCAGGGTAGCGTTGGTGATGCCCTGCATGTCCCGCACACAGGACAGCGGAGCGGTAGGGAGGCCGTTCAGGTATTTCCACGTGGCGAACTTGATGGGGAACTCCACCATGAATTTGTCATCGGGGTCCGCCTCTTGGTCCGGCACCTCACCACTGGCCAGTACGAGATCGCCGTTCGTGCTCAGGCAGGCCACTATGCGCTGGCCGTCAGGGCCTTCGGCTTCGATGATATGGCGCCGATTGGAGTAGGATTGCTTCTCGCCGCGTATGGATCCCGGCAGGAACTCCCACGGGATCGCCGTGCAAAAGCGCAGGCGCTGGGCCTCCCGCCGTTGTTTCTTGGCGCGGCGTTCGGCAGGGGTCCACGTCGTCGTCAGGTCCGTCTTCGGTGGCTCGATCAGGTCCTTGTCCGTCCACTTGGGCTTGCCATCGCTGCCGGGGGCATTGATGGTGACGTAGCTCGGCGTGCCGTCGTCCAGCACAAAGCCCCGCTCCACGGTGATCTTGTCCTTGTAGTAGAGCGTGATAACGCGGTATTTGTTGGGGCCGCGCATGCTGTTGCCCGCGTCCGCGCTGCTGTTGCGCGCCCAGAGATTGGCCATGCGGTCCAGGTGGCGGATCACCTCGGCGGCGGGCTGGAACCGTTCGGCGATGGTGGACACGTCCATGAGCGGGGCCACATAGCAGAACTCCCCGTCGCTGAGGTTTTCCCGCGTGGCCGACGGGTCCCAGCCCACTTCGGCGGGCTCGCACAGGTCCCGCTCAATATGGTTGCCGTTGTTGTAGTGGTGCGTGGCCACCACGCCCGACAGGCTGAGGTGCGAGGCGACCAGGCGGATCGTGCTGGTGAGCTTCTGCCGCTCACCCATGGCGGCGATGAGATTGCTGATCGCGCTCTCATAGGGGTCTGTCCACAGGTTCTCGTGCCGGTCCCGCTCGCCGTCCTCGTCTGGCGATAGGCCCACCTGCGCCATGGCCTCGGTCAGCGGGGCGCCAGCCTGCGCCATCTGGGACTTCAGCAGCCGTTCATACAGGGCCGCATCCTTGCGGGCGGCCACGTTCGATGTCCAGCCTTCCGCGCGGGCATGCACGCTGATGGATTCGGCCACACCTACGAGCCGCGTGTGCATGGCCTGCCCGATGGCGTAGCGCAACGCCAACCGTCCCGTGGGGTTGTTCTCGTCGCCCAGGAACTCGCGGATCATCTGCGGCGACCCGAAGGAGAGCGGTTCATTCTGCACCATGGCCAGGTTCGCGGCGTACTCTTTGAGGTAGCTGTCCCGGTACACGGATGGCATCCCGCTCAGGAAGTAGCGCATCACGGTGTCGTCGTACGCCTCGTCCTTCTTCTCCCACGGTATGTCCATGGGCGGGCGGCTCACGGGCGACATGCTGGGCCACGCCCACATGATGTTGTTCAGCGTGCTCATGGGATCAGTTCGTCTTGTTCTTCATGTACTCGCGGGCGGCACCTTTGAGTGAGGCGGAAACGGTGGTCTCATCGGCCACGCCGAGGCTTCCGCGCTCGATGCGCTGGAGGATCTCGTCACGCAGTTTTCGCGCTGTGCTCACGGCCTTCATCCATTCGGTGATCTCCTCCATGTCCGCCTTGGAAATGTCCTTGCGGATCACCGTCTGGCACTGCCGCAGCAGGTGCAGGTCGTCAGCCATGGCGGTGATGCGGCCCCCGGGATCGAAGGCATCCATGCGCTTGATGGCGGCCTTGATGTTGTCGTTGGTGAACGAAAGCGTGCCGTACTCGATCTTGCGCGCCTCGGCCATGGCGGGGGAGCGGAAGGACTGGTCGATAGCCACGAGGATGCGCTTCTCCTCGGGCATCTCGATGATGGGGGAGCAGCGTGAGGCGAACCACCACACCATGAGCAGTTCCGCCGATGACAGCGGCTTGAACTCCGCCACGTCGTTCAGTTCGGGGTAGTCCTGCCGCAGTCCCTTGGCGCTGATGGGCGCGTGGACGAGATAGCCCTTCTTGGCCAGTTCGGCAAGCACGTCAAGGTAGCGGTCCTGTATGGCCATGTCAGACGTAGATGACGGGTTCGCGCACCTCCACGTAGCGCACTTCAAGCGTGTTCATGTCGCGCACGGGCTTTCGCACCACGCGGAACTCCGGGGCGTGGGTGTTTATCATCATCGGCGTGTGCGCCCCAGCGTACACGGTGTGGGCGATGTTGGCGTACTGGACGGCATACACGATGTCATCGTTGTAGAGGTTCTTGCTCCGGGTGCCGAACTTGATGGCGCCTGTGGCCTGTTCGTCCACTTCGATGTTGTAGAGCTGCGTCCAGTAGTCGTAATACCAGATATTCAGCAGGCGCTTCTTCCCTGATTCGTCCGCCCGGGGGCCGTACTGGCGGATGAAGGCCACGATGTCGAAGAACAGTTCGGTCTTGCGCCCGTTGCGATCGTTGTTCTTCATGTCGATGCCGTACAGATGGCCACCGCCCTGGTATTTGGGGGGCATCTGCGTACGGTATAGCAGCGAGCGGGACAGGTTGAACATGGATGATGATTTCCAGCGCGTGTACTCGCCTCCCCGGTTGGCCTCGACCAGTTCGGGGCAGGCCCCCTGCCCGTCGTTGGCGTAGTACATACCCATGAGGATGCTCTGGTTGAAGCACTCCTCCATGTTCTGCTTGCTGTCGTTGAGCAGGCATGCCACCGTGGGGTTGAAGGTGCGCGCACCGTCGCGGTCGCGCCAAGCCCCGGCGCCGTCGAAGATCGCTGATGCGAACATGGACGAGCCGGATCCCACGACAGCGGGATCGGTGCCCTGTGCCCACCGGTATACCCAGCGTTCGGCGCTCTTCTTGGGCAGGAACATCCGGCACGGGCTGTTCAATGAATCCGGCGCATGGGGCACCCACTTGGACCCCACCACGAGGTGCGGGTACCATGAGCCTTCGGCCATGGGAACGCTCGTGTTGAACACCGGATCGAAATGTCCAGGCACGGGGATGCCGCGCTTTGTGCAATGGCGTTCGATCAGTTCCCACGCTTCGGCGATCACCGTCACGGGAACCACGTGCCGGTGCAGGGTCAGGTAGGCATCCTCGGGCTTGTTCGGGTGGGCGGAGTAGAACATCGCCAGCCGCTCCTCGGACGAACGGGAGGCCATGTCCCCCTCCGAAGCGTTCATGAAGAAGTCGTACTCTTCGATCAGATCTTTTTCCGTCATGCCCGGTCGGCATGTCCAGTCGAAGAATCCCGGGACGTAGGTGGACGTATCCCTTCCCTTTCGGAAAGCCTCCATCGTCGCCTTGTATTCCGATGTGAACTCGGATCCCGAGTTTTTGGCATTCCCGGTCCCGTAAGCCCAGAGACTGCGCTTGATGCGGGCAACGCCGTCAACGAAGGACACCATGGCCGGGCGCACCTCGCGCTTGATGCCCGAGTAGGGGCCGACATTCTGCGCCTCGTCGATCTTGATGCGCGATACGTTGGTACCGTTGATGACCTGCGTATCGCCCGATGCCGCCACCGTGCGCTCGGCGGACATCGCGTTGCTGGCCCCCTTCCGGTCGCGCTCGGTCCACGTGGCGGTCACGGACGAAGCGCTCCACAGCCACTTGTCGGCGTCCATCCACGGGTTGCGATCCACCATCAGGGAGATCATGGACTTGAACTTCTGCTTGAAGATCTTCTCCCCGGTGTACTTCACGTCGTCCGTCACCAGCACGGCGGAGGATGATGGCGTGGTGAGGATAGATATGGCCTCGTCCAACTCGAAGGTGGATGTCACGGCGGACTGGCGCCCCTTGAACAGTTCTCCGGAGAGCCCGACCGCGCACCAGTAGAGTATGAGCGCCTGCGGGGTGGAGGCATCGTACTTGCGAACGCCACCCGGCATGCTGTCATCGGGGATGTAGCCGTACTTCAGCGCGCCGTAAAGGTGGTTCTCATCCATGCGGCGGAACTCCTCCTGGATGAAGGCATAGCGGTCCTCGGCCCGCACATCGTAGAGGGAGGTATCCTCGGCCAGCCAGCGCAGGGCCTGCTCGATGAAGAGCCAGAAGGGCTCATAGGGCGCGATGCGGTCGAACCGGGGGATGTGCGAGAGGTGGAACGCTCGGAACTCATCGTTGCGGGCGAGGGTCTTGGCGTCCATGGGGCACCAATCCTCGCGGCTTATCTCGCGGTCGCGCCACTCGTCCTTCCACGCCTGCGGTATGCGGTCCAGGTAGCATTCGGCGCGCGGCTGCGGGTTCTCGCTCCGTTCTCGCGCCGCACGGGCCTGTTCAGGGGTCAGCCACAGGTGCTGACGCCCATCCATGATGAGGCCTGGGCGGTCGATGTCCTGCGCCCTGTCCGGTGGTGGGGCTCCCGCGCGTTCCCCGATGCGGTCGCGGTCCTCTTGCGAGAGGGGCATCCCCGCATCGGACAGAGCAAGCAACAGGTCGTCGTGCTGTTCCATGCTCTCACTAATTGCTCGGTGTCCACCACTTGGACGCATGCCCTGTGGTGCGGTTGAGGGCCGCCCATTCCTCCCGGTTCTTCCGGCGCCGCTCCTCCTTGGCCTCCCGCCGCTCCTCCGCCTGTTGTTGCAAGCGTTCCATGCGTTCCACGGACATGGATGCGCCGGTGATGATGGATGGCCGGAATGGGCGCCCCAGCGTGCGGGCGCGCAGCATCAAGGCGCGGTCCACCAGGCGCTCAATGGCGGCGGCGGCGATGTTGCGCGTGGCCATGTCCGGCAACTCCTCCACCCTCAACAGCGCATCGCTTATCTCCTTGAGAGGCGCCGTAAGGTCGAAGAGGACGACATTCTTGGGGGAGAGATGCTTCCGGTCCGGATCGGGTGTCCGTAGGTTTGGGCCCATGTCGCCAAAAGTAGCAATTGCGATAGTGTCTTGTGGTACAGCCCCTTATCGGGCCAAGGTGCAGGCCCAGCGGGAAACGTGGATCCCATTGGTAGATGGGGCGGATGTGCGCGTGTTCATGGGGCGCGGCGCCATCGCCGAGCATCCCGATGAGATCGTGCTGGACTGCGATGACGGCTACGCCGGTCTGCCTCAGAAGGTGCGCCTTGCCTTCGCGTGGGCCTTGGAGAACGGCTATGATCTGTGCTTCAAGTGCGACGACGATACGTACGTATGCCCCGAGCGCCTGATGCGCCACATGCCCGTTCGCCACCATTGGTGCGGGCGGCTGCGCGGCCCATCTGGGAACTGGCGTCATCCCTACACCTCCGGCTTCGGCTACTGGCTGTCCGCGACGGCCATGCGTCACCGTGTACACGACGCACAGCCGGAAGATGTCGCCGAGGACCGCGTTACGGGAACCATCATGGCGGAGGCGGGCATACGCTGCCATAACGACCACCGCTACATCGTGGCCTCTTCCCGGCGCAACATCCCCTCCGGATATGATGAGGGGCCCCGGCGTGGCAACGACATCATCGCCGCGTGCGAGTATGGCCCGGACGACATGCGGCGCATCCATCATGAATGGCTGCACGCGCCCAGCGAGAAGCCGTCCTCCAAATTGATGCGCGGAACGCCGTTCGATGAGGTGGACGTACTGGTGAAGACCTTCCTGCGGGATGGGCTGCTCACCCGGTGTGTCGCGTCCCTGCGGGAGCATCTTCCCGGAGCTCGCCTGGTGATCGTTGATGATGGGCACGATTCACGCCCGAAGACACGCCTGTACCGGGAACTCAGGAGCGAGGGACATACCGTGCAGTGGATGAGCTTCGACAGCGGCTTCGGCGCCAAGAGCAACGAGGCCAAACTGCACTATGAGCGTCCTTATGTACTGGTGTTCTCGGACGATTTCGCCATGACGCCAGAGAGCGCCAAGGGCGTGGAGCGAATGATCGCGGTGCTCAGGAACGACCCGGGCATCGGGAGCGTTGGCGGCCGCGTGGACGGAGCCCCGTACGAAGCGGACATCGTAGAGGCCGTGCGGGAAGATGGCTTGAAGGATGTGGAACTGGTGCCCCCCTCGTCAGCCGCGCTGACGGTGACAGGGACGGACGTGCGCTACCGCCTGTGCCACCAGAGCGTCAACTACAACCTGGTGCGCACCGATGCGCTCGCCGATGCGGTGTGGCATGAGAAGTGGAAGATCGGCGGGGACCACCTGCTCTTCTACCAGCAACTGCTGGCAGCAGGGTGGAAGGTGGCGTATGCGGAGGGGGTGGACATCCACCAGATGGAACCCGGACCCGGCGACGTGGCGGAGGGATACGGCATGGCCCGTTCACGGGCGCGCTTGGCGTTGCCGGACCTGTTCGACCGCCTTGGCTGGGCCTCCTTCCGGGGGCTGGACGGAAGGCTCGAAACGCGCGCGTCGGTACAGCAGTGGTACGACGCGCATATCGGGGACTTCACTTCGGCCAATGGCGCGCTTTCCATCGGAAACAAGGTGGACAAGTTCGCCCTGCGGCGTATGGCCAAGGCCGAACGCATGCGCAAGAAGGCGCTCGCGAATGAGCGGCTTATGAAGCGTATAAGCCCGCTCACGGGAAAGCCGGTAATGATACCCAAGAACGAAGGGCGCCCATAGGACGCCCTTCGTTCTGGATCGCAGCACACACCCAAAGTAGGGTCAGGACGCCACCGAGTAGCTTCCGGAGGCGTCGAAGATGATGGCGTCCGCTTCCGCTTCGAGGGCGATTCCGATGTTCTCCAGCGCGGTGGCGGCAGCGGCTTGGCTGTCGAAGGTGACGCGGCCACTCATCGTGCCGTTGGGGTTGAAGACCACCACTTGCCCGAAGGTCCGGGTGCGGTAGGGGTTGGCGGAGCCCGAGGAGATCGGGCGCATCAGCGATCCGTTCTCCAAGGTGGGGGGGTAGGCGGCCGTGTTGAAGGAGCCGGACTGGGCGGTCTGCTGCGGGAAGTTGGCGGTCAGGCCGCCGGGGAAGGTCACGTACATGGCTGCGGTGTTGTTGGTTTGCCTGTGGGGTCAAATGTAATGCGATCGGGGCGGCATCACGTCCATCCTGTCCACACTCCGTTGAGATTGGTGGACGTGACCGCAATGGGCGTGGCATTGGCCAGACGTACAACGGCTGTGAACAGGGCTATGTGCAGGTGGTCGATCACGTGATAGCATTGACCACCGTGCCAGTATCGCTCTCACAAAGCTGATCGCCTGCCGGGTATACCGTAGCGTCAGCAAGCCATGCGTATCGGGACTTCGGGTAAATGGCCATGGTGATCAGAACTCGTACCCCGACATGCTGAACCGCACGAACGGGCTGTTGGTCACGAAGTACGCCTGCGCCACCACCCCTATCTCCAGCGTCCCGTCGCCAAAGATGTCGAAGCCCTCGGGAAAGGATTGGACCAGGTTGCTCCCCTGCGCCAAGGTCGCCGTCACCGCCACCCGCCATGCCTTGACGATGGGCGATGCGGTAGTGACCGCGCCGGCAGGGTTGACCACGAGGTAGAAGTCCACGATCGCCCGTGTCGCCGTGGTGTTGTTGGCGATCGCGACCATCTCCACGCTTTGCAGGCGGAACGTCTTGCCAGAGGGGACCACATGGCTGACGGCCGCGGTCCCTACGACCCCTTGGCCGGTGGCCTTTATCATGGAGATCTGGGCGAGCGTGGAAGCGGTGAAGCCCCCCACGTTGCCCACACTCGTCACACTGTTGACGTAGTACGTGACACTGGTTCTTCCCGCATCCCGCAGGGGCTGCACACTGAGCCCTCGCGTACCCTGTGTGCCCTTGACGATCGCGGGCACTTGGATGACCTCCACGGCATTCGTGGTACCCGGCGTGGTCTGGTCGATGGCCACAGTACCGGTGATGGCTATCGGGGCTGTAAGAGCCGTCAGCACGGCGGCCAACGTCGTTTCGGTCGCCGCATCCGGTGGGAGTGGCGGGGCTCCCAAAGCGGTAAGAACGGCCGCAAGGGTCAGTTCCGTGGCAGCCCCGGTCGGCAGAGGAAGCGTTGCAGCGCTCACCGAAAGCGTTCCCGAC
>ERZ724522.960-NODE-960-length-16738-cov-4.431277_pt1 | contig 16738 bp, 17 predicted proteins | sample MGYA00376055_ERZ724522 | MGnify/ENA primary metagenome ERZ724522 (study PRJEB28724, sample SAMN07190884) | wastewater metagenome | isolation source: effluent of sewage treatment plant in Hong Hong | place: Hong Kong | collected 2016-03-17 ... | reverse complement strand
CTACACACTGAATACGGCTTTGACTTCAATCCGACGTTCGAACGGGGCAATCTCTATGGGAAACGCCCCGACTGGTGTAGCTGGTAGTCCCATCAATTCGGGGTAGGTGTCAATTGGCATCCCATCGTCACGCGGCGGCAAGGTACTGTTCAGATAGGACGGCATGAATATCCCAAATCGTGTGAATGTGCCGTTGTATCGCTGAATGACTTTTGGAACGACGGCCATTACATGCCGATGTCCCATGAGGATTAGATCGGCCTCGTAATCCCCCAGCGCCCGCCCTAGTGTGAGTGCATGGCCGCCCGGCAGTCGTCCGCCGCCGTAACCATGATGAGCAAACACCCGCATTCGCCACTGATTTGCCCGATTATTGCCGGTCACTCGTGTGAACGATGGCACGATGAAACCGCCCGCACCGAGGGCTAATTCGCCCGGTTGACAGTTTGCCAGATGAGCAACCTCACGGACGATATAGGCGTAAATGTCACGGCTGTAATGGTTGCGGGATGTCCACTCGTGATTCCCCTCGACTAATCCCCAGCATTTATGCGCAATCGGTCTAATCAGGCTCACAGCATAATCAGCCTGTACAGTCATCACGTCCGTGTGACCGAGTACCCAGCGCGCCAACGTTTCGGGTTTATAGCGTTTATCCCCTACGTGACAAATCCCGTCGATGTAATCCCCGCCGCCTATCCAGAATGCGAACTGGTCATCTGCAATCTCTTTAACATGCTGGCGAAACTGTTTCTCATTGAATGCCGCTGCCCCGACATGCCAGTCGGTCAGATGCCACAACCGAATCCGGTCATTCGTGCTGAAATAATCGATAGAACGCCGGATTGTTTTCACAGTCGCCACCTCAAACAGAAAGGCGGGTAATCTACCCGCCTCGCGTTCACTTCCGTCTGTTCAGTTTAGATTGGCCGGATTGCCGGGTGATTTGTCCACATACGCTTTATCATCGGTCACTTCGTAGAGGAATCCCGCGAGGTGATTCAGTAGTTCTCGCGTTTCCGGGGGGAACGATTTCGCCAGCGCTTCAACAGCTGTAATTGTCGCTGGGTCTTTGCGCAGTCGGTCAACCACGAACAGCACACTACCGCCGCCCGCAATCAGACCAACACCGATGCCAGCGATGAGGGTAATCAGGTTTATCGCGGCGCTTCCACTCTCGACAGTCACCACCGGCGCGGCTGGCGCGGGCGTAACCGTCGCATCCTGAGCCGTGACCGACTGCACACCGATCAACAGCAGCAGGAACACGACGAACATCAGTAGACTAAACCGTTTCATGCATTCATCCTTTCAGACCTAGAATTTTCTTCAATTCGGTCATCTGAGTGTCCATATTCGACACTAGATTTTTTACCACTTCCCATTCGGTGATTTGTGGTGCGATTGCCAGCGGCGGCGGTTTCACAGGCACAACCGATTTATGACGCGGCGCGAAACCGATGAGCGTGTTCCAGAAATCATCGTCATGTTCAATGTCGAATGGTTCCCAGCGCTTGTCTTTATGTCCGCACACATAGACGTTTGCCCCGTGGAATACGCCCTCTTTCGCCAGCGGTACGTAATGCACTCTTGCCGCGTCGATCAGTTGCAAAGCGTATTGCTTGCCCGTCAATCCCCACGATTTGTAACCGGTACGCGGGTCACCCTGCGCTGGGTTATCGATTCCGTATTCGGTCACAATCACACGTGGCGGGGTCACACCGATCAGCTTGCAGCGGTTGACCATCCATGCCAGCCGCCCGACGCGATAGGGTTCGCCCGGTAGATACTCATGCAGGCCTAGAAAATGATTGCTGTTTTCCATGCCTCTGAGCAGTAGATCAAAAGCGGCAATCCATGCGCTGTTGCCATCATCGCCCGGTGTGCCGACTGAGAAATTGCCGACGCATAGATTTTTGAACCGTTTCGTGGCAATCACCATGATTTCGAGTAACCACGCCACGAGGCGCGGGTTATTCTCAACCGTTCCCGGCTCATTCAGGATGTTAATCACCTGATTGCCAATGCTCATCTCCGCTAGCCAGTTGATGACATCCAGCGGCGCGGCAACATAGCTGGAACTATCATGGCGCGGCATGTGGAATTCGCCGTCCTGAGGATGATACAGACGCGCAACAATCGTCGCATTCGGCAGTGCCATGCGCAGACGTTCAATCATGCCGATGTCGTTGAGGTTGTCGATAATGGCTGTCATAGACGCTGGATTTAGCGCCTGCACACGCCCGATGAACTTATCCCAATTTTGGATATACGGCAGATGCGCGTTGATACCGATCAAACACTGACCATCACGGATCCCCGGCATTCGGTTCCCCCTCTGCACTCGTGTCGGTTTTGACTTCCTGAATAATCGTGTCTACTCTCACTCGAATGGCTGACAGTTCCACTTCCATCTTGTCGAGCTGCGATTTGATGTCAATCAGCCGTTCTGTGTCATGCCGGATAACGCCCGTGTCCACCCGAATAGCGGTCGTGTCCCGTAGCACCTGCGTATGCGTATCGCGCAAGGATTCCATCGCTTTTGTGTTGTTTTCGATGGTCACATTGCCGCGTTCAATCACGCTGCTGTTATGCCGGATGGCCGCCCCGACGTCGACAATCAGCGTTGATATGACTTTGTCATCAGCCGAGGCCGATCTGCCCTGATTGCGAATGGCACGGTTGACTGACCACGCCAGCAGGATAGCAATCAGCGCGCCGAGTAACAGAATGAGCATGACCAACTGCGATAGACTGGCATTCAGGACGGTTTCGAGTGCGTTGTTAGCGTCGATGGAAGTGGGCATGTTGGTTAGGTCTTTCGAGCGATTTTGTTTGCCGGATTCAGATAGTGCGTGTCGGTCGTTTTCCCGTCGTTTTTGCGGATAGTTTCATGTATCCCTGCAATCACATCCTCATAGGGAATGCCCAGCGCCATTGCCAGCCCCAGCGTAACCACAATCACATCAGCAATCTCACCAACGACTGCCTGACGGCTTTCAAACAGACCGGCCTTGATTGCCTCTGCGGTTTCTTCCAGAATGAGGGGTATCTGCACATAGATCGTGGGCTGAACGTTAAACCGCCCGTGCAATTCGCGGGTAGACTGCCAGAGCGCCTGCAGCGGATCATTCAGCACCCGTTCGTTCACGCCCTTTCGCTGCTGTAAATAGTCGGCCAGTGCGTTTAGTTGTTGATTGTCAGACAAAAAACACCTCCCCTGTGTTGCCTTAACGATAGGCTAACGGGGAGGTGCATTTGTGATTTTTGCGGTGATTTTCGGTATGTACAGAAAATCAGACCAGCCGCCGCGGGCTGCCGTTCCTGCGATTAATCGCCTTGAGGTATCTCCGGTAATTGAACGCGCCTTCAATGCCCGTGTCATCATCTCCGAACAATCGCACGCTCATCCGTTCTGCGTCGTATTCCACACCCGCTATCCAAAACTCAGTCGGGTTATCGCCGGGCAGATCATAGCCAACAAGGTAATCCTGTATCTGCATAATCCGATCTGGCGTGACATTCCACGGTGCGACTAACCCGCCATTGATGTTCCGTACCCGCAATCCCTCACTGATGCGTGAGGTGTAGCGCACGGCATAATTCAGATTGGCGCGGCGGTAATACATGCGCCGCTTGCCCGTGTTGTAATTCGTCGGTTCAATGCCCCAAATACACCACACACCCGAATCGCCACTTTCTGAAATCTTATTCAATACATCTAATGCCGACTCGCCCTTGACATGCAATCGATTCAATAGAAGCGCATTCGCTTCTAATCCTGTGTTGTCGGTCGCATCAAAAAATGTACTTCCATTGAGCAATGCCCCTTTAACCAATGTCACCAGCGTGGTGTAATCCGTGTCAGTTGCTGCCGTATCTCTGTACGGTTCCCATCCGAGCGTTTGATAGAAGCCGATGCACTGCACATCGATCATGCCGTTGCTGTTCGGCATAGCGCTGAATGACGATTTCGGCCATGCGTGCTGTACCAGATACGTATCACGAAACGTCTGCACACCCGAACCTAGTGCCATCAGGCCGCCATCGACGATCTGATAGCGATAGCCATAGATCGCAATGCTGTCGGCATCCGAACCGGCTGAACTCGGTGTCATGACCGTGGTCGTGGATGTATTTGTGTAGTTTACCAACACAGAATTTGCCATCTCATCAATCGACGTGGTATACGCCGCGCCGCCGCCGTTGAAGGTCAGCCGACTAATCAGCCCCTCCCAAATCGGCTCATACGGGTTATCCACATGGATTGCGACGCGGTTCCCGATGAACTGCTCTAGGAACAAATTCGCCTGATCTTCCGTGCCAACCTTGATGGAAAATGACGCGGTATCAAACCAGCCCGACGCGCTGATTTTATGACGGTAGTTATAGACCTCGTACCGTGCGAGAAAGCGATTACCCTGTTTCGGTTTCTGATAGATGCTCAGGATGTGCGGGTACATTAGACCGCCCTCGGCCCCAGCCAGCGGGGAACGGGATTGACTACTGTGTAGTGAATTGAGTTTGAAATGATACTCCGTCGAGTATCAGCCTTGTATGGCAGAATATACAGGCGATTTGTCACGTTCGGTTCAAACTCAATGCCGGGACCTAACGTGATAGCTGCACGGTTATCCATGCCGTTTGAGAAAATTTTACCGCCGACCTGCCCCGGCTTACCGTGCAAACTATACCCTGTGTTATCGGAAAATAGCCGATCTGTCGTCAACGTCACGGTGCTATCGCCTTCGATAGCGACTACCGAATGGTCAGACGGAATGAAATTCAGATCGCCTAAATAGAGCGATGCCGTGCCGCTGGTACGTTGAGCATAAACGTTGATGGATAATGTGTATCCTTGTGCCCCGTAGCCATTGAATAGATCAGTCGTGATTGCACTGTCAATCGGGGGCACTGTGACTACTCCCATGTAAAGGAATGCCCATTCGCCCGTGTTGCCAGTGCCCCCGGTGCCCAGATCGGTTAAAGTTTGCACAGGCGTTTGTGCAATGACCGCGCCCGCAGTTCCTACTGTGATGGTCACATATAATTTGACCGTGCCCGCAACGCTCAGTCTCGCCCGCGCAAATGTCAGAAATTGCCCATTGAATACTGAACTGTTGGTTTTCCATGTATAGCGCACGGCATCGGTGGCAACCGTAGCAAACGAGGTTACACCTCGCCTCCCTGTAGGCCCGCCGCAAATTGGCCCGCCATTATCTGCCGCATTTGTAGTGTCAGCGCCCGCCGCGAACACTTCCCCGCCATTAAACCCAAACGTTGCATAGTAGGTTGTGCCACCTACGACGGCCTGAGTAGGTTTCGGCCAGTTGCCAATGACGACGGCATTATTCCCGTTCGCATCCAGCGTGTAATGGCTGATGGTTGTCTTGAGCCGGGTATCACCGGGTAGTGAATTAGGGTTGATGTCCAACGCGTTGAAATAGTTACTGATGACAGCACCCGCTTCAGTGTTATCTCGATATGTGAAATTATCAGTGCCACCGCCATAGCCATTTTCAACCACTCCAACATTTGAGGATGTCGGAGCGGTGTTGGTCAATTGCAATCCCCACAAGCGCGGGCTGAAACCGGGCGGCACAGCTTGCCAGTACGGTTCCCGTTCCAGCGTGATCGACAGTTCGGCGCTGTCATCTGACAGGAACACGTCACTATCCTGCGCAATGTCGATGTTATACAGCAGCGCGTATTGTGGATAAGTACAGCCCTCAGCGTGCCATTTCAGATAGACCGGTTCCGTCTGCGTCCGTGTCACATGGAAGTCGCGCGCCCAACGCCCGAACTGCACAAGCCGCGAAAACAGGGCGTAGCGTGCCGCCGCGCTGCTACCGGCGCTGATAATCTTCATGGTTTCGGTCACATTCGGCATGGAATAGTTCAGCAGGCTTGCGCCGTCGCTCATGCCGTTGGATTGCGACACGCCACGCATCTGCGGGTATTTCGGCACCCATCCGTTGTTAGATACCCCGAATCCGCGTGTACCGACCATCAGGTTAAGAACGTCAACTGCCTGATTAATGTTGGCTGTGTTCCCCGGAACAGGATACACGCCCTTGACGATTTCGAGAGCCAGATAGCCAGCGGTCATGTTATTGGAACCCTCTCAGTGCGTTTGCCGTTTGCGCGGCGGTACTCGCGCCCTCAGCCTCTGAATTCACAACGATGTTTTGATTGACGGTCACATTGGAACCGCTGCCACCGCCGCCAGTCGGCACGGTGCCGAGATTGGCTTGCGCGGCCAGCCCTGCGAGATTAGCTGATTGCAGTGCAGACGCGAGTGATTGCAGTGCGCCTGTTTTCGATGTCATGGTATTAATCTCACCCGACATTGTAACCGCGTTGATAGCGGCCAATGCGAGTGTTTCAGCGAAATCGTTGGTATACATTCCAGCTAATTCAATCGCGCCGCTGGCCTCTTCAGTCGTGATTACGCCATCGGCCATGTTATCGTTAAAATCAGACACGACCGGTTCAGCATCTTCCCACGCTTTTTTGTTCTTTTTCAGCGCATCGTTGACGATGCTGTTTTGTTCAGCCAGATCGGACATGGCGCTACTCGCATCATCGCCCGCTGATTTCATTTTCTTATACGTATCGATGTCATCTTCACCGGCGCGGGATTGTGCCTGAGAGCCGTAGAACTGTGATGACGATGTAGTCACTTGTCCTTGTAGCGTCTGAATGGCAGCGTCATCAAACGGGTTTGTGATTTTATCCATCACCGAACGGGAATTTTGCCCGAAGTTCGCCGCGATGGTATCTACAATCGCCTGCGCTTTGTCGATGTCACCGCCTGAGGCAGATTCACTAATCGCGGTTTGTGTTTTTTCCAGCAGGTTAGCCCCGCCTACGCCGCGCCCGATGGCCGTGCGGATAACATCATCAATATCCTCAGGGTTAGCAATCTTCAGATCAAACGCCAGTTGTTCACCGGCCATTTGTGCCAGTGTAGCGCGTGTACCTGTCGAATCTTTGCCGAGGAAGTCCTGAATAGTAGCAACCACTTCGAGGAAACCGATTGCCAGATTACCGACGATGCTCTCAAAGCGCGTCATGAACTCATCAACGCCTTCGATCTTAAAGCCCATCTCAATCGCTTCACCGAGCGTTTCCCCGTTCTGCAATCCTTCGATCACGCCCTTGATTCCGTTTTTGATGGCTTCCAATTTTCCCGGTAGATCGATCTGATCACTGCTGAGGAATTCGGTCGCTACAGACTTCAATTCCAGTTTGAACTTGTCAATCTGCGCTCGTAGCGTATCATCGACGGTTTGACCTGCATCAGCGATTGCGCCTTCAGTATCACCGAAACCAGATGTAGACAGGTTGAGAATACCTTCCGTCGCAATCGCGCCCTGTTCCCCAAATAGCAGTGAGGCGATACTCGCTTGGTCTGCTATAGGTTGCGCCTTGATCGCATCGATCACAGACTGCACAAAATCAGCACCGTAAGCCTCGCCTGTTTCGGCGGGATTATCTATACCTAGTTTTTTGAACGTCTTGCCAATGTCCCCGCTAGGGTCATCAGCCGCCGCGATGAGGTTCCCTTGCAAGGTCTTGATGCTATCCGCTACGAACGTGGATTGCGCGAATCCCTCTTCCATACCGGATGTAATCAGCGATAGCGACGCTTCCCCGTCCAATCCCATCTGCTTAAACGTGATGGCATTTTCCCGAATTGTGTCCAACAGATCACCGCCGCGATTCGCGCCGCCCTGAAACGCGGTAATGAGCAGATCGCCAGCCTCCTGAAAACTGCCGACTAATCCGGTGCTGACTAGCGTGTTCATCGCATTCAGCACTTCGACGGGGTCTTGTTCATAGAACACTTTGGTAAAGCCCAGCGCCGCACGGGTCGCATCTTCCATCGGCGCGCCGAGCTGCCCCGCCGTTTCCATCACTTGCCCAATTTGCCCCGCGCTATCTCCTAAATCGTCCTGCTGAATGGATAGAATAGCATCCTGATATTTTCGGATTGCATCAGCACCTTCCCCCGTTCGTGCGGCCAGCCCCGCCGCGGCATCTTCGGCGTCAAGAAACGGAGTCACGGTGAATTGCTGTATTTGACTGAGAACGCTCATGACATTGCCGCCAACGTTCATGGCGATGTCAATCACCTGTAAACGGGCAAGGCGGTCAATCGCGTTGACTACTTCCTCGCCCTCGCGGGTCTGCTGAGTATCGACTACCGGCGTTAGTTTTTCGGCGTCGAGCTTATTCAGGGCGTCAATGTCGGGGTCATCTTCCACCGTGGTAGAGACTGCCACATCGGGCGAATAGGCCTCTAGCGCAATGAGATTGGTCAGTTCAGTGTTATCCGCAATGGTCGTGGAAATCTGAACATCTGGCGAATAGGTTTCAAGCGATAGCAGATTGGTTAGATCGGCATTTTCAGCAACATTCGCCTGTATATCGACAGAGATACCCGCATCTACGCCGTCGAGTGCCGATTGCAGTTCATCCAATGCGCTCTCGAAATCACCCGCCTTGCGCACGGCGCTATCGACGGCTGAGTCAAAATCGCTGGTATTCAGGTCTGCATTAAAAATGATGTCATTGTCGGGCATTATCGACTGCCTTTCCTGCGCCGTTCGGACTCGGCCTTCTTTCGGGCGATTTCAGCGTAATCGTGACGTGCCATTGTTCCGATCAGATCCCGCGCCTTGATACTGGCAATCATCATCGCCCGCGCCTCGCGTGAGGCATTCCAGTAATCTCTAAACCCGTAGCGCTCAGCCGCTTCCCACTCGTCATAAATCAGGCTGTGCGTAATCAGCGGCGCGCCCGCTTCCCGTTTCAGCGCGTCGTGCAGTTTGCCATCGACGATGGTCAGCAGATCAATGCCGTTGTACGTTACGGCGAAAGGAACGCAGTGCGCGGCGCACTTCGTCCTCTCCCAGCGACAGGGTAGCCGCGTTCATCACGTTAATCATGTCGGCAGTCGATGTGACCAGTACGAACATGACACAAGCCAGCCAATCATCAGCCGGTAATTTCATCACCGCCCGCCGCTGTGCCAATCGCGCCGCATACCGCGCAAGCGTGGCATCCTTGCCCTCTGGCGTGTCTACGACCACGCCCGCCTCAAACAGCCGCGAGATGAATACCTTATTGCGCAGGTCACGGTGCTGTTTAAGCGCCGCCTGATATTCTGCATTCGCTTCAAGTGGGATATTAGCGTCGAGGATGGAACCTTCTAGTTTGCGCTGATACGCATCAGGATTCGGCGGCGGATAATCCTCGTCAATCCGGTCTAGAATGGCCTGTTGCCCCCAATGCGATAGCGGCTGAACATAGACCAGTTCCCCGCTGTCAAGTTTTACTTCGATCAGTTTTTCAGTCAGTCCCGCTGTCATGTCGTGCTTGCCCCTTATTCTAAAAAGGGCGGGTCATTGCCCGCCCCTCTGTCATCTGTGCTGCTGTCGTGTCAGATGGTCGTTAGTTGACCAGTCCGAGGAACGAAGTCGTGCTGTTATCGCCCACGACCATGAGCGTATTCGCGTCATAGCGCGCGCCCGCAATCGCGTTGTAGGTGGCGTTCGTCGGACTGGTGAACGAGCCGATCACTTCAACGTCGTTGCCCAGGCGCCCGCCCGACAGATCGCGCAGGATGCGGCTGCCGGTAGCGCCCGCGTTGGTCTGCGCTACCCATAGCACACTGCCCTCGAAACCACCGAATGCCAGCCCATCAACCGCGCCCGTGCCCGACTGATCGAAAGAGCGGGTAGCAAATGTCGGGGTCGTTGCCATGCTGTTGACGGTGACGTAAATGTTCCCGTTGGCCGCCCCGACGAACAGCTCAGTGCCACGATTGACACCCGGAGGAACGGCCAGCGCGTTAATCGCATTGGTGCTGATACCGGTCACAGTCACGAGGCTCATCACGCCGTTGTACATCTTGACCAGCGTACCCGACGCGCCGCCGAACCAGATGAGCGTTTCATCCGCGACGGCAATTTCAGTCAGAGCGTTGGCAGTGACCGCCGTTCCCGCGCTGCTGAAAGTCACGCCAGCGTCAGTCGATTTGTACACCGCACCCGCCGCGCCGCAAGCGTAAACAGTCGTGCCCCACGAGGGAGCCGCAACCGCGTTGACCACTGTACCGGCGCTGATGTTGGTGGAACGGGTGAATGTGGCCGTCCCCGCTTTGATGTCGTCCCATTTGGCGTAGCACAACCCGCCGCCCGTGCCGCTTCCCGACACGATGATGTACTGACCGGCTTTTGTCACGCCGGTAGCATCCATGTTGGTCATGCCGGTCATGGTGACGTCTGTCCAGGTCGCGCCCTTGTCCTGTGTCCACAACAGATGCGGCAGGTTCGAACCATCTTTTGCGGTGACTGCAATCCATTCCTGCAGGCCGTCGTTGTTGGTGTTTTCACCGCTGACATCGCCCGCCGTGCGGGGATAGCCGACGCTGATAACCGCATTGACCGCCTGAGTCAACGAAGTGGTCAAGCGCTGGTGCTGTACCGGCATGACCGGCACCCATGCGCTGGCACGCTGGGGGATGCTCATGCGCAGCGGGTCGCCCATATTTTCCAGATCGCTCACGACATCGCCAGTCGTAGCGCCGGGCAGCGCCTTGTTCAGTGCATTAGAGTAGTAGTCCATGCGCTGATAGTTGGTGGCGACTGTCGGCTCACCGCTGAAATGCCGCACGCGGATATTCTTGCGCCCGCGAATGACATTGAAGTAATTCATGGCGGCGGCGCGAATTTCAACCGGCAGTTCGAGGTCAAACTCGAATGGGGCAGGCTGGCCGGTCTGCACAGTGTTGATGATGGTCAACTGACCGCCCGCCGCCCAATCGCGCGCGTAATGGTCAGTGAAGTCGATTCCACCACCGGACACCGCGCCCATTTTCACCTGCGTGGTGCTGTCAGTCATGTAGAGGATTTTCCAGTTATTCGCACCGGAGCCACCCTCCTGCACTTCGACAATGCGAAGTTTCGATACTCCCGTAGGCATGTTTCACTCTCCACTCAACGCCGGGCGGCCCGGCGAAATGCATTTTCGATACGTCTGCGAAACTCTGGCTTGTAATCCTCGGCAATCGTCTTGCCGAATTCACGCGCCTCAGTCCCCGGATGATTCACTTGTTCTGCACTCACAAACGCGCCTGACGCGGTGCCTGTGCCCATGTGCGCCTGAGCAATCGGCAGGGTACGCGGGCTGTATCCGGTGCGGAATTTCAACCGCCCGCCCGGTACTCTGGGCAGAATGAGATGCGGGGGAGTGCCCTCATCGACATAGCGCCATATCTTTTTGTGCTGACCTTTGACTTTGATGTCCACACCGATACTGCCCTGAGCAAATTGCGTTGTAGCTGCGAAATCGGGTTTATGTTCCCAATCGCTCACCACGTCCTGATGTTCTTTGCGCAGGTCTTTTCCGATCTGTACCATCTCGCGCGCGACTTCCGTTTTGGCACGGTTGTTGAAGTCGAGCAGCGACTGTCGCAAATTGCCAACACGTCTACTAGGCATATCACCCTCGCGCCTTCAGGCTCATGCGCATCGAACGCACGATCTGCCAGAGATGATGACCACCGACTGTGATTCCAAACGGTTGCGCACTGTTCGCATCAGCGCGGGTCAGCAGATCGCTGACTTTACGATCTTCAATCCACATGGCATTGGCACGGTCATTCAGCGCAGGCGGTTGTGCCTGTATGGTGTTGGCATAGCGTATCAGTCCCGTTTCCAATCGCGGCTGAATGCGCCCATTCACCAGTGGCAAGCCCGCCCGATACGATACTTTGACCGCGTGCGGATAAGCGTCGGGGTCAGTCTGACTATCCCCGACAAACAGCTTAAACAGGCCGTAATCCGCATCTAGTAGGGTAGCCGTGACGTTGGTTGTCGGGGTATCTGTATCCCGCGCTGAACTAATCAACTGCACGGCGCTGGCGGCATTGGCATAGACGCGGTACACATCGACAGCGCTCACGAATGAGGCAGGGTCTTGTGTATCGCCCGTGTATTTGACGTTCCAGTCATCCGACGTGTATTCGTGTGACCACACATTCAGCGGGTGCGCAAACAGCGCCTTGTGGCCGGTAATCGTCACCGTGCCACCGCTGGCCGTTTTGGTTAACCCTTCGATCTCCCACCACTCATGCGCGGCGGCATCGGCACCGTCTGCTACTCGGAAAAACACCCCGATTTCATCCGGGCTAACCGACGTCGTGACCGTGATCGTAACCGTGTCATCTACCTGGTCGCCATTGGCATCTGAGAACGCCAGCGGCGCGTCGGCACTGATGAGCGTGGTCGTGCGCTGGCCGAATTCGATCACATGGCCAAACTTGGTTACAAGCTGCTGCGCTGTCCAGTGGTAATCAGGGTCAAGCACGATGTACTCATCCTGTATCCACATCGGCGCGGGCGGGTATCCCAGCGCGTCGGCAGTTTGCGTAATGGCCGTTTGCAGACTGTCCGCAATGTACTCGCGTTCATACTGCACATAGGCCTGCGCCACACTGCCCTGAGGCATCCGAACGCCCGCCCCTAAAATCTGATTGAATCGCCAGACATCCTCATTCATCACGAGAGGCCAGCGATTGAGCAGTCCCAGAGTGCGGGCATTGGCACGCGCCATTACTTATCGCCCTTCGATTTAGACAGCGGGACCGCTTCCCAGCGTTCGCCGTCCTGTTCCAACAGCGCCTTGCCGTCCTCATCGTCGATAGTGAACGACACGCCCGGCTGAACATAGTACGGATAGCCAGTCACGAGGCCGCGTGTGGTGAAATCGCGCTTGCGAGTGCCTTTGAACACGATACGCATCATTTACGCCGCCCCTTCACTTTGGGCGCGTCGCTGGTTTCCTCAGCCGCTTCGGGCGCTGGCGTATCGAGGCGCACGGCGTGACCGTTTGCCACCAGATATTCAGCTAACCCGAACAGCGCCGCATCATCCTCAGCATAGACGCCCGGTAGAATGCGGCGCCCCTCAGTGGGGGCACCGCCGTAGTTAATCAGCACTTCGATCATCGGTCGCCTCGTTTCCTACAGCCCGACGTCGTTGACCAACACCCACAGGACGATGGTCGCATCGGCCGTGGTAGGGGAAACCGTTCCCGATTTTGTCCAGTCCACACCGAGATATTGACCGGCGCTGAACGGAACCACATCGGCGGGCTTTGTGGCGCGGTTGCGCTGAGTGCCGTTGGTCACTGCCGTGGTCAGTGTGGTGTTGGCTGTACCGTTGATCGTCGGTCTGAACGTGACCGTGCCCGTAGACAGGCCAGCGTTCAAACCGGCGCTAATGCCGACGATGGAACCCGCGAACGGCATGACATAGCTCGGCGTGGTTGGTTCCACTGCGTTTGCTGTACCCGCCGCATCGGGGATGTTCGTCGCCTGAAACACCAGCGGTACAACGTAGTCGCTGATGCTAATCTTTTCCTGTACTGCTCTAGGCATAGCCGTGACTCCTGTTCTGGATTGTTCCGGCTAGACGAGTGCGTTGTAAACGCCAGCCGCGACTTCGTTGTCACGATTGACGAATGCCAGACGGACGGTAGCGGTCAACTGATAGCTGTCGTAATACGGCAGGAAGTCAACCGACACGTTGATGCGACGGCGGAAACCGACGTACCAACCCGGCTTGTAGGCAATCGTGAAACTGCCCAGCGTGCCGCCCGCGCCCGGAACCTTGCCCGCGCTGTTGGTCAGCGGGTATTCAGCCGACACGAGAACCGGCATACCATCCACGAAACCGATCTGACCGGTCATGGCAGTCGCCAGATTACCGGCCTTGTCCATCGTGATGAACTCGCTCAGACCGAGCAGCTTGGCATACGCTTCCGGGTGAGTGATGATCGCAAGATTTTCGGGATTCGCGCTGTACGCACGATCCAGAGTAAACCGCGCGTTGCGCAGTTGGGTCAGCGTGACCGCCGCTCCAGCCGCGTCAACGCCGTTGGCAGTCGTGGTCACAGTCCACAGCTTGCGCAGACCATTCAGCGCGAGGTACTTCTCAGTCCCGCCCGGAGTGCCGTCGATCAGGTTGATATTGGTACTGGCCGTGGTCACGGTATCACCATTCAGCAGGACGTTATCAATCGCATCCTGAATGGCGCGCTGTGCCTGCTTGCGGTACTGAGCCGTCACACCGATGATGCTATCTTCCACCAGTTCAGCGCTGAAACCGACGCGAAGCGCCAGCTTCTTAGCGTTCATCTGCACTTTGCCGCTGCCAACCTTCGAGGCCGGAATAACGGTCGTGCCGCTGTTGATGTTCAGATTGGCTTGATCGGCATTTTCCGACACGAAGTACACAGTCGGGTCAGCCGATTCAATCGGGTACTCGTACGGATTGCTGGGCATTTCGACGTTCTGGAACAACGGCAGAATGACGTTTTCCATCCGTGCCTTTTCCCACAACTGAGAAGCCCACAGATCAGGCACCCATTCGTCGCCGTAATTGGCCTGCGTGCTGGTGTCCAGTTCGTTGGCCTTCATGAAGTTGATCGACTTCAGGGCGTCTGCGGTTTCCTGCTGACCACCGAAGCGCAGGTTACCCGCTTCATACGCCTTGCCCGCTTTATCGGCCAGTTCTCGCAGGAACGAGCTTTCAGGCACCCACGTCGGCAGGTTGTTGCGGCGACGGATGGCATTACGCTGCATCATGTAGAACGACATGTCCTCAGGCGACAGATCAGCGTACTTGCTGCGCATCTCGGTCACGCGGGGCATGACGGGCTGATCGCTCATGGCACGCTTCTGCGCACCCGTAAACATCGGGGCGGCGGCGCTCACAGGCGACGGCACGCTGGCGAGGAAACCCTCGGCGGCCTGAGTGAACATCGATTTCACACGCGCCTGTTCCTGTTCAATCCCCTCGAAATGCGCTTTCAACGCACCCATGAGGATCGGCATCGCCTTGCCAGTGAAAGCGACCTGCGCACCGGCAGTCGGGGCGGGTGCGGCCATCTGCGCATCGGCGGCGGCCATCTGCGCAACGACCGATTCAGCAATCGCGCCCGCTTCCTCTTCAGTCAAAGTCCATTCGGGCTTGGCCTGCAAAATTGCGGCCAGCAGCCCATTTACCATTTCACGCGGTTCCATATCATCCTCTGAGATTTGCTCTTGATGGTCGGTCGTTAAGCCGCCGTCCGTCTGCTCTCTAGCCTCATCAGGCTCTTTAGCATCCTCAGCAGCAGGGGTAACAGTCACTTCGATTTCAATGAGCGATTTGATAGCACCTACCGTCGTGCGGAATGGCTCAGCGGGCGTCGGGGTCAGACTGCCCTCGACAATCGGCCATTTGCGGATGTGCCCTGCATTGTCCACTTCCACCAGATGCGGCAAGCTGCCAGATGACCAGCCAAGCGCGCCCTGTTTGACCATTTGCATAATGGCCTGCACATATTTACTGTGCATATCGAGCTGCGCTTCTGCCCACAATCCGACATCATCCGCTTTGATACTGGTAATCGCCCCGATGAGCGTGGATTTCATCGTCCCGTCTAACCCGTGATGGAACAGGGCAGGACGGCGCGGATACCAGTCGAGTGAGAAGTCGGTATCGGGTGTAAAGTATTCGCCGTGTAGATCGCGCTGGGATGGATTACCCCATGCCACGAGATAACCACCGACACGCCCCTCGTCAGGATTGCCGATGGCCTTGACAGCTTGCGCCGAACGGTGAATCAGTTCGGCCTCGTCAGGCAGTTGGTGTAGGTAGGTGTATTTGTCGCTCATGAAACCTACCGTAGCAAATTTCACGAGCGCGTTTGTGCGGATTCGACTAGGAGAGGATACCTCGCGCTTTCAGCAGCACGGCTAATTCGTCGGCTGTTTCACGCCAGTACATCGCATTGGCTCTCAGGGTAATCGCGTCGGTTTGCGGGTCTGATCGCAGTGCCTTCGTGCGCTCATCGGCGGCGATAATCCGTGCGATGGTTTCCATGCGCTGCTGTTGTTCCTCAGCACTTTCGTTCGCGGGTGGCATGTCGTTGAGGATAACTGCCGTCGCTAAACAGAACAGGCGCGAAAATTCAATCTGTGGATTCGTGTGCCGTGTGGTCGTGGTCATAACCAATTACCCCGCGCCTTGCCCGACGCTTTGACTAACGTGCATTTGCAGTTAAAGCCTTTGCATTCGAGGGTGTCAACTTTGGGCAGTAGCCCCTTGCGTGTCCAATCTTTCATCCGGTGCCGCTGGCCGTTCAGCTTCTGGCAATCTGCGCAACTTTCCTCAGTGTTTCCATATACCCATTCGTAGAGACTGTTACCATCTGCCGCCGCTAAACCGGCCAGATACGCCGGATTGACGCTCTTGTTAAACCACATGGCCGGTTTTTGTTCAGCGACTGCCGATGAGATAATCGTATCCTCATCTTTGTAGATCGCATCGGCCAGCCCTGAGATGTACTGCCCTTGATCTGCAATCAGGGCGTTAATCTCTTTTTGCTCATCCTCGGACGGGTCATCATCTACCCCGCCATCTCTCAGACCATCGACATAGGCACGGTAAATGTTGAGTTCCAGCAGGGAGCGCAGTCTACCGCTGAACTGGCGGCGGGTGATAGAACCGGCCAGCGCGTCGGCTAACAGCGTTTCGAATGCATCCTCGAATAGCAGCCTCGTGGCCTGTATCGACTTGGTGCTGATGAGTTCCCGCGCGGTCTTGAATGCGTCGGCAATAATTTGGTCATCATCAGTAGACAGTGCCAATATCACATCCGATGCAATCTCATCACGGAT
>ERZ724522.959-NODE-959-length-16749-cov-6.142386_pt1 | contig 16749 bp, 17 predicted proteins | sample MGYA00376055_ERZ724522 | MGnify/ENA primary metagenome ERZ724522 (study PRJEB28724, sample SAMN07190884) | wastewater metagenome | isolation source: effluent of sewage treatment plant in Hong Hong | place: Hong Kong | collected 2016-03-17 ... | reverse complement strand
TCACCTGTGCTTCGGCCGTCTCCATGGTCAGAGAAACGGCGAAGAAGTCGGTTGCTATCACCTGTGCTTCGGCCGTCTCCATGGTCAGAGAAACGGCGAAGAAGTCGGTTGCAATTACCTGTGCTTCGACCGTAGAGATGGTGAAGCGGACGGCCAAGGCGATCTCCGTCACATGCAGCTCGACGGTCGCCACGGCCTTGACCATAGCCAAGCAGGTTGACGTCACATGCAGCTCGCTCGTCAGCATGCTCCGACAAACCCTCAAGCAAATTGGGATCGATTCTGCGACGATCGTTAGCGTTGGGATCGGTATCGGTGTTACGCCGATCACGATCGACGTCGCCGCCGCCACCCAGGTCAGCACCAATTCGCTGACGGCCAAGCTGATTAACCTGACCAGCTCGACCACGGTCTCGTTCCTGAATTCGGTCGGTAAGCTGGTAGACGTGACGGCCGCAGCCGCCGTTTCGGCTACAAGGGCGATTGCCGGCTCTGTAAGCCTCACCTGCGCGTCAACAGTCGGTTTGTTTAAGGCGATGACTGCAACGATCGCAGCCACCTGCGCGTCTTCCGCGACCATTCTTCTGCAGGCCGGGAAACAGATTGCTGCCACCTGTACCAGTGCAGTCACCATGGCGAGGGCGAGCTCCAAGCTGATCGACGTTACCTGCGCGGGCGCCGTCACCATGGCCCGCGATATCGGGACCGCGATCGCGGTCACCTGCACCAGCACTGTCTCGATCGCTTCTGCAATCGTGGTCTCGATCTCGATCACTTGCGCCTCGACTGTTGCCATGACCAGGGCCATCGTCATCTCGATTGCCGTCACATGCGCTTCGGCTGTGGATTTGTTGCGGGAAACCCTGAAGCTGGTTGCGGTGCAGGCTTCGACCACGGTCACCTTGTCCAACTCGACATTGCTGACGGTGTCGATCCTGTGCGTCAGCACCGTGTCGATGGCCAAGGACGTTTTCTTCTCCGTCGCCGTTACTTGCGCGTCGCTAGTCTCGCAGAATGCGCTGGCCGGCAAGCTGGTCGATGTGGTGTCGACGTCGACCGTGACCGTCACGCGCGCCACGGGCTTCAGCGTGAACGTGCTGGCGACCACGGCAGTGACCATGGTTCGGTCAGTCGGCAAACTGATCGACGTCACGGTGGAGGCGGCCGTAACCATCACCGCGGCGCTCGCCCGGATTATCGAAGTCGCATGCTCTTCTGCAGTGACAATGGTCCGCGATACTTCGTTTCAGGTCTTCGCCACATGTGCGAGCGCGGTCTCTATTGGCAGGGACGTCTCGCACCAGGTCTTCGTCACTTGCGCTTCGCTGGCGACCATCTTCCGGACGAATGCGGCACAGGTCTTTGTCACCTGTGCCTCGGCGGTAACCCTTCTCAAATTGACCAGCAAGGGGATTGCTGTTCAGTGCGCCGCAGCCGTGACAATGGTGCGCGCGGTCGGCAAGCGCGTCGCCGTTCTCTGCAGCAGCATGGTCTCCCGACCGACGAAGGCCATCACCAGGACGATCAGCATCACGGTGTCGAGCCTGGTGTCGATCATTACGCGGTTTATCTTGACGCCGATACGCACAGCCATCTATGGCCGGGCGAGCGCTCCGGCCGAGATCGCCGGCGAGGAAGAGCCAACCAGAATCGCTGGTCGGGCATCAGGCGTGCATATCGACGGCTATCCTGAACCGATCAACCCGGATACGGAGTTTTGAGATGGCGGCGTCGGCAGATGTCGAGTTTCGGATAGGCGAAACGTGGAGGATCCTGCTTACCGCGCACGACAGCTGCGGCAACATCCTTCCGCTCAATGGAGGCGCTACCGTATTCTGGAAACTGGCGCTCGATGATACTGTGCTCGATACGCTGTCTGTTGGCGACGGCATCGCGATCGTCGGCGACGGTACGGAGGGGCAGGCGATGATCACGCTGACGCCCGCCGACCAGGCCGCGCTCAATCTCGATGCCGCGTTTTATCAGCATGAATGTCAGGTCGTCTTGGGGGACGGCACAAAGACCGATCAATTCGCGGGCATGCTGCAGGCGTTACCATCTCTTTTTTCCGCAACGTAGAGGGCCAAAATGAAATTCCGCACGATTTTTGCTGCGCTCACTTTTCTTCTTGCCGTGGTTCCGGCCGGCGCCGATGTCGGAATCCGCTATACGCCGCTTGGCTACTGCCAACTGACATCGATCGATACAGCCGTATTGCTGTCGAGTTGTTCCAACTTCTCGACGGCGGCAACGACGGCGGTGTTCGTTCCGGAAGCGCAAGCTATCCGATACCGCGATGACGGAACGGCGCCGACGGCGACCGTGGGGCAACCGGTGGCGGTTGGGACCTCGGTGACCTACACCGGTACGCTGTCGAAGGTGCAGGTCATTTCGCAGACCAGTGGCGCAAAGCTGAACGTGTTGTTCTATCGATGACGGATTTCGCGCTCGCGCCGACCGAAGACGACGTCTTCAAGGCGCTCGGCGACTTCCTGCAGGACATCCTGCCGCCGCAGGATCCGGCAGGCAGCCCGATTGAGCTGTTCATTGTCGTGGCGGGTCAGGAAAACCGCGTTCCTGAACCGAAGCAGAAAAACTTCATCGTTTTCATTCCGCTGCGCATGCCCCGCCTTGCCACCAACTTCGAACATCTCGTCGGCACCGGGCCACAGCAAGGCCTGGTGCAGTCGATCAAGCAGAACACCGAAGTCGTCTTTCAGATCGACGTGCACGGGCCGGAGGCCTTCAACAACGCGAACCGTATTTCGACGTTGTTTCGATCAAGCTACGCCGCCGACTATTTCGAAGCGAAGGGCAAGCCGATCGCGCCGCTTTTCGCTGACGACCCTCGCCAGGCGCAATTCACCGACGGCGAGCAGCAGTACGAGGACCGCTACATCATCGAAGCGCACCTGCAGGTCAACTTCACCGTGACCGCGGTTACGCAATCGGCCCGAGAGCTGGCCGTCGATATCATCGACGTCGAAACCCCGCCGTTGAGCTGGCCGAACAGCACAGCCACGGCACCCTGAAACCCACCACGAGGAAAATGCGATGAGTACCGTTTCCATTCAAAAGACCGTCCGCATCACGCCCGGCGTACTTGCCGCCGGCGGCAGTGCGCTCGTGCTTTCCGGCCTGCTGCTGACGGGCTCGACTCGAGTCCCGATCGGCACGCTCCTGCAGCTGACGTCGACCTTGGCCGTGCAGAACTACTTCGGCGATGACTCGCTCGAGGCGCGCGCGGCCGCGGTCTATTTCGGCGGCTTCCAGAATTCGAACCGCAAGCCGGGCAAGATGTGCTTCGCGCAGTACAACATGGTCGACGTCGGCGCCTACCTGCGCGGCGGTGACGTCTCCGACCTGACGCTGACGGGGCTGCAGGCGATCAATGGTTCGCTGTCGATCGTGCTGGACGGCGTTGCCAAATCCGGCAACCCGAACCTGTCGGGCGCCACGTCGTTTTCGAACGCCGCACAGATCATCGGTGCGGCAAACAATATCTATGGTCCGAATTCGGCTTCCTTCACGGGCGCCATTTCCGGCACCACGCTTACCGCTTCCGGTGTCACCGGCGAGATCGACATCGGTGGCAAGCTTGGCGGCGCTGGTATCACCGCCGGCACCTATATCGTCGCGCAGCTCTCCGGCACGCCGAACGGCGCCGGCACGTACCAGGTCAGCGCCTCGCAGACTGTCGGCAGCGAAGCGATGACGTCGACGCTCGCCGGCGTGACCTATGACAGCGTCTCGGGCGCCTTCAAGGTCATCTCGCCGACCACCGGCGCGACGTCGGCCGCGGCGTTTGCCACCGGCACGATCGCCGGCGACCTGAAGCTGACGCAGGCGACGGGAGCTGTGTTGTCGCAGGGCGCCGACGCGGCGACGCCGGCGGCGTTCATGAACAACCTGATCCAGCAGTCGCGCGCCTTCGCAAGCTTCACGCTGGCGTTCAATCCGGATGACGTCGGCGAGACCGACGTGCGCTTCGCCTTCGCGCAGTGGAATGCCTCGCAGCCGTCGCGCTTCTGCTACGTGGCGACCGACAGCGACGAAGCGCCGACCACGTCGGACAATGCGACCTCGAGCCTCGGCAACCGCATCAAGGCGGCCGACATCGGCGGGACCATTGTCAACTGGCAGCTCGACAGCATCGACCCTCTCGATTACGCGAACACCGGCGCCTTCACCATGGGCATCGGCGCGTCGATCAACTTCACTCAGGCCAACGGCCGCGTCACCTTCGATGCGCGCCGGCCGGTGTCGGGTGTCACCGTGTCGGTCGACGACGACACCGTGCATGATAACCTGCTCGCCAACGGCTACAACTTCTACGAAGTTCAGAGCGACGGCGATGAAGAGTGGCGCTGGTACACGAACGGCTCGATCTCGGGCGATTTCCGATGGGCTGACAGCTACTTCAACCAGATTGCGCTCAACAGCGGCTTCACGCGCGATTTGGCGAACCTGCTGCAGAACGCCTTCTCGATCCCCTACAACGCTGCGGGCCGCACGCTGATCGAGAGCGCACTTGCCGACACCATCGAGCAGTTCCTGAATTTCGGCGCCTACCGCGCCGGCGTGACGCTGTCGAGCCAGCAGATCGCCGACGTGAACAATCGCGCTCAAAAGGACATCGCCAGCGTGCTCACCACGCAAGGCTGGTACCTCGACGTCGGCGTTGCGCCTCCGGAAGTGCGCCAGGAACGCGGGTCTCCGCCGATGACGTTCTACTACGTCGACGGTCAATCGGTGCAGCAGTTCGACATGGCGTCGATCGTCCTGCTCTAATCGTCAACCTTCAGCACAAAGAAAGCTTTCGCCATGGATATCACTTCTTCGAACGCGATCATCATGCTGTCGGTGGCCGGGTTGTTTGAAATCCCGCAGCAGCTGCAGCAGTTCTCCGCCGACAACATTTACGGTACCGACCCGCTGGAAGCGGCGGAAACGGCCATGGGCGTCGACGGCAACCTGACCGGCGGCGTCGTCTTCAACCCGACCAACCAGTCTTTCGAGTTGATGGCCGATTCGCCGTCGAACGACTTCTTCGACACGCTCTTTCAGCGCCAGAAGGCCGACCAGGTGCTGTATCGCGTGAACGGAACCGTCACGTTGACGTCGGTTGGCAAAAAATACACGATGCGTCGGGGCATCCTGGTGACATGGCAGCCCATGCCCGAAGCCAGGCGGGTGTTGCAGGCCCGGCGCCACACCATTCGATGGGAGCGGGTCACTCCAAGCCCGACGTAATCTTGCGCAGAGAACGCGAAGTCAGGATCCAGAAGCCGGCCGAAGGCGAGAACCGCGACGCCGGCAAAGTCTTCATTGTGATGGAAGTCGACGCCGTGCAGGCGGAAGAGTGGGGACTTCGCGCGCTGATGGCGCTCGGCACCGGCGGCATACAAATTCCGCCGGAGCTGCTGTCTCTCGGCATCCTCGCGATTCCGCTGGTTGGCTACCAGGTGTTCATGGGTGCGAAGGAAGAAGCGGTGCTGCCGCTGTGGCGCGAGATGCTGCCGGCGTGCGTGAAGATCAAGCACTCCGACTCCAACTTCGAAAAGTTCAACCCGGCGAATGCAAACCACGTCGAAGAAGTCTCGACGCTGCTCGAACTGCGCAAGACAGTTCTGGAATTGCACACGGGTTTTACTTTGGCCGAGCTCACGTCAAGGTTCGCCTCGATGGGCTCGGCGTTCATGAAGCAGAACTTCTCGATTACCCAAGACGGCCAGTCACAAGCCGGCTGATCTCGCTGCGGATGGCCACGCTGCACGAGTTGTCGACGGTCTACAGCTTAAAGGATTGCTTCGACATGCTCGATATTTCGCTGGTCGACGCGCATAATCGGCGCGTTCTCAATCCGCCGAAGGCTCCCTGATGCCTACGGTCATCGATAGCCTGGTTGTCGAGCTCGGACTCGACGCCAGCAAATTCACCCTTCAGCAGCGCGAAGCATTCGAGGCTGCGAAGCGACTCGAGGCGCAGCAGCTGAAGGCGGCGAAGAACGTCGAATACGGCGCCGGCAAGGCGTCCGATGCATTTCGCGACCTGCGCCGCTCGGCGCTCGGAGCATTCGCAGTTGTGACCGGCAGCGCCGGCTTTGCGCAGTTTGCCTTCAACGCGGTGCAGGCCGGAGCGGCCGTCGGCCGGCTTTCGCGCAATCTCGACATTCCGGTTGGCGTCATTTCTCGCTGGCAAAATCTTGCGAAGATTTTCGGCGGCTCGCCCGAAGCCATGGCGGCTTCGTTCACGACCATGACGGATGCCATACAGGGCTGGAAGATCGGCGACGTGAAGCCGATCATTGCCGATTACCGCGCGCTCGGTGCCGCCGGCGGCACGGTTATCGACATCAACAAGGGCGTCAACCAGACCTTCCTCGACATTGCCAAGAACCTGCAGGCAATCCACGACAAGGATCCTGCGATGGGCGGGTACTGGCAGCGGCGCCTGGGGATCGATCCGGGCCTGTACGACGCCATGATCTCCAAGCAGCACAACTTCAACGAATTGCTGCGCAGCATGCAGGGCCTCACGCAGGCAGCGGCGGATTCCGCCGGCAATCTTGAACGTCGATGGAATGCTTTTTCCATTAGCGCCACGCAAAAGCTGCAGGAGTTTATCCTTGAGGGCTTCGAGGGCTTTGACCCGAAGCTAGACACGAGCGGCTATGAGAAAGCGTGGAAGTGGCTGCAGAAGGTTTATCAGCTTCCAGACTGGAAGCCGGGTGCCGGCGGCGGCAGCGCAAGCGCTGGCATCACTGCCGAGAAGGGCGCTTTCCGATCGCAGGCGGAGAAGGAGGCGTTTATTCGCGCGGAGGCGGCAAGGCGCGGCATCAACCCAAACGTCGCAATGGCGGTGGCACGTTCGGAGGGCTTCAACAGCTTCCAGTCGTCGGTGAAGAACCCGCGCGGGCCCAACGGCCGCGAAGACAGTTGGGGGGCCTTCCAGCTTTACATGGGCGGAGGCCTCGGCAACGACTTCCAGAAGGCCACAGGGCTCGACCCGCGCGACCCGGCCAATGAGAAGGCCGGCATTCAATTCGCGCTGGACGCGGCCCGTAGGGGCGGGTGGGGGCCATTCCACGGCGCCAAGAACACCGGCATCGGGCAGTGGCAGGGAATTGACCGCTCGGGCGGTGGGAACACCACCAGCACCGAAGTCTCGATCGGCACCGTCATTGTGCAGCCGAAGACTGACGACCCGAATGCGTGGGCGACTGAATTCGGAAATGCCGTGCGCAATCGCGCCTTCGCTGCGCAGGCCAACGCGGGGCAGAATTGATGGCGATCCCATTCGTGCCGATCGGGCCCGGTGTGCCCAACCTACCGATCGGCAACACGTTGAACGCGGTTGTCGACCAGCTGTTCGCCGACGCGCTCGATATCCTGTTCGGCAATGGCCCGCAGTGGGGCCTGTTTCTCGACGGCGAGCCAGTCGTGATCGCCGAGTCGGTGGTTTCCTTCGACTACAAGCAGAATTACCGCATCTCGACATATCCGATCGAACCGTCCAACCAGCAGACTGCCGGCGGCTTCGAAAGCTACAACAAAGTGCAGATGCCCTTCGACGTGGTGCTGCGCTTCGCCACCGGCGACACGCCGGCCGCGCGACAGGAGCTGCTCGAGTCCGCGGAAGCGGCGTGCGCCTCGCTCGACCTGATGGACGCCGTGACGCCGGAGAAGGTGTACGAGAGCGTCAACCCCGTTCACATGGATTATCGGCGAACCGCGGTGAACGGCGTCGCGCTGATCATCGTCGATATGTTTTGCGAGCAGGTGCGCACCACCGCCTCGAGCAGCTTCACCAACGCGCAGCAGAGCGGCACCGGTACCACGGCGAACGCGGGCACCATCACCCCGTCGTCGTCGACCGCGAGCGGCGGCTCCGCGGCGACTTCGGCGCAGATTGTGCAGCCGGCCTCCGCCAGCGCTTCTCCGACCATCAGCAACGGCACGGTGGCCGCGACGCCGCCGCCGGCGAACAGCACCCTCAACTTCGACTTTCCGCTGTAGGCCTCGACAATGTTCATCGTTCCCGTGGCGGCAGTGCCGAACCAGATTGAAGCGGTCCCGTTGGAAGGGCAGACGTATATCGTCTCGATCAACCAGCGATCGTCGGGCCTCTACATGGACGTGTTCATGAACGGGGCGACAATCATCACCGGCGTTCTTTGCGAGAACCGCAACCTGATCATCCGCAATCGCTACCTCGGCGCCACCGGCGATTTTTACTTCGTCGACACCCAAGGCGACGACGATCCCGATTACACGGGACTCGGCGAACGCTTCCTGTTGATGTATGCGGAAAACTCCGATTTGGAGTCGCGCGGTGTCACTTGAAAAGCGAGCACTCGGCTGCACCATCCAGCTGTCGCAGGAGCGAACGCCAGCGACGCAAAATCAGCGGCTGCAGTTCGCCGAAGGCGGCAACCAGGTCACGCTGCCGGCGGGCCTGCGCATGGCGGCCAACATCCAGAACGCCGGCGGCCTTTCCGACGGCGTGCTCAACCTGACGATCTGGGGCATGACGCGGTCGCTGATGAATCAGCTCGCCACACTCGGGCTGCAAATCAACAATCTGCCGAAGAACCTCATCACGCTAACGGCCGGCACACCGGGCAAAATGTCGACGGCCTTTGTCGGCTACATCACCGCGGCCGAAGCCGACTTCAACCAGATGCCCGAGCCTAGTTTCCAGATCACGGCGCACACGCTCGGCGCATGGGCGGTCGCGCCGGCGACGGCGACCAGCTACCAGGGATCGGCAAGCGTCGCCGACATCATGTCGAACCTCGCGACCAAGATGGGGTTGCGCTTCGAAAACTCCGGCGTGGAAGTGACGCTGAAGAACCCGGCGTTCACCGGATCCTATCGCGACCAGGCGCGCGAGTGCGTGAGGCAGGCAGGCATCCTTTGGAATAACGGCGCCGACGGCATTCTTGCAATCTGGCCGAAGAACGGTTCGCGTGACGGCCTCATCCCTGTGATCGCGCCGCCTCCGGAGGGCAGCATGATTGGCTTCCCGAAATATAACGCCTATGGTGTGACGGTGCGCAATCAATACGACCCGACCATTGGCTTCGGTCAAAAGGTGAAGGTGAAGAGCTCAGTGCTGACGCCGACGGAATACGCCGTGATCGGCCTTGCGCACGTTCTCACATGCGAGATTCCGAACGGGCCGTGGGAGACCACCATCACCGGCTACAATCCGCAAATGCCGACGCCGCTTGCAGGAGCTGTGCGCTAAATGGCTGACGACGCATACGGTCAACAAGGGCCCGCCCAAGCCAACAGTGAGTACAACGCTGTCAGCTTCGTCATCGACCAAGCAATTTCGAAGCTGCACACGGTCAAGATCGTGCGGGTGGTTGCAGTCGATGCCGCAGCCAAAACGGTCGACGTCCTGCCGCTGGTGCAGCAGATCGATGGCAACGGGCAGGTGACGTCGCAGGCGCAAATTTACGGCGTGCCATACCGCGCGATGCTTTTTGGCAAAAATGCCGTTCTGGCAGATCCTGCCGTCGACGACGTCGGTGTGATGGTGTGCGCTGATCGGGACATCTCTACAGTGAAGGAGACGCACGAGGAGGGACCGCCGGGGTCGTTACGCCAGTACAATCATGCCGACGGCATCTATCTTGGCGGCTTGCTCACAGATCAAGATCCCGATCAGTACGTGAAATTTACCGATACCGGGATGGAACTTCACGATAAAAACGGCAACGGGCTTGTCTCGAGCTCGACGGGCTGGTTGTTCACCGGCAAGGTGACTTTTCAGCAAGACGTCGTCATGCAGGCGAGCCTCGGCCTGCAGGGCAATATCACCGATGATGGCGGTGGCACCTATGGCGGCGACATCGTTACCAGCGGCAAGGTGCAGAGCGGCAGCATCATTCTTGGCACTCACAGGCACACCGGCGTCACGACCGGAGGCGGCACGTCGGGAGGCCCAACTCCATGAAGACATTGTTGCTCGGCGTGAACACCTGGGATTTGCTGCTCGACGCGAGCGGCAATATCGCGGTCGCTTCAGAGCCGTATTCTCAGGCGCAGGACGCGGCGAGTGCGTGCCGCACTTTCAGCGACAGCCGGGCCAACGGCACCGGCGAGTGCTGGTACAACACCACGCTCGGCGTCGGCTACATGGCGATGCTCGGGCGGCCGCCGAATGTCTCGCTTATCAAGGCGAAGATGGCCAGCCAGGCGCAGCGCGTGCCGGGCGTCGACTCCGCCAAGGTTTTCATCACCGGCATTGTCGATCGGCGCGTGACGGGGCAGGTCCAGGTCACCACCAACGGCATCACAACGACGGCGACTTTTTGACATGGCAGTCACCACCAACGTACCCGGTCTCGTCTTCACCGCGACCGGATGGCAAGCACCGACCGAACAGGAAATCCTGACGGGCGTGCAGGCCGACATCAACGACGCCTTCGGCGGCAACGTGAACCCGGCGCTCGACACGCCGCAGGGCCAGCTGGCGAGCTCGATCGCGGCGATCATCGCCGAAGTGAATTCGCAGGTTATCAACCTGTTCAACCAGTTCGACCCGGCCTACGCCTACGGCCGCGGGCAGGACGCGATCGCTCGGCTGTATTTTCTTTCGCGCCTGCCGGCGCTGCCGACCACGGTGGATCTGCTGTGCACGGGCGGCCAAGGAACGATTATCCCGGCTGGCGCCGTGGCCAAGGCCACCGACGGGCTGCTCTACACCTGTACGGACGGCGGAACGATCGGCGCCAGCGGCACGGTGACGCTTTCCTTCGCCTGCAACACCTATGGGCCGATCTCGTGTCCGGCGGGAACTCTGAACAAGATTTACCGGGCTATCCCCGGTTGGGACAGCTGCACCAACCCGACCGACGGCGTGCTTGGGAGGGCCACAGAGAGCCGTTCGCAATTTGAGGAACGCCGGGCCGCCTCCGTCGCCAAAAACGCTGTAGGGTCGCTTAATGCGGTCCAGGGGGTCGTTCTGGCGGTCGCCGACGTGCTCGACGCCTATGTCACCGAGAATACGACCGGTTCCCCGATCACGGTTCGGGGTGCCGCGGTAGCGGCAAAGTCAATTTACGTTTCCGTCTCCGGGGGTGACGACGACGACGTGGGGGCGGCCATCTGGTCGAAGAAGGCTCCAGGCTGCGCCTACAACGGCTCGACCACGGTAACGGTGACAGACACCAACGGCGTCTACTCCCCGCCGCTACCCTCCTACCAGGTCAGCTTCGTTCGGCCGACCAGCCTGCCCATCCTGTTCGCGGTGACGCTGCAGAACAACGCGCAAATCCCAGCGAATGCGGCCTCGCAAATCCAGGCAGCCATCATGCTGGCGTTCGCCGGCGCCGACGGCGGCACCCGAGCTCGTATCGGCTCGACCGTTCTGGCGGCGCGCTATTACGCGGCCGTCTCCGCGCTCGGCGAATGGGCACAGGTTCTTTCCATCGTCATCGGCTCTACCAACACGGCGAACGCTTCGTTCACAGGCTCGATCGCCGGAACGACGCTGACGGTATCCGGCGTGACTGGTGTAGTTGCAATCGGGCAAACCATTTCGGATTTGCTCGGAGCTGTGCCGGCCGGCACCAAGATCTTGTCAGGCTCCGGCTCTACATGGACGATCAACAAAAGCCTTACGGTCAGTTCGCGCGCCATGAAAGGGGTAACCCCGGCGGCCACCTTCGTTGATGTGAATGCCGACCAGGTGCCAACCATCAATTCCGAAAACATCACGGTGACAACTACATGAGCGGTCCCGAACCGTACAATCAGCCGGGGCCTGAAGACAACGCCATCGGCAACTTCATAATCGGCGTCTCCACAATCGGAGACATCCCGTCGTTCAACGTGTGGAAGACGATCATTTCGCAGTATGCGAATTCACCGATCCTCACCCGCTTGATCGAGAATATGTTCGCCTATCTCGATCAGACGCAAAATTTTCAGAACTTCTACGACACGGTGATAAACATCGACACGGCGCAAGGCTACGGTCTAGACGTATGGGGGCGGCGCCTTGACGTCAGCCGCACGCTGACCGTCCCCGGCAATCAGATGTTTTTCGGCTACGAAGAGGCCGGCCAGCAAGCACAACCGTTCAATCAGGCGCCGTTCTATTCCGGCCAGCAGATCGGCTCCAACTTCATCCTGACCGATAGCGCCTACCGCGTGCTGCTGTTCGCGAAGGCCGCAGCCAACATTTGCGACGGCTCGATTCCGGCAATCAACGCCATCCTGATGACGCTCTTCCCCAACCGCGGCAACGCCTATGTGGTTGACGGTCTCAACATGACGATGACGTTCAAATTTAACTTCACGCTGACGCCTGTTGAGCTGGCCATCGTCAGTCAGTCTGGCGTGCTGCCGACGTCGACCGGCGTTTCCTACAGCATCGATTCCGTGCAATAGGGGCACTTATGCAGAGCACCAACATTCCGACCCGCTACCAAAAGGTTTGGGGGGTCAACGCCGCTGGCGCGTACATTCGCACCGTTCCTGTTGCCTCGCAGATCGGTATCCAGGACGGCGCGGCATCCTTCGATACCGGATTCGTTCCCGACAACTTCACACCCGTGGCTGCTGGCGGCGTGCCGCCGTTCGGCCAAGACTTTAACGGCATCCTCAATGTCGACACCGCTTGGATGCAATGGATGCAGGCCGGCGGACCGATCCCCTACGATTCGACCTTCGCCAGCGCCATCGGCGGCTATCCAAAAGGGGCGGTACTGTCTTCCGCTGTCGTGCTCGGTGCGCAGTGGTATTCGACTGTTGAGAACAACACGACCAACCCGGATGATCCCCTGACGTCGTCGGGGTGGGCGCGTGTCGGCGTTCCCGCCGGCGCGATCGCCAGTTTCCCCGGCTCAGTGCCGACCGGCTATGTGTCGCTCAACGGCAGCGGCAGCGGCGCTTCCTTCACGATCGGCAGCGCGAGCTCGGGCGCAAGCTACGCGGCGGCGGACGCACTCTTCCTGTACGCTTACAACTGGTCGAATTCGCAGCTGGCGATCTACACCAGCGCCGGCGCGGTGACGTCGCGCGGGGCCAACGCGATCGCCGACTTCAACGCCAACAAGCGCCTTGCGCTGCCTGACGGCCGCGGCGCGGGCCTGATCGGTGTCGACAACGGCACCACCAACCTGACCGGAGTCCCTGTGATCGGTGGCAACACCACCACCCCCGGCTCAATGATCGGAGAAAATCTGCATGCCCTAACCAGCAGCGAAAATGGGCCTCATCAGCATCCTGTGTTTCTAAAGGATGGCGGGCACGCCCATTCCTACACGGGGAGCGCTCTTGGGTCCGGCACTGGAACATCGCCGAACTACTTTTATTCCGGAGTCACTACCTTAAGCACTGCAACGGCTAACGCGAATATCACGATTGGATCCGTCAATGGCGTAGCTAACGACAATCAGACTGCCTTGTCTGGAAGTGGAACGGCACACAACAACGTCGAGCGAAGCCTTGGCGTCAATTGGGGGCAAAGACTATGACGGCGAAAATCAAAAAATCGGTCGTTGAATCCAATGCCGCGTTCGATCTTCTCGTAGCCGAGCATGCAGGCGCGCTTCGACATTGGCGCGACCATCACGCCGCGTTGCAAAAACAACAAGCTGACATCGCTGCCGGCAAAGTCATTGCGCCGGTCGACAGATTTCAGCCCTTCAATCGGCCCCGCGCGTCGGATCAGATCGAGGCCGCGATCAACGAAAATTTTGAAGTCGATTATGAAGTGATCGACGATAGCGCCGACATGCTAGAGTCGCGAAAGCGCGAATTGATCGCGCGCATCCTGAAGCTGGAAGGCGAGGCGCTTGCGTCAATTATTCCTCCCGGTAAGCAGCGCTTCATGATTCTGCGGGAAACAAAAATTCAGGAATCCGATGCAGCGAGAGGGGCGGCGCTGGCGCAAGGTTCCAAGCCTGGATTTTTTAAGCGTATGTTTGGTGAGGGCGAAGTCGATATTCAAACCGCCATTGTCGAAAGTCGCCCAGCAGAAGACGCCAAGTTCTTGGGTGAAATGCAGGAAGCTCGCCGGCGTGCAAGAGAGATCGAATTCATGGCAGCGGAAGCCATGTCTGATGTCGAAGATCTCACAACCGAAACTATCGGTCAGTGGAAAGAGCCTGACTTCAGCGGAGTCTAAAACATCATGTCGAAAAAGATTGTTGGCGCGATAGCGCTCGCGTTTGCGCTGTCGTCATCTGTCGCTATTGCGCAGACGAATCCGGGTCTGACACAAGGTCAGAAGCTGACGCCAGCGCAATGGAACAATCTGTTCGCCAGCAAGCAGGACACTCTCGGCTATGTGCCGATGAATTCCGCTGGCGGCGTGTTCTCCGGACGTGTCGTCACTGCCGCGCCTGGTGCATCGACCGCCGGCTTCAATCTCATCCCCGGCACGGCACCGGGCTCGCCGGCTAACGGTGACTTGTGGGCAACATCGAGCAGTCTTTTTGCGCGCATCAACGGTGCCACCTACGACTTGATCGGAGCCACAGCCGTTTCGATGACGGTCGGCACGACTACCGTTCTGTCAGGTACGAACAAGGGACTTCTCTACAACAACGCCGGTGTCCTCGGTAACCTTACCACCGTCAACAACGGCGTGCTGGTCACCAACGGCAGCGGCACGCCGTCGATCTCGACCACGCTACCCAACGGGCTGGCGCTCGGTTCGCCGGCCTCGATCGGCACGCTGCCTGCCTTTACGCTGGGCGGCACGATCTCGGGCGGCGGAAACCAGATCAACAACGTCATCATCGGCTCGACGGGCCCGCTCGCCGGTAGCTTCACCACGCTCGGCTATTCCGCGACGCTGACCGGCACGTCGACGAGCTCGGCTTGCGCCGCGATCGGCCGCCAGGGCGCGACGGCCCCGGCCTTTCAGGTCGATTGCGCCACGGCCTCGCAGGCCACGGGCATCAAGATCACCGGCGCCGCTGCCGGTGCCGGTGTCGCCGTCGCTGCAATCTCCTCCGGCACTAACGAAAACCTCGGCATCGATGCCAAGGGCAGCGGCACCGTCACGCTGGGTGGCGTCTCGACCGGAGGAATCGTTCTGGCGCGGCCGACGACGTTCGGCGTGGCCGGCTCTCTCAATGGCTCGGCGATCTTCGCCAACACGACGTCGGGCGGCGTCACGGTGGCTCCGCCAGCCGGTGCGCTCGGGTCCGTGACGAACACGCTGCAGGCCGCGACGGACACCTTCGTCTACCGCGCCACGACGGACACGCTGACGAACAAGAGGCTGACGGCGTCCAGCAACGTGCTCGGTGGCGTCACAATGACGCTGGGGTCGGATGCAACGGGCGACATCTACTATCGAAATTCCGGAGGGCAACTCACGCGCCTCCCGGCCGGAATAAACGGCCAGGTGCTGCAGATGAATTCCGGTCTTCCGTCTTGGCAGGCCGGCAGCTCGGCAGGATCCGTCACGATCGGATCGACAGCAATTGCCTCTGGCGCTAACGGAAACCTGCTCTACAACAATGCCGGGACTCTCGGTGAGACAACTCCGGGCGATGGTGTTTCCATTTCCGGCGGAACGCTTGGTCTCACCGCTGCCCGCAGAACGCTGCCCACGATAAGCATCGTCACCACCAGCAGCCATAGCGGAGGATTCAGTGCCAACGGTAGCGGGACGTATACGACGCCAGCCAATGTTTTGTGGATAGAGCTCGAATTGGTTGGCGGCGGCTCTGGTGGCAACGGCTATTCCGCCGCGGGCGCGGCTACTGCAACGTGTTGGAATACTTCCGGGTCTGCATGTACGTCGCCGGTATTGTCGGCTGGCGGCGGCAATAGTTCCGCAGGCGGGACCATTTCAGGATCGGGCTCGTGCAACGTCCTTTCCGTCGCCGGGGCTAATGGCAATGGTGGTGTCTCGACAACCGCAAGCACCAGTTCGGCTGGCGGGAGTGGAGGAGCTTCAATACTAGGCGGTGCCGGGGCGGGTGTCACAGGTACGACGGGCGGAGCCGCCATAGCGGACACTGGAAGCGGCGGAGCCGGGGGCGGGGTTTCGGCGGCCACAAGCAATACCGCGAATGGCGGCGGAGCTGGCGCCGGGTGCCGCACCATCATCACTTCGCCGGCAGGTTCCTACACCTACACCGTGGGTACGAAAAGCAATGGCGGAGCCGGTGGTGGCATAGCGGCCGGCGGTAATGGAGCCGACGGGCGAATTACGATTATCGAGCACTATGGATCGTAAAACACGTTCAATGCCGCCGCTCGGGCAGCTTTTTTAATTTCAGGAGCAAGACATGGCAGTGACGAACGCGGCAATGATTGCAGCGAATGCGGAGCGCTGGGCACGAGCGCGACCTACACCTACGCGAACGGAGCCGGCGGGACGGCTGGGGCGAACGGATCGGTCGGCGGCTCGGGCGTGATCGTCGTGTGGGAGTTCTGACCGATGAAGCACCCGTTCGCCAAGGACAGCGTAATCAGCGTTTTCAGAATTCAAATAGGAGTTTTTTGAAATGCCTATCGACAGAAAAGTTTTTTTCAACGGAATACGTCAACAACCGTTCGACGGAAAACTTTCTTCGGACCAGGTGAAGGGATGCGATGCTATTCTCGACGAGTGGGAACGTCGCCAGCTGACGGATCTTCGTCATCTCTCCTACATGTTGGCAACCGCAAAGTGGGAAACAGCTCACACCATGCAGCCGATCACGGAGCGAGGCTCGAGATCGTATCTGCGCGGCAAGAAGTATTGGCCGTGGATCGGCCGCGGCTA
>ERZ724522.958-NODE-958-length-16784-cov-4.169227_pt1 | contig 16784 bp, 38 predicted proteins | sample MGYA00376055_ERZ724522 | MGnify/ENA primary metagenome ERZ724522 (study PRJEB28724, sample SAMN07190884) | wastewater metagenome | isolation source: effluent of sewage treatment plant in Hong Hong | place: Hong Kong | collected 2016-03-17 ... | reverse complement strand
ATTCGCGCACCAGTTCGCGGCGGTAGTCGCGGTCGGGGTCGCGCTTCAGCGCTTGCTCGATGAAATAGAGCCGCTGCTGCACCTCGCGTTCCTCTGCATTCATCGCGACGGCGTTCATGGGAGAAAGGGCTCCATCCAGCAGGGCAGCGCGACGCACAGCGGCAGGATGAGCCACAGCGTCGGCCACGGGTGATGAGCCATCCAGTTGAAGGCGGCGGTCATGGCTGCGTGTCCTTGGTGAGAGCGGCGCGGCCGGCGTCAGACATCACTGGTTCGCCTTTCCCGGGAACGAATAGGAGGCGCGGGCCGCGAACTTGGCGTGTGTGGCCGGCTCGATTGGAGCGCGAAGCTCAGTGCCGTCGACCGACACGCGCCGGTCGAAGTGGTTGCCGGCGTCGAGGCCAATGAACCTAAACGGCAGACCGCATTCAGCGCAGTTGATTGTCACATCGGCGCAGAAGCCGGTGATGGGGCCGCCATCGGTTTTGCTGAGGCGACCGACATTCACATTAGCTTTGAAATTCAGGTGCTCGCACGCCATCTCAGCCTCCATTGCCAGAGGCGGGGAGCGGGCTATTCAGATCGGAGACGAACGGACCCCATATGAACTGGTCGCGCCACTGCGTCTCACGAACGCCGGCAATGGCTACCGACAGAGCCTCTGGCTCGGCAGGGTCGTCGTCCCAATCAACAACGTTGATGTTGACCTGAACGATTTCCCATGTGTTCGAGGGCGTGAGTTCGTCGCCCTCGTGTGTCTCGTCGGTGGCAATGCGCCACTTCGCCCAATAATATCCGGGCTTCATCGGGACATCGCTCATTGGCTTTGATCTCCGCAGCGTTCGTAAAGGTCTTCGATGTCGTGGCAGGGCTCGCAGCGCCAACCGCACTCGCGGCAAAAGCCGAAGGGCACGACGATGTGAATTTCATCCGGCCAACGGCCGATCTGCTCGATGTCCCACTCTGCGCCGCCGTCTTCCCAGGTGCTGCCGCAGGTCTGGCAAGGCGGGGGAGGGGTCCAATCGTCCCACGGCGTGCGCGTCTTCCACGCGTCGTAGCTGTCACGCCAAGCATCGGGGCGGTCAAAGGATAGACCCAGCATCACCGCCCCTCCCCATCCTGTAGGGCGAGACGATCCGTGTCGGAGAGTGCCGCGCGCAGGTCAGCCAAAGCGTTGTCCAGACGGTCACGCCAATGGTCCCGATGACCCCGACCGCCTTCGGTTGGGAGCGCTTCCACGTAGGCGCGGACAGCATCGCAAAGTTCTTCGAATGTCATTGCTTCAGATGTCATTGTTCGCACCAGCCGCTGTTGCAGATTTCTTGCTGTGGATCGGGCTCGTACTTGCCGCGTTCGCTATGCGCCCAGCGGATGATTGCGCGGATGCCCGTCGCGCCGAGGTGGCGGTGCGGCCGGTACATCGGCCTGCCGATTTCGGTCTCAGCCGCTTCGATCTCGGCAATGTCAGCCTCTGAGAAGCGACGCATGTCGCTCTTGTTGGAATTGATGCACTTGCACTCGCCCGAACGATGAGGTAGCGGCGCGACGCCAGCGCGGATAAGCAGCGCATTCCGTGCGGCGGCGTCATAATCCACCATCGGCGCAAGCATCATGCGCCCGCCGTGGTTCTCGCTGCGCACAAGATATTCGGGGAATTTGGCACGTGTGCTCAGCGGATTGGCAGCTTCGTCCCGGCGAGCGCCGACGATGCATATGGCGCTCTTGCGCGGATCGTATTCTTCGAGCCAGCGCATTCCCGGCTCTATTTTGAGCACGTAGGAGCACCACTGATAGCGCTGTGTCGGAAAACCCTTCTTGTCGCGCGCGAGCTGGCGAAAGCCGATCGACTGAGTACGGTAGGGTGTGAAGCCGAGCGAGCGCACCCAAGCTTCCTTTTCTACGACGCGCTCTGCCCAACCAGCAGTCGCCCAGCCGGTGTCCGAATAGACCACGGCAACGCCTTCAAGCTCCCATTCGTGAGCCCACTGGATCAGCGCACAGCTATCGTTGCCGTAGCTGGAAAAGATAACGAAGCGGATCGCGCTCTGTGACATGGGGGTGGGCCTCTCAGGTGGTTGCGTCGACGCAGCGGTCGCCGCGCTCGGTCAGCGAAATGAAATTCTCGCCTCGCCCAATGAGGTACGGATTGCGGAACTTGACGCTTACGAGACCGAGTCGTTTCGCGTGACGAACAGCGGCCGAGACATGCGTATAGTTCATATCGAGAAATAGCCGGCTGACTGCCCGACTTGATCTTCCCGAACAACGCATCCTCGGATCGGCAAGCACCGAAAGCAGCTTGTGAATGCGTCCGATATTGCGGAGCCAGCGCTTCGTCGCCATCCCCGTCACCCCTTATCCGTAGCAAGAAACTGACCGTTAGGCTCCTGCTTCCACTCCAGCGCCTTGACCTCCACCTCCCCGCCCCGGTCGGCAGTGGAGGGGCGGGCGAGTGCGGCTTCGGCAACTGCAATGTCCTTATCGAAGCCGGCGCGCCAACTGTCATTCGGCATCGCTCCGTGTTTTTCGACGACAAAGAGCGCCAATTTGGCGGCTCGGATGGCGCAGACCAGTGCCTCGCGGAGTTCTGGCGTCATGGCGTACCTCAGAGCGACCGAACGAAGCGCTCGGCTTCGCTCATGGTGTCGAAAACGATGCTGCGGTTGACGGCGGCATCCATGATAGGAAAAGGCGCGAAATCCATCGGCATACGGTTCGAAGGCTTTCCGACGCTGAGTGCGCGGAATTTGCCGTCGCGGTTCTTTCCGAGCCGCCATAAATAGGTGACGCCATTGCTGGCTTTGCAGCGGAGCTTCAGGCTTTCGCTCTGTGACATGGGTGGCCCCTCAGGTGGTTGCGCGAGCGGACATAGCCTCGACGCCGCTTTGTATCTGGCCATCGACCACAACGGCGGACGGCGACCATCCTCCACGAGCCGCAAAGAGCCATTGTTCATAGGTTGCCTTCGAGCCACCGAATGCGCTGGCGCCATTGTCAGCCAGCCAGCGGGCAAGCTCTTCCGGTGTGGCAAAGGCTGGCGAGATTGGCGTGCCTTCAGATGTCGTTTCGTACATCATCAGGTGCGTGCGATCGGCCTCTGGCCAGTCCGGCATGTAGTCGTCAGGGGACGGCCTTGTGCCTGCGTAGTCGGTGTACCGGAGGCCGGCATGCTTAGGGTCGATGGGAGCCCATTTCCCGGCCGTGCCGTAGCTTTCGCAGAGGCCTTCTTGCCACTTCGCCCACCCTTCGTCCCACTCCTCGGCATCGCGCTTGTAGCTGCCGTCAAATAGCGGGATCGGTCGCCCCACCCGGTTCGGATACGGTGCGTTGCTCTCGGTGTAGACTGGATGCTTCCAGTCGGCTGGAACGTGGCGAACTTTGCGCGACATCTCTCTTCTCCCTGTCCGGCTTCAATGGTGGTCAGGCGGCTGCATCTTCAGTGTCAAACACCCACGTTTCGGAGCACAGGTCACAGAGCGTTCCCCAGTGCGGCCAACGGTGAATTTCGTGGCTGTCGGGCGCGGCGAGCCAGCAGAGGTTGAACCAACGGGCTAATTCCTCATGGTCGCGTGCATCGCGCAGCCGACGAAGCATCTGGATCAGTGTTTCGTCATGGATGGCGGGCTCTTGGCCGATACCATCACTCCAGATGTACCCTTCAAGCGGAGCGCCGCACCGGCTGAAGATGTCGGTGAGGTATTCCCACTGCTCATCAACAGCCTGCCACCAATCTGCTGCGGTCTTGATTTCCATTCACCCCTCCATCTTCATCTGATGACTGCGGTCTGCTGAGGAAGCGCGGGCATCCTGGTTATCGGCCGCCGCCATCAGCAGGGCTGCGACGGCGCGCGCCTCGTTGGGCGTCAGGTCGACGGCCTCCCAATTCTCATTGGTCGGGACGACAAGCGTGATGTGCGGATGCTCGCCCGTGACGAAGTCGTTCCAGACCTCGACATCGCCGCCGCCCTTGCGCTTCAGCGCGGTATGCTCGGGCAGCGCCACGCGGCTATGGTTCAGTTCACGCGTCATTTCACCCCTCCATCAATCCCCGCTCTTGGCGTAATTCCCTGAGTTCATCAGGGTCTGGCTCGCTGAGTTCCCACGGACAGTTTCCGTCCGTTTCTTCTTCGAGTTCACACTGCCTGGGTGAATATGCGCCGCAGAATGGGCAGAGAGGACCAAACATTCGCTTGCGTTCCTCATCTGGCGCTTCAGTCTTCCATAAGTCGTAACTTGATAAACCCGGCATTGGATTCACCACTCCATCATCCGCTGGTGTTGATCGTCTGCACGGCTTGCAGCGCGGTCGTCTGCATCCATGAAGGCGGGTTCAATATCGACCCAGGTTTTGCGGTTCAGGACCAACCATGCGGTGGTTGAGCCGATGCCAAATCGTTTGGCGATTTCCCGCTGTGATAGGCGACCCTTGAGCAGTCGAATTCGCCGAACAGATGCCTCTGTGAGGACGGCCTTCGCGCTATTTTCGCCGCGATTGCTCGTGCCGTGCCGTACCTTGTCCATCTGGTTCTGTGACGGCGTTTTCCAACTCAGGTGGCGCTTCGCAACACAGCCAGAAGAACCTCGTCCGCATTGATGGGCCGCCTGATGTTTAGGCGTCGGCGGATCGCCATGGGTCTCCATACAAATGCGACGATGCACACGCCCTGTCTTGCCCTCAATCGGCATCTGCGCGTAGCCGCCTGTGTCCCTGCTAAAGGGCCAGATGAGGCAGTCGTCGCCTTCGTAGGTGCGTACTATCTCGCGGTAAAAGCGCTCCGGCTCTCCTTTCCTGGTCCACTTTTGCGCCAGCGGATCACCATGCAGACGCCAGCGCCTGCGATGAAGCTTGCAATATCCATGCCCTTCATGAGGACGATTACATCCTTCGATTGAGCAGCGGCGCTCGGTAGCCATTACGCGGTCCTCACCTTCAACTTGGCGAAGTGGTCCGCTGTGCAGTAATCGCCGTCGAAGGGCTCACGCTCCGGCTCGTCCGGACGGAAGTCGTCGCTCACGTCGCGACATAGGTCACCGTCGTCAAATCTGACGATGGTTGGATGAGGTTCGCCAGCGAATACCTGGTCGAGACACTCTCGAACCTCTTCCTCGGAAAAGCAGACGGCGGAATGCCAACGGTCCTCCGGGCTAAAGAGAACGAACTTGTCTCTGCTCGGCGCTTCGCCATCCGGGCAGTGCGACATCGAATAGCGAAGGCTGGTGACGTGGCGCATCAGTCGGTCCTCTTCACATCGTCTTTGTGCATGTGCGCTCGGATGCGGGCGCGCATCGCAGTGAGAGTGCCGGCCATTTCGTCCACAGACGGCACCCGATAGTCAGCGGCAAAGCGCTCAAGCGAGGTCACGAGACGGAACGCCTCCCAGTCGAGCCGGTCGGCGTCTATCTGCTTTCGCGTCCGCGTCTCGTGGCGCATCTTCGTGTCCTCCGGGTTAGGCGGCGGGCTGGGTGGCGCCGCGACGCTCGGCGTTCAGGCGCCTTTGCTCGGCAAAAGAGAGGTTGTTCTCGCAGGTGGCGCACAGCGGCTTGCGCATGAACTCTTCTCGCCGCCGCTCCACCTCTACGCGTGACTGCTGGCGGACCTCGTCGGGCGTTCGGATTTCGCCGTCCTCACGTCTGTTGAACGGATTGACGGTGCACTCGACGCGGAACGAACGCTTGCGTTTCGGCTTTCCGCACGAGGGGCAGTCGAACGATACTTCGGCGACTGCAGGATAGGCCTGGAACCTCATGACTGGCGCGCCTTCACGGCTACGTAGTTCATGAACGGCTTGGCGTGATGCGCAGCGATGGCCGCCAATGTTGCGGTGGCTTCGCTCGCGTACTTCGCGGGGTCGGTTATGCAAATGCGGTCGTCGTCCAGAAGCACAGCCACGCGCCATTCGCCGTTCTGCGTCGTGTAGTGGGTATGCTTGCTCGCCATCTCTGCCTCCTAAAACCGAAGCGGGATTGCTTCGGTGATGGAGGGAATGTAGCACCACTACGATTTAGCTTCAATAAAAAAATGTAGCACGACTACATATTTTCGCGTAGCCTACGGCTATGCGGCAAAAGCGGAACTATCACGGGCTGACCGAGGCCGGCCTGTTTTATCGTGAGCGGGACGAGTGGCTGAGATATCTGACGACGCGCACGGAATATGACGCCAGCACCCGGCTTGTGGGCTGCTACATCGCCTTGCGCACCAATCCCGAAACGCGCGAAACCTGGCCGAAGCAGGAGACCATTGCCGATGATGTCGGGTTGTCGGTAATGACCGTCAAGCGGGCGGTCTGGCGGCTCGTTGCAGATCGGCTTTTGTCGGTGAGGGTGCGCCGGCCAACTGGCGGGCGGAACCCAATCAACCACTATTCGCTGGTCCACCCAGCCGATAGTGACGGTTCACCCATGAACCACGACTAGGGGTTCACCCATGAACCGCCCAATAGAATAACGGAAGTGCTGAATAACGGAAGGTTATATTCTTGGCATGGGCTTAGGAGGATAAGCGCTAGCCATCAGTGCCAGTTTTAGAGCCCTTGAAGGTCTGAAGGATAGCTGCGGCCTGAACTCGCTCGACTGGCGACAGGGTTTCCCAAATCGACCACACCGCGCCATCCTTCGTCGGGTCGATATTCAACAGGTCACCGGGAGCGCATTGGAGCGCGTCCGCAATCGCCTCGAGGGTCGGCTGCGTGTAGTTAATCCGCCCGACTTCGAGCTGCGAAATCGTCCCCGGCGTAACGTTGGCGCGCGCGGCAAGCTGCTCCTGCGTCAAATTCCGGTAGGTGCGCCACTGCTTGATGTAGTGCCGGCGCGGCCCCTGCTTGAATCGGGTCTGAACCTTCTTAGCCATGCTGCAATTGTGCAACGCGGCAAAAGTGGCCTCCATACAGTCCCGCTAAAATCACGCTTGACGGTTCAACTGTAGTATGGCTACATGCGCTCGATGTCGAACAAGCTTGCTCAATGGCTGAACGCCGATCCGAAGCCCATTTCCAAGGCGGCATTTGCCGAGGCCATTGGCGTGACGCCTGGGTACATCTCGCAGCTTTGCAGCGACAGTCCGCCATGGCCCGGCCGCGATATCGCCAAGCGCATCGGCGAGGTGACGAACGGCGCCGTAACGCCCAATGACCTCGCCGGTTATAGGGTCGACGCCGCATGACCAAGCAACTCAATTGGCGGCGCGCGCAGACGGACGTGAAGGCGAAGCGCTCGGTTGTCGATGACGCCGAGTTCCGCAGCCGAGACGCCGCCGCCCGCTGGCTTGAACGCAACGAAAAGCGCCGCAAGCCGCAGAAGCGGGCAGGTCGCGGATGATGTCAATGCATCACCCTGTGCGCTCAGTGAACAATATGCGCTTTCAGCGCCATCAGCGAATTGAGCGGGGGATGGCATGAGGCCTCGTGCGCTGGACCTGTTCTGTTGTGCCGGCGGCGCCGGTATGGGGCTGCATCGCGCCGGCTTCGAAGTCGTCGGCGTCGATATCAAGCCGCAGCCGCGGTATCCGTTCGAGTTCCATCAGGCGGACGCGCTCACGTTCCCTACCGACGGCTTCGACTTCATATGGGCGAGCCCGCCCTGCCAAAAGCACACGTCGCTGAAGAATATGTACAACGCGCGTGAGCACGTTGACCTGATCCCGGAAACGACGGCTAAGCTGAAGAAAACGGGCGCATATTGGTGCATCGAGAATGTCGTCGGTGCTCCGCTCGAAAACCCGTTCATTCTGTGCGGAACGATGTTCGGGCTCGGCGTTGACGACGCAGACCTCCAGCGTCACCGTCAGTTTCAGACTAACTTCCCAATCGTCCTCATCCCACCGTGCAATCACGGTGCTCGTTCGACCATGGGCGTCTATGGCGGCCACGTCAGAAACCGCAAGCGAACGATAGGCATCTACGGAAAAGGCGCGCGGGACAGCCGCCGGAAGATGGACAAGGGTTGCCCCGACTTCACCGCGGACCAAGGCCGTGAGGCCATGGGCATCGACTGGATGACAATTGCGGAACTCTCGCAGGCGATTCCTCCCGCCTATTCCGAGTTCATCGGCCGCGAAGCTATTCGCCAACTGAACCTCCATCAGGTGGCCGCATGACATCTCATCTCCCACGGAAACCGCGCGCACGTCAGCCCGGGGAAGCTCTGCGGGGAGGGAAGGCGTGACGGGCCTCCTCACCGGAAACAAGACCGCAAGCGCGGCAATTCGTGGTGACGACTTCTACGCGTCGCCATATGCCGCCCTGCCGCCGCTCCTCGTAGCCGAACGCCGTCATCTGCCAAAGGTGCTGTGGGAACCGGCAGCCGGTAACGGCGCCCTCGTCATTCCGCTCCGCAACCGCGGCTTCACCGTCCATGCATCGGATCTGAACGACTGGGGCTGTCCAGACTGCCATTCGGAAGTCGACTTCACGGGCATTCTCGGCGACCAGCACGGTACAATGCTGCGCAGCCAGTACGGCGACGAGTTCGGCGTCGTCACCAACCCGCCTTTCAACATCATCGAGCAGTTCGTCGAGCGCGCCGTGGCTATGGCGCCCTACGTCGCGTTGCTCTGTCGGCTGGCCTTCCTCGAATCCGAAGGTCGCATGAAGTGGTGGCAGCAGGTCGGCTTGCGTCGGGTCCACATCATCGCGGAACGCCTGCCGATGATGCACCGCCACAACTACACCGGCCCGAAGCTCTCCAACGCCGGCATGTGCTTCGCCTGGTTCGTATTCGAAGGCGGCAAGCGTCCATTGAAACAGGTTCCTGTCCGATGGGTCAGTTGGAAGGAAGCCTGCCGGAAATTTCCTCAGACAGATGCGGACGTACCGCCGGCGGCTAAGCAGCATCAGCGTGGCCTTTTCGAAGTCGGAGAAGCCGCATGAGCATCTGCGTCACCGAGGACGGCACCACGATCATCGTTGACGGCGATATCGTCGTTTCAGCGCGAACCCGTGAGGAGGCACAGCGGGAAGTTGAGCGCCGCAAGGCCGCCAAGAAGGGCAGGGCGGCATGACGACGCCTCTCCAGATCAAGGTCTCGAATATCGCCTGCCCCGGCCTTGGCGTGCTCCAGGAGCGCGAAGCGCAGGCCCGCATGTTGCGGGTGATGCTGTTCCTGCAGCGACAGGAGAAGCCTGTGCCGCGGAAGTCCATCCTGCATTGGTGCAGCTATCCGGTCATCCATCGCGACCCGATCACTCCGCTGGTCATGTTCGAAAACGACGTGCTGCGTCTCAACAAGCGGCTGAAGCGCTATCGGCGCAAGATCGTCGGCTCAACGCAGTACGCCTATGGAAACCAGATCACGGACATCGGCTACCAGCTCATTCAGTACGAGGAGCCTGCTGAGGCCGGGAAGGCGTCCGCATGACCGCGCTTCTCCTCACCGGCACGCATATCCTAGCCGCATTCGGCGGCGCGGGCCTTTTGCTTGCCGTGCAGCGGGCCTTGGCGAGCTATCGCATCCGCCAACGTGAGCCCTTGCCGGTCGACCGACACGCGCCGGTCGAAGTGGTTCGCATTCGTTTCGCGGGAGGGGCCTGATGGCCGCTCCGCACAATCATCATTCGCTGGCTTCCGGTGCCTTCGCGGCAAATCCGGGAAGCTTGAAAGCATCAACCACATCTGCGCGCTCGGCTGAGTTTGGCGACCTGTCCGTTCGCGCATCTTCGTCTCCTGCCTACTGTCCTGCTCTGGACTTCAACCCGCCCTTGCCGGGGCCGGTGATGACCTTCGAGCAACGTAGGTCAGGAGCAAAAGTATGTCGGTCAGAGAAATTCAGCATCCGGAGCGTGAAACGAGCACCGTGGAAGCGGCGGGCGGGTATGTGCGCCGCATGGTTCAAACAGAAGCGCGAGGGTGGGGCAGGCCGGTGAGCATCCCCGACGCATACGACGCCGCGAAGGACGCGCACGACAGCTATTACGCCGCTATCGAGGCGAAGCGGGCGCGGGGTGATGCCGTCAAGCCTTTGCTGGCACCGTTTCCGTACTTCGGCGGGAAGCGCTCGGTTGTGCCGGACGTTTGGGCGCGACTCGGTCGTCCTAAACAGTACATTGAGCCCTTTTGTGGTTCTGCCGCGATGCTGCTTGGCGCTCCTGCTGTGGCATCCTTGGAGGTGGTCAACGATGCCTCGGGCTTTATCGCCAATTTCTGGCGCGCGGTAAAGCATCAGCCGGCGGCGGTAGCGGAATGGTCTGACTACCCTGTTTCTCACATCGACCTCGGTGCTCGTCACGGCTGGCTTATGGAGCAGCGCGGGGCGGTCGGCGCGGCACTACACGACCCGGATTGGCCGGGCGATGCCAAGGTAGCGGGCTGGTGGCTGTGGGGGCAATGTTGCTGGATAGGCGGCGGCTGGTGCGATTGGAACAAAGGGGCAGGTTCCGCACGCCACTTCCGCCGGGATGGGCGTGCAGGCGCTGGGGAAGGTGAAAACGACGCCACTTCCGCCGGGAGGGGCGTGCAGGCGCTGGGGCAGGTTCCGCACGCCAGTGACGCCGGGAGGGGAATATGGACCTCCGCAGGCCATACAGCGTGGCGTTGGCTTCACAAGCTCGCTGACAGGCTTGAGCGCGTCCGCATCGTGCATGGCGAGTGGAACCGCTGCTTAAACAGCCATTACGGCGGCGCGGATACGGCCATATTCCTAGACCCGCCATATCGCGCTTATGAAAAGGTCTATGGTGTTGCCGAGCCCGTGGCAGACGCGGTTGCGAACTGGGCGCGTGATAACGCGCATCTGCGAATAGCGATTTGCGGTCACGTTGGCGACTACAGCCTGCCGGGCTGGGAAGCCGTTCAATGGTCTCGCGGCAAGGCCACTTATGCCGGCAAGAAAACCACCGACGAGGAATGCATCTGGTATTCGCCGGCCTGCATAAAGCCGGACACATCACAGAGCGACATGTTTGCGGAGGTCGCATGATCCGCGACCAGTACCGCACACCCAAGCCTGACAAGTCCACCAAGCCCGCAAGCTTCGGTGCGACACGGCAAAGGCCAGTCGTGAAGGCGAAGAAATCCACGAAGAAACGGAGGAAGTGATGAACGCCACAGTTCAAGCCCTGCGCAACGTCAGCGCTGATGAAAACGTTGTCGAACTGCCATCGAACTTCGCGGCGGAGCTCCTCCGCAAGCCGGCTGGCCAGAACGAAGTCGAGCGTCTGGAAGACCTGCACCGCATCGAGGTCTCCCGCTGCTCGCAGCGCATTGCCGATGCTAGGCGCAAGGAAGCCGGCGATCTTGCAGAAGTCGCGGAGGAACGCGCCGCACTCGACAAGCGCGAGACCGACATCAAGGCCAAGGCGCTTTCCGAGGTTGCTCACCTCGACCGGCGCCTTTCCGCCGCACAGGCCTATCTCGACGCCATCGCGGGGTAAGCCGTGTTCGCAGTCGAACTGCCATGGCCTAGCAGGGTTCTCCACCCAAACTCGCCAGCGCACTGGGCTCGCAAAGCCAAAGCAGCCGCAAAAGCGAGACGCGACGCGGCATGGCTGGCGGTCGCCGCCGGCGTCGAGCCGATCACGGCAAAGGCGCTGCAGGTGACGGCAGTCTTCACGCCGCCGGACAATCGCCGGCGCGACGTCGACGGAATGCTTAGTGCCTGCAAGTCCGCGATCGACGGCATCGCTGATGTGCTCGGCGTCGACGACAGCAAGTGGGTGTTCAACCTTCGCCGTTCGGCACCGAAAGCACCCGGAACTGTCCGCATAGAAATCGAGGTGGTCGGATGACGAGAGACAGAACCGACATTGCCGCCCATCGGGCATTCGAAGCCTACGCCGCGGCCAAGCGCCGGGCGGATGAGACCTTGGCATTCGAGGATGCCCGCGCCGCAGGCAGGGCGTGGTGCGCCTTCCTGAACGTGTTCGTCGATCCACAGCATCACATCATCGATCACGCGGTCGTCCAGTTCCCGAAGAAGGCACAACGCTCATGATCATCAAGACCACGTCAGTCGTGAAGGAAAACACGCCGCCCGTTGCCGTGAAGTGGCATCCCTATGCCGACTTGTTCCCGTGGATCGAGGGAAAGGCTTTCGAGGAACTCAAGGCCGACATCGCGAAGAACGGTGTCATTGAGCCCATCGTGTTCCTCGGCGAGTACATCCTCGACGGGCGCAACCGCTACACCGCAGCGCGTGAGCTCGGCATCGAATATCCGCGCGTTGAATACACCGGCAGCGATCCTCTTGGCTTCGTGCTGGCGAAGAACCTTTCGCGCCGTCATTTGAGCGAAAGCCAGCGCGGCATGGTCGCTGCAAAACTGGCGAAGCTTCCGGCCCACAGACCCACGGAAAATAACTCCGCAAATTTGCGGACTTCCGATGCGGCGACCCTTCTCAACGTGTCGGCGCGCACGGTAGAAACCGCTCGCCAGGTGGTGAACGAGGGCGCTCCCGAACTGATCGCCGCCGTGGAATCCGGCGCTGTCTCCGTGGCTGCTGCCGCCGAGGTCGCCAAACTGCCGAAGGCCAAGCAGAAGAAGGTTGTCGCCGACGGCAAGGCCAAAGAAGTCGCCAAGAAGGCCAAGGAAGAGCGGGCGGCGGAACGAAAAGCAGAGCAGGCCAAGAACGACAAAGCTCGCGAAGCCACGCGCGCCGCTCTACCCGACGCCATCAAGCGCGGTGAGGCATACAAGGCTAACGGCGCGGTAGCAGGGAAGAAGCCGACGCCAGCCGGTGTGCTGACTGCGGAAGATCGCATCGCCGAACTCGAGGAAGCCAACCGCGTCCTTGAAGCCGAGAACGCCGATCTGAAGGCGCGGCTCAAGAAATTTTCGGAGATGGAGGCTGAATACAAGAAGGGTGGCTTTGCGGAAGTCATCCGCGGCAAGGACGAGGTGATCGCGGTCCAGGCCACGCGCATCGAGCGCGAGAGTGCCGACAAGGTTTCGTGGAAGCGATCTTCCGATATGTGGCGCAAGCGCGCCGAAGAGGCCGGCTGGTCGAACGACATCGTCATCGATCTGGAACCACGAGAAGCCAGGCATGGCTAGCGTGGGCGAACTCATCGAGCGCATCCGTTCGCACGGCGCAAATGTCGTCGTCGATAGCGGCAAGCTGCGGATCGTCAACGGCAAGAAGCTGCCGGACGGCGCGCTCGACTATGTGCGCAAGCACGGCGCCGAAATAGCGGCGTTCCTTGAAAACGAGGCAGAGTTCGAAGAGCGGGCGGCAATCATCCAGTACGACGGCGGTCTGACCCGCGCGGTATCGGAATACCTCACCAGGCTTTTGATGGCAGCGCCGCCGGCCGGAACCAGCCGCGAGGACTGGTCGTGGTTTGTCGGTGAGGCGGCCAAGCGCATCGACAATGCGCCATTGCGGAGGGCGGCATGAGCCTGTTCACGCAAGCGGTTCGCGAGATCGTCCTACGTCCCTATCAGGAAGATGCGGTCGAGCGGCTGCGCAATGGCATCCGCTCAGGCTTGCGGCGGCAAATCCTCGTCGCGCCGACGGGTGCCGGCAAGACCGAAATGGCGATGAAAATCATTGCAGAGTCGCAGAAGAAGGGCGCGACGGCTTGGTTCATCGTCGACCGCATTTCGTTGATCGACCAGACCAGCGATCGGTTCGCCCAGTATGGGATCGACCACGGGATCATTCAGGCCGACAACATCCTGACCGACCTGCGCAAGCCGGTGCAGGTCGCTAGCGCACAGACGCTCGCCCGTCGCAAGATCGACTGGCTGCCCGACCTGATCGTCGTCGATGAATGCCATGCCCGTTTCAAGTCCACGAGCGACCTCGTCACCAAGGCCGAAAAGGCCAAGGCGATCGGCCTGACTGCAACCCCGTTCACGGCAGGCATGGCGAACGACTGGGATGGGCTGGTCAACTCGACGACGGTCAACAAGCTGCTCGAGCAGCAGTTCCTTTCGCCATTGAAGATCAAGGCCTGTGTCGCGCCCGATATGACCGGCGCGCCGAAGAAGTTCAACGGCGAATGGGAAGAGGAAGAGGCCGGCCAGCGCGGCATCACGATCATTGGCGATGTCGTGCAGACGTGGGTTGAGCAGACCCGCAAATTCTTCGGCGGTCCGGTCAAGACGATCGTGTTCTCACCGTCGGTCAAGCACGGCAAGGAGCTCTGCCGCCAGTTTGCCGACGCAGGCTTCAACTTCCAGCAGATCAGCTACCTCGATGCCGACGACGCGGAGCGCCGGGTGAAGATCGCGGAGTTCCGCAAGCCTGACAGTGCGATTGACGGGCTGGTTTCGTGCGCGGTGCTCACCAAGGGCTTCGACGTTGCCGATGTCCGATGCGGAGTCTCCTGCCGGCCGTACACGAAGTCGTTTTCGTCGCACATCCAGGAGATGGGGCGCGTGATGCGCATTCATCCCGGCAAGGAGTTCGGGCTCTGGCTCTGCCATTCGAACAATGCCGTCGCGTTCGCCGACGACACGGCATGGCTGTTCGAGTACGGCGTGGAAAGCCTGTCCGAAGCGCAGAAGCGCGACAGCAAGACGCGCGAAGTCGTCGAGACGGTTCGCAAGAAGCGGTTCTGCGGCGACTGCGGCATGCAGATGGCCCCCGGCATCGACATCTGCCAGGCGTGCGGCTGGGAGCGGCCGCTGCGGGGCGAAATCCAGATCGTGCAAGGCGATCTCATGGATCTGGAAATCAGCACGAAAGATGCATTCCAACCGCGTGCTGGCCTGCGTGCCGATTGCCTGAAAAACCCAAAGGCAATGTGGAATGCGGCGCTGTCCTATTGCTCTGCATTCTCTCGCGGCGGCCCTGAGGCGGCAAGGCGCTGGGCGTATGGGGTCTGGCACGGCCTCTACCCCGGCGCCAAGCTGCCCAACGGTATCTTCGAAGCTCCCCACGATCCTGCATCGGTGAAGCCCGACGAGTGGGGTCTCATCGATCGCGAAGTGCGTCGGTATCGCAAAGGGCAGAAGAGGGCCGCATGAACGTGCATGACGCCATCGAACAGGCGTGCTCGTCGGTCGGCATCAAGCCGCCGCGGTCGCATCGCATCGGGCAGTGGGTCAAGACCGACACGCTGACCGGCAAAAACGGCAAGGGCGACGGTCGCGTCATGGTCGACGAGATGAAGGTCGTCTCGTGGAACTGGCAGACCGGCGTCAAGGACACGGTCTTTCTGAAGGACCAGGCCTCGCCATCCGAAAGGCGGCAATTTGCACAGCGGCGGGAGAACGACGATCAGGAGCGGCGCGAGAAAGCGGCGCGCGCGGCACGCATCGCCGGCGAACTCATCGGCGCCTCACGGCTGGCGACACACGCATACTTCGTCAGCAAGGGCTTTCCAGAAGAGCAGGCGCTCGTCGTGTCCGCCGATCACGTCGAGGCCATCGGCGGCCGGTATCTGCTCCACGGCAAGTCGGCGATCGTCATGCCGGCAAAGATCGGCGGCAAGATCACCAGCGCGCAACTGATCTGGGAGGACGGGACCAAGAAGTTCATCTTTGGCGGCGAAACCGGGGGCGCGTGTCATCGTGTCGCCAGTGGCTCGGAAACATGGCTGTGCGAGGGCTATGCGACGGGCCTGTCTATCCGGGCCGCGCTCCACGCGCTCAGCCGCTCGGCAACGGTCCTTTGCTGTTTCTCGGCATCGAACGTGCTGGCGGTATCGAGGCAGGTTCAGGGTCGGTGCTTTATCGCGGCGGACAATGACCAGCCGCTCGAGCAATTCGACGGGCAGGGGACGGCGGAGCACTACGCTCGCCTGGCGGAAAAGCCGTTCACGATGCCGCCCGAGGTCGGCGCCGACTTCAACGACATGCACGTCAGGTCCGGCATCTTCGCAGTGCAGCGGCATCTGGCGACCTTCATGCGCGGGGTGCGGCGATGACTATCTGCCCCTGCTGCGAACGCCCCATGGATGCGCCTTTTGCGCCGCTGGAATCGCTGGTCGAGGCTCGAATGCCCAAGGCGGAGAGGAAAATCGTTGAAAGCCTTGCGCGGGCTTATCCGCGAGCGGTGGAGAAAAGCGCGCTCATCGATCTTTTGTATGACGACGATCCGCAAGGAGGCCCCGACGATCCCGGCAACGTTGTTTCGACACTTGTTTGCCGTCTGCGGAGCAAGCTTCCGAACTATGGATGGACCATTCCCCGGAACAAGACGGGCGCGGGCGCTTACGGGCGCTATCGACTGGTGCTGGTGGCATCATGATCCCATCAGCCCGCACGATCCAGACCAAGGCCATGAAGGAGCAGCGCCGCTCCAATGCTCGCCGGCGCCGCGAGAGATCATCCATCCGCCATGCAGTCTGGATCGTTCGCAGGATGGCCGTATCTCAAGAAGAGCGAGACTGGCGCGTGCGGCTCCTCACCGGGCCGGATGACCGAGACCTGACCGGCAAGGTGTTCGGCGATCCGCGGCGTTTGCGCAGCGCCTTATATGCAAAGCAGCAGGGGTGGATTTGATGGCAGAGAGAAACGAGCAGCAGATCATCAAGCGGTGCCCGGTAGGCGCCCGTGTCGACGCTCTGAAGGAACTCCGGCAGTCCCAGACAGTCGACGAAGGCGACGACGAGGAACTGACCCCGGCCGAGCGGGAGATCGTCCGCCAGGCTCGAGCGCTGTTTCTGAATTGAATGGTCCGCTATGGCGATCGCCAACCCGACAAGCCGAAAGGAACTGGTGAGCCTGCTGGCGAAAGCCATCAAGCGCAACGACGAATTGGAAGGCCAGGTTCGTGATCTCGAATTCGCGCTGCAATTCGACCAGACCGTCTCGGTGCAGGCCGCTTTCGGGGTTACCGAAGCGCTGGCGCAGATACTGGTCATGCTCGCCGACGGCAAACCGAAGAACAAGGAGCGCCTTCAC
>ERZ724522.956-NODE-956-length-16798-cov-5.028788_pt1 | contig 16798 bp, 28 predicted proteins | sample MGYA00376055_ERZ724522 | MGnify/ENA primary metagenome ERZ724522 (study PRJEB28724, sample SAMN07190884) | wastewater metagenome | isolation source: effluent of sewage treatment plant in Hong Hong | place: Hong Kong | collected 2016-03-17 ... | reverse complement strand
CTGAGAGTCGTGACTGCCACTCTTCGTAGTGGTCACTGTTGGCAATGTTCTCGTCAATCCAGATTCGATTGACGGGGTCGCCACGTTTCACGTCCCCTGTCGAAGCGAACCCATAGCAGATGGAGCCGTTCTTCATCGTCATCGACGTGAACTTGTGCTCTTTCTTATTCTCCCACGTCTCCTGCTCAATCTCGCGCTCAGGGATCAACGGGGGTGCTGGGAACCTCTCTTCATCAGGGATCAGTTCGTCCCCGGGTATTCGGCCCGGCTGCCAGGCTCTCCACAAGCCTGTCTCTTTGTCCTTCACGATATCGAAAGCCCCCTTCTGTCGGAGCAATCGGTAAAGGGTCTGCCCAATGTGGTTCAGCTGCAGACCGATGAGCCATACGATGACAGCCTTCTTCCGCCAGCCGAGTTCTCGAACGAAGTGTTTAGTGCCATCGGCGAAAGTGATTGGGACGTTCAGCAGGTATGCAGCGATCATCACGGCGACGATTGTGGACTTCCCAGAACGGGTACCACCTTTGACCAGTACCTCCGATTCTTCACAGAGGACAACCGCTTCCTGATATTCGGTAGGGCGGAACAGTTCGAGGGCGTTTAGCTTTTGCCGTGCGATCTTAGTAGCTGCCTGCAGCCCCAGATTCAGCTCGCTGGCTGATGTCAGTTTGGCTCTGAACATATCTGCAATGCTACTCATCATCGGCCTCCTGGCTGATTACGATGACGCCCGCTTTCGGCCGGGGGCGATCCATGACAACCATGGCCATCTCCATGACTGCATCCGGATCCACCTCCGCAATTTCGTTCAGCAGTTGCTTGCGGAATTCTGCGTCTACCTTCAACCGCACAATGGCGGCCTGGCTCGCGACAGCCATCAGGTCGTCTTCTGACAAACCATCGAGCGGGTCAACCGGGCCAGCGACCAGCTCGTCCCGGGCAGCGTTGAGTTTCAGCAGTATGTCATACAGGCCCTTCGTGGTTTTGAAGTCCTGCTCGAACATCTCTTTCTGGGCTTCGTGGAGATGGTCGCCGCGGACTTTTTTCAAGTCCTCCACGATCATCTTACCAAGGTTCGCAGCCCCGCCGAGTTCTTCCATGGCGGACTCGGCGGCGTCAAGCGTGAAAGGCCTTCCGCTCCTGCGGACTTCCGCGATCGCATCTTTGAAGCTGCGATTGGGTACTCCGTTGGTGGCCACGGCAATGCTCGCGGCAATTTTGGATTCATCATCGCACACAGTGCAGACTCCTCGCCTCGTGATACATTCTGGGGGTAGCGGCAGATTGCACACCTGACAGATCACTCTGCCGGGGAATACCGACGAAAACGGCAGGTCAGGTGTCTCTCCTGCCTGCCGTCTATGTTCGTCTCTTACGGGCTCCACTTTTACTTAGAGGGAGCCGTTGGTGGTTTCAATGGTACCTGAATCGGGTTTCCGTCCCGAACAGCTGCCACTGTCGCCGTTGAATGAATACCGGTCGGAGCCGGTCGTGGGGCACAGCTATCCATAGATTTGATCACCTCCCGGGAGCGATGAGTGAAATGATAGATTGCAGCAGATTACGGTCGGACTGCCGCGAATGGATTGTTGAACACGATACGGGCGAGGTTGCCGGAGGTCCCGGCAGCGATCGCTTTACCACTGTGCCCGATTGGGTTGGTACCAGCAGTACCGGTGCCGAAGGCACCAGCTGCCAGCGTCTGAACCACGGCGTTTGCCGACAGGTCACCAGCCCCTACCATGGCCTTCGTCGGGCCTTGAATGATGAGCCAGAAGTATGCCTGATCAGCAATGGTACCCACGACGTCCGGGTCGGCGATACCGTCACAGATAGCGTTGGCACCAGAGGCCGCACCAACTCGCTGGCCGATATAGCCAGACTTGTAGGTGTAACCTCGACCAGGGGTAATCGCACCACCCGTATCATTCATACACAGAACCGCGTACTTCTTGAGCCCCGACAAAAGCGTCGGAGAGCCCGGAGTCGTCGAGAGATCCTGATCCTGAAACTCTCCGATCTGGCCGAGGGATTCAGCACCCACGACATCGACGCTGCCGAGTTTCATCTGGTTTGTAATTGTCATGGTATTGCCTCAGTGATTATGGAATCGAAAAGTCAACCGTCAGTGCGACATCAGCCAGATTATGGAGTGGTGTCGGAGATGAAACGAGCGAGGTATTTCGGAGAGAACTTGTTGTTGCCAAAGCTGTACGTGTAGTACAGGTATCCGATCCGCTCCATCGAATACTCGGGACCCATTGCCCCGTAGATGTCGTCGTGGAGGAAGTAGCTTTCGACGTACTGTGGGAGGTACAGGAACGCGTTGGACGCCGGGATAGCGTAGTCCATCGAGTAAACCATACCGTCCACCAACAGTGTCTCACCGGGGAATCCGAGGTCCCCGTCACGGTATGGCATCACCTGCCGGTTGTTGACGCGGAAGGAGTCCTTCATGTCAACGAACATTTCAGAGGCCATGACACACTGCGGAGGGGCTCCAACGAGTGATTGCCCGCCACGGTGCAACATCGCCACCTGAGCGAAGCTGGTTGCAGCAACAGCGTTGTCTTTCCACAGAGCACTTGAAGTGCCCCACGCACTCGATCCGTAGTTGACGATCAAGGGGCTCGTACCGTCGTACTCTGAAGAACCCTGGCCGAAAGGCCAGTCCTTTCCGAGTGACGCGTTTGGCTTTGTCGCCAGGCTGGAAGTCCAGTACCCGCCGAGGTTCCCGAGGGCCATGCTCTGCCCAGCGTAGGTACCGTTCGGGAGACCGACCTTGTCACCGACGAAGCACGTCGAAGCATCGTAAGACAACGGGGTGAGAATTCCCGTGAAGTCGTTGATGTTGGCTGCGACGTTGCCGTCCTTCCAGAATGCCCCAGACACAGCTTCCACCATGGCCTGAGCAAGATCCCGGCCCTTTTGCTCGTAGCGGTTATTCACCATCTCCGGAGCGTTGCGGGCCATCAGGAATTCTTCCTGTGGGTAGTAGTCAGTCGCCCGATATCCTTTGTTGCCAATGTAGTATTGGATATCAGTGTCCTGGTTGTCGAAGTTCAGCGGCTGATTCGCGATCGCCGGGAGAACAGTCGGCTGTTTGACACGGGCGTTCCACACTTGCGTGTGGGATCCACCGTTGAAAGTGAGAGAACCCCACTTTCGCATGTTAAAGTACGTCAGGTAATTCCGGACAGTCATGTCCGAGACCTGCTTCCAGTAACGCGGTGTCAAGTCCCGCAGTACGTTGATGTGTCCTGCTACACTTGGTGGAACTGGCGTGTGAACTGCCATCTAAAAGTCTCCGGTTACTGTGGCTGGTAATGAGCCTGAAGAATGTTGTAACGAGGGAATCCATCGTTAGCTACAGGCACCCCACCCTGTCCGGGAGGGGCGTTATTCGTGAAAACTGTCCCCGGAGCGTTGAACCCCGGATCTGGTGGTTTATTCCCAACACTGGACATCCATGATGCCTGTGGCTGGGGTTGCTGTTGAGGCTGGACCAAAGGCCCTATCAACTTCATCGCATACTCGTGGATCTTCCCGTAGTCACGCTCACCTTGGTTGTATGCTGTGTCCCAGGCATGCGTGTAGAGTTGACCGATCTGCGTTGGGACTTCGTTCCCTGCCGCGTCTTTGGAGTACAACACTTGCCGGTTCTGGTTCACCCAGTCACGGTCTGGCCGAGGCAGGGTGCTTTCGAGTCGTTGTTGCAGCATCTGGTTCTGCTTGGCGATCTCATCCATTTTGGCCTGCAACGGCTGGACTGCGTTGTTGACCAGACTCATCCCGTACTTGGAAACAAAGGCTTCCGGATTTGCCAGCTCCATTTGACGAAGCTGGGCTTCCATCACCGCTTTATTCAACTGCTCGGCCACACCATTGGCCAGCGGGTTTTTAGCGACCCACTGCCCGCCTTCCTGAGCGAGCATCCCTTGCTGCTGGAACAAGCCAGCAATCTGTGTCAAGTCCTGTGTGACCGGAGCAGCCGGTGGAGCCGTTTGTGTCGGCGGGGTTGGCTGCTGCGGAGCAGGAGTCTGTTTCTCGTATTCTTCGAGCTTTCCCGCCACGTCAACCAGTGTCGTGTAGAGATGCTCGGAGAGTTCCTGTGTCGTCTTGAACCGGCCGGGTGGCAACCGCTGATCAGCCTCCCATTGCAGGATCAGCGGATCAACAGGTTGTTGTGGGGCCGGTGCTGGTTGCATCGGAGACTGCTGAAAACCCGGCTGCGGAGCAGGCTGGCTATAGGCAGGCTGAGTTGCTGGTTGCTGAAAATTCGGCTGGGCAGGAGGTTGCTGAAAGTTCGGCTGTGGAACTGGTTGCCCGGCTGGGGGCCATCCACCAACGCCCGTTTGCGGCGGGACGTTGGGGGAATTGGCTCCCCCAGATGGAGCATTCGGTGAAGGCACAGTTTGCTGCAGTTGAGCGTACGACGGATATGCGGGTGTAACTTGTGACATAATTCTTTCCTGTCTCTGGGGGAGTGTGGACTGTCGGTATGAAAATCGATCGGGGCTGGACGTACAACCGCACTTTGGTTACAAACTTGCAACATTCGGTTTTGTCGGTTTTGTCGGTTTTCACTCAGGAGGGGCGAAAAGCCTCAGTCCGATATGAACATCCAGAGATGCACAATGGCATTGCTCACGCCGAAACAAGTCGTGGCGTTTCTGGCGGCTCATGGCATATTCGTCATCGACGATACCGTCCGAGCGTGGACGTGCCGCGGGGTCGCTGACCGGACAAAGCGAGGCCGGAATAAGCGAAAGATATTATCCGCCCACCGCGTGGGCGGGCGGATTCAGATATCAGAAAAGGCGTTGATATCTTTCCTCCCGCACTTGAAGCACGTGCAGGAGTGAGTGTGGACTACTTCGCGTCCACTATCTCCATGATACGCCGCGACCACTCGTTGCACTGCTTCCGGGCCTCCTCTGACACCTCGGCCAAGTGATACAGTGTCTTCTTTGGCGTCCGGGGCGGCAAATCCCAGTCACATGTGAATTCGGGCGGCATCCGCTTGCAGTGCAGCATCTCTGCCGCCAGCTGTATCAGCCGTGACTTCTTCTGATCTTCGTTCATGACGCTACCACCACCCCTTCTACAACGATGTACCGCACTACATTCACGACGTTAAAATGCCGTGGCCTCAATTTGTGCCTGTCCAACCATTCGGCCATCACTTTCCGTACGGTCTGCTCCAGCTCTTTCCGTTGCTCCCTTGTAGATCCATCCCAGTCTTCAGCCCACTCTCCGGCATAATCGTCTTGGACACTGACGTGCTCCAGCCAATCCTCCGCACTCCACAGATCCTCCGGCTGTATTGGCGGGACACATTCACCGATCCAAAACTTTTCATACGCGTATCCATTCGCAGCCTCGTCTATCGCCTCTTCAATCGTCCCATACGTTCCTGTGAAATTTTCTTCGTCAGTCGATATCGCAAACATCGCAGTCCCTTTTCTGGAAATAGAATTACCTCAGAATTTCAATCAGACCCACGACGGCGTCTTGATCCACCACACTACCGACGATAGCCGTGGTCACCATTTTGTCCCGCAGTCGGCCTTTGGTCTTCTTAGCGGATGCCAGGAACCGACAGATAACCGGCCACATCTCTGCGATCGTGGATACGTCAATCGGGTACGTCACCATTTTCTCTCGGGACATGGCTTCAAGGTCGGCGATCGCCTCCGCCCGACGCATTGAAAACTCCTCACGCTGCATCGCTTTCAGCCGGGCGAGGTACCGGCCGATTGAGTCACCGATCTCCCCCTCGACATGTGGCAAGCCTTTACGGTTGAGCCACTGATTGCTGATCACACGGCATGCAGTTCTCCGGTCGGAGTATTGCTTGTGTGTCAGGTAAAGCTGGTAGTACATGTTGAGCCGGTCTTCATTCGTGAACAACTCCGTAAACCCAAAGTGCTTCTGGCACCACGCATTCCCGTACCCCCTGAACATTTTAGGCAGCATCCGTCGCTGCATCTTTTCACTCGTTGCAAGGGCGGCAAAGATCCCCATCTTCACCGACCTGGAGATGTCCTGCGATTCGATCTCGGCCATCACACTGATCATCGAGACCAGCATGTTTCCCATCTGAGTATCCGTGCGGATGTCTCCCTCGACGATCAACAGGTACGCCCCTGCCTTGTGGATCTGCTCAATTGTTCTGGCCATGTCCAACAGCGAACGGAACATGCGGTCTGTACGCCAGGCAACAACGATGTCCCCCGGCTGCAGGTCCGCCATGAGTATGGATCCCGACCGACGTTTTTTCATCGACTTGCGGTACGCACTCTCACCTTCGTCTTCATACCACTTGATCGGTTTGCCAGCCAGGTCTGGTGGCAGGTTCTTCTCGATCGCGATTCGCTGCTGCCCGACAGTCTGCTCTTTCGTTGACACTCGGATATATCCACGAATCTGCCCGACGTCGGGACGCTTTGACTCTTTTGAACGAACCGCTTCCTGCAGGATCGCCCCCAGGTTTTCCTGTAGGGTTTCCGGGAGAACAACAACAGGGTCTTCCTCCTGACATATAGGAGCGATCCTGAGCTTCTTCAACTTTGCGAACTCATGTGACTCTTTGACGCGTGCAGAGATCAGTTCAGACTTCATCTGAGCAAGGGCCGCGAAGATGTAAAGCATGGCCTTACCGTTCGCCGTATTGGTACTCAGCATCGGGTAGTCGATGAAACGGACTGAGATGCCTTTCTCTATCCACTGCTCCAGTGTAGAAGCCATGTCGGCCATCCGTCGAAACAGACGATGTGTGGCAGTTGCCACGACTGTGTCGCCGGGTTTGAGAGCCGCCAGCAGCCCTCGCCCACCCGCTCTGGCGTTCAACTTCTTTTTGAAAGCAGACTTGCCTCCATCCACAAATATGCCCGCCCTGCCTGAGTTAGTGGCCTCACCGAGAATGAGTCCCTGCTGTTCGCAGAATCTCAGACAGGATGCACACTGGCCCTCTATTGAGTACCCAGTGACGTATTGCTCCATGGTGGAGACACGGGCGTAGATGTAGGTTGCCATAGATTATCTCTTGTATAAAACCACCGGGCAGGGTTCTCACCTGCTTGGAATCATTATCTGCCTGATCCTCCAGGGATATGAGTTAAGTGTGGCAGACACACTCTTCTCACCACCCCTACCCCTTCACGGAGCTGCCGGTGGGTGTTAGTTGCCGTTTTTACCTCGGATAGTGCATTCTGTCATAGTAGGTCTGGATATGGTCCGACTCAAAGAGTGGCACAGGCTGCCTCAGAAAATCAGGCGGTTCTTCCATGAGGTAAAACAGTGCAGCTTCCTCTTCTCTGATTATCCCTGCCCAGAGCAAGTACCAGATATCGTCGTACCCGTACTCAGTAAATCGGTCGCTGACAACCACGTCTTCAGGAAGAACGCAGGACCCGTCCGGGAGAATGTATCGTCCAGTCTTCCGGTACTTGTCCATCCATTTATTGGTTCGCACTTCAAGACGATTCAGGTCCACTCCCATGTCTTCCGGGTTGTGGTACAGGCGGGTTCCGTATCGGACTTCCCTCAGCACATCCGGATGGCAGATCAGTATTTTCTTTTGCATGAGTTAATCCTCCTGTGCCTCACAGTAAACTGTTTCTGCATCTGGCTCTGAATACCTGTAACTTTCCTCACTGGCGTTTTCACAGTGAAAAACCGTTGTGTACCCATCCCCTAGCAGCGTTCCACCGCAGTTCGGGCAACAATTGATACGTGACATGAGTTACTCCTTCGCGGGGGATTGTACAAAAATTGTGCAATGTGTAAAGCCTATTCATGTTTGAATTCGTACCGCACGGCTTTCTGCCCTTCTTTCAGCTCCTGCGGGATGACATGCCGCTCCCGGATGAGCATGTCCAGTTCTTTCTGGGCGTCCACCTTTGACATCCGCAGCGTGGTATAGTAATCCCGGAGCGTCCACGAATCTCCGTTCGCCCGCTCGATTCGTCGCCTCCGCTCCAAAGCCAGTTTTTCGAGTTTGCCGAAGACTGTCTCGGACTTCTTCATGCCTTCCCCGGCCATCGCGGCAGCAAAGGCGGCTTCCACCAGCCCCTCCATCAGGATCTGTTTTTTCATCCAGATCCATTCGACCAGGTTGTTTGTTCTCGGCACCGCGTCTGCCGAGATCTACACGTGGTCCTGATTGGACATGTTCCACCAGTTCCACGTGAACCCGTTGCACGCTTGATCTGACTGAAACAGTACACCCGCTACCCGCAGTGCAATCTCAGCGTGGCGTACAATGTCTGCCCGAAAGGGGTGGTCCTCCGGCCACTCAGCCTCGACTCTGTCTGATCGTTTGAAATCGAAGTAGGCCTGGTAGACAACTTCAGCTTCAGGTGTCAGTGTCCCTATCTGGGGGCCCACTTCGCCTCCAACAACGGTTGACATCATGACCTGGGGGGCTCCACTGCCGATGACGGCTTTCACACTTTGCAGCCTTTTTACTATCTCTTGCCACTCCCCGATGAACTCGGAGTGACTTTTCAAGGCCTCCCGGTCCCATTTCTTTGCTGAGTCTCCGATTGGGAAGGGGAGCATCCTCTGCAGGAGCCCGTCCATCATGTCTCCGTGTGGAAGCTGGGCCAGATTGCTGCCTTGAATCGCGGCCGCGATTGTCAGGAATGGACTGTCAACCCAGACGGTGCCTTTCTGCCTGATCACTCTGATCCTGTCCCCGGACCATGTCTTGTGAAAAAGGGAACTGTCCCCTTTTCCGTTCTCACTGTACCGGCCGAACATGGAAGCGAACTCTTTGCCTTCTGCCAGTTCGAGCAGAGATCCACGTGGATTATCCGCCATGGTCTTCGTGAGCGCTTCCGGGGTCGCGTCGGTGACTACACTGTCTTGCCCTTTGAAACATGACAGGATGGCTTTCATCGTCCGGCTCTTGCCTTTACCCGAGCCGCCGACGCCGAATGAATAGATTTGTACTCCCACCGGATCGACGTTTGGGGAGTATCGCACTTTGAACGCGTTCCCCAGAGCAAAGCTGGCCCCGGCCAGAATGTTCATGAGCCAGAGGTTTCGTGGGTATCCACCAGCTTTGGCATGCAAAGAGGCTTGCTGGATTACCGGGTGGAAGATGTGGTTTGGGATCTCATCCGGGACTTCATTGACTACTGGCTTTATGTCATACCGATTGATCAGCTCATTGGCTTCTTCGCTGAGATCCTGCATGGATATGGAGGCTGCCATTTCCTTGACAGGGTCATGCTTTCGCGTGAGCCCACTGAACAGGCCTTTGATCTCAGTCTCTCCACGGTTGGGCATGTAATACGCCCCGGTCAACATAGATATCTCACGGACCCACCGCTTGGCTATTTCTGTCGGCAGGCACACGTCTGAGTAAAGCAGTTTGGAGAGTCCGAGCATGAATCTATGCCTCGCTCCCGGCCCCGGGAGGAAGCCGTCTTCAGCTGGTTCAACCTCCAGCGTGAAAGAGTCGTCATGCTGTTTGGAATTCCCGGCGTTGTCCAGAATATACTGAATGATATTATCTGGTACATTTGCAATACTACATTCCCACGGGGCGTGCCCTGGCAGCCATTCATAGGGCAAACCTGTCTCTTCGTGGATCGATGGGGGGCAGACGGAATAACAAGCCTTCTCAGCTGTCCCGAGCCTGCAATCCAGCTTGATCGGCATGATGATCTTGCTGGTACCGAGCGGTGAGAGCCGCGGCTCCCATCTGAATATGTAATGGATCCCTCGCCTCGATTGGTAAGCAATTGTCCGGCAGTTGGCTTCCGCTATCAGGTATTTCATCAGTGCGTTTGCATCGTCACTGTCTGCTTCGAGATCGATTACGCCTGACTCGGGGCCGAAAACCATGCCGATGTTGACGGCTCTCCCCTGCAGCATCTCGGTGAATTTATGGAAGTCCGAGGTGGCGTCCTCTTTCCAGTTCTGTCTGGCTCCCTTTTTAGCGAACTGCATCGGGAAGATTTTGATCCCGAGCCCGCATATCCATTGTGCGTTCCGTGATGTCGATTGAAGATGGAGGTCAACATCGAACATGGTTTTCTCCGGAGCGTATCCATACTGCTCCACCGCACTTCGTGCTTTGGATCTGCTGGGTTCGCCTATGCCTGTAGCGTAAAAAACCCCCGCACGATCTGGGGCAAGCAGACATGCGGGGGCTGTACCCGGGTGGCCCCGGTTGTATCTATGTGATCGCTCTTGCCCAGCGAGGGGCGGGATCTTATCTCAGGAGTCAGTTCTGTCAACAGGGATGACGAGCTTTTTAGTGAGGTCTGTTTTCTCCAGCCTTCCGCCCTCTTTGATATCCCAGCGAGAGTCAGTGAAACGGCTGTCTGTCTTCTGGATTGCGATCATGAATCCATCCCCGTCCTGGACGCCAGCTCGCTTGAACAGATCCGACAGGACGATACGGGAGTCAATCCTCTGGTCTTCGACGTTGTGCATGTTACCGATCACTGCGGGCTTCCCCTCGAAGTGATAGTTGCGGTACACGAGCTGGCCTATCGCCGGAGGCAATGGCTGAGATTCTTCAACTGGGGGAACATCCATAGGAAACTCCAATTTGAGTGGCGTTCCGCAGGCCCCTGATTTTTCGGATAAAGGAGAAAAATCAATCAGGGGTCTGCGGAGGAAGCCACACTCGATTTTTAAAAGAGGCTAGCCACACTCCCACGCTAGTATGACTGGTCGGCTAGATAGGCTAGTGTCACTGTTTAGCAGTCAGGCTGGTTTAACAGCCAGTTTTTTCTATCAATGGGGAGTGGCTATTCCGCAGGAGGTGGGTCTTTATTTTTTTCTTGAGGAAAAAAACACCCACCTCCTGCGGACGCCACCCCTTGTACCAGTTGTTATGGTCGATACCATAACAACTGAGTACAAGGGGATGCAAGGGGGTATATACCAAAATACCTTCAGAATAGTCACACTCCATGGCTAGATAAGCTAGGTAAACTAGAGTGGCAGTTACGCATTTATACTAGCCACGGGGAAAAAGAGATGAACAAAATGTCACTGCTGAAGGTTTTCAGCACCACTTCAGCAGTGGTTTCAGCACTGTACAGTCGTCAACTGCTGAAACAATTCGGCAAAAAGTGCTGAAATGGTGCTGAAGCGGAGTTGACGGTTTTCCAGGGCGATTGGAAGATCAGCGGCCAGTGGTCGATTGGCGATCACATCCCCCAGAAAGGAGCCAAGCATGGACGAAAAAGACATTGAGGTATTGCCCGACGGCCGGATCGCCCTGATTCTGCATGATGGAAAGCTCGAACGCGGCATGAGCACTCACGAGGTGAAGAAGGCCTTCCTGTCCGGAGTGGGAGGAGTTCCCGCCGCGTCATTCTTCCAGGTAATTGTTATGCAGTTTGCTCAGTACACCAAACGACTGGAGTTGAAATGAGTATCGCACTCGATGGTAACGGGAACAGCGTGCCGCCGGAGAAGTCTGCCAAGGCTGTCCCAGTTGCAATACCAACTGAAGAATTCATTGTTAAGCAACTGTACCGATGTTCGATCGACAACAGGGTAGCTGGGCACGTACTTCTTCGTGTACCGGACTACCTGTGGAATATGATCAAAGAATCGTGCCTGAAACCCTCTGAATAAAAAATACAAAAATTGTGCATTGCACAACAGAAGTGCAATCGCTATTCTCCCTCCCGCCTGACCGAGACACTCGGCGTCGGGTAAAGTTTGAACCGGCAATGCGAGGCTGACCGAGACACTCGGCGTCGGACTAAGGCAGAGCCGGTGGTGGTTTTTTCTCCCCCAATGTTGAAGGAGCATGTGATGAAGTTCAGACGTTTGGAGCTGATCAGGCACAGGAATGGTACAGCCGAGTTTGAGGTAGTGGCAGCCCTCTCACCAGAAGGCATGTATGTACTCAGGAAGGTTGGAGAGTCTCCCCTATACAGCCTGGCAGACACTCTCGTCGATTCGATGTACAGGCATCTGAGCTGCGGTGAGCCGTCCTCATCAGACACACCCGTCAATCAGCCAGGGGTCGTGGAAGAGTACGAGATTGACTGCTACGGTGGAACAGTCTGGGCTCCTACCCAGCGATACCATTTTCCAGGTGTAGCCAATGTAAGCTACACCGGCTGTACCAGAAAGGTGGTGGTTCAGTGATCATATTCGGTCGCAAACTGAATGAGATCGTTCGCGTTGGTCCGGCAAAGATCATGGTCGTAAGGCTGCAGGCTAACTTCGTGCATCTTGGTATCGATGCACCACGCTGCGTTCCTGTTGACCGTGAAGAGATCGCTCTGGCTAAGGAGGAGACTGGGTTTACCAAAATCTCCCCGCCGACCGGCGTCTTCAACGACGGCGAACTCTTTCAGGTCAAGGATGAGTTGTTCTGGACCGATGGCGTCAACCCGATGGTCAATGTTTCCTCTGTTATCTCATGGCGGTTTCCACCATCCGTGGCTGAGGAGTTGCGGATTGTGCGAGTCGGGCCGAAGGAGGACGCGAAGCGATGAATGAGAGGGAACTCATTGAGGAACTGAACGGCATCCGCGATCGGATCACAGCCATTATCAAAGAGGTTGATCCGAAGTTCGACGATGCAGACGACGGTCTGCCGTACACAGAAGACTTTCTGACCTATGAGCAGAAGGCCTATGACGTAGCACAGACTGGCATGGCTCTCAGGTGCGGTACCTGTGAGAACTGTATGAAAGGTTTTGAGTTTCTATTGAACTCAGGCGAGCAGACTAAACGGGTACGGTGCATGAGTTGTTACCACGTCACGACTGTGAGCCGGAATGGGAAGGTGCATCCGTGAGTAAGGATATTAAGGCTGGATCGCGGTGGCTGGATGAAGACGGCGACACCGTCTACGCGGCGTTCAACAGGGGCCAACTCCCGTTTCACACTAACGAGGATGATGAGGACGATCCTATCATGGTGTGGCATAATCTGACAGGTGGGACTAAAGCGACATGTTTATGGGTAGGAGAGTCCGCTCTCGTCCGAGAACTCCCGGGCTGTACTGGGTTCGACTACAAAGTGCCACCGGAGGTCCCCCTTGGCACAGAGGTGGGTGGTCCTCCCCAGTGGATCCCGGTGACAGGCATTGACGGCCAGCTGTACCACTGTCTCGGATATCTCGTGCCAACCCGTTGACGCAACGGCAGGGTGACGCCTGGAAGCGTTCTGGAATTCGTGAGACCAGTTGCAAGGGGCTTTGGTTCATGTTTCCCCCTACGAGCATCCGATGGCCTGCTATGGTGTGCAATCCACGAAGATGAAAGAAGTGAAGCATAAACGCTTCTGATTCGCAGGCACCTTTTGAAAGACTGAATGATGATGGATTTTGAATGGCTCCCTTTCGTACGTGACCTTCTTATCCGAGCCGCGTGTAACAGGTTCGAAAAGTCAACTGTTGCAGCCCTGTACCTCGGCATATCTGAAAGGGCAATGTACGCCGCTCGTAAACGGCTCGGGTTCCTGGGGCGTACCAAACCTGAACCACCAACCAAAGAGCATTGGTATCAACTGCTCGATCTTGTACCCCGTACTGTTGTTGAATCCTACCTTTTGGAGACTGATCCACATGACCGAAGTTAAGCATGCAGGAGGCATCGTGTCCTCCTCAAAAGTACCATCCCTGCATTTGATCCCGACAGAGGCCCTGCTGTGCCTCGCTGACCGCTTTGAAGTGGGCACTGAGCGTAAAGGCGAGGGGGCGTGGAACGCTCTCACAAAGAACCAGCAGTGCCTTGACGACAAAGCCTTTCTGATCGAGCGGTGTAGTCACATCATTCGTCACACTCTGCTGCTCAGGGATCAGCTGGCTCACGGGTACAACTCGGAACAGGAGGACAGCCCATACGAGAATGCCGGGGCGATTATCTTCGGCGGGGCTTTGATGGCGTGTGCGATGAGGAGAAGGGGTGAGTGCATTACCTGCGGGGTACCTTTCACAGAGGCTGAACAGGTTGCTTGTAAGGACTGCCTGAAGTACGCCTACGAATCGACTGGATGTCCAGTGGAACCTGCTAAGTGTGGTGAGGTCAGGCTTGACCCAACAACTGACGCGTGGATCCCGGCCAAGGAATGGGATGGGGCAGCAGATGTCGCTGACGGCGGAGCCAAGTGCGTGAGGTGCGGGTGTCATGTCGTGAGCGGCATGCCTGTTTGCAACCCCTGCATCGACTATGTCAAAAATCACACGGCTCCAGTGGTGACTTTTGAAAGTCCTGACGACTGGGTTGTGCAGGATAAGGTTCTGGGCCGGGCTGGTGTTGACGAATACAGGTGGGTAGCAGAAGGAGGGAGTGAACACTGGGGCCAGGGATGGGGACCAGTCGAGTCTCACCACAATTTCGGTGGGTGTAGCGGGTTTTTTGACGATTCAGACTCCACCCGGTTGGAACTTCGTTGCCGCCGTAAGGACCTGCCAGTTGTTGAAAGTCCCGACGACTGGGTTGTGCAGGATCGAGTCCCGGCTCGCCACAGAGACCGCGGGGCATGGGTCGATGTCGGTGAAGAGTATCCTCCTTATGACTTCTCCAGCAGGCACTGGTGGACTGTCGGTGACAAAGCGGACCAGAAGCTGGAGCACGGTTCTGTCGATGCCGTCGGCCGGACTCTGCATCTGATCTGTCGCCGTAAGGATCTGCCTGAGTTGTCAGTACCGACCAAAGAGGAATGGGTTGATCTGAACCAGTACCCGGATCATGTGCTTCGTAAAGGTATTGATTGGATCGCATGTAAAAGTTTAGAAGAATGGGACCCGGTGAATGGGTTCACTGGATTGCTGGTTGAGGACCTTACTTCTGAATATAAGATACGATGTCTGAAGAAAGACCTGCCTCCGTCATTGGTGCCAGAGCCTCCCGCTGAAACCAGTCAGTCACTGTACCCACCTCATGCCGATGCCAGCTTCATGTGCCGGAATCACGGAGTGGTCAGCGGGTTGGAATTCAGCCCAGCCCAGAAGATGTGGTTCTGGAAGAATCGAAGCGATGTCTGCTGGGATCTGAATGGCAAAGCTCGTCGCATCTCACTGGATATCACTGACGCGGAGCTGAGAGGGTTTGACATCGTTAATAAGATCCACATGCACCCGCACGAGGAGTAGTGATGTCGGGCTGGTACCGAATTGATCTCTTCAGGGAGATGCCGGACGGAGAGATGGTTTTGCTGAAGTCAGCAATCGATGGGATCACTGCGAACTCACACCTCGAAGCGTACCAGATCGCTCGCCTGCGGAACCCTCTCCGGCCGAATGAATATCTGGCTACTCAGCCCGTCACCGGGTGGAGAAACAGGAAGGCTGTGTTGGCGAACCAACGCAGGACTGAAGAGATTATTGAGATGTACGAGATTGCGAGGAGGTTGGGATGAATAATGAGCATTACCACGACATCATGAAACGGTACATGTTCCCCCCGGAGGGAGGCGATTGGGCCGATCCGTTGGATGACGTGATGAAACGTAACTTCGACATGTTGTACAAGGAGCTTGTCCTGCATTGGGTCGATACTGAGTTTACTCAGGCTGTAACAGAAGACGCTCGTATAGAGGCCTCCTCCAGAGCACTTTCTGCGTCCAGTGATGCAGGGGGATCAACCATGGACAATGTGAAGACTCTGATCAGGCATTTTACGTTGATGCTTACTCGGCAGCACCGGCAGGACATCGTAGACGCCATTGTGGAGGACATAAAGGGTGACCACTGAGAAGATCACAATGTGGAAGCTCCGCACTCTCTACTCAGGCAGGTACGAGATCGAGAAAGTCTTCGTGGATAAAAAGACGAACGCTTCGGTCTGGATTAAGGGCAGGCGATATGCCCGTACGACCGATCGACTGCAGTACCTCGACACGTTCGAGATAGCCAAGCAGGTTGCTCTGGAGTACATCCGAGTGAAAGAAAACCACCTGAGAATCCAGATGGATGACAACGACGCTATCTGGCGTGAGGTGGTGTTGCTGGAAGAACATCAGGTCAAAGAAACTACTTTTACTTATTGAAAGGGAAACGATGTACAACATCATTGCGAAGAAAAACTCAGCGGGAAAATGGTACTGGATCCTGGCCGAGCAGAACGGTCAGACGTTGGCTACGAGCGAGGCTTATGCGACCAGAGCCTCTTGCTTCCGGACAGCAAGGAAACTGGCGATGACACTTAAACTGACATTCATTCACGGGGAGGACTAAGTTGGACTATCGAATCTACAAATACACACTGGAGATCCCTTACAACCACATCGTCGAGATGCCACAGGACGCTCAGATACTGAGTGTGGCCAATCAGGACGGTAACCTATGCCTGTGGGCCATGGAGGACGTAGACCGGCCTTCTGCTCCACGACTTATCGAGACCATTGGTACCGGGCATCCTGTTGTACAGAACATGGGTGTCGAACGCCGTTTCATTGGTACGGTGCTGATTAACCAGTTCGTGTGGCATGTTTTCGAAAGAACGTAGGAGGACTAAGTTGAGCGACGAAAATGCCCGAGTCCATCTCATCTGGGCAGCAACACTGCTTGCCATCGTGACAGTGATAGCAGTGACCATCTCGGTCTACAACACCGAGGTGAACGTGACCGCGATGAAAAATGGGTATGAGCAAACTTCTATCCCCGGGCAGTCCGGGGTCTACTGGATTAAGAAGAAGGAGGTAGAGAAGCCATGATTAAATACCGGGGCATAATCTACGACAATGCGGTCCACGCTCGGTGGGCATGCTTCTTTGACCTTGTTGCATGGAGGCATCAGTACAAGCCCTCTCCCATACCGAACTGGCACCCGACGTTTCGAGTGGAGTTCACTTGTGGGCA
>ERZ724522.954-NODE-954-length-16804-cov-3.789599_pt1 | contig 16804 bp, 17 predicted proteins | sample MGYA00376055_ERZ724522 | MGnify/ENA primary metagenome ERZ724522 (study PRJEB28724, sample SAMN07190884) | wastewater metagenome | isolation source: effluent of sewage treatment plant in Hong Hong | place: Hong Kong | collected 2016-03-17 ... | reverse complement strand
TACAAATGGACAAGCTCTTGGAATTGATAACTTTCAAATAAGTGTAGGTAATCCAATTCTACCTATAACACTTGGTAATTTTAGTGTTATAACTGTAAAGAATAAGAATATTTTAGAATGGGAAACATATAGTGAACTAAATTCAAACAAATTCATAGTACAGAGAAGTTATAACGCACTCGAATGGCAAGAGATAGGTAATGTTAAGGCTTTTGGAAATAGCTCTTTAAAACTAATATATGACTATACCGACGATAGATTTAATATGACGGAGCCTATTATATATTATCGTTTAAAAATGGTTGATACTGATGGTACATATAGAATGTCAAATATGGTTATGGCTAAAAACTCTTATGCTACACATGATGAAGATTACAAGTATTATAACCTATTAGGTGAAGAAATACAAATAGACCAATTTATAACTGGATTTATTTTCTGCAAAAGTCAGAATCGTTTGTATAGATATTATATAATTCATTAAGAATTGTGTATATTTAAGTTCATACAAAACGACTTAGATGGCCGCAATTAAATTATCAAAGCTTTTAGAGCAAATAGAAAAGAAAACTGGCAAGAAAGTTATCTTAGAACATTATCAAATGAATAATGGACAAACGATACTTAAATTCTTAGCTGGTCTTAAAGGTTTTACAAACTTAGAAATTTTATATAGTTTTACACAGCCTGGTTCTCAGAAATACCCTATTAAGAAAATTGCGGACTTCGTTAAGAAGAACCCAAAAGATACTGTTTATTATATCTGGTCTTATAGTTTAGATAAAAATCAAGGTAATATCTATAAAAAGAAATTAAGTGCTCATCTAGCACCAACAGTAAAGAAATGGAGATTTGCTATACAAGAAAAACAAAAATACTATGATTTGTATTTATCTCTACAGAAGCCTGAGGACAGAGAAAAGAAACAGAAGGCCTTAGAAGAATATAGAAAGTATGAAGCACTTGTTCCTAAATTCTTTAAGCAAATTGGAGAGGAGACAGCAAAGTTTGATGCAAAGATAGATTTAGTTAGTGATGAAGATTACAATTCAGCTAAATCAAAATTGGATGCTATTAAAAAAAGCAATGGATTCGATTTAAAAGAATTATTTAAAGTTCTTTCTACATTTACTCCAAAAGAAAAGAAGGCCTTAGACTATCTAGCTTTAGGACATACAAATGAACATGAAAGAGCAGTAGCGAACAGTATATCAAAAGGTGGAAGTTTAGATTAAAGGATGTCTTTAAAAGAAAAAATTTATATAACAGAAGTCTCATATTTGGATTTCAAAAGAACTCCAGATAATTATATTGCTCCAGGTTATCCTATTGAATTTGTTCAAGGTAACAAATTAAAGAAAGGTAAGATTATTAAGAAATACAATGCGTCTCAAGCGCCTGAAACAGTTTTCATATATTCGGACACGGATAATAGAAATACAAGCTGTAAATTTAGTCAAATTCGTAAAATTAATAATCACACTATAAATGGGTAGAATGGGAAGCAAACCGTACAAAGACGAAGTTTACCAAGAGAAGCGTAAACCAAAAACACCGATTAAATTTAATATCTCTTTAGACGAAGAGCAAAAGAAAGCGAAAGCGAAAATACTTGACAGCACTATTTCAATAATAAATGGTAAAGCTGGCTCAGGTAAATCGACGCTCGCAGCTCAGATTGCTTTAGATTTATTGTTTAATAATGAAAAAGAAAGAATTATTGTTACAAGAGCTATGGTAGTTGCCGGGGATGAAGAAATAGGTTTTCTACCAGGTAGCAAAGATGAGAAGTTAGCGCCTTTTACAACACCAGTATATGACTGTATGAATCGCTTGTACAAGAAGGATAAAATCGAGGCTATGATACAAAATGGTGAAATTGAAGTAGTTCCTTTTGCCTGGATGCGTGGACGTTCATTCTCTAATTGTATTATTATTGTTGACGAGGCTCAGAATGCAACAAAATTACAAATGGAATTAGTTCTAACAAGAATTGACAAAGGAACAAAAGTAATTTTATGCGGTGACCAAAAGCAAATAGATTTAAAGAATAAGAAACAAAGTGTTTTTGCTAAGTTAAAAGATAAATTTGTAAATCGTAAAGGTTATAATGTAATAGACTTAAAAGTAAATTACAGAGACCCTATTGTTGACGATGTTATTGAATTATTCGAAGAAATCGAAGCAGAAGAATCTAATAAAGAATAATATTTACTTACAATGTGTATATGTCATCCAAATCCAAGAATAATCCAAGAGAGCTTACATCAGAAAGTTCTTCTTGAAGCAAAAGGCGAGTTTCCTTTAACTGTTCAGAATATAAAGAAATATTATATGCACTGGAATAAAAAAGCCTTCGCTGGGAAACTTCCAAATGATATCCCTTTTAGAATCTCAAGTAGAGACAGGGCTTTAGGGCACGTTAAGAGTACAAGGCTTGGTAGTATTACAGAACTTGCTATATCTTCAAAATATAAGCACACCGAAGAACAATTTGTAGAAATACTTCTACATGAGATGATTCACGTATGGCAAATTGCTGTAAATCATACTAAAGGTGGACATGGAGCTGACTTTAAAAGCATGATGTATAAATTAAATTCTAAGTTTGGTTTAAACATTACAGTTACAGACAGCAAGACAATGTCAAACGCTAAAGCAAAAGTTATTGAAGAAGGTGTTTGGATTTTATTACTTGAATATACTAAGATGGGTAAAACCGTTAAAGGTTTTAATTTCTATACAGAAGATTATTATGCTTATCGCCACTATGCTTTATTTAAAGAAGATATTGAAAGAAATGCTTCTAAAGGCGACTTATATATTATACATGGCAACTTAGATATAATAGGTAAGTGGAAAGGTTATAAGGTTATGGATAAGAATACAAGCCGTCAAACTTATTACCCAATAAGAGTTGATTCTCAATGGGATGAATTAATGAAGAGTGGTAAGAAAATAAAATCTTGGGAAAAGAAAGAAGACAAAGCAATTCAGCAGAAAGACGACGAAAAGAAAAGTGCTCAATATTACTTGCAATTATTTAAGATAGAAAGACCCGCATTAGGTTTTGCCGGTTATCGAGTGAAGAGGGGTTCGACTACATCTGGAGTAAATGTATTTAAAAATTTAGATGCTGCAAAAAGAAGTGCAGAAGATTGGAGAAGACATGAAGCAGAATCTAAGATTAGAATTATTGACGGTGCTAAATTATTTGAATTCTTATCTAATCCAACACTTAGAGATTATCCGACATCAAGTAGTTATATAAAAATTAACGATGCTTTATGGAAGAACCTATATTGGTACTCTAAAGAAGTTTAATTAATAATAGAAGACAATAGAGCTTGGTGTAACTTCTTATAAAAGTCCATCTCAATAACATTCTTCTCTCCTTCTAATAAATTCTTAGAAATTAATTCTTCTTGTTTAAATAAATTGTAGACAGTTTCATCAATAGTTCCTTCAAATAAAGGATAGTAGATAATACAATCTTCGTCTTGTCCTATCCTATGTATTCTATCTGAGGCTTGTGAAGCGATACCTGGTGTTTGTGCAGTTTCATTAAAGATAATAAAATTAGCTACTTGAAGATTTAAACCAGCGTGTGAATTTCTATATTGACATATTAATAAAGGCTGGCTACCATTATTAAATTTCTGTAGATTAGCTTCGCGTTCTTCTTCGGTAATTCTTCCATCATGTCTAAGAGCTAAATCACCGAAACGCTCCATGTATTTATCAATAACTTCAGTAAAGTTAGAGAAGATAACTATTTTACTATCAGGGTTCTCAGAAAGTATATCGTCAACTAAACCAAGAGTATGTTCTACTTTCTTAAGAGAGTGATGTCTCTTAAGCATATTAATTTCAGCTAAATGAGATGCACCGCCAAGTATATATTCAGGGCTATTTGTTTTATCGACATATTCTTTGACCATTTTATAATAGTCATCCATAGAATCTAATTCAAAGTAAACAGTCTCAAAGGTCTTAGAAGGTAAGTTAAGTAACTTCTTAGTTCTACGAATAGCTACTGAAGAAAATAATATTCTATGTAATTCGTCTAAATTCTTTGCCCCTGAAAAGTCATGTGGATTCTGTAGGTTTGTATTACAATATCTAGAACCGAAATAATATTTGTTTACACCTAATGGATGTTCAAGAATTGATAATTGATTATACAAGTCTATTAACTTGTTATCTTTTGGTGTACCTGTAAGAAGCCATATTCTACGAGATTTAGCTGCTATCGGCTTTGTGTAGATACTCCTTCTGGAATTCTCTACTTTTAAGAAATGTGATTCGTCACATATAACACAATCAACACTATCTAAACTTGCTATACAAGATGCGTATTTATGAATAGAATCATAGTTAATAATATTGTATTTAAAATCGTTCTTTAAGTTAGATTCGCTTTTAACTATTTGTACAGACTTACAAACTTTTGATATTTCGTGCTTCCAATTATATTTTAAGTAGTTAGGGCAGATAACAAAGACTTTTTTAAATTTTCCTATTTCGCAAGCATATATTGTTTGAAGAGTTTTACCAGTACCTTGTTCATCGAGTAAAAATCTACCTTTCTCAGCATCTAATAACCATTTAACTCCGTCTTTTTGATAATCAAACAGAACTATTTCATCACTTACATCTAAGAACTCCTGGTCTGTTACTTTAAATCTTTTTAGCTTTGCGTCATCATCTGCTATTTGTCTTTTAATATGTCTAGCTTCAGCTTTTTGTTCTTTCTTTTTTGTTTTTACTTTGTTATCTAGAATACGCCTAGCAAGAGATAATTTTAAGTCGTCAAGGACCACACCATTAGATATATCATTTTTTAGTTGATTCAAATAAGTGTTGTCGCCTTTATACTTAGAAATTTTTCTTTCTAATTGTTCTCTTAGCATTTTATAAAAGGAATTTAAAGATTTTCCAGAATCTACTTGAATGTATTTTTAGATATTTTTCTAATAATCTCCTTTGCTCTGGGTCATTTGAAAGAATGTATATTTGTTTACATTTATTCTCTGGGTAAATTTTTGGATATTGAAGAACAGTTTTAATAATAAGCTCACACAATAATTCGTCGTTAACTGATTTACTACGCTTGATTTTTATTTTTGGCACACATATTAATCCCCTAGAAACTGTTATATGCTTAAACATTTGATAGAACTTAAATTGCTGCCTCATAATTTCTTCAAACTTCTCTGAATCTTTCTTTGGTTTATCCGAATCTTCTTCCCAGAATAAATTAGCAAGTGATATAGAGAAGAACTTTGAAGTACCACCTTTGGTTATAAAAATTTCATTCTTCTTTAGCTGTCTTTTGTTTAAAATCTCATTAACCAAGAAACTCTGTTCACTATCTAGAAACCATTTATAGTTTTCGTCAGCTAATTTCATGTCAGAGTTAGTAAATAGCAGAACGTTCTGTATAGCTATTTTATTTGTTAAGATGTTGTTATCTACGATTTTTACTTTAAACCCCATTAGAGTATATTTAATTCTCTACAAATATACAAAGATTATATTTAAAATAAAAACATCAAATGGCTAATTGTATTAATGATATAAGTGAAAATGAACTTCAGGAACTTTATGATTATGTAAAGGTGCTGCTTGGTGGAGGTAGTATAGACGTTGATATTGAAAAAGATGAATTAAATACTCTTGTATGTCGTGCTATTAAGATTTATCAGAAGTATATATCACAATGGTATGTTGAAAATAATTTTTCAAACATATACGGTACTTCTCAAACAACTGATTTTACTCGTTTATATGTACAAGATAATTTTAATCTAGCACAGAAGATTGCAAGTTGGTTCGCATCTATGTCTAGAATTGGCGGGAATATTCCATGGAAGAAAGACTATTTGGAATTAGAGTCTGGTAAACAAATTTATAATTTAGCAACAGATAGCCATGTCCCTTATAGACCTGGTTCGCGTAGAATACATAAGATACTATGGTATCAGCCAGGTTACTTTAATAATTACAACTTTAATAATTTCACATATACTTATGCTGATAGTGATATGATGTACTTTACACCAAATGGTGTACAAATGGGAGGTTATCCTTTATACTTCTTAGGTACTTCAATGGACTATGTGCTTTTAAAACAAGCCTTAGAAGAAAGATATAAAATACTCTACTCAGAATATTTCTATAATATAAGCGGTGATATTCTTGAGCTTACTCCAGTACCAGGTGCACAATTTAATATACCAAGTAATAGCAAATTATGGTATTACTATTTTGATGAAACTGATTTAGACGGTACTAATTTATATGGACAGCCCGAAGAATTGTTTATTAATTCTCCGATGGGCGTGAAACTTAACTTAATACCTTTTAGCGAATTAAACGAAATGTCTAAGACATGGATTGAAGAATGGGCTATTGCTTTAGCAAAATATGTACAAGGAGCTAAGTGGAGAAAAATTAAAACAATAGCGTCGCCAGATTCTGATTATCAAGTTGATTTAGATTATAGTTCGCTTCTAGAAGAAGCGAAAGCAGAGCAAGACTCATTAGTTGAAAAATTAATGGAATCTTTAGAAAAGCTAAAAACAAAAACTCAACTTTCTGATAAAGCAGAAATGATAGAGTCTATTAATAAAATTAACAGGAACTCTCCTAAGAAACCATTTATTGGATAATGCCATCAGACCCAAAACAAAAGAAGCCCGTATGGGGTAAGAAGACCGAAGAATACTTAGTAAAAGTATCTAGAGAGTCTGTTGAACAGAATACTTCTGAAGAGAGGCCTACGATTCTATATTTTCAAGTTGATTATGATAAATCAAAGAGAAACTTCTACGGCGAATTTGAAGAAATGATTTTTAAGAATGATAAAGGTGTGCAAGTTAGAGGTATTATAACGGTTCAAGATACAGAAGTCCAAGAAATAGCTAGAATGATTGACCAGGACACTCCTTTAAGGTTTTCTGTATATACAGACCATTTAGCTGAATTAGGTATTGACCCTCAAATAGGTGATTACTTTGGCTATAAACATAAGTTCTATTATATTTATAGTAAGACGGCTTTAGATTCAAATAAAGGTATTATTGCATCAGGTAGGAAAGCAGTTCATATTTCTTATGAATGTTATCAACAAGACGATGAACGTATTTATATTGAACCTTGGAGAACAACGTCAGATTTAGGTTCTGAAGAAAAAATAAAATGAAAAGAATAGTAAAAGAATCGGATATATTATATGTCTTTGATGACCTCAAGAACTCTATAAAGAGAGCAGAGACTAATTTAAGTATCTTGCCTGCTCTAATAAACAGGTTTATACATTTAATACTTAATGATGTAAGAAGTCTATCACAAGCACAAATATTCTTAAACCATGTTCGTACTGATATGAATTATAAGTTTGAGAACTTTGAGACACCAATTACAATTATACTCTACCTTCAATTTGATTATATACCAAGTTCTAAAAGGTCTGAGCTAGAGAGAATGATAAAAGAACAAATGGCGACATTCAAGTTTAAAGGACAAGAATTGAGATTTATTAAAGAAGAAGGAATCTACATAAAATTTACAAAGACAATATAAATGGGATTAAAAGAAAAAATATTACTTACAGAAAGCAGAATTAAAGAACTATCTTCATACCCAATAAAAAAACATATTGATTGGTTAAAAACTACTCTTGATATAGTTGAAGGGATAGACAAGCAATACACAGAAGTAAAAGCAGAATTGGAAAAGGATTATAAATTGTCTAATGAAAAAATAGAATGCCAATTTATGTGGGATAATCAAAATGATACATATAAATGGTATGACGTTGAAATAAAGGCAAAGATTAATACAGAGGAAGACCTAACAAAAAAAGTTAAAGACTTCTTTGGACAATATAAAAACTATCTCTCAGATTGCACTTGTGAAGAAGGCGAATTATTTATTTGGTTCGTTATTAAATAAGATTGAATGCCAATAAGACTTCCAAAGAAATATACAAGTGATTATAATCAAACCGCCGAAAGGAATGATTCTAACTTCGTGGACGAAAAGACAAACTTTATACCACGAAGCATTACTCATGAAGATATTGATAAAGTAGTTTGGGAGACATTTCATCAAAGATTCAAAATTAAAAGACGTCTTCTACCGCTTATTAAATTGGACGCAGATTATATTGCACAAAAAGAAGAGAATCAAAACCAAGTAGATAGTATTAAGAAGTTTATTGGCTTCCCTACATTTACAATTACAAGGACAAGCGAAGGTAGACAATATCGTGTGTCTCCTTCAAATAGGCCTGTAATTCATTCACAAGTAAAAAAGAAAGAAAATGGTTATGTTGTTGAGCAATATACCTCAACACCTCCAAGGGTCATGATAATGAACTATACTCTATCTTTTCACTCTACATACAGAAGTAGTTCTAATGAATTTATAAACCAATGGGAGAAATTCTTTGCTAATAAGAGAGCAGTTATTAAATTTGATAATGAGAGATTTGAGGTTCAACCAGAAGATTATGACCGTTTATATGACTTAACAATGGAAAACGGTGATGACAATACTAAGAAAACAGTATATAACCATGAGATGAGAATTCAGGTTTTATGCTATTTGAGGGATGTCGAAGATGTAAAAAAGAAAGAATTACCTAATAGAATGGAATTCGAAATCAAAGAAAAGACAGAAAGGGTTATCGGAAGAGTCGATATTAAGTTGACTTAATTGTAAAACATGGCCGAAAATACTTTTTCTTTAATATTTAATATTAAAAATCTATAAATAAATGGCAAGAAAAGTAGGATACTTTAGCTCAGGTATATATGACAGAGAAACAGACTTATCAGTTGTAACACAAGCAATCGGTACTTTTGCCGGTGGTGCTATTATGACAGCAGAGAAAGGGCCAGCTTTTGAAATCATTCCTAGCAGTACATTCTCTGAACGTACAGAATGGTTCGGAAACTTAAACCCAAAATATCCTGGGTCTTATTTCGCAAAACAATATCTCGAACAAGCTTCTAACTATAAAGAAATTAGATTACTTGGTTTAGAAGGCTTCAAAGATACAAAGGCGTTTGCAATCGCTTATGATATGGCGGGTGTAACAGCAGCAACTGTTGACGGTAATAACGTTGTAACTGCTCCATTCCAAGCAGGCGCACAATCAGTAGCAGCAATACTTAAACCACGTAGAGGTTTGTCTAAAGAAATTGTTACAGTAACAGTACAAGATTATACAGACCCACAAACAAACGTTGTATCAGCAACTGATAACAAATTTGTACTTCACTTCTTATTTGATGATGATACTACTATTGATGTAGTATGTTCATTAAGACCAGAGTCAAGAGAATATTTGCCTAAATTATTTGGTACTGACCCTAAATCAAAGAATAAATTATTTGGTGTAACGGTTCCAGTATGGGTAGACTTTATTATCCCTTCTGTAGAAAAGAAAATACAAGCTGTTACATCAATTACAGCTCCAAAAGCTTACTACTATCCAGGAGATGATGTTCCTTTACCAGCACTTGATGTAAAAACAGGTGTTATTAATATCGACACTGATTTCTTATATGCTCCTTTAACTGTATCAGGCGTATCGAATGCGACACCAATCGTTATTACAACGACAGGTAACCATAACTTATCAACAGGTGAAACAGTAGTAATTACTGGTGTAACAGGTAACACCGCAGCAAATGGTGTTTGGTATATTTCAGTAGTAAACGCAACTTCATTTGAATTATACGAAGACTCAGCACTTACAGTACCAGCAGTAGGTAATGGTGCATGGACAGGTTCTTCAGGAACTTTCCGTAGAAACTATGTTGCAACATGGGAAAAAGAATTGTTAGACTTTGCAGATACACAATATCAAACACCAGTAACTCCATGGTTTGTTTCTAATATAGACTCAAACGGTGAGTTTAAAAGATTGTTCCGTTTATGGAGTATCTCAGATGGTGAATCTGCAAATACAGAAATTAAGGTTGAAATAGCAAACATTAATCCTAACGCTAATGGTGGTACAGGTACATTTGATATTTTTGTAAAACCTTATACAGCAACTGAAGATGGTCAGAGAGCAATACTTGAAGCTTGGACAGATTTGTCTATGGACCCAACAAATGACAACTATATCTTTAAGCAAATAGGTGACGGTAACGACGAAGAATTACATTCTAAGTATTTGCTTATCGAAATGCAAGACCAATATGATGCGGAAGTATTAGCATCAGAATTACCTTACGGTGTTGAAGGTTATCCAAATTCAACAGGTGTTGTAATGGAAGATATTGTATGGACAACAGAATATAACTTATCACAAAACTTTGCGCGTCAAACATTAGGTTTGGCTAACAATAATGTGAATATGTTTAAAGCAGTTACTCCAAATCAATTATCATACAGAAATGTATTTACAAGTGATAATTATGTAGGTAAAGGTTTCCACTTAAACGAACTTGCAGACACAGCATTATTTGCTGTTGCTCCTGTAGAAATCCTTACACAGTTAGACTCAAACAACAACCCTAAAGAACAATTTACAGGTGATGCACAAACAGATAAATCTCGTTTAAAATATACAGTATGTTTCTATGGTGGTTTTGACGGGTGGAATGTATATGAAGATAGAACATGGGGTGATTCAAACTCTAAAGACTACGAAGCTTTACAACAGGCAGTTGAAATCTTTAATGACCGTGAATCTTTATTTGCAGATATTACTGTATTGGTAACTCCAGATATTAATGTAGACGAACACGAAGCAGCAGTACGTTTAGTAAACGAAATGTGTCAAGCAAGACAAGATGTTTTACAAATTGTAGACCTTAAGTATGACGCAGATGTAGTAATACAAGCAGCAGCTTCTTCAATTGAAACATCAAGTGTAAGAAATTCATTTGCAGCTTCATATTATCCACACGTTCAATTTAAAGACGCTGTAAACAGAGTTAATTTATGGGTTCCACCTTCATTAATGGCACTTTCAACTATTGCTTATGTTGATTCTTCGGCGGGTGTAGGACAACCACCGGCAGGTTCTATCTATACAGTAACAAATGATATTATCCGTCCAAGAAGAAGGATTAGAGTTGAAGAGAGAGACATTCTTAAAAAAGCGGGTATTAATCCTATTACAGTATTCCCAGGAACAGGTATGGAAATTACAGAGTCTCGTACAATGCAGACTTATTTCAGTTCATTATCATTTATTCACAATAGATTGATTTTAAACTTTGCTAAGAAAACATTGAACCAATTGTTACACCCATTATTACACCAATTGAATAATGAGATAACAGCACAGGCTCTTGTAAATGCAGTACAACCAGTGTTTGACCGTTTGAAGAAGAAATACAGAATTGCAGACTTTAAAATTATTGCAGAAAATAGCAATGACGATAGAGTAACATTATATGGTACTATTGAGATTACAATGTACTACCCAGTAGAACGTATCGTAATGGATTATGTACTTAAAGATAACAATTTTACATTCAATCAAATCGGTTAATAAAAAATGGCAAAGTTAGGATTAGGCTCAGAGATACAATTTAGACATTTACTTTCATCAAAAACACTTACAGGTGTAATTGATGGTGAGTATGATGATAACTATTGGGTTGTAGATTGTGGTAGAAAAGACGGTATGTTTATGGTGCCAAAGAATGATAGAAGTATTAAAACTTTAAATGAAGCTAAGGTAGAGAAAATTATCAAAGCTCTTCTTCATGAATCAGCAACAGCTCAGAAATTTACTTATAAGAATTTTTATATTGCATCAACAAGTTTAAAAGATAGAATTGATGCAGTAAAGCGTCCAGCAAGAATGCCAAAACCAGCAGGTTGGCAGACAGTATCTTTACCAAGTGGTCTTAAGCCAATTGACTATGGACATTGCGAAGGCATATTTGTAGACAAATACGGTAAAGCAAGAGGCGAAAAAATGTATGAAGACTTGTTTATTAATGGAAATAATAATGCAGGCTGGACAGTAGCAAAAGGTATTTTACAAGAAAAGGTAGCGATGCTAAGAGCTTTAGAAGTAGACTTGCCTGTTGCTAAGTATGATTCAGTTTCATATTGGTTAATATACAAAGCATATCTTAAAGAGAAATTCCCACAGATAGCACAAAAATTAGGGTTTAAGTAAAATGTCTTTTAAAAACATCAAATATGCAAAACTTTCTGTTAGACAAAAAGTTTACTTCCAAATAGATTTTGCATCTAACTTATACCTTACTGAAGAAAATGTATGGGATGTATGTGATACTCTCAACTCTAAATTTAATGATGATTTTTCTTCTTCGGAATATTGCAGAAAGAAAGGAAAAAAAGGATTTTTTAATTCAGGTATTGTTACAAGAGATGTTGAAAGCTATAAGAAGGCAATTAAGTTTCTAATTGATAATGGCGTAACTATACAAGACATGAAAGGCAAAGTAATTAAAGAAGGGGCAGAAGCTATTATGAACAAAAAGATATCTAATCCAGATACAGGACGTAAAGTAAAAGTATCTTCGGCATTAGGTTATGAAGATGGTTCAACAGTAAAACAAAAAGCGCAGGCTCTACTGAATAAATTAAAAGGTAACTCGGAAGGAACTAAAGAGGGGACAGAAAGCCCAGAAGGGAAAGTGCCAGAAAAAGACCGTAAGAAAGTCGTTGCAATTTTAGATAAATTAAAGGCTATGTCAGACGAAGCATCTGCAAAAGGTGAAAAGGCTCCAGATTATGATTTATGTAAAGTTGCCGTTCCTGGTACTAACCTATTCTGCCAAGTTTCATTAGACATCCCAAGAGCAGAAATGCCACAGCTTAAAGGTAATGCAATCCCGGGTACTCCAGCAGATGATTTACCTAAAGATAAAAACGGAGAAGTAGATACAGAAGCAGCATTTAAAAAAGCTCTTAAAGCATCAGGTACTAAGATGACACCTAAGAAAATAGATGCGTCAACACTTAAAGCTACTCAATCACAATTAGTAGGTGCTAAAGTAGCAGGTATGACAGCAGCTCTAAAGAAAGACCCTAATCATCCAGCAATTACAGCTCCAATATTTGTATCTAAAGATGGTTACATTCTAGATGGACATCATAGATGGGCGGCACAAGTAGGTTTATCACTTAATAAAGATAAACCTGTAATGATGAATGTAGTAGAAGTTGACATGGATGCGAAACAACTTGTAGATTTTACAAATAAGTTTTGTAATGATATAGGTATTAAACAAAAGAAAGGACAAGTAAAAGAAGCAATGAAATTGAAAGAAGCTAAGCAGAAAGAGATGCCTAAATTAGATTTGTCTTATAAAAAGAATTATAGTACAAATAGCGCTATGACAAAACACTTTGTTGAAATTATCAACCATCCAGACATTACACCAGAACAAGCATATAAATTTACTAAAGGTTTAATGAAATTTATGCCTTTATCTTCTTTAAAAATTGTTGATGATAATGAATTAAAGAAAGTCCCAAAGTTATTATATAAGGCTGTTAGAAAGGCTGCTATCGAAACAGATATTCAAAAAAGGATTGATGCGTCTTCATTATATGTAAGATTTGGTGGATTATCCCCAGAAGCAGCAGTTAAGAAGTTTGGTAAGTTCGGAAGAGCCGATTTAAAAGAATCATATTTAAAAGAAACAACACTAATGAAGAAACAGATAAAATTAAGTGAAGCTATTGCGGCTATTGAAAAGATGACAGGTAAGAAATTACAACTTGTTGAAAGTGATTGTTATGATGCAAAGAAGATTTCTCTTAAAGAAGAAACAACAACGGCAGATATTTCTATACCAGAAGTGTCAGCTTTAGAACCAATAAAGAAAGGTACAAAAATGAATACAAATTCTGATTATCTTACTGAAGATATCCCTACTACAAAAGACACATCAGCAGTGCCTGTAGAAGGTAAAGACGATTTGCAAAAATTAAAATCTTTATGTTCAACATTAAAACTCCATGTAGAGAAATCATCTATTGAAACAACAAAAGGAGAAGTTAGCAGCTATGCAATTACTTATCCTAAGAAAGTAAAATTTAACTTTCAATTCTTTTACAAATTAAACAAATTAGGTTATACACTTGTGATAGATTCAACAGGTAAATATAAAATGCACTTTATTAAAACGAAATAAATGAAAAAAATAAAATTATCAGAAGCTATTAAACTAATTGAAAAACATACAGGTAAGAAAGTTATATTTTTACCTAAAAAGAAAACTCTTAAAGAATCTCTTGGTTCAAATACAACAAAATTTATTAAAGAATTACTAGACGATAAAATTGCTGTTACAAAAGGGCAACTACTTATAATCGTAAACGAATTCTTTGAGAATTTTGAAACAGTATCTGAGTTTCAAATATTTGATAAAAAAGTAAAAGCTGGTAATAAAACAGTTTTAACAAGTTTAGGAAAAATAATTTCTAAAGAAACAGGTATTGTCCTTACAAAAGTATCTAAAGTTCTTGATTCTATTATGAGTAATATCGAAGACGCACAAGAGTTTAAGAAAGTATATATAGAAGTTGAAAAGGGTTTATTAGGAGAATTTATTGACAAGAATGTACCAGCTTCTATTAAAGGAAATTATGTAGCAAGTACTAATAATGCTCCTAAAGTAAATACTCCTCCTAAAGTTGATGCTCCTAAAGTAAACACTCCTAAAGTTGATACAGAATGGTTAGATAAAATGGGTATTAGAAATTATACTATTAATAGTGATGGTACGGTAGATGTGAATGGTGATGTGGATATTTCCGAGAAAGGTCTATTAATAACCCCAATACAATTTAGAAATGTTAAAGGAGATTTCTATTGTTCTAATAATAAACTAACAAGTTTACAAGGCTCACCAAAAGAAGTAGGAGGAGATTTCTATTGTTATAATAATAAACTAACAAGTTTAGCAGGCTCACCACAAAAAGTGGGAGGTGGTTTCTATTGTTCTAATAATAAACTAACAAATTTACAAGGTTCACCAAAAGAAGTAGGAGGAGATTTCTCTTGTTCTGATAATAACCTAACAAGTTTACAAGGTTCACCAAAAGAAGTAGGTAATTTCTATTGTGATAATAATAACCTAACAAGTTTAGCAGGCTCACCACAAAAAGTAGGAGGAGATTTCTATTGTGATAATAATAAACTAATAAATTTACAAGGTTCACCAAAAGAAGTAGGAGGAGATTTCTATTGTGATATTAATAAACTAACAAGTTTACAAGGTTCACCACAAAAAGTAGGAGGAGATTTCTCTTGTTCTGATAATAACCTAACAAGTTTAGCAGGCTCACCAAAAGAAGTAGGAGGTAATTTCTCTTGTTCTGATAATAACCTAACAAGTTTAGCAGGCTCACCAAAAGAAGTAAGTAATTTCTATTGTGATAATAATAACCTAACAAGTTTAGCAGGAGTATCTTGGGATAAACTCTCTATCGAATCTAAAGAAGAATTTGAACATTTAAAGAATACAGCAGATGGTGCTAAAAAATAATTACAATATTATAATATTTAATAGTAAAAAATAGACAATAAATGCCAGACGAAAAAAAATTATTTAGTAGTATTCCAAACGAATTTGAACCATTAAGAAAAGACTTATGGTCTCTGGAATTTCCTGTCGAAATGAATATACCATATACATTCCAAGTAAATTGTACAAGACCTAAGGTTAATCACAACATCCAAATGGTTCAATATAAGAACATGGAGTTTAAATACAAAGGTAAGACAACAGTAGACCCTATTACAGTTACATTCCGTGATGTTATCGGTCCTCATGTATATCAGAAATTATTCCAATGGAGCAAGCAACACACAGACTTCTTAACAGGTAAAGGTGGATATGCTCGTAACTATAAGAAAACTCTTACTCTTAATATGGAAGGACCAGACGGTGTTGTATTCCAGAAATACATCTTATACGGTTGTATCCTTGCATCATTAGATGGTGGTTCATTAGATATGGGTGACGACGGTGTAGCAGAAGTATCTTGCGAAATCCAGATGGACTATTTTGATGTAGTTTAATCTAGATTATAAATGCCGGCAGTATCACAAGCACAACAAGCACTTATGGGAATGGCTTATGCCTATAAAAAAGGCGAGCTTAAAGATGTTTCGGAAGAGGTTAAGAAGTTAGCCGATTCTATGACGCTTGACCAATTACATGATTTTGCCTCTACAAGCCATAAAGGTTTACCAGTACATAAAGAAGAATATAAACCAATGAAAAAGAAAATAAAATTATCATCGCTTCTAGAATCTATTTCTAAGCAAACAGGCAAGAAAGTAATTCTTAAAGAATACTTTGTAAATGAGAAGTCTAAAATTAATGATGTAGGTGGACTAAACATATTAAACGATATGGATGATGAAATGTTAGAAGAAATTGGTATTGAATCTCAGAAACTTATTAAGAAGTATCAGCCTATTGCAAAAAAATTAGCAGGGGAACTTAAACCATATATGAAGAAACTTATACCGTCAGATTTTGTTAAAAAAATAGACGATTCATGGTACGATGGCAGCGACGCTTATGACGACCAGGAGTCTCAAGAAAGATACTTGCCTGGAATATATGATAAGCAAATTAAACTTTTGGAAAAACTTGTAACAGCACTTAAAGGTTAAATGGATTCATTCGTAGAAATATTAAAGCAATTTTCGCCCAAGCACAAAGCTTGGGTTTTGCTTATGTTATTAGGTTTTACGAGTCTTTCTTTTTTAGGGGGGAAATATATTGATAGCAAACAGAAGGCTGCTGACATTGTTTATATTGATTCT